>ENA-UOWE01000028-UOWE01000028.1-activated-sludge-metagenome-genome-assembly--contig:-NODE-28-length-187433-cov-31.535148_pt1 | contig 187433 bp, 172 predicted proteins | sample MGYA00249841_ERZ761562 | MGnify/ENA primary metagenome ERZ761562 (study PRJEB28883, sample SAMN05720200) | activated sludge metagenome | isolation source: Anaerobic digester | place: Japan... | reverse complement strand
CCTGGATTGCAACCATTGGATGGGAAATTCGTTGCCAACTCCATAAAAATTGGCGATTTCCTGCCAGGAAGTTGTTTTTTTACCAGGGACCCACAGCGTAACCGCATCCTGTTGCCCGGCAAGGGCGCCACACATCTTCACCACCTGGATGGAGTGTGCCGCGTTGGAAGGAATTCCAGATGACGCAATGCAGGCTATGCGCAACTTGGCATCTCCTCTCTACGGCATTTTTCTGCTTTTCGAATTTCCCGCATCCCCTCCCAGACAATCAATCCAACAGAGATCACAAAATACGCTGATAACAAGACGGCTTCCATCCAGTAGCCAAACCGTGGAACCAACCAGAATGCCAATGCCACCTTGGCTGCCATCGTCCAAAATGCAATTTTTAGAGGGTAGCCTGGTTTACCGAACGCAAGCAGTAGAGGGCGGTTCCAGAATAATGTGTTCGCTGTTCCAAACCCAATTAATAGGATAAAGAGGATGGGAAGAGCAGGCAGGAATTCCTCCGGGTAGATTTGAATGACCCTGCCAAAGATCGGTTGCCAGGCGGAAAAGAGGATTACATCCCCAAACAGCAGCAAACCAATTGCCACAAGGATCGTCCAGCTTCCAGCAATTGCAGTCACCTGCCCCAGCAACCGGCGCAAGCGTGTCCATACCCCCCTCGCTACATAGCGGGTGATTTCCGGGTACGTAGTACTGATAAACGGCGTGATCGGCATGATGACCAGGTTGATGATTGCCAATGCAGTTTTATAATAGCCAGCCTCGAGAGGGCTGAAGAAATAACCCACCCACAACACTTCGCTATCACGGGCAATGACGTTGATTGTCCCGCTGAAATTGGTGCTGATTGCAAATCCTGCCAGTTCACGCCTTGCAGGCAAAAGAGAAAACGGAGCCTTCCACCATCCCCTTCCCAACACCCTGGGCAGCCAGTATAGGGATACGGCAATCGGTCCCAGCCCGATGATCATTTTTCCAACAAGGTAAGCAACCAGCACAGCCAGCAAACCAGCCTGGGTGACATATGCCCAGATGATCAAGCCTGCCGTCACCAGGCTTTGGATCAGGTTGATCAACGCCTGGCTGCGATAATGATTGGTCACCTGGAGGACGCCGGTGGCAGTTTCTGTGGAAAAATTTGCCAGCAGCGAAAGCCCGTACAACATAATCAGCGGTTCAGTGGTGGGATCCTTTACAATATACAACGCGCCAAGCGGTGCCAGCAACACCAGCACACCATATGCAATCAAAGATGTGACGGATTCCACCAGCATGGCTGCCTTGACCACGGCAGCAGCCCGCCGAGGTTGCTCCTGCGCCATTGCCTCTCCCATGTATTTTACAACCAGATCACCCATGCGGAAGGATAACAACCTGTTGACATTGGAACAGAATCCAATCACAATCCCCAGCACCCCAAACCCGGCAACCCCCAACAGGTTCGCTGTGACTATGCTCAAGACGGCACTGATGGCATTGCTGACAAACAGGTAGGATGAATTACGCACCACCTGGCGCAGCAACCGATCCTGGATCCAATTTCGCAGGGTTTGAATCAAATTCATTCGGTTCGCACCAGGCTTGTCCACGCCCGTTCTCTCAAATACCACTCCACGAGATTCCGTACACCTTCCTGCACGGAAACCAAAGGCTCCCATCCCAACGCTTGCCGCGCCCGGGTGATATCCGCCAGGTTGGTGCGCATATCCGCTTGGTTGAACGGCAGGGTCACAATTCGAGCTTTTTTCTGCAAAAGTGATTCCATCATGTGGATCAGGTCCAACATGCGGAGTTCTTCATGACCACCCAGATTAATGACATCATACCCCAACGGTTTTAATCCAAGGATCGTTCCGCGGGCGATATCATCAACATAAGTGAATCCACGCGACTGGGTACCATCTCCATTTAACCTGAGAGGACGGTCTTCTGCAATCCATTGGGTAAAACGGAACATTGCCATATCCGGTCTGGCTGCCGGACCATACACCGTGAAGTAGCGAAAGACAGTTACATCCAACCCGTAATTATGGTGGTAACTGTGACAGAGAACTTCGGCAGCCTTCTTGCTCGCAGCATACGGTTGGAGTGGATGGCTGCTATCTGCTGTTTCAGGAGTAGGTAAAGGCGCATTTGCGCCATAAATGGAGGAGGTGGATGCCAGGACAAACTTGGGCACCTCAAACTGGCGGCAGCATTCCAATAAATTCATAGTACCCGTGATATTCGTCTGAATAAATGCTGCCGGATTTTCCAGTGATTGGCGAACTCCCGCCCGCGCCGCCAGGTGGATCACTCCATCCAGTGGAGTTGATTCATTAAAGGCTTCGCGTAGCATATCTGAATCACAGATATCCACGCGGCGAAAGTAAAAACCGGGTTGGTTTTCCAACTGGCTTAAACGCCATTCTTTCAAGCGGACATCGTAGGTTTCGCAAAGGTTATCAACCCCAATAACCTCAATCCCATCGTTCAACAGGAATTCACTGACCTTTTGTCCGATAAATCCTGCTGCTCCAGTGACAAGGATGCGCTGCATTACAACCTCACCACTTTCGGATGATTCCTCCCCAGGGTTCCCATTGCATTGCGGGTGTCCACAACCAACGCAGCTGATTCCAGGATTGACGGATAATCATAATTTGCATGGTTGGTAACAATCACAACACAATCCGCGTGGCGGACTGATTCCATCAAATCCGGCACCGATTGTAGACTGATGGCATCGTGATCGATAGCTGGAATGTATGGATCGTGGTACTGGACATCCGCGCCTTTTTGCTTCAACAATCCAATCACGTCAATGGCAGGGGATTCGCGTAAATCATCAATGTCAGGTTTATACGCCGCCCCCAACACCAGGATACGGCTGCCTTTGAGTGGTTTACTCTGATCATTAAGAGCATCCTGCACCTTGCCAACAACAAATCGGGGCATATTGGTGTTGATCTCGGATGCCAGTTCAATAAATTTGGCGGTGTAATTCAACGAGCGCAGCTTCCAGGAAAGGTACAAAGGGTCAATCGGGATGCAATGACCGCCCAATCCTGGACCTGGTGTGAATTTCATAAATCCAAATGGCTTGGTGGCAGCGGCATCAATCACCTCCCAGACGTCCACTCCCAGCCGGTTGCACATGATCGCCAGTTCATTCACCAGTCCAATGTTAATCAGGCGGAAGGTATTTTCCAGCAGTTTCGCCATTTCCGCCACTTCCACCGAGGAGACCGGGATGACTGTCTTCAAGGCATGTGAGTAAAGCTCAGCAGCAACCACACCGCAGGCGGGCGTGATTCCCCCCACCACGCGCGGCGTATTTACAGTCGTCCAATCCTCCCGCCCCGGGTCCACTCGTTCCGGTGAGAACGCCAGGAAGAAATCCTTTCCCACAACTAGACCGCTGGCTTCCACTAGTTTTGGCAAAACCAGTTCACGGGTGGTGCCCGGATACGTACTGGATTCCAGGATGATCACCATTCCCGGATGCATATATTTTGCAACAGAATCCCGGGCAGAAACAATAAATGAAAGATCCGGATCCCCAGTTTTTAGAAGTGGGGTGGGCACACAGATGCTGACAGCATCCGCATCCCGAATCACAGAAAAATCAACTGTAGCTGAAAGTTTTCCTTCTTTGACCAGGCGGGCTACCTGCTCGGATGGTACATCAGCAATGTAACTTTTCCCCTGTTGGATTGCATCCACTTTCTCGCGGATTGGATCCACACCGATGACCGTGTACCCGGCATCCGCAAAGACAACCGCCAGTGGCAATCCAACATAACCCAAGCCCAAAATCACAACGCGGGCGGAATGATTCTGAAATTTATTGGTTAACTCGATTTGAAAATCCATAAATCTTTTGTGACTTTCTATGTTTGAAATGATGGGTTGACTTAGAACAGGCTTAGCTGGGTTGGTTGATCCTTCGGTGGTTCCTTTTCCTCAGGTTCAGCCGGTTTCTCGTTCATTCCAGAATGGAGATGTAAATCTGCTTTTGCCATTTTGATGAATTCAGGCAGCCTGGCAAAATCCGCCTCCAGCTGGGGTCGGATGGACGGCTGGTGCAGTGCAGCGGCAGGATGATACATTGCCACCACCAGTTTGCCATTCACCCACACAGCCTGTCCATGCGTGTTGCTGATCTTGGCATTGGGCATGAATTTTGCCATCGAGTACCTGCCCAGTGTAACAATCACAAGTGGCTGCAATGCTTCAATTTGTGCATCCAGGTAACTGCTGCAGGCTGCCAGTTCCTCCGGCAGAGGATCACGATTCCCAGGTGGACGGCACTTGACTACGTTGGTGATAAAGACTTCCTCGCGCTTGAGACCGGCTTTGGCAAGCAGTTCATCCAGCAGCTTGCCTGCCTGTCCCACAAAAGGACGCCCTTGCTCGTTTTCATAAAAACCAGGACCTTCGCCGATAAACATTACTGTCACACGGTTGGGACCTTCACCAGGTACTCCTTTTTTCCGCGAGAAGTGCAAGGCACATTTCTCACATACAATCACCTGCCTGGATATTTCAGCAAGAATGGTCGCCGAGTCCATGAATTAACCTCCCATCAAAGCCTGCTCTCCGGATTGGGAGAGCAATATTTTTAATAAATGTGCCCGGGTGGAAGCCTCCTGCAGCCCGGAGAGGCTGAGCAGAAGGGCGTCCTCCCCTGTGTCCTGGTAATACCGGGGGCGGATGCCATCCAGGGTAAATCCAAATTGCGCATACAGTGATTGCGCAGTGTGATTGCTGCGACGCACTTCGAGAAACACACTCGCCACTCCCTCATCCACTGCATGAAGAAGTGCATGGGCAAGCAATTTCCGCCCGATTCCCATCCTTCGGTAATCCGAGTGAACCGCGATGGTTCCTATATGGGCTTCATCCAGAATCAGCCACAGGACCATCATGGCAACAATCCGGGCATCACCCGGATCGCCGACCTCCGCCACCCATAAGCGCGAGGTTTGATTTTCGGTTAACTCATAGCGGAAGGATCGCTCCGGCCAGGGCAGGGAGAAGGATTGTACATCAATCTCGTGTACCTGGCTGATATCCTCCAGTTTCATGGGGCGAATCAAAACATCCACAGTTTTATTCTCGTTTTCTACTCGGGGATGGGATCCGCCACGCGAAGGTAAATGGGGGCAAGCAAAGCGGGATCATCTGCGTGCCCATTTTGCCAGCGCTTCCATGCCAGTTCTGCCAGGAAACCGGGTCGCCTGGTGGAGTGTGCCGGGCTGGTCATCAGGACGGTTTTGCGCCTTTTTCCCAGGGTTTGTCGTTCCGCCTCGGTAATTTCTCCGCACACAAGGGTGGGCTTTTCAATGGCGCGGGAGAGATCCTCAATGTTCATCAAAGCAGCTTCACCCTGTAATTTCCAACCACGTTTTTCTGCATGATACCAGCCAACTGCCAGCCTGCCCCTGCCCGCCTGCAGGATGGCTGCCATTGGCAATTCCTGTAATGATTGCGCAGCAGCCACAACATCCAGGGTGGGGATGCCCACCACCGGGATTTTCAATGCCAGAGCCATTCCCTTCACCAGTGCCATGCCAATTCGCAGGCTGGTGAATGAACCGGGTCCCAGGGCAACCGCCAGTGCTTTTAACTCGGCAGGTTTTATTCCACTGCGTTGCATCAGATCCTGGACAGCCGGAGCCAGTTCCACAGTATGGTGAAAACGGGTCTGCCAGGCAAGTTCGGCAACCACCCGGTCAGAATCATACAACGCAATGCCAACCCATTGTGTGGAGGTATCAACAGCCAGCAGCATGGTTATACTCCAATCATGCGTTGCCGGATGGCATCCAGCAGCGACTTGTAGCGTTCACCATATGGTGTAAGCACCATTCCCCGTTGCTCATCCGCCACCCATCGCATCTGGATGACCAATCGTTCCCGGGGAAGTGCCGGCAGGATTCGTTCCGCCCACTCAATCACCAGCGCGCCCTGCCCCAGCATGAGGTCCAGGTCCAATTCCTCTGCCTCCAGGGCATCAGCAATCCGGTATGCATCCATATGGTACAGGCTTTCCCCCGTTGGTCGGCGATACTGGTTCACCAGCACAAATGTCGGGCTGGATACCGGATCCAGGCTGCCCCACCCCTGGGATATTCCCTGCACCAGGGTGGTTTTGCCGCTGCCAAGATCTCCAGTCAGGCAAACACAATCCGAAACCTGAAGGAACGCACCCAGGCGCATGCCCAGGCGGCGGGTTTGTTCCGGGCTGCGGCTGAAAAATTCCAGTGTATGAGAATCCAGGATGGGCATATGAAAAATTATACCTTGAATCTGGCATTACCAATGTATCCAGGATGAATACCCAATCAATTTAATGCATGATCCGTGTCTGTAGATTCCCTGGATACTACAAATTTTAACCGGCGAGCCAGGTCCCGCCGGGTGAGCAGAACACGCCGCCCGCACTGACAGCACTCCAACCCGATATCCGCCCCCAGCCGGAAAACCTTCCATTCAAAGCTTCCACAGGGGTGGGGTTTTCGTAAACGCAGTACATCACCAATGGATAAATCGGGCAACACGATGGGATTATACCACCCGTGTTATAATCTTTTTTATGCTGGGTTTTGATCTCCCTTTTTTGATTGCCAACTTGATTGCTCTGTTTATTGCGCTGCCGGTGCATGAATTTGCCCATGCCTGGACAGCCGATCACCTTGGGGATGATACCCCCCGCCAGTATGGTCGCCTGACGCTCAATCCCCTTCGGCATCTGGATATTATCGGATCGCTGATGCTGATCTTTGCCGGATTTGGCTGGGCTAAACCCGTGCCCGTCAATGTGTATGCATTGAACCGCAAGTCTCCCGCCGCATTGATGTGGACTGCTGTCGCCGGTCCACTTTCCAACCTGGCACTGGCAGCATTTGCCGCCATCCCGATTCGCCTACATCTGGTCCCAATTGCATTCGGTGACGGCATCCTTCCTTCGCTTTACCAGGTATTCATGCAATTCATTATTGTCAATCTCTCCCTGTTTCTTTTCAACCTGCTCCCCATTGCACCATTGGATGGCGACAAAATTGCAGATTACTTTTTCCCGCCCGCCATCGGCAGGGTGCTGGAAATCATCCGCCCCTATGGCCCGTTAATCCTGCTCTTCCTGGTATTCATCCCCGGCAGGCTGGGGTTTAATGTTATTGGCTGGGCAATGACACCCGCCCTGCAAACGCTTTGGACTCTGCTTCTTGGAGGATAGACCATGACAGTACAGGTTACCATCATCGGTTTGAGACAAATCGGCACCTCAATCGGCTTGGCACTTGGCGAATATAAAGACCAGATTGTCCGCACCGGCACGGATGCTGACCCCGCCAAGGTTCAGCAGGCTCAAAAACAGGGAGCGCTCGACAAAATCAGTTATCGCCTGGCAGACGCTGTCCGGGACGCCGACGTTGTCCTGCTTGCTGTTCCCATCGAAGATGTGGAGGAAACGCTCAAAGCAATTGCCCCGGAACTTCGGGCAGGAGCAGTCATTCTGGATACCTCACCATTGAAGGTGGCAGTGTTTGAATGGGTCAAGGACATCCTCCCGGAAGACCGGTACTTTATCAGCTTCCTGCCAACCCTCAACCCGGTTTATCTCCATGAAGTGGAAGCAGAACGCGGCGAGGCACATCTTGACCTGTTCAAAAACGGATTGGTCGTGATTGCCTGTCCACCTGGAACCCATGCGGACGCTGTCCGGCTGGCGGATGATTTAACAGGCTTGATTGGAGCCCGTCCATTTTATGCAGACCCTTATGAATCCGATGGGCTGGTTGCTGCAGTTGATCTTCTGCCACAATTGACCTCGTCTGCCCTCCTGACAGCAATTTCTTCGCAACCCGGCTGGCAGGAAGCGCGGAAACTTGGCGGCAAAGCCTTCATGGCTGGCACAAGTGCCATGGAAATGGCGCAGGGCGACAACCCGGAAACAGTGTTTTTCCTCAACCGGGAGAACACCATCCGGGTATTGGATAATCTGATCCACGCCCTGGGTTCAATCCGGGATACCCTGGTGGACAATGATTCGGAGACGCTGCATTCCCTGCTGTTGAAGATGCGGGATATCCGTCATGATTGGTGGACATTGCGCCAGCAGGGGAACTGGGAACGAAAAACCGAACAAACGGAGATCCCCTCCGCGGCAGAGAGATTGGGACGGCTGATCGGGTTGCGACCTCGAAAAGGAAAGAAGTAAACAGAAGGGACTTCAGGTGCCCTATTTTTGCTATATTGTTGAATGTGCAGACGGTTCGTTCTATACGGGATGGACAACCGATCCAGCCCGGCGGGAGCGCCAGCATAACCGCGGCACCGGCGCAGCCTACACCCGTATGCACCGTCCTGTGCGACTGGTATATGTGGAATCCCAGCCGGACCTGTCATCAGCAATGCGCCGGGAAAGAGCAATTAAACGAATGCCCCACGCCCGTAAACAAGCCCTGATCGAGAGACTTTGCCATGATGCTGAAAGCCCTGAGAACCGCACTTCCTGATGCAGAATACATGGCAATTGCCCCAGGCAGAGTCAATCTGCTTGGAGAACATGTCGATTACAATGGGGGAGCTGTCCTGCCGGCTGCCATTCACCGCACCATCAAAGTAACCGCCAAACCCAACAGCAACCGCCTGGTTGAATTGCATGCCGTGGATCTGGACGAATCCACAATATTTTCTCTGGATCAATTGGCTTTAAAACAAGACATCCATGACATGCCATTGCCTGGCTGGGCGCAGTACCCGGCAGGGGTGGCGCATGTGCTCCAATCGCATGGTTACCCGGTAACCCCCATCCGGGCTGCCTTCACATCCAATATCCCCATGGGATCGGGTTTGAGTTCATCAGCAGCCCTTGAAGTGGCTTTTGGTGCGCTCTGGCAGGAAATGGGCGGCTGGTCTCTCAGCAGGCTGATGCTTGCCCGCCTGTGCCAGGAAGCTGAAAACCTGTACGTGGGCGTCAATTGCGGACTGATGGACCAGTTTGCATCTGCCAATGGAGTGGAAGGGCATGCGTTGTATTTCAACACCCACACCCTGGATTATCATCCGGTGCCCATCCCGGATGATTACTGGATTGTGATTGCCGATTCCAACGTCCGGCGTAAACTGACTCATTCCGGTTACAATGACCGGCGGGCAGCCTGTGAAGAAGCACTTGCCATCCTTCAGAAAGATCTGCCACAAATCCGAACGCTTGCGGATGTGCCCCCGGATGTTTTTGATCAACTGGCAGGCAATCTCCCCCCAATCGTGGAAAAACGCGCCCGCCACGTGGTGGAGGAGTGTGACCGGGTGAACCGGGCTGTGATTTTATTGGAAGCCGGGGATGTCCGGGCATTTGGCAGCCTGATGTTTGAAACCCACCGTTCCCTGCGGGATTTGTACGAAGTCAGCATCCCGGAACTGGATAGATTGGTGGAACTGGCAGCATCCCTGCCCGGCTGCATCGGTGCAAGGCTGACTGGTGCAGGATTTGGCGGCTGTACCGTGAACCTTGTGGAAGCATCCGCCACGGAAGAATTTATCACCCGGTTAAAATTGGGATACTCCATGGCTACTGACAGGACGGCAGATGTATTCGCCTGCCGTGTAAGCCGGGGAGTGGACGCTTATCCCTGGAACTGGAATACCGTCAGGATGGATGTGGAAGCATCCGGGTAAATTGCCCGGCTGAAATCAATCCGTGAAGATGGGCAGATGACCTAGCGAGATAATATCCGCCCACTTGGCGCGTTCACCCTCGGTTAAAATCGCCGCTTCGGCAACCACCCGGGCACCTGCCTTGCTCATCACCAACCGCATCCCCTGCAACGTGGACCCGGTGGAGATAACATCATCCAGGATGATGACCCGCTTGCCCTGCACAAATTCGCGGTCCTTTTCATCCAGATAGATTGTCTGGGGCTGTCCAGTTGTGATGGATAAGGTTTCCACCTGTAATGCCTGTCCCATGTAGGGCTTGTAGGATTTTCGCAAGATGACATACGGTTTGCCTGTTTCCACCGAAAGGGCGTGGGCAATCGGGATGCTCTTGGCTTCCGCCGTCACCAGCAAGTCATAATCCACTGTTTCCAGCTTTGCCGCAAGCGCCCTGGCACAGGCTTGCACCAGTTCCGTATCCCCCAGGATATTTAAGATGGCGATTCGAAGCCCAGGCTTGATCTCAAACAAGCGCAGATTCCGCTTCACACCGGCGATTTCAATTGAATAATACTGATGGGTATTCTCCATGGACTGCTCCAAAATGCAAAATCGATTTTTCCAGAAATGAGTCTATCATAAAATTTCTTTCCCCATCCCTATTGACAGAACGAGAATAAGAAATATAATAGTGTATAAATAACACTATTAAGGAGCTGTCATGAGCCTTTTCGATTGCCGACGTTTAACCAATGAGACATTTAAACTGGACGTGGAGCGGATGCGCCGCGGCTGGTACACCGATAAATATTTCACCAATATCGCCATCATGCTCCAGGTACTGGCGAACCAGGAGATGACCTTTTCCAGTCATTCCGGGCGCCTGCCCCCCCACCTGGCAGGAGCGGACATTCATCCAGGTGACCTGGAAGTGGAAATGCAATGGTTCACCCGCCGACCCGGTAAAACCATTGTTGTAGGTGTGGACAAAGCCCTGACAATGCTCCAGCATTGTACCGGATATATTAACGACGAGACCTTTATCAATACATCCGACAGGCTCCAGGTCTGGGCAGTCCAGGATGGCTGCACAGTGGAATATGATGGCAACCCGGCAAATATCCAGCCTGTCCTCAAGGTACGCGGGCGGTATCGTGACTTTGCCATTTTGGAAACACCCACCCTGGGAATTCTCACCCGTGCCAGTCGCGTGGCTACCAATGTGTACCAGACCCTGATTGCCACCCACGGAAAACCGGTTTTGTTTTTCCCGGCTCGTTTTGATCTCCACGAGGTGCAGGCAGCAGATGGATATGCCTACCAGATCGCTGTTCAACGGTATAACATGGATTACGCTCGGACACTGGGACCTTTTGTGTCAACCGATGCACAGGGTGATTGGTGGGGTGGTTATGGCGGCGGGACCGTGGCACACGCTGCCATCGCCTGCTTCCTGGGAGATACCGCCGAAGCAATGCTGGCATTCGCCCGGGTACTCCCCAAGGAAATCTCCCGAATTGCACTGGTGGATTTCAACAATGATTGCGTCCAAGACTCATTGTTGGTCTGCAAGGCAATGTTTAATCAATGGCGCACCCTGCAAGAGATGGGGCAACCGGGAGAAGCGGATCGGTACCGGTTGTATGGAGTCCGCCTCGATACCTCCGGATCCTTGCGTGATGTCTCCGTTCCTCCATTGGGCGATCCTGCCTTGGACTTGGGTGTTAACCCAAGGCTTGTTTTCACAGTCCGCCAGGCACTGGACCACGCCTGGGAATCATGGGATTTACCCATGGAATGGCAGGAGGCTGCCCAATCCTATTGCCAGGGAGTGAAAATTGTTGTCTCCGGCGGTTTCAGCCCAGAAAAAATCACCCGGTTTGAAAAATTGAATGTTCCGGTGGACATCTATGCGGTTGGTTCATCCCTGTTTTCCAACAATGGCGCAACTGTTACAGATTACACCGCAGATGTCGTCCGCGTGAAAGTCCAGGACCAATGGCTGGATATGGCAAAAGTGGGTCGCCAGGCTTGCGACAATCCCGATCTGGAGCGCGTCTGGTAATCAGGAAATGGGGTTGGCAAGTACCAACGCCACCCAATCCCCCATGCTGACCTGCTCCATGAAAACCAGGCCCTGAGCCAGCCCGGCGTCAATTACTGCCGGTGCCTGCTCCAGCAGGATTCCGGACAGGATCAGCAATCCACCTGGTTGAACCAGTTCCGCCAGCCCGGCATCAAACAAACGGATGATTACTGGAGCAAGAATGTTCGCCAGCACCACCGGTGCCTGGCGCATGGTGAATTGCCCCCGAAGAATTTCCGCAACGGACCCCAGCCCGATTTCCATTTGATCCAGTACCCCATTTGCAGAAGCATTTTCCTGTGTGGATCGCACGGACGCCGGGTCAATATCCACAGCCAGTGCCAATCGTGCTCCCAAAAGCAAGGCAGCAATGGATAAAATGCCCGAGCCGCAGCCCACATCGATAATCCGCTGGTGTGGTTTTACAAACTTTTCAACCATTGCCAGGCAAAGCTGGGTGGTTGGATGCGTTCCGGTTCCAAATGCCATGCTGGGGTCAATTTTTACAGCAATCCGGTCTGATGAATCCATCGTCAACCAAATCGGGAGAATCATCAATCGTTCACCAATCGGGATGGGGCGGTAATGCTCTTTCCAGGCGGTCATCCAATCCTGGTCTTCAATGGGTCGATATTCCGGTTTTGGCAGGGGTTGAATCTGACCAAGATGCCAGAGAGCTTCCTCCAGTTTTTGCCGGGTCTCCTCCACATTTTCATCAATAACGATATATCCATACACCCGTACCGGACCAAACGGAGTTCCCTCATCCTCCGCATCGTTAAACTTGACCTCGCGGGTCATCACAACACCCTGGGATACATACCTGTCCAGAACTTCGGCAACAGCTTCTGCCAGCTCATCATTTACCAGAAGTGAAACTTCCAACCAGCGCGCCTCAGCCACCAAAAACCTCCTTGATTAAATCCAAAAAACTGCGTTCCTGGGGGCGTACTTCACTTCCCAGGGTGACCGCCAATTGTTCCAGAAGTTTTCTTTGCTCGGCATTCAGGTTGGTTGGAATTTCAACATTCACAATAACAATCTGATCTCCCTTGCCGTTCCCCCGAACCCGCGGCGCGCCTTTGTTTTTCAACGTAAATGTCTTTCCCGGCTGCGTACCGGCAGGGATGTGAAGCTTGGTTTCACCCTCCACGGTTGGAACCATGATATCCGCGCCCAGGGCTGCCTGTGCAATATTAATCGTTAAGTCCAGGAGAATATCATCCTGCCGCCGGTGGAAGAACTTGTGTGCCTGCACCTGAATCTCCAGGTAGAGATTCCCGTTGGGACCGCCATTGGTTCCAGCCATCCCCTCACCGGCAAGGCGGATGCGGATGCCTTGATCCACACCCCCCGGAATGGGGACCATTCGTTTAACTGTCCGCTGCTCCAACCCGCGCCCCCGGCAGGTTTTACATACAGTTGTAATGACCTCGCCCCGTCCGTTGCACGCGGGGCAGGGTGTCACCTGCACCATGGAACCAAGGAAGGTCTGGCGCACCTGGCGGACTTCCCCCCGCCCACCGCAGGTGGCACAGCGGGTTGGTGATGTACCCGGTTCTGCACCATTGCCGCGACAGGAATGGCATACCTCATCCCGAGTGAATGAAATTTCCTTTTCCACCCCAAAAATTGATTCTTCAAAGGTCAGCGTTACTGGGATATTCAGATCCGCACCCTTGCGGGGCATATTCCGCCGTGCCCCTTGGGACACACCAGCAAATCCAAAAAATTCCGAAAAAAGGTCAGCAAAATCAACCGTGAAATCAGGCATCCCGTTCATGTCGCCCAACCCGGCGCGCCCCAAGCGGTCATACGTCGCCCGTTTCTCCGGGTCAGACAGCACACCGTACGCTTCGTTGACTTCCTTGAACTTATCTTCCGCCTGAGGGTCCTGGCTTACATCAGGATGATACTGCCGGGCAAGCTGCCGGAATGCAGTTTTAATTTCTTCCTGCGAGGCGGTGCGCGGAACACCCAGGATTTCGTAATAATCACGCTGCGTCATTCGGTCCCTCAAACAAAAAGATGGGGCGGGGTTTCTGCACCCCGCCCCTGATTGTACTTCATTTTCCTAGAGATTGCGGAATTCACCATCCACGACATCGTCACCGGAGGGGGCATCACCAGGTCCACTCTCTGGCGGATTTGGTTGTTCGCCTTGGGGAGCAGCCTGCTGGTACATGGCAGCTCCAATCTTTTGAATGATTTGTCCAAGATTATCCGATGCCTGGCGAATGGCTTCCACGTTGTCCCCGTTCATGGCGGATCTCAGGGTTTGAACTCCCGCTTCCGCTTCCTGGCGGGCTTCAGCACTGATCTTGTCACCACCATCCCGCAGAGTCTTCTCCACAGTGTAGATGACCGTATCCGCCTGGTTGCGCACTTCCACAAGCTCCTTGCGGTGCTTATCCTCATCAGCATGGTTTTCGGCTTCCCGGCGCATCCGTTCAATTTCCGCCTCGCTTAAACCCGAGGATGCGGTGATGGTGATGTGCTGGCTCCGACCTGTGGCTTTATCCTGTGCAGTCACCTTAAGGATACCGTTGGCATCAATATCAAAGGTAACTTCCACCTGGGGGATGCCGCGTGGCGCCGGGGGAATTCCATCGAGGTTAAACTTCCCTAGCGACTTGTTATCCGCTGCCATGGGGCGTTCCCCCTGCAATACATGGATTTCCACCGAAGTCTGTCCATCCGAGGCAGTGGAGAACACCTGGCTCTTCCGGGTGGGAATGGTGGTATTGCGTTCAATGATTGGGGTGGCAACGCCGCCCAGTGTTTCCACCGAAAGCGTCAGCGGGGTCACATCCAGAAGCAGGATATCTTTGACATCACCGCCAAGAACAGCACCCTGGATTGCTGCACCAATTGCAACAACCTCATCCGGATTGACGCCTTTGTGAGGATCCCTTCCAAATTCACGCCGCACTGCTTCCTGCACTGCAGGCATACGGATCATGCCGCCGACCAGGACAACCTCATTTACATCCGAGGGCTTCAATCCCGCATCCGATAGCGCCCGGCGCACTGGTCCGAGTGACTTTTCCACCAGGTCACCCGTCAACTGCTCCAGCTTGGCGCGGGATAAAGTCAACACAAGGTGCTTGGGTCCACTGGCATCAGCCGTCAGGTAGGGCAGATTGATTTCGGTCTGCATGACCGAGGAAAGCTCAATTTTCGCCTTCTCGGATGCCTCGCGAAGTCGTTGGAGCGCTTGGCGATCCTGCCGCAAATCAATTCCATTCTGCTTTTTGAATTCCTCAATCAGGTAATCCATGATGCGCAGATCAAAGTCATCACCACCCAGGAAGGTATCTCCGGAAGTGGACTTCACCTGGAAGACGCCCTCGCCCACATCCAGGATGGAAATATCAAATGTACCACCGCCAAGATCATAGACGGCAATAATTTCATTCTTCTTTTTATCCAGTCCATACGCCAGGGACGAAGCCGTTGGTTCGTTAATGATACGCAAAACTTCAAGCCCGGCAATTTTCCCGGCATCCTTGGTGGCATTGCGCTGGGCGTCGTTAAAGTAAGCCGGAACGGTAATCACCGCCTGGGTGACTGGTTCACCCAGATATGCCTCCGCGTCAGCTTTCAGTTTGGCAAGAATCATGGCGGAAATTTCCGGAGGGGAATATTCCTTGCCATCCAGAACAACGCGCACGTCTCCGTTGGGTGCCTTGGTTACTTTATAAGGCACACGCCCGATGGTGCGTTGAACTTCCGGATCGTCATATTTACGCCCCATGAAACGCTTGATGGAAAAGATGGTGTTTTCCGGGTTGACAATGGATTGGTTGCGGGCAGGTCGCCCCACCAACCGCTCATGGTTCTTGTTGACTGCCACAACAGAAGGGACCAGGCGTTCCCCTTCCGCGGAAGGGATTACCGTGGGTTCTCCACCCATCATGACCGCCACAACAGAATTGGTTGTACCTAAATCAATACCTACAATTTTTCCCATGGATTACCTCCTAACGAGCTACTCGAACAAGTGCCGGGCGGATGACCCGGTCTCCAATCATATATCCCTGTCGCAAAACCGCGATGATAGCGCCGCTTTCGTGATCAGGGCTGTCTTCATGTGTTACCGCTTCGTGCTTTAACGGATCAAAAAATTCATTCTCCACTGGAATTTGCTGAATTCCTTCCATTTGCAGTTGATTTAACAGCTTCCGGTAGATCAACTCAATTCCTTCAGCCCAGGCTCTTCCATCGCCATCCTGTGGACGGTGTTGCAATGAACGTTCCAGGTCATCCAGCACTTCCAGGTACTTCTTAACCACGTCTGCAGTGATCTGCTGGACCATGATTTGTTGATCACGTTCCATTCGCTTTTTGTAATTGACAAAATCAGCCCGTTCACGGCGCCAGCCATCCATATTTTCAGCTGCCTGCACCCGAACCTGGTCCAATTCCTCCTGTAAAGTGTGATATTCCTGTGTTGGTATCGAGATCATCTCCACCTCTTCCCTGCTTGCTTCGTCTGTTCCAGGGGCATGTCTCCTGCGTTTGCGCCCCGCAGAACTTTGTTTTGATTCAACAACCGGTTCCTGCCTGGTGGTTGCCTCCTCCTGAGAGTGCACTGTTTCGCCTGAACTTGTTTCCTGCGAGGTTCCTTTTTCCTTTCGCTGCTTGCGGTCTGTCATTCTTCTTCCACCTCCTCGGAATATGTCGAAATATCATCAGCAATGGTTTCTGTTACCATGTTGCTGAGTAGATTGGATAGGAAACGCACTACGGATATGGACCGACCATAGGACATGCGCATGGGTCCCAACACACCCAGAGTACCCGTCATGTATCCAGGCGCTCCGTAATTTGCCAGCACCATGGAAAACGGTCTCAATTCTTCCCGGGTACCTTCACCGCCGATCAGGACCTGCACACCTCCCACCCGCTCGCTTACCATGGACCGGGCAACAAGATCCTGCAGTAGGGACCGTTCCTCCAGAAGCTGAATCGCCCGGAGGGCATCTTCAGAGCCTGCAAATTCCGGCTCGGAAAGGACATGGCTGACCCCATCCAGGAAGACTTCTCCGGTGGTGGAGCGTTCCACATCTTCCATTTCCTCCACAAGGCTTGCAGCAACCATCTGATCAAATCCTGTCAACTGGGTGGCAGATACACGGATGGCTGTTAAATCACCGCCCTGCATTAAATGAGTCAGGCGCTGCGCAATCGCAGAAAGTTGATCCTGCGGAATGGGAGCCTCGCTGCTGATAATTTTCTGCCGCACATCCCCACCCGAAAGAACAACGATCATCAAGATCTCCCGTCCCCGGGTGGAAATGAGCTCCAGGTGGCGAAGGCGTACATCCACCGGGTGCGGAGCCGTTACCAGCGAAAGCGCCCTTGCCTGGTACGCCAGCACCGATGCTGCCAGCCGGATCCACTGCCCCATATCCTGCCGCATCTGGTAGAACTGGTGACTGATGGTCCTTTGCTCCGGCTCCGGAAGGACTGTATCCCGCAACAATCGCCCGACAAAGAAGCGGTAGCCTTCCTCGGTGGGAACACTCCCGGCAACCTTGCTCGGTTTGCGCAGATAACCAAGCTCCGTCAGCACCGCCATCTCATTACGAACGGTTGCCGGGCTGAGATCAAGGTGATAGCGTTTCACCAGCGTTTGGGAGGCAACCGGAATCGCCGACCGGGTGAACTCATGGATCACCAAGGTTAGAATAAATTTTTGGCGCTCGGTTAATCCTTCCATCGGTCCTCATTTTAGCAATAAAACAAAACAATTGCTAATCATCCGGGGATTATCATAACATGCCAAAAAATCGAAGTCAATGCAGCCAGGCAAGTTCTGACAAATTATTAATACAATTGGTTGACCAGAGCACCAGGATTTATTACAATTATCGTATGAATATTTCCCTGCCACCAACCGGTATTCCCGGTTTTTATCGAACCGACCACGATCCGCCGGATTGATTCTTCCTGCCTACCTGGAACAATCGGGAATATACCTTTTTATCATCTTAATCGAGATAAAAACAATAAAGCACAATTTTCTGTCCAAAATTTATCATTCCTGGAGAACCCTATGAGTCCAATTCCTTTCCCTTCCAAGCGCGCACCCATCTATCTGGATGTGCCCGATGAAAAATGGAATGACTGGCGCTGGCAACTGAGCCATCGTTTAAATACTGTCGAGGATTTTGAAAAAATCCTGCACCTCACCCCCAGCGAGCGAAAAGCCCTCAGCGCGCAGAATCTTTTCCGGGTGGATATCACCCCATACTATGCATCTTTGATTGACCCCGAGGATCCCAATGACCCCATCCGCAAGCAGGTAATCCCCCAGGAAGGCGAGATCATCCCCTTCACCGGGATGATGGAAGATTCCCTGGCAGAAGACCGCCACTCACCTGTGCCGGGACTGGTTCATCGTTACCCGGACCGCGTTTTAATGCTGGTTACCACCCAGTGCGCTTCCTATTGCCGGTACTGCACCCGCTCCCGGATTGTTGGCGACCCCAATGCCACCTTCTCGCGGGCGGAATTTGATATGCAGATTGAATATCTCAAAAACACTCCCCAGGTGCGGGACGTCCTGCTTTCCGGCGGGGATCCGCTGACCCTGGCACCCAAGCTGCTGGATGAATTGCTGCGACGCCTGCGGGAAATTCCCCATATTGAAATTATTCGGATCGGCAGTCGGGTACCTGTTTTCATGCCCATGCGGGTCACGGACGAACTCTGTGATACGTTACAAAAATATCACCCCCTGTGGATGAACATCCATGTCAATCATCCCAATGAAATCACCGCCGAACTGGAACAGGCGACCGATAAGCTTACCCGGGCAGGCATTCCTCTTGGCAACCAGTCGGTGTTGCTGGCGGGTGTAAATGATTGTGTCCACATCCAGCGGCGGCTTGTCCACGACCTGGTCAGAATTCGCGTCCGTCCATACTATCTCTATCAATGCGACCTGGTGGAAGGCGCCGGGCATTTCCGCACCCCGGTTGGAAAAGGGATCGAAATAATTGAGGGGCTGCGCGGGCACACCTCGGGTTATGCCGTCCCCACCTATGTGGTGGATGCCCCCGGAGGAGGCGGGAAAATTCCAGTCATGCCCAATTATCTGGTCAGCTACTCGGATCACAAAATTATCCTTCGGAACTACGAGGGATACATTACAACCTACGAAGAGCCGATCCAGTATCATCCGCACGATCCAAAGACCTGCAGCTATTGCCAGAACAAGCGGGAAGAGCCCAACCAGGGTGGTGTTACTTCCCTACTGGATGGTGAAAACATGTTTATCAAACCGGAAGGATTTGATGAACTGCACAATCGCGGTGGTGGACAGCACCGTCTGCGTTCCGATCCTGCCAAATGGCTGCCCCGCGGGATTGGGTCAGGCGAGGAAGATTAATCCACATTACAGGGTGCACAAACACCCGGAAAGAAAGGAGTACAAATGCACTATCGTCGTTTAGGAAAAACCGGGTTAAAAGTCAGTGAAATTTCACTGGGTTCCTGGGTAACTTTTGGCAATCAGATCGCGGAGGACTCCGCTTCCCACCTTTTGCACTCCGCGTTTGACCAGGGCATCAATTTCTTTGACAATGCCGATGTTTACGCCGATGGTCGTTCAGAAACCGTCATGGGCAAGGCAATCAAGGACCTTCCCCGAACATCGCTGGTCATTTCCAGCAAGGTATTCTGGCCAACCATGCCTGGACCCAATGGACGCGGGCTTTCGCGGAAACACATCTGGGAATCGATCCACGCTTCCCTCAAACGTTTGGATACCGATTATCTGGACCTGTATTTTTGCCACCGGTACGATCCCGACACCCCAATTGAAGAAGTTGTTCGCACCATGAACGATCTGATTCACCAGGGAAAAATTCTCTACTGGGGCACCTCGGAATGGGAAGCTTCACAGGTGGCTCAGGCGATTGGGATTGCCCGCCAATATGGTTTGATTCCCCCCAGCATGGAGCAGCCGCAGTACAACCTCTTCCATCGCAACCGGGTGGAACTCGAACTTTCCCCGTTATGCAAGGAATATGGGCTTGGGCTCACCACCTTCAGCCCGCTCTACCAGGGCGTATTAACAGGAAAATACAATCAGGGTATTCCCGAGGGCAGCCGGGCATCCATGGATAGCATGGCGTGGATGCGCAACCGGATTACACCGGAGAAAATTGAAATTGTCCGCAAGCTGACGGATGTGGCAATTGACTTGGGCATAACCCCTTCCCAGCTTGCCATCGCCTGGATTTTACGCCGCAAGGAAGTCAGCTCAGTGATTACAGGTGCAACCCGCGCCGAACAACTGGATGAAAACCTGGGTGCCGCCGAAGCCACTGAAAAATTGACAGATGACATTCTGGAAAGCATCGAACAGATATTGGGCAATCACCCGGAATAATACCCTACCAATTTACAAAAAAGAGGCGGGGCATCCAATCCGCCTCTTTGATTCTCTTGCCAAAACCGTTGCGCTGGGGTATCCTTGGGAATGGGAGTGGCTAGGTCCCGGTGGGTCTCCCGGTCTTCAAAACCGGTGGCGGGTCGCGTTGCGGGCCGCGGTGGGTTCGACTCCCATCCATTCCCGCCTCTTCCAACAGGCTGACAGGCGTACCAAACGCAAATGTCAGCCTGACAGTTATCTGGTCATGTGATGTGAACATGGATGACATTTCCCCCTCACCCGAACTTCTGGATAGTGCTGTCCGCCGTGTTTTCCGGATTGAAGATATCACCCTGGGCAATTCCAGACAGGAGTTCCTGGCACGATACCACGGTCAATTGATGTTGGATTCAGAAATTGCCTATGACCAACTGTCTGCGGCACTCCAACCGTACCAGGTGACTCCCCTGTTTCGGATGGAAGAAGGAAGACAGACAATCATTCTGGTCCAGGGAAATCCAAAGCCGAAGCCAAGCAATCCTAAAACCAACCTGGTGATGTTCATCCTGACCCTGATCAGTGTCTGGGTAACAGGTGGTTTCCTGGCGATTGGTGAAAATGACCCGATGGATTTCATATCCATTTTGACCATCATTCTCACGCGCGGCTGGCAATTTGCAATAAGCATGATTGCCATCCTGGGTGCCCACGAGATGGGACATTACTGGATGGGAAGGCATCACAAGGTGGATGTGACCCTGCCCTATTTCATCCCATTGCCCTACCCCATCAGCCCATTTGGCACCATGGGAGCGTTTATCAATATGCGTGAAATCCCGCGCAACCGGAAGATGTTGTTGGATATTGGGATTGCTGGACCGCTTGCCGGTCTTATTGTAGCAATTCCCATCCTCCTGCTGGGGATCTATCTCTCCCCGGTGCAGCCCCTGCCGGGTGAAGCAGAAACCCGGGCTTGCGTCCAGGAATTAAAACTGGATCCCAACGCAGATTGTACCCTCTCCTCACTCGAAGGCAATTCCATCCTCTACCTGGCAGCCAAGTACCTCATCAAAGGAGAACTTCTGCCTGCTCCTGCAGACTATGGAAACCATTCAAACCTGGAATATTGGATTGCCTACCTGTTCACCGGTCACCCACTACCCTTCGGCGGCAGAGACATCCTGCTGCACCCGGTTGCCTGGGCGGGCTGGGTAGGATTGCTGGTCACCGCCTTGAACCTGATTCCTGCTGGGCAACTGGACGGCGGACATCTTCTTTTTGTCCTGCTGGGCTCGCGTCGATCCAGGAAGCTGCTGCCGGTCGTCCTGATTGGGTTGGCAGTCCTGTCACTATTCTGGACGGGATGGCTGTTATGGGTGGCACTGATCTTTTTTCTAGGCCGCGCCCACGCAGAACCATTGGATCAAATAACCCCACTGGACACCCGCAGGAAGCTGCTGGCAGTGTTGTTGCTGGTCATCTTCATCCTGGTATTTGTCCCCGTGCCAATGATTGCCCTGCAATAAAAAGGACACTCCTGAGTCAGGATTTCATCATTTCAATCCGGCGCCCATGAATTGTCCGGTAAAAACCCATTGCCTGGGCAGCCAGGCAGATGTGCGGAGGGATGATGCACATCAGATCTCCGGGTTGAATCTCCGCAAGGTATTGTTCGGGCATATGTACAATCCCATGTTCCTGGGATAATGCAGAGACGTAAGCCCCGGAAATAGGGGCATTCCAACCATCCGTGGAATGACACAACGCAACTAATCCAAACCTGCGTTCCCCATTCACCTCAATCCAATCCTTGGAAAGGTGGATTGCACCTCCATACACAACAATCTCACTACGCTCCGGGTGGACAGCAACTACCGGGCACGCCATGGCAGCTGCAACCTGTTCCACCCTGCACACGCCCGCCGACAACTGTTGGGCATCATAAAACACAAAATTCCCCGGACGGATTTCATCCACTTCCCCAAAATCAGCAACCAGCGAACAGCCCGGCGTATCACCAATGCTGATCTCCAATCCCCGCCAGCCGGAGGAAGCCAGAGACTGGCGCAGGATATTCATCCGTTTTACGGACTCGTTGTAGATGTGGATGATCTCATCCGGAGAATCAGCGTGATAGGAATGCCCGGCATGCGTTAATAATCCAGCCACGTTAAGGAATGGATGATGCTCCAACCCGGCAAGAATGGGGAGAAAAGCAGACGTTTGATCCCATGGTAATCCAGCACGGTGCAATCCCGTGTCCACCTTCAGCCAGATGTTTACCCCATGGGTCAACCTTGCCCCCAGCGAGCGGACAACCTCTGCCGACTCAACCAGCAAGCCCAACTTGATTCGGGCTGCCAGTTCCTGCAGTTCGTCCACCTGGCGCAGGTTGACTGGAAACGCCAAAGTGATATCCCCCCAACCATGATCAGCAAAGTAGATTGCCATATCCACAGAAGATACCGTGATGGAAGTAATGCCCTCCTCGCGAAACCATTCGCCGATCTCAGCAGATTGATGGGTCTTAAAGTGCGGACGAAATCGCTTCCCCTGCGCCCGCGCCCTGGATGCCATCATCCGAATATTCTCCCGCACCCTGCCAGGATGAAGTAAAAGCGTCGGCTTCTGTATGTCAGAAAAATCAACCATCCGAATCCCTTTGCACTTTCTGCAGTAAAACCGGTGGTTAACAAGCTTTGGGCTTCTCCACCACCGGTTCCAATTTTTTCACTGCCAGGGGAAATAAACCGATACTCTAGACCCTGGTCATCAATTCACCCAATGGAGCAATAGCCAGCAAACTCAAATCATCCCGGAAATTTCCCGGATTCACCTTGCCGATATCACCATCATGGAAGCCTGGCTGGACATTCCCATTGGATTCGGACGACGGTAAAGCTTCGGGGACAGCAGTTGGCACACTGAATACCGGAGCATCCTCTGAAGCAGCAGGTGCAATGGTTGTGAGCGCTGTTTCTTCGTAGGTAACAAACTGGTAAATGGCAAAAAGGCATACCAGGGCAAAGACAACCGCCAGGGGAATAAAGATATTTCTACGCTTCCGGATATCTGCAAGAGGGGCAATCCTTCCGGCTTCTCCACGTTCAATCTCGTCCAATTCACCAGCATGTTCTTCTTCCATTTCCTCGTGGCTCAGCTTGCCCTTGATCATCGACCAGTTCCACTTTTTAATATGAACATTATAGAAATGCCAGATCAGGATTGCCAGGACAGCCAGCACAGCTTCCATCCCATGCGCCACCTTGGCTGCCGGGATAAATTGTCCGGGAAGAATATTGGTGGTGGCAATCGGGTTCCAAAGCATGAAACCGGTCAGTCCCATGAGCACCAATCCCCACATCATTGCCCAGTATTCCACCTTTTCCGTGAAGTTATAACGCCCCATCCTGGGTCGATCCTTGCGAAGCCCCACATTATAGCCGATCATCCCAATGCCGTCCTTGACATCCTTGATGCCAGGAAGCATGGTTGCCTTGCGGCGTTCCACAAACAACTTATATCCCACCACAATAAAGTGGTAAACCGCGCCAAGAACAAAAATAACGGCTGCAACACGGTGGATGATGCGCGTGCTTTCAATCCCGCCCAGGAATTGAATCAATGCCTGGGAAATGCCAGATTGGGCATATTTCTGGATCAGTCCCGTCAAACCCAGGGTGCTGAAGGAAAGGATCAGGACCAGGTGCTCAATCCGCTGCGCCACACTGAACCGATGGTATTGTTTTTCTGCGTGTGCCATGGTCTATTCCTCCTTCGCCTTTTCTTCCGTGGTTTCCGGGGTCTCCGGAACATCCGGGGGTACCTGAGCTTCCTGGGGTTGTGATTGTTGGACCACCTCCGCAACCAATGCGGGCTTCACCTTACGCCGATTCATCACCTTGCGATAAATATCTGTCAGCACATAAAGAACCATCGCTCCCAGCACGGTTGGGATCAGGATTTTGTACACCAGCTCAACATAATAAACCAGCGGATATTTTTCCTTGCTGGGAATATAATGGCTTAACCAGGAAGCTGGGAAGTTTGCCGTTGCATCGGGGTGGCATTTCTGACAGGTAACCAGCAAATTATCCTGGATTTGCAACCCATATTCCGGGTCGTCCGACCGCCGGATGTCATGAATGCCGTGGCAATCATAGCAAACCGGCATGTTGACCATCTGATCCGGCTCCTGTTTTTGGAACAGGGTGACCGTGGTACCGTGAAAATCCGCCACATAAGTGCTCAACACATCCGTGGAGAGACCATACTTCCCCATGATGGTTTCATCCGTATGGCAATCACCGCACATATTTGGTGACGATAGCCGGAACTGGGCAGTTGTGGGATCCACAATAGTGTGAACTCCGTGGCAGTCCGTGCAGGAAGGAACATCGGGGTTCTTATTGACAAACACACCTTCCCCATGAACACTCTGGCGATATTGATTATAGATTCCACTATGGCAGTCACCACAGGTATTGGCAATGGCAGCATGTTCGGTGTAGGCTGGCTTGCCTTCCGCATCCTTGGCTGTCACTGGCTGGCTGTGCGGATCGTGACAATCTGAACAGATGGGAGCATTTAGATTCCCCTGCTCAAAGAGATTGGAGTGTACACTGTCCTGAATTTCCACATATTGATTGGGGTGACAGTTTTTGCAGGTATCCTGGTACTGCAACGCATAATATCTATATAACTCCACATTGTTTTCCGGGTGGGGATATCCACTGATATCCGTATGACAGGACTGACAAGCCAGGTTTTTATGTGCAGATCCGCCATAAATTGCCGGAAGGATGGTAATGGACAATTCTTCACGGCTTGGAAACAACATGGTTTGATCCGGATTTTGGTGGCAGGAAAGGCAATCCGTATTATCCGGTCCCTGCTCTGGTGGCAACTGGATTGCCGCTTCCACGGGGTTCACAAAACCCAACAAAAAAGCCATTCCAACGAGCACGACCCCTGCAATGACCAATACTGGCGCCAGCCAGTAATTATTCCTTGGTTTGCTCATCTTGGTATTTTTCCTCCTCGATTTGTGGATCGGATACCGCAAGATAACCAGACAAAAAGATGACGGGAATATCCATTCCCACGAATTCCACCAATCAGGTTATATAGATATTTATTGGGGATAATTCAATTATACAGGAATTTTGCATCCAGCCAAGATACTGGAAGATGACAATCCTCCCAAAAAACAACTTCCGAAGTCATATTACTTCGGAAGTTGTGTCCAGGTAATGATTTGTAAAGTTATGCGGACAGATCTTCAGCCGCTTCCGGGATGGCAAAACCCTGAGCGCGCAATTTCTTCTTCAAGTCAATCAGAGATTTCCGCCCAAAACCTTCCACTGCCAGTATTTCCGCAGTGCCGTTTTGTAGTTTTTCCAAAATTTGTCCAATGGTGGTAATTCCAGCCCTTGCCAGTGCCTCGGTGGGTTTTGTGCCAAGGTCCAGATCAGTCACCGGGCGGGCTGAAGATACACGCCCTTCTTCGCGGGCTTTTACAGAATTCTTCATTGTCTTGCTGGCTTCCAGCTTGCGATAGAAGCGATCAACCTGACCTTCAATATCGACCAAGCGCTGCTGCTGTCCCGTAAAGAATGGGTGGCATGAAGAACAAACTTCCGTGCGGATGACCTTGCGGGTGGAACCGGTCGTCCATGTATTACCGCAGGCACAAATCACCTGCGCATCGGGATAATATGTGGGGTGAATACCCTTCTTCATCGTCTTTCAACCTTTCTATTAACCTTCACTTCCGGCAGTGCAGGATCTCACCGGCGGTGTGGAGGGAATGGTTATGCCTGCTCTTCGGAGACCTGCTCCACGGGCATAACACTGACCTGCTTGCGACCATTGGGCAGGGTTTCAAAGAGAACAATACCTTCTGCAGTTGCAAAAATCGTATCGTCTTTACCCAATCCCACATTGAGACCGGGTTTAATACGGGTGCCGCGCTGGCGGACAAGAATATTGCCCGAAAGGACATATTCGCCCGCGTACCGCTTCACACCCAGCCGTTGTGCATTGCTGTCACGGCCGTTCCGACTGGAACCACCACCTTTTTTATGTGCCATGGTACCTACTCCATTTCAATAGAATTGATCATCAGGCGGGTGTACATCTGCCGGTGACCAGTCTTGGTGCGAATACGTTTCTTTGGGCGGTAATGAAAAACGATCACCTTGGGACCTTTCACGTGCCCAACAACCGTGGCAGACACGTTTGCGCCCTTGACGGATGGGGTGCCAACTGCCACATGATCACCTTCCACAACCAGAAGCACACTATCGAGTGCAATTTTCTGGCCGGGGTCCGCAACCAGGAGATCCACATCAATTGTGGCTCCCTCGACGGCTTTGTACTGCTTGCCGCCACTTTCAACAATTGCGTACTTCATCTTTCCTTTGCTCCAATCTTCACTTCACCGCAGTCACCGCGCCCATTTGCGCCGCGCTGTGGGGAAGTTGGGGTTACATACGAACGCCCCCGCCAGTATGCCGGGGCTGCGCAAGCCGATATTATATCCGGTGACACCGAGTCTGTCAACAATATTGGGGGATTATCGCCTGTTTAATTTACGAAAATCTCCATCCCTCCTGGTGATACCAATTCCATCCAGGTGTTCCAGGAATGCCAGGGCATACCTGCGGCTGGTGTTAAACCGGTCTCGAAATTCTGCTACAGTAAGGGTCTCCTGCTGCTGAAAATGTCCCTCAACCCAGGATCGAAGGGCTTCATAATCTTTTTTCAGAAAAATAATTTCCGGGTGAACCAGGACAAATATCTGCTGATCCATCAGGGCAGCAAATAATTCTTCCCCAAGTTCAGCCTGGCATTCTTTCACAGTGGGTGGAGAAAATGGCGACTGGCTGAAACGAGCCAGCAATTGCTTCACCTGGTTTTGCTGCTGCGGAGTGAACACCACAGTAAATCCAGATTGTGCCACAAGAGCACCTTGTTCAACAACCAGATTTTTCTGGCTCCATAACCGCAAAAGAAACTGAAACGGACGGGGTTGAAGTTTTAATCGGCTTTTCAGAGCTTCACGGGGCATCCCCTGCCGCAGCGGATAGGATCGATGATACTGGGAAAGCTCACCCACAGCCTGGCGGGTTAACTGCTCCCACTGCGGCAGGGTAATTAACAGGACATCCGGCTGCAGGGGTCCGCTGCCGTTATCAAGTCGCAGAAGCTGTCCCGAGTCAATTAATTCCAGGGCTGCCTGGTGTGCCAGGTCGGTGGAAAGGCGGGAACGGGCAGTGATTTCAGAATAAGGAGCGATGGAAAGAGCAAATGCAGCCCGGAAAAAAACGTCTGAGGGAGCACCTTCTTCCAGCATTTTGAGATGATCCAGAACTGCCGGGTCAAACCGTTTGTGACGGCGCGCTGGCTGGGGATCCACAACCGTACCACCCCCAAGGGTTTCACCAGGTGAAGGACGGCGCAATATGTATCGATCTCCCCGCACAGCAATCACGGGATCCCGTAACTCCAATTGCAGCCATCCGGTGCTTCCCGGAAGCAGCATGTCCTGACCCAAAAGACGCACCCTTCCCACCACTTCGGAAGCCCCCAAAAAGAATTTCACTTCACTGCTATGAAGTAGTGGAGCGCTTGCATCCTTCAACAATCGAAAGTGAACATCCAGCCTCTGGGTTGGCTGGTATTTTCCAGGAGAAGCAATCACATCGCCGCGTTGAATCTGGTCAACATCCACACCGCTCAGGTTGATGGCTGTCCGGCTGCCCGGTACTGCCAGGGTTTGTTTCTTTTTGTGGGTTTGCAGGGTTCGGATGCGTGCTTTGATACCCGAAGGCAGAATTTCCACTTCATCGCCCGTATGAAACGAGCCGTCCAGCAGCGTGCCTGTAACAACTGTCCCAAACCCAGCCATGGTAAAAACCCGATCCACAGCCAACCGCGGGCGACCCAGATCGGGGCGGGTAGGCTGCCCCTCCAGGCAGGAGATAAGTGCCTGCTTTAATGGATCAATCCCTTTGCCTGTTTTGGCAGAAACCCGAACACAGGTGGAATTCTCCAAAATGGTACCCCGAACAGCCTGGTGAACATCCAGTTCAACCAGGTCAAGCCACTCCGGGTCATCAATCAGATCCACTTTTGTCAGGACAATCACGCCAGCCTGCACCTGCAACAGGTCCAGGATAGCCAGATGTTCACGGGTTTGGGGCATCACACCTTCATCGGCTGCCACCACAAACATAACAGCATCAATTCCACCAACCCCGGCAAGCATGTTTTCAATGAAATCGCGATGCCCCGGCACATCCACAATCCCGATCTCCTCCCCATTTGGCAAAACAAGCCAGGAAAAGCCCAGTTCAATGGTCATCTCCCGCTCCTGCTCCTCCTTCAATCGGTCCGGGTGCGTGCCAGTGAGTGCAGAAACCAGGGTGGATTTTCCATGATCAACATGACCAGCGGTTCCAATTACGCGCATAAAATCCCCCCTGCATGGATGATTCTGGCATCAAAAGGAATTGACATGGACTTTACTGCCGTTTCCCCAGTGTTTGATCATATTGATCCAGCAATTGACGGGCTGCAGTTAAAATCGCCTGCAGGCGTTTTCCCGTTTCCTCATTAATTTGCTGAACATAGTCCTGGATGTCATGGACCATTTCCTCCAGGGGAGCCATTCTTTCCGTCAATTGTTGATATTGCCGGTTGACCTCACGTTGTTGCTCCTCCTGGGAGAGAGCATAATTTGTCCACCTTTTTTGATCATCGGCGCGGAAACCCACCCATTCCTGGCGGAAACGGTCTTCCATAAGCCGCTGCATTTCGGTAATTTCATTAATTCGCCGTTCAAACCGCTGGGTGATTTCTTCAAAATCCTCCTGGGCGCGTTTTACTGTTCTTTGAAGATTGTCCAACGCCTGGAGCTGTGTATCGATATTTGTCGAAACTCCGGCAATTTCATCAAACCGGGTTTGCCAATCCTTCCAGATCCGATCTCTTTCAACATTGACCATGGTTTGTTTTTCAAAAAATGCCAGCTGTGATTGGCGGCGTTCCGTCTCATTTGTTTGAATTTCTCCCAGGCGGGTTTCCAGTTTTCGAATGGAATCTGTATTGATGTCCACCTTTCCACGCTGTTCTTCCTGACGTTTCCGCAGTGCAGCCACCTCTCCTTGCAAATCCGTCAACCGTTTGGCATCCTGGCGCTGACTGTCTTCCAGTAATTTTTGGGCGTGCTTGTAATCATCATCTGATCGTTTTGTCAGGAGAACTTTTTGTTCCAGTTCTTCAATCAAACGAGCCAGCCGGAAATCTTCTTCCTGGCGGGATTGCAGACCTCTCTTCAATTCGGCAATCGGCTCCAAGCCTTTTCGCACATCGGCTATTGCCTTGTTGAATACGTCCACATCCCCCTGGCGAACCCGCTCCTGTTCTCTTTCCCGTTCCGCCCGCTGGCGTTCAGTAGCCTCCAGGGAGCGTCCAAATTCCACCCGTACCTGCGCAATCGTGGATTCCAGTTGATCCAGGCGCCCCAACGTGGCAGATACCCGTGCAAGTTCAGTGGATAATTCCCGGATTTGCTGCATCATGGTGGGGATATTTCCCTCCAACGCTGCAATTCGTTCCTGGTAAGTGGAAATTGCCAGTTTGTCTTTTCTTCGTTCTTCCTCCAGCCATTCCAATCGCTGGATTACCTGTTCCAATTCCATGCTGCCTCCAATTTCAATTCCTGGATTTATTCTAAGGCAAATTCGGGAAACTTTCCAACATATTCAGGATTCCCTTAAAAAATTCCGCCGGGAAAAGACCTGCCCCAAGAAGCAAGACCATTCCTGCAATGAAAATCAGACCCTCATACCAGTTTTCACCGGAACGCCAATCCCGACCTGAAAAAGCAAAAAATGCAAACAAGACGCGTAGTAAACCAACCAATAATCCAGCCACTCCCACTAATGCCCAAACCGTCATCACGATGGATTGCCTTGAAAGCTCTCCGAGGATTGGCTCACGAATGGCAAAAGTGCCAGTTAACGGAAGCCCGGTAAAGGATAGAAATGCCAGGGCAATGGCAGCGGTCAGGATGGGATATTTTACACCACTTCCCTTCACGCCTGCCACGGAAAGGGAGTATCCATGCTGTTGCAAGGTTGAGAAACCATAAGCCAGCAATATTAAGGATAGCTGCCTGGGTATCCAGTTGGCTGCAAACGTCTCCATACCCACCTGGTTTTGCAGACTGATGGCTAGCAGTAAAAAACCGGTATCAAGAATCAAAGCATAGGCAGCCATTCGAACCAATGTCTGCTGAAAAGCAGCCCATATTCCTCCTGTCACAATCATAAGAACTCCGGTTACCTGCAAGACACTGACCAGGTAAGTCCCCTGTCGCAGCCAGACAAAACCGTTCAAAAAATCCAAGCCAAGCATCAGGAAAATGAATGGCAAGAAACTCAGAATAAAACCGTTCACAACTGGATGGCTTTCCTCCGATAGCATGGGGATCCAGGTGTAAAAAGGAAAAACGCCCAGCCAGAATGCAAATCCCAAGCCAAGAAAAATTGAAGCCCGGGCAAGCGCAGCCTGATTCTCAGGATAGATCTGCACAATATTAAACGCCCAACCAGCCAACAGGATCACTGGCAAGGCGAGTGTCTGAAAAATAAGATACCGCAGAACACCCCGCCCGGGTCTCGTCCCCGGGGGAACCAGCATCGGAATACTGACCAGTACCGCAATCTCAACCAGAACCGCCCCAAACAGGAAAGGCTCCACAGCACGGGCTGCCACCAGCAATGAAATGATTACCATCTGTAAAGGAACCACCGAGCGATGAGGTTTTATGATCATTGTAATCAATGCCCAAAGGGCACCAACCGCAAAAAGGAATGCAAGATACGACCGATCTGCATTCTCCAACACCAGGCGTCTCCCCAGAATGGATAACGTGGATGCAATTTCCACCGGGATGGGTCCAATCCGGGTGCTGATGCCAATTGGCATCAGGGCAGCCAGACCAGCCAGGATGGCTTGCAGCACCATGGAAACGATCCCCGTTATTTTGCTGTTATTGCGCAATAACCAGAGAATCCCTGCAAAAACCATCGGCAGGATGATCCAGAACCAGGGAGCGCTCATTCCTCATCCTCCCGAATAAATCGTGCGGAAAGATACGCCCCAACCATTGCCATGCCCACAGTCACCATTGCCAGTAATCCTGTCACCAGGACCGAATTCACCATTGCTGCGTATATCACTTCAAAACCGGAAAGAATTGTCAACAATCCCAGGATAATTCGAATGGGTTGTGTGGTAATCCCCACCTGGATCAAGCCCATGGCGATCAGGATGAGTCCACCCAGACGCAGGGGAATTGCCGGTGGAAACCAATCTCCAAGCGATACCGATAAAACAATTGCCAGGCTGATGACCAGTCCTGCAGAAACCAGTTGAAATGCGCGGGGGGAACCAACCCGAAATTCATCAATATCATGGTGGGTATCCGGGAACAAAACTCCCAACAAGGCAACCGCCGTCAGCCCAACAATTAACTTTACGGCAGCCAGTCCAATATTCCAGACTGAGCTGATCAACCAGAAAACAGCCAGGTACTGAATTGCCAGTGCAATCAAGCTCCACCGCCAATTCCAACTGATTTGCAAAATGATAGTCGTTCCAATCAGGATAACAACGGGGATGATATAAAGCCATTCACTCATGGCAGCACACTCCCCTGTATCAATGTAACCAGGAGAGCCAGCAAAACCAGGACCCACAAGACACCCCCATCGCCCTCCAGCACTTCTGTCAGGAACTGAACAAAACGGGAAAAGAGAGCATAAAACCACTTCAAAACCACAAAAATCCACCCAAGGCTTAAGATGGATGACAGAATTAATCCCACTCTCCCGCCCACCATCACAATCCAGGAATTCGGTTGCAGAACACACCCGTTCTTCCCCCAAAAGAACCATACTCCCCCCACCACAAGGCAGGCAAATGAAACTGCTACCGAAGCCCACCAAACCCCCACTCCCCAGTAACCTGGTCCACCGAAAATCCCCAAGCCCCACTGGATGACAATCAACAGGGCAAGCCCCAAAGGATATAGCGTGCGCGCAACAGGATCTGAAGCAGGCACCTCGTCCCGTTTCCGCAATGCGTGTTTAAAATACCCAAGCACAAGCAGAATCAGAACAATAATGGAAGAAATAGCCGTCAGGTTAAAACCTGCAGGAATTAAACCCAACCAGGCAGGTGCAGCAGGTGTATAAGGCAACCCAGTCATTCCTACCATTGCCATCCCAATCAAAACCAGCCAGATGATCCCCCTTGCCGAGGATAGAAAAAGAACCCCGCCACTTATCAGGAGGGCTGTTGTCCATATCCCAACAAAAGCTGGATGTCCCAACAGGACACAGGTAATCCCAAACCCTCCCACCACTATCATAAAAAAAGGGCGTCCCTTCAGTTCGTCAGAAGAGACAAGCCACATGGATGCAGCATAGATCATTGCAAGGAATGTAATCGAAAGGAGAATGGATGTCCAAACGGGGGGAAATAGTTGCTCAGGGAGGCGTGCCAGCACAACCAGGCAGGTTGAAGCCTGGATAATCCTCAAAACAGTTCCAAATCCCCGCCGCAGAACCATTTCATCCGTGAACGGCAGGTTTAACGGCAGGATGCCCAACCGGAGCCCAATACCGAGCAAAACCAGAAGGCTTGCATTGGGTTGGATGGACGCGAATTCCAGCGGAAGTCCGGAAGCCTGGCTGATCACCATGGCACTGACCAATGCAATCGTCCCGCCCACCCGGATGCCAAATGATAAAACCACCTGGGAGCGGAGCCTTTCCGATTCCAATGAACTTTGCAAAAGGACAAACTCCACAACATCCAATCCAGCCCACGCCAGGACAACCGCCAGTGGACTTTGGGCAAACACCGCAAACAGTCCAAAACTGACCATAACCAGGGTTCTTGTCCAGATGACTGGGTTGCTCAATTGCCCCAAGCGTGCCGGCGCGGTCAGGATAAATGCCAGGGTTACTGCCATTAACATCATTGCAAAAGGCCAGGAAGTATAATCCGCCTGGAATCGCAGGATATTTGCGGCATGTCCGGTAAAACCCTGCCAATCTTTCACAACCAATTCTGTGGGAAGGCGAAACCGCAGAAAGATTATCAATCCAAATACAAGGATGGATGCAATGACATCCAATGCCCAAGCCACACCCAGATTATTCCTGGCGCGATAAAACAAATAAGCAGTGATACTTATCAATAAAATAAAAATGGGGGCGGCAATTACCAGCATCGCGCCAATCCTTAAAGGATTTCCCCGGAGCTGCGTTTTAAATAGGTGCCAATCCCTGGCTTTCCAAACCAGGTCCCATCCTGATAAATCTTTTTTCCCCGTAGAAATACCATTCGGGGAAATCCACACAAATTCCAACCCTCGTATAAATTATAGTCAGTTCGGTGACCGGCAACGGAAACGCCATATTTTACCCGGGCTTTTGGATCCCAAATGACAATATCCGCATCGGAACCAGGGATCAAGGCTCCCTTGCGGGGATATAAACCAAAGATTCGGGCAGGTTGGGTGCTGTGAAGATTAACAAACTGTTGTGGGGTCAGCCTGTTGTTGCCAACCCCCTCCGTCCACATGACAGGAAGCCGGTCACCAACACCAGGCAAGCCATTCGGAATCCGGGTGAAATCCTGCCTGCCTAATTCCTTCCCCGGGATTTTGATGGGCGTGCCTTCATAAATTACTTCTTTTGTGCCATCAAAGAAGAAAGGGCAATGATCTGTGGAAACCGCTTGAATGATACCGTCTGCCAACCCCTGCCATAACCGGATTTGATCAAATTCAGTCCTGACAGGAGGCGAACAGATCCATTTTGCCCCATCCTCCCGCATTAATTCTGTTTCGGTAAAGAAAAGATATTGTGGGCAGGTTTCCCCCATCATTGGCACACCACAGGAGCGGGCATACTGCAGCATATCCACTTCGCCTGCCGTATTCATATGAACAAGGTAAAGCGGAGCACCAGACTGGGCAGCAAATGCAGCCCCCCGCAGCGCAGCTTCTACCGCACCCCAGGCAGGTCTTGTACGGGCATGCCAGATGGGTTCGGTATGCCCTGCCTGCAATGCCTCTGCCACAAGAAGGTCAATGATATCTCCATTTTCAGCATGCAGCATGGTTAACATTTGATATTTACTGGCTATGCGCATTAAGCGGAAGATATCCCCGTCGGCAAGCCGCAGGCGATTATTATACGCCGTGAATACCTTGATGCTTGTCACTCCCTCCTGCACCAGCAGGGGAAGATCCGCCTCCACCTGGGCGTCCAGTTTGGAAATGTTCATATGAAACCCATAATCGACAGCTGCCTTGGAGTCCGCCCTGGCATGCCAGGCTTCCAGGTTTGCCAGTAATGGGGATTGGTCCTGGGGCACAAAATCAATCACGGTGGTGGTTCCCCCCATGGCAGCAGCCTTCATGCCTGTATAGTGATCATCCGAGGAGACTGTGCCAAACATGGGCAAATCCAGGTGAACGTGAACGTCCACTCCTCCCGGCATCACATACATCCCCGCAGCATCCACCACCCGGGCATCTTCAACAATGGATAAATCCTGACCAATCCCGCGGATTTTGCCATCTTCCACATAAATATCTGCCTGCACCATGGATTGGCTGGTAATTACAGTTCCAGATCGAATCAATAATTTATTCATGAGGATCCATCCTCATATTCGAAAGAAGATTCGGAAAACAGATTCAAATCTCCCAGCATTGCCAGCAGCAATGGATCCAGGTCGGATGCGGGCAGATCATCTGCCTGGTACTGCCCTGCCTGCTGTGCCCGCTCCCGTAAGGACCGCCATAAGATTGCACGTTCCTCGGAACGCACCACCAGATCATCCACAGTTGCTGCAGATTTTAGCAAATCTCCTGTTGTGTACAAGAATGTAACCCGCTTCCATCCGCCAGCCACAATGGGGTGGGCAAGGGTTTGCAACGGACCCAGGATGATCTTATAGTATTCCTCATGGGCACGGGGATGATCTGATTCAGACCGGATTAATTCCCTGCGGGTGGTTAATTCATGTCCCCGGACAGGGGCAATGGCTTCAATCCGCCAACGGTGGTTCTCGCCAAATGCGCCAGTCTGGTAAAATGCCAGGTAATCCACCGCCACAACCTTGGGGGCAAACCGCAATGGGATTCGATACCATCCCAGGACACGGGCAATTTCCATATCATGCGGAGATGGCATCACCCCTACAAGAATGAGTGCTGTGGACGTAGGATACGCTGTCATGGAGAATCAGGAACCATACCTGTCAATCAATCCTGTTTTTGCGTTGAATTCATTGATCAGGGCATCAATCTCAGGAATTTGTGCAGGCAGCTCTGCCCAGTAGTCTTTCTCATACCATTGGGCAAGGATTTCCTCATAGGTCTTTCCCTGCTGCTCCACCCAGGTGTAATATTTAAGGTCATGCACCCGCCTGCGCTCATTGTAAGTCAGTTCCAAAGTGGCGTCTGTCGTCACTCCGTGGAGGTACCTGGCATAATGTTCTGCAGCATCATATTCAGTATATGTGCCGTACTCCTCGTGCATCTCCTTGATCCGGCTGCCATACAACTCCATCGAGTCCGTCAGCACCGTCAAAACCACATCCTGGTCACCCAGTTCATAATATTTCGCAAACTTGATTGCTGACAACAGGTTGGCAATTCCCGAAAAGCCCAGCAAATCCAGTTGGTTGACCGTAGCTTCCGGGATGCCTTTACGGATCAAATAGGAGCGACCAGCAGCTTCATTAAAAAGCCGGGCTACTGCAACAACGGCATTATCATCAATTGCCACAACCATGTCCGTGTTCCGTACATTGTGAATCCATGGAACATGCTTGTCACCAATCCCTTCAATGCGGTGTGCCCCATAACCATTTCGGAGTAAAGTGGGGCATTGCAGAGCTTCACTGGCGACAATTTTGCTGGTCGGGAAGATGCTTTTCAAATAATCACCGGTGGCAATGGTTCCGGCAGAGCCAGTCGTCAATACCACCCCGCGGTACTCATCCCCGGGTCGCATGACCATCTGCAATGCTTCCTCCATTGCCCTGCCCGTCACCGAGTAATGCCAAAGATAATTTCCAAATTCATCAAATTGATTGAAGATCACCAAATCCTGACCAGACCGGCGCAATTCCCAGCATTTATCAAAGATTTCCTTTACATTGGACTCACTGCCCGGTGTGGCAATGACTTCCCCTGCCACCCGTGAGAGCCAATCAAATCGTTCCCAGCTCATCCCCTCCGGGAGAATGGCAATCGATTCGCAAGCCAGCAATGCCGAGTCATACGCTCCGCCCCGGCAATAATTCCCGGTGGACGGCCAGACTGCTTTTTGAATTGTGGGATCAAATTGCCCGGTAATCAACCTGGGTACCAGGCATCCAAAAGCCGCTCCAACTTTATGAGCCCCGGTTGGGAACCATTTCCCCACCGGTGCCACAATTCGAGCAGGAACACCGGTCAATTCCGGGGGGAGTTCCACGAAGTTCACCCCGCTAAACCCACCGCCTTTGATCTGGGCTTGATTTTTCCATGTAATTCGAAACAAATTCCGGGGATGGATGTCCCACAAACCAATATGCCCCAATTCCTCCCGAATCCCAACAGGAATTTTCGTTGGATTAACCATCTGTTCAAAAGTCGGGATGATGATATTTCGCTCCCGGGCACGCTGTATGGCACGTTCCTGCCGGTCTGGATACACAGTCAAGTCAATTTTTGTCATTTCGCAATTTTCCTTGTGTTATTTTTCTTCTTCGGGTGCTTCGCTGACCACATACAAAGGTCGACCTTTCACTTCATCATAAATCCTGCCAACATATTCTCCCAAGATTCCAAGGGAGACCAGCTGGACGCCGCCCAAAAACAGAACCGCAATCAATACAGATGCCTGTCCAAAGAACGCTCCTTCGTTTAGCGAGCGCATTATGATTACCACAGGGATCGCAATCAGAGCCAGTAATGCCGAGAAAAATCCCATATACGTTGCAATCTGGAGCGGCAGGTAGGAAAACCCTGTAATCGCATTAAGAGCCAGCTTAAACATTTTTTTGAATGGATACTTTGTCTCACCCGCAAACCGGGCTGCCCGTTTGTAAGATACACCAACCTGTTTAAAGCCCACCCAGGAAGACATTCCCCGCAGAAAACGGTGATGCTCCCGCATCCGGTTCATCACATTGACAACCTTCCGGTCCAGGAGGCGAAAATCTCCGGTATCCAGCGGAATTTTCACATCGGTAATCCGGTAAATTAGACGGTAAAATGCCGATGCGGTGAATTTCTTAAACCAGGTTTCGCCCTCCCGGTCGGCACGCACAGCAAAGACCACCTCAAATCCTTCCCGCCACTTCTGGATCATTTCCAGTATCACTTCAGGGGGGTCCTGTAAATCTGCATCAATGATGACCACTGCCTGGCCGCGGCTGTAGTCCAGCCCGGCTGTCACAGCAATCTGATGTCCAAAATTACGCGCAAAGATCACCGGACGAACCCGCTTATCATGTGCAGCCAGGCTGCGGATTTCATCTGTGGAGCCATCCCTGGAACCATCATCTACAAGTACCAGTTCCCATGGTTCCCCGGTGGAATCCATGACCTCCTTGACGCGTTGATACAAGAATGGGAGCGATTCCTTTTCATTAAAGACAGGAGCAATTATTGTAAATGTAGGTGTTGCCATTTTCTCATTTCCCTGAAAGTAAAATTTTCTCCAATGAGCGAATATTTGGTTCAATGACAGGAGCTGTGTCCACTGCCTGCATGGCTGCTTTCACGTCCTTCAACCCGTTGCCAGTATTCAGAACCAGTACGGGGTCATCCGGATGCAGTTTCCCCTGTTTGTACGCAAGCTCCAACCCGGCATAACCAGCAGCACCGGCTGGTTCAGCAAAAATTCCCCGGGCTCCCAGTTCTTTCATCGCCAACAATATATCCTGGTCTGTCACAGTCAGGTAATCCCCGCCGGTTTCCCTGGCTGCCCGAAGGGCGCGGATTCCATCCCTAGGAAGATTCACCGAGATGCTGTCTGCCAGGGTCACAGCATGAACCGGTTCAATCCTCTCCACACCGGCAGTATATGCATTGGCAACAGCAGCCGATCCAACTGCCTGGACTCCAATCAGTCTTGGCATTTGTTCCAACCATCCCAGGTCATGCAATTCCTTGAAGCCTTTATGCAACCCGGAAATAATGTTACCATCTCCCACAGAAACAAATACAGTCAAAGGAAGCGATCCTCGTGGTTGTTGTTGGATGATCTGTTCCCAAATCTCAAAAGCAGCCGTCTTTTTTCCTTCAATAGTGAAGGGATTGTACCCTGTATTTCGGCAATACCACCCGTAGGTTTGGGCAGCTTCCACCGCCAGATCAAATGCCTGGTCATAATTCCCATCCACAAGGAATACTTGCGCTCCATAGATCAAAAGTTGAGCAATTTTTGCGGGTGGGGCAGTTCTTGGTGCAAAAATGATGGATCGTTGCCCGATTGCCGCCGCCATGCCCGCCAGCGCCGCACCAGCGTTCCCGGTGGATGCAGTGGTTACCACATCAAATCCCGTTTGTTGGGCATTGATAACCACAACTGCGCTGGCACGATCCTTGAACGATGCCGTTGGATTGCGCCCCTCATCCTTGATCCAAAGAGACTTAATCCCCAATTTTTCAGCAAGACCCGGCATCCAATAGATCGGTGTCCAGCCAGCAGTATGAAGTGGTGTTTGCCCACTTGCAGGGGCATCCACCGGCAACAGGGGCAGGTATCTCCAGAGGGACGGGTCTGACCGGGAGGTGATATCTTCTTTCTCAAACTTCTGCCGGATCGCTGATAAATCCAGCACCACATCCAGGTTCCCCCCATCAACCGGGCAGGTGTACATCAATTGACCGGTGGAATATTCTGCATGACAGATGGAACAGCGATACCCCAAAAAAAAGGATCTCATTCAGCCCGGCTCATTCATTTTCAAATGGAACACCCAGGGAAGCTGGCGGCGATGTGCGCATTGCCCGCAGCAGGCGGGCAACAACCCGGCGCATCTTTTCCGGCATGCTCGCCAGGACACGCTCCACCCACTCGGCATTACCGATATTGACCAGCAATAGGGTTAAGATCATCAAAGGAAAAGGTGCCACCTGCAAGACCTGGGAAGGAACTCCCGGCAGGCTTGGCTGAAGCACCAACCCCAGCCATTGGAGAAATGCGAACAGGTAAGCTCCCAGGGCAACCCGGGCAGGATTCCATGCACCAAAAATTGTAATTGCCAGCGCGATCCAGCCAAATCCATCCAGTCCGGAGATGGTACCTTTCCAGCCCGCCTTGACACTCAGCGAGTACATGGGACCTGCCATCCCAACCAGCATCCCCCCTACAATCGTATAAATATAGCGAAGCCGATTCACATTTGCACCACGAACAAACGCTGCTGCCGGACGCTCGCCAATCCCCTGCAGCATCAACCCCGGACGCGTTTTAAAGATGTAAATGTAAGCGATAATCACCAGCAGGTAGCTCAAATAGGTCATGATGTCCTGCCGGAAGAAAATCGGTCCCAGTATCGGAATTTCCTTCAACAAGGGAATCGGCAGGTATCCCACAGTTGGTCCGGATCGCCCCATAATGGGATTGCCAAGGAAGTACGCCAGGTCACGACAAAGCAGCGCAAGGATGAACCCCACCGCTACCTGGGATTGTTTCAAAGAAATGCTGAAAAAGGCAACGATAAATGCAACGAGACCACCAATCAACGCGCCGGTAATAAACCCAAGCAAAACGCTGTTCGTGGAAACCGCCACCGCAAAACCCGCCATTGCCGATAATAAAATCGTCCCATTTGCCGAAAGGTTAATCACCCCCGCCCTCTCCGAAATGGTTTCGCCAATGGCAGCAAACAGAATCGGTGCAGCTGCCGCGAGGATGGTTGCCAGTCCAATGATTAAGGTATTATCCACAGTGGATCTCCTATTTCTTCGTTGTCAGGCGGCGGCGTACGCCATCCATCATCACAACAAATAACACCAGGGCACCTTGCAGCACACCCGCCAGTGCAGAATCCAGTTTCATCACAATCGGAAGCTGAATGCTGCCAATATTCAAAGCAGCAAAGAAAAGCGACACTGGTGCAGCCCAAATAGCCCGGTAATTCACCAGCATGGCAACCAGCAACCCCAGGAAGCCATACCCGGACGAGATGGAGGGTATCAGGCGATGGTAAGTCGCAGTAACCTGAATTGCCCCGGCAATCCCTGCCAGAGCACCGCAAATCAGAAAAGCAGCAATGCTATACCATCCCGTCGAAACACCCAACAGGTGCGCAGCCCGGATATTTTTACCAACCGCCTTCAAACGCAAACCAAAGTAGGTTCCCTGCAACAACAAATAAATGGCAATAATGGCAACAACTGCCAGACTCAATGCCCACAGGCTGAGGCGCAACCCGGAGACAGATGGCAGCCACAAGTGTTCAGCAAACGGTTCCGTGCCGCTCATGGAACCAACACCCGGGCGTTTCCATGGTCCAAATATCAACCAGACAATCGTGGCTGTGGCAACAAAATTTAATCCCAGCCCGCCAAAAATTTCGTTTACACCGCCATAGATTTTAAGTAACCCCACCAAGGCAGCCCACAACGCGCCTCCCAGCGCGCCTGCCAGGAACCCGGCAAGCAGGATCAATACAGGTGCAGTTTCTGTGTTTTGCAGGATCCGGAGAATGCCAGTTGTGAAAATGGCACCCATCATGATCTGTCCTTCAATGCCAATATTCCACAACCCGGCGGTAAATGTGACCAGCAAGGCAGCCGTGACGATTAACAAGGGAATCCAAGCGACAATGACATCTGCAAATTTTGTGAAGGAACTAAATGCACCGGACAGGATATTAAAATAAGCATCCCAAGGGTTGGCACCCGCAATCACCAGCACCAGGGTGGTGAATAACAATGCCAGGATGACTGCCCCAACCTGGAACAAGATGCCCGTAAGGTTGCCGCCTTTATTCATGAGTGCTCCTGCGATTCTCCATGCCTTTGCCACCAATCAATTGCCCCAACTGATCAACGGATGTGGTGGAAGCATCCAGAGGTTCTGTTACTTTGCCATTAAAAAATACCAGGATCCGGTCACTGTAGGTCAATATTTCATCCAGATCCGCCGATATAAACAGGATGCTCGCTCCCTGACGGCAGCGCTCCTTCAGCTTGGACCAGATCCAGACAGTGGATTCAATATCCAGTCCGCGTGTGGGATGCTCCAACAACAAGATATTGAGCGGGGAGCGCTGCAATGCCAGCAGCAAACGCTGCTGATTGCCGCCGGAAAGTGATTCCACTCGGTTAACCGGCGTGCCCCGTATGACAAAGTCCTCAATCCGGGATGTGGTCAGGGATTCCGCCTTTTGTTTATTGATGAAAAAACCCGTCTCTTGTTCAGCCAGGATAAAGTGTTCAGTGAGTGTCAGCCCGGCAATTAAACCCTCCTCCAACCGGGCAGCCGGAACATAGGAAATGCCAGCTTCATGAAATGCATGGTAGGGTTTTCCTGCCAGGTTATTGCCATTAAGCGCAATCCTGCCAGCCACCGGGCGCATCAAACCGCCCAAAGTCCTGAGAAATTGCCGCTGCCCGGAGCCCTCCATTCCAGCCAGTCCAATCACTTCACCACAATGGACATTGATATTGATATCCCGGATTTTCAGACGACTGTCCTCCACCGATAAATGCTCAACTGCAAATGAGCAATCACCAGTTGCAGTTTGGGCACGCTCTGCAGCAGTAATCCCCTTTCCAAACATCATTTGTACAAGATCATCCGTCACATAGGGCGGGGCAACCTCCCCCACCAGCCTGCCACGGCGCAGGACAGCCACCCGGCTGCACAAGCCTTCCACATCCTCCAATTTGTGTGAAACAAACAGGATGGTCATTCCCTCAGATGCCAGCTTGCGGAGCGTTTCAAATAATTTGACTTTCTGCGGCGCGCTGATCCCGGTTGTGGGTTCATCCAGAATCAGTACCCGCGCTCCCAGCCATAGCAACCGCAGAATTTCCAATTGCTGGCGTTCCCCCACGGTGAGTGAATCCACGTATGAATCCGGGTCCAGGTTAAAGTCAAACCTGGCTCCCAATTCACGAAATTCTCTGTACACTGTCCGACGGTCCGGGAATAGCCCACCCTTGTGACCAATCAGAAAATTATCCACCACCTTCATGGGTGGAAAGTCAAGGGGATCCTGGTGCAGCATCCCCACTCCCCATAGAATGGCATCCGCCGGGGAATCAATTTTTACCGGCGAACCCTCAATCCGGATTTCTCCAGAATCTGCCTGGATATATCCAGACAGCACCTTCATCAGGGTGCTCTTGCCAGCCCCATTTTCACCCAGGATGCCCTGGATGGTACCCGATGGAATTGTCAGGGTAATATCATCATTGGCATGAACCTGACCAAATCGCTTATGTATGTGAAGTAGTTCAACGCTCATCCGGGCTGTTCAACCTCTCCAAACCAACCCGTTCCATCTGAATATCAATAAGAACCGGTTGTGTCCAGGGGCACTGCCCCATTCCAGTAGCAGATTATTTCTGGAATGGGGCAGTGTTGAATACGATTAATTACTGGGAACGGACTGACCTTCCATGCCTTCCAGCAGCTGCGGCAGATACCACACCTGGTGATCGGTTCCAACTTCACCAGCCTTCAAGAATTCCGATCCATCCTGAAGATTTAGTGGACCTGTCCACAAGTTCAGACCACCCGCCAGCGCTTTGATAAATTTATCCAGGTTGGCGGAGGCTTCAGCCGAAAGCGCTTTTCCTTTTGCAAAGCCAATCATGCTGGTATCCCGGTTGTTAATATCCGCCCAATCCGGACCAATAAATTCCCAGGTTGGTTGGAATTTACCTTCCTTGATCGCAGTCAAGGCGTTGAGATAGGCAGGACCCCAGTTGAAATAGGGTACACCCAGGCAAACTGCTTCAGCTTCTGTACAGGCACCTTCAAAGTCATAGGGAATAGCCCAAACCTGTTTTCCTTCAGCAGCCTTCTTGTTTGCCTGCACCAGACCTTCAGTGGTGTCAATTCCGGAAATAACCACATCATACCCATTATCCAGGAAATCATTTGCCACCTGGGTGGGGTCGGATGTAATGCCGGGCAGGTTAAACCAGAAACCAATCCAGGTCACCTTGAATTCCAATTCCGCTGCGTCCTTGCCGCGGTATTCCGTCCAGCAGTATTTTGCGCCCAGGTAAGCAGATGAAGCCAGGCGGCGGGTTTCATCATTGATTAGCGGACCAAGATAGCCAATCTTTCCGGTCTGGGATGTCAATGCTGCTGCGCAGCCAGCCATCATTTTGCCATATTCCATCCGACCAAAAATATTTTGAAGATTGGAAAGCCCGGCATAGGCTTCGCCTTCCTTCCAGGCGGAATCACCGGAGGAATGGATTACCGGAACTTCCGGGTGAGCCTTGGCAAATTCCACTGCGCCATCTTTCATGTCATCCGAGTTGAAGATGATGACCTTGGCGCCTTTTGCCAACAACTCTTCTGCCAACTGGGGAATGGTGGTTCCAGGACGCGAAGACACATTCGCGTTATCCAGGTACACCATCTTTGCCCCTTCCAGTTTTTCCTCCACGTACAGCCCGCCTTCATAATGCGCCTGGCTGTATCCCTTATCATTATATGGACCCACCATTAACATACCAAAGACAAAGTCTTCAGCCAGTTTTTCGGTTGGGGCTGCAGTTTGGACAGGCGCGGTTGTGGTGCACGCTGCAACTGCCATACTCAAAACAACCAGAATGCTGACCAGCAGCCATAATTTCCGTGCTTTCATATTCTCCTCCAGGAATTGCGTGAATCGGTTTGAATAATTTTTGGGAACAACGGAGAGAAACCAAACAAATTGCCTGTACAAGCCACCTCCTCTCCAGGGAATGGGGGGCTGGTCAGCCCCCCATCTATTTTACACTAAATTTCACACGGATCAGGGGAGAATCAAAGTGCCTGTTTCGCCCCGCAACGCCCGACCAATATTCTCAGGATTGGTAATGATCGCCTGCCTGCCGCCTTTTTCCAGGAACTGGACGATTGCATTAATCTTCGGAAGCATGGATCCTTTGGCAAAATGCCCTTCAGCTGTGTATTGCCGGGCTTCGGCAAGCGTCATCCTGTCCACCAACCTTGCCTGTGGGGTATTGAAATTCAGTGCAACCTGCTCCACTGCAGTACTGATGACGAACAGGTCAGCCCCAATCATTGTTGCCAGCAGCGAGGAACCAAAATCCTTATCAATAACCGCTTCCACGCCGGTTATATCTCCGGTCTCCGTTTCAATCACAGGGATACCACCCCCGCCGACCCCAACGACCACAAATCCAGCATTGATGAGGGAATGAATGGCATCCGCTTCCACAATCCTGCGGGGAATGGGTGAAGCAACAACGCGCCGCCAGCCGCGGCCGGCATCTTCAACAACCACCCAACCCTCGCGGGCAGCTCGTTCTTTTGCTGTAGCCTCATCCATAAATGACCCAATTGGCTTGGTCGGGTGCTGGAAAGCAGGATCATTGCGATCCACAATCGTCTGTGTTACAACAGCAACCGCTTTTTTATCCATGCCGCGTTTTCTGAACTCGTTGTGCAAAGCCATGGTGAACATGTAACCAATCGATCCCTGTGTATCCGCCCCGCAATAATCCAGCGGAACTTCATGAAGTTCGTGACGGGAAAGCTCCGATCTTCGGTGAATAAAACCAACCTGCGGACCATTGCCGTGAGTGATGACCACTTCCCATCCTTGCTCAATCATATCCACAATATGTCCGATGGATTCCACGGCAGCATCGTATTGATCTGGAATGGTTTTCTGCTTTTCATTTTTAATCAGGGAATTCCCACCCACGGCAACAACTGCAACACCCTTTTTTTCCATTAAATCACTTCTCCTCAAGTTGAATCAGGTTGGATTACATGGTTAATGCCATGACGGCTTTTTGCACATGCAGGCGGTTTTCCGCTTCATCATACACAACGGATTGGGGACCATCCATCACTTCACTGGTAACTTCAATATCACGGTCTGCAGGAAGAGGATGCATGTAAATCGCATCCGGTTTTGCCAGGCTCATCCGGCGGGCATCGGTGATCCAATCCTTGTAGCTGTCCTGCAGGTGTTTTCCTTCAGTTGCGTCCGTGGTTGTCAACAAGGGACCCCAGGACTTGGCATAAATGACATCTGCATCACGGAAGGCTTCGTCCATGTCATGAGTAATCTCAAAGCCCGTCCCAAACTTGCGCGCCTGCGCCTGGGCTTCCGCTTCAATATCCGGCATCAGCTTGAATTCCTTGGGGTACGCCAGTACGACATCCATGCCAAAACGCGGCATCTGGAGAATCAACGATTGGGGCACGGAAATGGGTTTGAGGTAGGATGCCGCATATGCCCAGGAGACAACAATCCGGCGTTTGCGCAAGTCCCGTCCCTTTTTCTCCATAATTGTCATCAAATCCGCCAGGCATTGGAAAGGGTGATAGATGTCACACTGCATGTTCAGCACCGGAATGCGGGAGTATTGGGCAACCTCATTAATGTATTGGTTGCCAATTCCCCAATCGCAGTGGCGGATCGCCAACCCATCAAAATAGCGACCGTAAATCTCGCCAATTTCCTTCGCAGTATCGCCATGCTTGATCTGGGTTGTGCTGCTCTCAATGAATGCTCCATGCCCCCCCAACTGGGCAATCCCAGCTTCAAAGGATCCGCGAGTGCGTGTGCTGGAGAAAAAGAATAACATTGCCAGCACTTTATCCCGCAGGTAGGGATGGGATTCACCCAGGGCGCGTTTTCGCTTCAGGTCAAACGCCACATCCAGAACAGTTTCCACTTCTTCCCGGGAAAAATCCAGGTCGCCAATCAAATCTCTGCCTTTCAAATATGTTTGCATGTCTCCTCCTCTTGAATGTCTTTATGAATGATCATATCTTGTTTTTGAGAGAATAAGGCAGCAGGGCGTAGAATTCAGTTGCCCTGACCATATCATCGATGGGAACACAGTCCAGTACAGTGTGTGCAGTTTCTTCATCACCAGGTCCAAAACCGATGCTGGGAATGCCTGCCTTGCCTGCCCAGTAAATCCCATTGGTGCTGAAATTCCACTTTCCCGCGGGTGCAGGTGTAAGTCCCATTCCCTGGCGGACTTCCAGGCCTGCCTGCACCAGGGGATGTTCTTCAGCCAGCGCCCATGCCGGAAAATACTTATCCACGGGGAATACAAAACCCGTATAGGATGGTTCATCGTAAAACAGGGCTTCCACCTTCACCCGATCGCGCAATTCAGCAGGAATCAGTGCTTCCACCTGCGCCATGGCAGCTTCCCGGGTTTCCCCGAAAGTCATCCGGCGGTCTATATAAATCACAGCCTCATCCGGAACCGCGTTGATCGATGGGGTTTGCACCCGCATATCGCTGACGGTAATTTTTCCGTGTCCAAGGAAGGGGTCATCCCCCAAGGAGGGTTCCAAGTCGCGGATTCCTGCAATAACAGGCAGGAGCGAGTAGATGGCATTATCCCCAAGGTGATTACTGGCTGCATGAGCGCTGCGTCCTTTGGCGGTCACTTTCATTTCAATCCGCCCTTTATGCCCCCTGTACACGTTCATCTTTGTTGGCTCACCAATCACCACATAATCCGGACGAACCTTCGGGTCCACTTCCACAAAGGAATTGGGGGCAATTCCATCACACCATTCTTCCATATTGCCAAAATAGTATACCGTCCACCCTTCCAGCAAACCAAGGTCCCGGGCAATTGCCAGGCCATAAACCATCCCTGGGGTGCTGCCCTTCTCGTCGCAAGCGCCCCTGCCATACAGGATGCCATTCTCAATTTTTCCCTGGAACGGATCAAACGACCATTCCGCCGGATCGCCAATGCCAACCGTGTCAATGTGAGAGTCAAATACCATCACCCGAGGTCCACTGCCAATTCGCCCCAGGATATTACCCATCACATCAAACCGAACCTCATCGAATCCAAGTTTGCGCATTTCGGCGCCAATCCGTTCCCCCACCGGTCCAATCCTGGAATCCATGCTGGGGATGGCAACGATTTCACGCATAAATTGGATAATATCATCGCGGGATTTTTCCACACGGTCACGCACCTGCATTTGAATGGAATTTGAAACCATCATATCTCACCTATCCTTTTCCCAAACCACCAACCCGGCGAACCACCTGGAATCGGAAGTGTCCCGGAATAAAATAACTGTGCGAGTAATCCACAATTCTGCCATCCACATCATACAAACGGGACTGGAGCAGGAGTAATGCATCCCCCCGCTGAATTTCCAGGGAACGGGCAATTTCTGATGGAGCAGTAATGGTACGAATCTCTGCCACCGATGTTTCCAGTTCCGGAGAGCCGCGCCGCAAGAGATGATCCAATACGGAACCCGTAAAACCCTGGCGCAAATCTTCCGGTTCCAAAAATTCCACCGGCAGCGTATCCACCAGGTAGGCAACCGGTCTGCCCCCGGCGTATATCGTTCGGGAAATCTGCACAATCGGTGCCCCAACCGATACCTGTAACTGTTCCGCACGGGTTAAATCTGCATCCATCTTCTGGATGGAAAGCGTACCCATGGATACATCCAATCCTATTCGCTTTGCCTGGGTTTCAATACTTTCCAGGACTTCCAGCCCGGTTTCGATTACGGCTTTGGGACCCACCACAAATGTCCCCACACCCTGTCTTCTACGGATCAGACCCTGTGCCTCAAATGACCGCATCGCCTCTCGCAGGGTGGCACGGGAGACACCAAGCTGCCTTGCCAGTTCCGGTTCAGAAACCAGTCGCTCCCCCGGCGGTGTGGCATGAATAATGACTTCCAGCTGTGCCTGGAGACGGGCAAACAAACGATTTTCTGAGTGACTGGTATGAGATTTATCCAATTCCACAAATACCTCCCAAGCAGGATTATTCCAGTACTGGAATATGTGAAAAAGTTGATGCATCCACCAAGCCCTGGTTCGATATCCGCAATTCCGGGATAACCACCAGCGCCAGGAGGCTGAGTTGCATGTTTGGATTGTTCAGGTTGCACCCACACTCACGAAAACCCTGCAGGACGGTTTCCACCTGCCGGGCAACCTGTGCGGCTGGCAGGTTGGACATCAAGCCGCCAACTGGTAAATCCACTTTGCCAATGATTTTTCCATCCCGGACAACCACCTGTCCCCCACCACTTTGGGCGAGGATGTTGGCTGCCACTGCCATGTTGTCCTCATCAGTTCCTACAACCAGCAGGTGATGGCTGTCATGAGCCACCGTGGAAGCCACCGCACAGGATTGAGTAAAGCCGAATCCATGCACAAGGGCAACCTGCACGTCCCCTGTTCCATGGTGGCGGTCGATTAATGCAAGCTTGGCAATGTCATTTTCCAGATCAGCACAAACTTCACCATTCACAACCGGGAGCTGGATTTTCAGGTGGCGGGTTGGAGCCTGATTTTCAATAATGCCAATCACGTGGGCATCTGCAACCGGGTTTCGGTTGGAGAAAAGGCGAAAATCTGCGGCTCCAAGTGGGCGTGGTAATTGAACGGAGTGAGTAGCCCAATCGGGTCGGGAAGGGCTGGGAAAGGAGAAGGTCAATTGACCCTTTTCCACTGCAACCAGACCTTTGGCAATCACCGTGTCAACAGTAAACAACTCCAAATCATTGACCAGCAGAATATCTGCATATCGACCGGGTGCAATCATGCCGATCTCCCGGCTGACCCCAAAATGTTCAGCCGTATTGATGGTTGCCATCTGGATGGCAAGGATGGGGCTGATCCCTTGTGAAATGGCAAAGCGCACCACTCTGTCCATGTGCCCCTCCGCCACCAACGTAGCGGAATGGGAATCATCCGTACAGAGCAGGAACATGCGCGGATCGAGCCCGTTTTCAGTGATTGCCCGAACCTGCTCGGCAACATCATGCCAGGCAGAGCCATATCGCATCATCACTTTCATACCCTGGCGGGCGCGGGCAATTGCATCCTCCTTGCGGGTCCCCTCGTGATCATCCATGATCCCACCGGCAGCATACCCATGGAAGGGCATTCCAAGATCCTGCATGGGGAAATGACCACCAATCACTTTGCCGGAGAGGCGGGTTGCAGTCAGTTCGGCATGAATGGCATCATCCCCCGCAATGACCGCAGGAAAGCTCATCATCTCCCCCAATCCAATGACACCTTCCCACGCCAGGGCTTCAGCCACTTCCGCCGGACCGATGACAGCCCCGGAAGTTTCCAAGCCGGGTGCGGAGGGCACACACGAGGGTACCTGGACAAACACATGAATGGGTTGAAGCAAAGCCTCATCCACCATCATGCGAACGCCCTTTAAACCAAAGACATTGGCGATTTCGTGGGGATCCACAAACATTCCGGTGGTTCCGTGCGGTAAAACTGCCCGCACAAATTCCGTCACCGTCAACATCCCTGATTCGACATGCATGTGGGCATCCAGCAATCCTGGTACAAGGAATCGCCCCGCGGCTTCAATCACCCAGGTATTCTCACCAATGGTGTGGCTGGCATCTGATCCAACAAAAGCAATCCTCCCCCCAAGAATGGCAATATCCGTATGGGGAATGATTTCCCCTGTCTGAACACAGACCCACTGCCCATTCCGAATGACCAGTTCAGCCGGAATTCGCCCCATGGCACAATCCACCAGTGGTCGGGTATCGGTCAATCGGAAGACATCAGCCATGGTTGCTCCTGTATTGTTTGGAATGATTATTCACTCACAAGGCGCCGGGCAGCCCGGTTGTGCCGTTCCACCAGTCGGGGAACATCCAAAGTCTCAAGGTGACCATTCCGGACAATCACCCGTCCATGCACAACATTCCAGTCCACCCCGCGGGGGGCACAGAACACAACTGCGGATACGGGATCATGCAAGGCTCCGGCATAATCCAGCCGGTTCAGGTTGATCGCCACAAAGTCAGCACATTTCCCGGTTTCCAGGGAACCCAGGTCTTTGCGCCCCAAAACCGCCGCTCCACCGCGGGTTGCCAGTTCCAGCGCTTGTCGCCCAGTCATTAAAGCCGGTGCATTTTCAGAGGAAAGTGAAGCACCCTCCACACCCGCCCGAAGTCTGTCCATCAGCATCGCCATCCTTGCTTCCGCCAGCAGGTGAGACCCATCATTGCTGGCAGATCCATCCACGCCAATCCCCACCTTCACACCTGCAGCCATCAACTCCCGGATGGGGGCAATCCCGGAAGCCAGCCGCATGTTTGACGAAGGACAATGTGCCACACCACAACCCGTCTTCGCGTACAGATTGATTTCATCCCGAGAGACATAAACCGAATGGGCAAACCAGACATCCTCACCCACCCAATCCACGGATTGCATATACCCAACCGGGCGATACCCAAATTTTTCCTGGCAGAAGATTTCCTCATCCTGTGTTTCCGCCAAATGCGTGTGCAAGTGAACTCCATACTGCCTTGCAAGAATCGCACTCTGCCGCATTAATTCTCCCGTCACACTGAAGGGTGAACAGGGTGCCAGGACTATCTGAACAAATGCACCCGGGCTGGGATCGTGATATCGTTCAATCAATCGAACACTGTCTGCCAGGATGCGGTCTTCAGATTCCACGACACTGTCTGGCGGAAGACCGCCCTGGGATTGCCCCAGGCTCATCGATCCACGGGATGCATGAATCCGCAGCCCCACTTCACGGGCAGCATCAATTTCATCATCCAGCCGGGAGCCATTGGGATACAGGTATAGGTGATCTGAAGCTGTTGTACAGCCGGAGAGAGCCAGTTCTGCCAATGCAGTTTGGGTGGATATGAAAATTTCATCCGGTGTGATGCGAGCCCAAATGGGATATAACGTCGTCAGCCAGTTGAACAGGTTGGCATTCTGGGCAGCGGGAACGGCACGGGTCAACGTTTGGTAAAAGTGATGGTGCGTGTTGATCAACCCAGGCAGCACAATATGATCGCGCAGGTCTATCACTTCATCCGCATGGTATGGCAGATCGGCGGTTTCTCCAACCTGCTGAATGAACCCATCGCGGATGAAAAGACCACCATCCCGAATCTCCCGGCGTTGGTCGTCCATTGTGACCAGGAGGGATGCATTTTTAACTAACAGTGTGGACATGGGAGCACCTCTTGGAATATATGAGGGATCAAGTCATCCATTGAATGGTACAAGTGTAACGATTTCCCTTAAAAAAGTCAATTGTCTGACAACCCGAGTTTCCTGCCAAATTGAATAATAGAAAGGAGCCAACTTTCGGTTGGCTCCAGATCCCCTTCAAAAATTCCCGCCGGTAATTTATCCGTGGGCAATCTTCGCCGCCCGCATTGTATTGGTGATCAACATGGCAATGGTCATTGGTCCCACACCACCCGGCACCGGTGTAATGTGGCTGGCAACTTCTTTTGCCTCATCAAATGCAACATCTCCCACCAGGCGATACCCCTTGGGGCGGGAGGCGTCATCCACACGATTGATTCCCACATCAATCACAACTGCACCGGGCTTAATCCAGCTTCCGCGCACCATTTCCGCCCTGCCTACAGCAGCCACCAGCACATCGGCAGACCGGACCACATCCGGCAGGTTCTTGGTCCGGGAGTGGCAGATGGTCACCGTGGCATTTGCCCGTACCAGCAGCAGCGCAACCGGCATCCCCACAATATTGGAGCGACCCAGCACAACCGCATTGACTCCCTCCAGGGACGGCATCACTTTTTCCATCAGGTACATGCAGCCTGCCGGTGTGCAGGGCACAAACAAGGGATCCCGCCCTTTTTGAGCAAGGCGTCCAATGTTGATGGGATGAAATCCATCCACATCCTTTTCCAGGCTGATGGCATTCAACACCCGTTCCTCATCCAGCCCGGCAGGCAGGGGAAGCTGCACAAGAATACCATTGACCCTTGGGTCTGCATTTAATTCCCTTACCAATCCTTCCACCTCCGATTGGGATGCCGTTGCAGGCAGGTGCTGACCAAAGGACTCCATGCCAACTTCTGCACAGGCTTTCTGCTTGGAGCGCACATACACAGCCGATGCCGGGTTATCACCCACAAGAACTGTTGCCAAACCCGGCGCTGGTTTTCCGGAAGCCACCCAGGCGGCAACATCTTCTTTTACCTGTGCCCTTACCTGCTCGGCAATCAATGCACCATCCAATATTTCAGCGGTCATGACACTCTCCTTTTTCAATTGATGTGATCGGGTTCAGAAAGTTGGAAAAGATCTGGGATTTTTGTTCGGATGAAACAAACTTATCAATAATTATACACAGGAACCGCATGAATGGTTGTTAAACCAATCGCCTACCTTAAAATCTTGACAGTCCCATGCGGTCAAGTGATAATCAACTTGAAAAGGAGTGATATCACATGAGCAAACTTTGCGTCATTGGCACCGGTTATGTTGGATTGGTCACCGGAGCCTGTTTTGCCGACCTGGGAAACCAGGTAACCTGCCTGGATATTGATCCCATCCGGATTGAAAAATTAAAACAGAACGAAATGCCCATCTATGAACCGGGATTGGAGCAAATTGTTGCCCAAAATGTTAAATCAGGGCGGCTGTTGTTCACAACTGATTATGTCGAAGCACTGGAAGGTGCGGAGTTTGCATTCATCGCCGTTGGCACTCCTTCCGGCATGGAAGGGGAAGCAGACCTGCAATATGTCCGCCAGGCAGCTGAAAGCATCGCAGACCTGGTTCACCATCCCATCCTCGTGATCAATAAATCCACCGTCCCCGTGGGTACCGGTGACTGGGTGGCTGACATCATCCGAAAGCGCAGGTCAGGAGCCCCGCTGGAATTTGATGTGGTGTCCAACCCGGAATTTTTACGCGAGGGATCGGCTATTAATGACTTCATGAATCCGGATCGGGTGGTCCTGGGTTCCCTCAACCGGGATGCGGCTGGAAAAGTGGCAGATTTGTATTCCTCCCTCCACTGCCCCATTCTGATCACCGATTTGCGGACTGCTGAAATGATCAAGTATGCCTCCAATGCCTACCTTGCGACGCGCATTTCTTACATCAATGAAATTGCCAATATGTGCGAGGAACTCGGAGCAGATATCCAGGAGGTTGCCCGGGGGATGGGACTGGATAAACGGATTGGACCTGCTTTCCTGGAAGCCGGGCTTGGCTGGGGAGGAAGCTGTTTCCCAAAGGACGTGAAAGCCCTGGCACACATGGCAGTATTGCATGGCACCCAACCGCAGCTCCTGCAGGCGGTCATGGAAATCAACCGAAATCAACGCAGGCGCGTGGTGTACAAGCTCCGCAAGGCATTGGGCAGCCTGAATGACCGTCTCATCGGCGTGTTGGGCATCTCCTTCAAGCCGGATACAGATGACGTGCGTGATTCACCAGCCATTGAAGTCATCCACCTGCTGCAAAATGAAGGGGCAATTATCAAAGCGTATGATCCCCAGGCAATGGACAATGCCGCCCCTCTCCTGAAAGGCGTGCAGCTATGCCACAACTCCTATGAGGTGGCGGAAGGAGTGGACGCCCTGGTGCTTGCCACCAAGTGGAATGAATTCAAACAATTGGACCTGCAGCGGATTCATCAACTGATGCGAACCCCCATCCTGGTGGATGGACGCAATATTTGGGATCCAGACCGGGCAAGAACACTTGGATTTACCTATTATGGAATCGGTCGGGGTGTAAACTCCCATCCAAATTCTTAATCCACCCAGCCAAAGCCATCCCGAAAATTACCAGCGCCGGCTATTCTGGCGCTGGTGACTTTTTTCTAAAAATCCATCCTTTTTTCAGTATAAATTTTTATTAAAATATCTATAATCAATACAGATCATATGATAAATTATTTAATTTGATGGATTGAGGATGTCAACATGAAGATTTTGATCACCGGCGCAGCAGGATTTATCGGCAGCCACCTCGTGGATGCACTGGCAGCCCGCGGCGATGACCTGGTCCTCCTGGACAACCTTTCACACGGGCGTATGGACAACCTTGCTAGGCATCGCCAGAATCCCCGGATCCACTTCATTAATGGAGATTTGCGGAACGAAGAACAGGTGAACCAAGCGATCAAGGATTGCAGTGTGGTATATCACCTGGGAGCCCAGTCGGATGTGGTCAATGCAGTCCAGGATCTGGACACTACATTCCAGACCAATGTCGTCGGGACATACCACATCTTAAAAGCAGCCCGGGAGCAGCAGGTGCAATGCCTGGTTTTTCCTTCCTCGCGGGAAGTGTATGGGGAGCCCCATCATCTGCCCGTGGATGAGGATCAGCCCTTGCTGACCACCAACGCCTACGGGGCGAGTAAAATCAGCGCGGAAATGTATTGCCGGGCATTTCGAAAGCATTATGGATTGCCGGTCGTGATCCTGCGGATGACCAATGTCTACGGCACGCGTGATCGGGACAGGGTAATCCCCGTATGGATCAAGCAGGCACGCGCCTGCCGTCCACTGCCGGTTTTTGGCGGGCAGCAGGTTTTGGATTTCATCTGGATCGACACGGTCATCCAGGCATTAATATCCGCTGCCCAACACCCTGAACTGGAGCAGCCCATCAATATTGGCAGTGGAACAGGTACGCCCATCCTAGATTTAGCCCGCCGGATATTGGAGTTGACCAACTCCACATCCGAACTTTCCCTCCTTCCACCGAGGGATACCAGTGTGCTGCGGTTTGTTGCCCGGGTGGAGCGGATGCGCGATCTGCTGGGAATTCATCCACCCAAAGATCCCCTGGAGCATCTACCCGATGTATTGGAACGGTGGGATGAATAAGATTGGACAAAATTTCCCTTGTCTTCCATCATAAGCCGTGTTATAATTTCGCCTCGCGCTACCTAGGAATTAGATTACTGAAACAAGGTTTGTGAACGATGGAAGATATTCTGAAAGCATTTGAACCGCCTGTAAACCCCAATATCCCCGAACTCCGGACGGGCGATACGGTTAATGTCCAGGTGAAAATTCGTGAAGGCAACCGCGAACGCATCCAGGAATTTCGCGGAACCGTGTTATTTGTCCATAATAATGGCGCAAATTCCACCTTTACTGTTCGCCGCGTGGCGAGCAATGGCATTGGTGTGGAACGTACTTTCCTCACCCGTTCACCCCGGATTGCCAAGGTGATTGTGGAACGCCATAACAAGATTCGCCGGTCACGGCTGTACTTCCTGCGGGAACGAACTGGCAAGAGTGCCCGCCTTAAACAAAAATTTAATTAATATCCCGGAATAAGAACGAAAGAGGGTATAGCTGAAAAGGCTATACCCTTTTTTCCGTATCCATTCCAAACAGGAACCCTTACACATGATTCCCCTCATCGGCATCACCACAAAACGTACAGACCTTCAATCCATCATGCCAACCCATGCAGTATCAGAAGCCTATCTGCGCGCCGTCCAGCGTGCAGGTGGCGTACCGGTGATGATTCCAGCATCGTTATCCATATCGCAAATGAATGCACTGGTTTCCCGCCTGGATGGGCTGCTGCTCACCGGAGGCGGCGACCTGGACCCAGCTCTTTTTAACGGCACCCCCCATCCATCGGTCTATGATGTTGATGCAGAACGGGACAATGTGGAAATCCACCTCATCCAGCAGGCTGTACAGGCTGGCTTTCCCTTCCTATGCATCTGCCGCGGCATCCAGGTATTCAATGTTGCCCTGGGTGGAACGCTTTATACGGATATTGGATCACAAAAACCCGATGCCCTGAAACATGACTGGTTTCCCGGTCATCCCAGGGATTACCTTGCACATACGATCAACGTAAAACCAAACAGCCGTCTATCTGCCATTCTCCAGTCTACAAATACCGAAGTGAACAGCCTCCACCACCAGGGCATTCATACACCGGCAGACGGTTTACACATCTCGGCAACCGCGCCGGATGGATTGGTGGAAGCGGTGGAAATACCTGACCATCCCTTTGCTTTGGGTGTACAATGGCATCCGGAATGGCTGATCAAACTGGAACCCATGCAATCCCTGTTCTCCGCCCTGGTACGGGCTGCCTCGGAGTAATCCGCCTGTGACAATGCAGCAGCCGGTTCCAGTTGGTATTTTTGATTCCGGCGTTGGGGGTTTATCCGTTCTCCGTGCAGTTCGGGAGTTCATGCCCGAACAGGATATTCTGTACCTTGCCGATCAGGCTCACGTCCCGTACGGTCCCCGCCCCCTTTTACAGGTCAGGGAATTTGCGGAAGGAATCACCCGGTTTCTTCTGGATCGGGGAGCCCGTTTGATTGTGGTTGCCTGTAATGCAGCCTCGGCTGCATCCCTTCACTACCTGCGCAATACGTTTCCAGACGTGCCATTTGTTGGCATGGAACCGGCGGTTAAACCTGCGGCGGAACAAACCCGCAGCGGAGTTGTTGGCGTGCTTGCCACCCCAGCCACCTTCCAGGGTGCCCTGTACGCTTCGGTGCTGGAACGATTTGCACGGGATGTTACCGTTCTTCAGGATACCTGCCCGGGTCTGGTTGCTGAAGTTGAATCCGGCAACCTGGAGGGGGATGCCGTCCGGGAAATATTGACCAACGCCCTCTCACCCATGCTGCAGGCAGGCATTGATACAGTTGTTCTCGGCTGCACTCATTACCCGTTTGTCATTCCCCTCATCCAGGAAATTGCCGGTCCGGGTGTGCGGGTAATTGATCCTGCACCTGCCATTGCCCGGCAAACCCGGCGGTTGCTATCCCAAAATGGATGGGGTTTAAACGGAACAGGGAGCATCCAATGTTTCACCACCGGTCCTGTAGAGTCCATGAAACTGCTTGTCAAACAGCTGCTTGGGGATGATCTGCCTGTGGAGCACGCCACCTGGGAGGGCGGAGTCCTTTCCGGCAACTCCCGCCAATCCTCCCATTAGCATTCCCGGCTCAGGTTTGATATACTAACAGCCAAAGGAGTGAAACCATGCCCAATCAAGAAGTGGAATTGGATCCAGTTCTGCACATTACAGCAGATGCCATCGGTCAGCCTGGTCAGCGGGTATTTTATATCCAGGGTCAATCCAGCGAGACCGTGATTACCCTGCTGGTTGAAAAAATCCAACTGCAATCCCTTGTTACGGGGATCCAGCAGTTCTTGAAGGAAATTGAAGAGAAGTTCCCCCAACAGGCTCCCATGGATGGCGGTTTTGACGAAATGGGCATGCACATCCAGCCTCCGGTGGATCCACTTTTCCGGGTGGGCGAAATGGGTCTGGCATATGATGCCGAACGGGATCGACTTTGCTTGATTTTGAAGGAAATCATCCTCTCCGACATGAATCCTGATGACGCCCAAATCATCCGCTTCTGGTGTACAAGAGAGCAAATCCTTCAAATGGCAAACTGGACCCACGAAGTCATCAACCGCGGGCGCCCCCTCTGTCCTCAGTGCCTCGAACCAATGGACCCGGAAGGACATTTCTGCCCAAAGAAAAACGGGCATCAGCATTAATCCTTTCCCAAAACCATCTCCCTGGAAGCATGCCCGAGCATCCTGACCAGCCCATCTTAAGCGCCTTGCAGGAAAATGAAATCTCCCTGGAAGGTCAGTTCATCCAGGGCTCCAACTACACATTCCTGGGTATGCTCGTTGACGGTGACCGGCAAATACGAGTGGTCTATAAACCCATCCGTGGGGAAAAGCCATTATGGGACTTTCCTGCCCGAACGCTGGCGAAGCGCGAAGTGGCTGCCTATATTGTTTCCAACGCCCTGGGCTGGAACCTGGTCCCTCCCACCGTCTATCGCCGTAGAAAATTACCCCTGGGACCGGGCTCCCTGCAGCTTTTTATAGAACATGACCCAAATCATAATTATTTTACATTACGCGAAGACTACCAATCCGAATTCGAGAAGGTTTGCCTGTTTGATTTGTTACTGAACAACGCTGACCGTAAAGGCGGTCATATCCTCCAGGATGCCACGGGGAAAATCTGGCTGATTGATCACGGGCTATGCTTCCACCTAGAATATAAATTAAGAACCGTCATCTGGGATTTTGCCGGTAAGCCCATCCCCGCCTCCCTGGTTGCGGACATATCCCGGCTGCTTTTCCAACTGGAGGAGCCATCAGACGGTATCCAAGATCAGTTGGGGACCTTAATCTCCCCGGTGGAAATAAAAGCAATCCAGATGCGGATAACCCGTTTGATTGAATCCCCCATCTACCCCTTTCCACAGGGGAAAAATCGTCCCTATCCATGGCCACCAATTTGAAATCCCTTGCCTGCAAGGTATAATCAACTCAATGAAGAATTTGGAGGTGAAGCATGGTGACAAATTATTCCGATCGGATGGTTTCTCTTGCCCTGGTTGGTTTTGGCAATGTTGGACGGGCTGTTGCCCGATTGTTATTGCAAAAAAACAGTGAGTTGAAATCAAAGTACGGCCTGGATGTCCAGGTAAATGGGATTATTACCGGGAAGCACGGCAGCGCCATAGACCCGGCGGGGATCAGCCTGACGCGCGCCTTGGAACTGGCGGAAAGCGGGATGCCACTGGATACGCTCTCCTCCAATCCCCCTCCGGCTGACCCGGTGGAATTTATCTATGCCTGCCCCGCGGACGTGATGCTGGAATCCATCCCGGTCAATCACCACACCGGGGAGCCTGCCCTTACCTATTTGCGAACCGGCATTCATAAGGGAATGCACGCCATTACAGCCAACAAAGGTCCGGTTGTGCATGGATATGCAGAATTGACCACCCTGGCTGCCAGCCGGAATCGCCGATTCTTATTTGAATCCGCTGTGATGGACGGCGCGCCCATTTTCTCCTTGTTCCGCGGTTCCCTTCCAGCAGTCCAGGTCACTGGTTTCCAGGGCATTCTGAATTCCTGTACCAACCTGCTGCTGGGAATGCTTGAAGACGGAAAAACACTCGAAGAAGCAATTGCCCACGGGCAATCTATAGGCATCACCGAGACCGATCCCAGCGCCGATATTGACGGCTGGGATGCTGCCATCAAAGTCGCCGCATTGTCCACAGTCATCATGGGAATTCCCCTGAAACCCCAGCAGGTCGACAGAGGAGGGATCCGGTCCGTAACACCCGAAATGATCGCCGAGGCACACCAGGCGGGGGAGCGCTGGAAACTGGTATGTACTGCCCGGCGGGAAGGACCGCGTCTTCTTGAAGCCAGTGTCCGCCCGCAGCGCATCCCTCCCACTTCCCCGCTCTATGCGATCAATGGCACATCCTCCTATGTCCAATTTGCCACGGATGTTTTACCGGGGTTGGGAATCGTGGAAAGCAATCCTGGTCCGGAAACCACGGCATATGGCATGCTGGCGGACCTGATCAATATTTATCGCGGAGTCTGAAATTGCCCGGCACACCCACCACAGTATATATCGGGTTGGGGACCAACCTGGGAGATCGGGCAGCCAACCTGCACCAAGCTGTGCAGAGGCTGGCATCCTGTTCAACATTGCTTGCCGCCTCCCCGATTTATGAAACGGAACCATGGGGGTATGCGGACCAACCCGCATTTCTCAACCAGGTTGTCCAATCAGAAACCAGCCTGACACCGCTGCGCCTGCTCAATTGTTTGAAGAAGCTGGAAGTGGAAATTGGACGCACCCCTACCTTCAGATATGGTCCCCGCGTGATTGATCTGGATATCCTGTTCTTTGGTGATCGCATCCTCCAAACCGGCAGGTTGATGATCCCCCATCCACGCCTGCAGGAGCGCGCCTTTGTGCTGGTTCCTCTGAATGACCTTGCGCCCCAGTGGATCCATCCCGTTCTTGGAAAAACCGTTCAGCAAATCCTGGCTGACGTAGATACCTCTGGAATTCACCCATATAGGTTGGCATGAGCATTCCTCCCCTCCCCCCCTTTGGCAATCATACCTACGTGATGGGAATCATTAATGTGACGCCAGACAGCTTTTCGGGAGATGGGCTGTTAAAGCAGGATCAGGTCATGGAAGCTGCCATCCACCAGGCGGATCAATTCATCGAGGCTGGAGCAGAGATTCTGGACATTGGCGGCGAATCCACCCGTCCCGGTTCCCAAACGGTGGATGCTTATGAGGAAATGAAGCGAATCCTCCCGGTTATCCAGGCAATTGCATCCACCCATCCCCAGATCATTATTTCTGTGGACACCTACAAAGCAGTTGTTGCAGATGCAGCTTTAAGGGCAGGGGCTCACTGGATCAACGATGTATGGAGTCTGCGCGCCGACCCGGAACTTGGTGCAGTTGCTGCCCATTGGAATGCTGGACTGATCTTGATGCACAATCGCTCCAAGCCAAACCAGGTTGAAATTCAATCCCAATTGGGCGGCAGATATATCGGTGTGGAATATCAAAACCTGGTAGCTGAAATCCGTGAGGAATTGCTGGAATCAGTCTCCCTGGCACAGGCTGCTGGTGTTGCCAATGAACGGATCATCCTGGATCCAGGAATCGGGTTTGGAAAAACGGTGGAGCAAAACCTCGAACTCATTGACCGCCTGAACGAAATCCGTTCCCTGGGCTTCCCTGTATTGCTGGGCGCATCCCGCAAGGGATTTATCGGGTATACGTTGAATCTCCCTCCAAATCAACGCATGGAAGGAACAGCAGCCGCGGTCGCCATTGGCATTGACCGCGGTGCCGATATTATCCGTGTTCACGATGTGATGGAAATGGTGCGCGTGGCGCGCATGACCGATGCATTGGTGCGAAGCAAAAACCTGCCTAGCCCCGGGTAAAATCAATCGAATCGATCAACCACCGGGATTCCACCAGGAGCAGGTTAAATATTCGAATGGCGGGCATCCCATTGACGGTGATTGCCGCAACCACAACTGCTGCTCCCTGGTCCGGGCTGACGCTGGCAGCCTGAATTTCAAATCCTTCCGGTACTCCGCCAAGCGCCACCCAGGCAGCCACATCCCCTGATGGAATCTGGGCAATTCGTCCAGCAGTCAAATACTGGATTGAATCGGCGGGGGCGGTTTTCAATAGATTCAGAAACGCCAGAGCCACTTCTTCCGGTGTTTGGGATGCCGGTTGCGTGACAGATGGTGCAGCCGCAGTTGGTGTGACGATGACAACCATCCGGGTGGGGGTTGGCAAAGGCGGTTCTGTAGTTGCCGTTGGCTGCTGTTGTGTCACCGTGGGAAAAACAATCGGCTGTGTCACCTCCAGGATGGGTGGAATTTCCGTTTCCTTGGGGATGGCTGGAACAGGGGGGGTGGGTTTTTCGGTAGGTGATGATTGGGAGCCGGGAAGTCCATTACAGGCTGTAACCGCCACCATCAATAGAACGAGAAGGATCAGCTTGCCGGGTGGAAATCGTCCATGCTTGTTCATAGAATGCCTCAATTTTACGGATAAGTGTTGTTCCAGAACCAATTATAGCTGTAATATCCTTCCGGACTGTCCATTCGAATGGCAATTCGATCCAACCCCTGCAGCGAAGCGGGGATGGTGTAAACTGCCATAAAGGATCCTCCTGCCTGCCCGGATTTCGTTTCCGTCACAACAACGCCGCCAATTCCCAAGGTTCCATATTTTCCCATCCGGACGGTAAATGTCTGGTTGGGCGGATAATTTTTAGTCTGGATGGTGACAGTATTATCCCTAACAACAGCAGTGATGGAGAAAGTTGGAATACCGGTGTAGCCGGTTGCCGGAGGGGTGGTCGAACCATCGGTGGACACATTCCAAAACCAGTTATAACTGAAATACCCCGCCGGGCTATCCAGGCGGATTGCAATCCGGTCCTGCCCCTTGAGCGAAGCTGGGATGGTGTAGGTTACGTCAAACACTCCCCCCTTGCCAGAGTCGGTCGTTCCCACAACTTCTCCACCAATCCCCAGCGTACCATACTTTCCCATTCTCACGGTAAACGTCTGGTTGGCTGGATAATTGTTCGTCCGAATGGTTACTTTATCATCCTTGATGACAGACAGGATGGTAATGGTGGGAATACCGGTATAACCACTGGGAGGAACAACGGGATTCCCACTGCCGCTGTTGACAAACCAGTTGAAACTGTAGTATCCCAGCTTGCCATCCATGCGAATGGCGATTTTCTCCTCCGTTTTGAGGGAATCGGGGATTTGATACGTGACTTTGAACGAGCCGCCCTCACCGGAATTCGTGGTGGCAACCACAATACCGCCAATCCCATACGTTCCATATTTGCCCATCCGTACCGTGAAATCCTGGTTGGGTGGGAAATTGGCAGTTTGAATGGTCACAGAAACCCCTGCTGTTACACTCAGGATGCTGAAGGACGGGACGGCGCTTGCCTGTACCGGAGCAGCGGGTGAAAGGATATTCGCCCCCAGCAGCAACGCAAGCACAATTACAATACGCAGCCAAACCAGATGACCTGCACGCCAAAACATATCATTGCCTCCTTCCAATACTTAAAAGCCGCTTTAATTAGTATAGCGAATTTTAAGAAAAAAGCAAAGATGAATCTCACATAAAAAAATGGGCGGTGAAGAACCGCCCATTCAGAGTCAGCTAGTCTGCCGGGTTCTTTCCAATTCTTCGAGCATGGCTGCATCCCGTTTTAATTTTCGCCACCTCCCAATCAAATTGATGATATAGATCAGGATTGAGCCAAAGATGACGGCATAACCGGCAAAGAAATAGTGGATGGTATTTGCAGGTGTATCCATGATTTACTCTCCCCAGGTTTGCAACTGGATTTTCTTCTGTTCCACATGATCCGCCAGCGCACCCAGCCGGATGCGATGCCAGAGGATATCCGCAAAAATGAATGAGAAGGCGACCAGGCTGAACATGAAAACCTGCATCATCCTGGGTGTCATATCAAATGCCCCGGCGGCTCCGGGATCATTGCTGCCAATCACCACCGGGTGGATTGTCCGAAAAATCCGGATGGAAAGAAACGTCAGGGGTACACTAATGAAACCAATAATGGCATAGACGGCTCCAAACCTTGCCCGTCGGTCCGGTTCTTCCACACCCTGGCGCAGCAGCAGATACGCTGCATAAATCAATTCCATGATGGTGGCGGTTGTCAGCCGGGGGTCCCACGTCCACCAGGTATTCCAGATGGGACGTGCCCAGATGGAGCCGGTAATGATACAGATCAGCATGAATACCATGCCAATTTCCACGCCTGCAAAACCAATCCGGTCCCACCTGGGATCCTTTTTCACCAGGTACAGAACCCCTGCCACTGCGCTTACCAGGAAGCCAAGCATTCCCGTCCACCCGGCAGCCACGTGAAAATAAAACACTTTCTGAACCCATCCCATCACAGCTTCCAGTGGAGCATAAAAGAAAACACCCAGGATCGCAGTGATGAAGAGAATACCCGTGATCCAATCCAGGATCGTTAATGCTTTTGGCTTTTGACCCACATTCTACTCCTCGACTACGAAATCAAAGACCATGAATGAAACCGCTGTAAAAATCACATCATAAACAATCAAGAGATTGACCCAGGTGGATACATCCACCCAGCCCAATCCCTCCAGAAAACCCGAGGAGGCTTTGACCGCCGCCACAAGCACCGGAATGACCACCGGGAACAGGAGAATGGGCAGCAGGATATCGCGCGTCCGAGCCTGGACTGCCATGCTCGCCAGCAGTGTACCCACGGCAATATATCCCTCGGATGCCAGCAGGATGACCAGGATCAAACCCGGCTGGAAGAGATTGGTATTGTACAGCAGGCTGTAAACCGGCAGAACAATCCCTGCAACAATCAACAAAAACACCCAGTTGGAAAGTGCCTTGCCCAGATAAATCGCCGCTCGGTCCACCGGTGCCAGCAGCAAACCGTCCAAACAACCACGGTCCTTTTCCACTGCCATCGACCGGTTCAACCCCAGAGTCCCGGCAAACGTGAAGGTCACCCACAGGACACCCGCAGTGATATTTGCCCGTGCCCGGGCATCCAATTCCAGCGCAAAATTAAAGATCAGGATCACCAGCAGGGCAAAGACCAGCATGGACGTGAGAAGCTCCCGGCTACGCAGCTCTGCGGTCAGGTCCTTCCAAACGATTGCCAGGGTTGCCTTCCAAAGTGAGGGGGAACTGTTTTTCATTACCTTCCCCCGCCAGTCTGTGATTCCAGTGCCATCCGATAGAAAGCCAGCAATCCATCCTGCGGCAGGTCCTGTTTGCGCGCCGAGGATAGAATCCTGCCGCGGGATAAAACATCAAACCGGGTAGCCAGGTCTGCAGCCCGCGCCAGGTCATGCGAGGTCATGACAATTGTCCAACCTTCTCCGGCAACCCGTGCAAGCGTTGCATCCAGCATCTGGCAGGCATCCTGGTCCAAGCCTGTGTGCGGTTCATCCAACAACAATACGTCCGGGTTGTGTAAAATTGCCCGTCCAATTGCCAGCCGCTGTTGCATCCCGCGGGAAAATGTGCGCACCAGGTCTTTCCGCCGGTGTGACAAGCCAATCAGGTCCAGCACTTCCCCCATCCGACCTTCCAGTGACCGCAGACCGTACAATCGTCCATAAAACCGAAGATTTTCCTCGGCGGATAAATCCCCATAAAGCAAGGGAAGATGTTCCACCACGCCCAACCGCTGGCGCACCGCCGCAGCCTGGTGAGGCAGGTGAAACCCAGCCACCCGCACTTCACCCAGCGTGGGGCGCGAGAGCGAGGCAAGAATTCGCAGAAAGGTTGTCTTTCCTGCACCATTGGGACCCAATAGCGCAACAAATTCGCCCTTTTCCACCTGCAGATTCAGCCCCAGCAGCACTGGCTTGACGCCAAAGCGCTTCACCAGTCCCCGCACTTCAATCATGCTCATTCCAAGTCCCGGCTTTTCTTATCGGAATCAATTTTGTTCAATTTCTCAACCAGCACTGTGCGCCGTTGATGATAACAATCCGTGGTCATATTTCCGGCGCGGAATTGATCATCCAGCGCAAGAATCTGGTCAAGGATTTCTTCCTCGCTTTCCAGTTCTTCTTCCACAGCTTCAGCCAGTTGTGCAGAATTCTTTTTTTGCATTCGTGCCAGCCACAAACCTCCCCCCACCAGGACCAGTCCGAAGATGGATAAGCCAATGATCAGGCTGGTTTTCGAACTGGCTGCTAGGCTGTTCGTTCCCTGCCTGGCTGTGGAAACCGTCATCACCAGGGAGCTATCCCTGGTCAGTTTCGAGGCATTGTAAACCGATAGATTTACACCCTGGATTTCCCGTTCTCCACCAGGTGTCAATTGGTCACCCTTTACATCCAGGGTGCCTTGAGGCGCCATGACAACAATGGCATTGACCGGTACCGGGATCTGGATGGTAATTTCCTCCTTCCCATCAAACGGGAGGTCGTACCCAAACATCACCTGGTAACCAGCGCCTGGCGGAATAGTCTGCGTATCGCCAAAACCAGTCTCCAGCGATGTATATCGCCCACCCAGTTCCCCGCTGTCAAACACCAGGTTGGATGCCCCGGCAGGTAGATGATATTCAACCACCGGATTGCCAGGCTGATCAGCAGTCATGAGCAAATTGGTGGGATTATTCAACAGGAACATTTCCACCACCTGGATGGTGTCTTCATCAATGTAATCCAGAAAAATATGCATCCGATCCGCCCATAACTGCGAGCGGTCTGCAGTGGTGTCGTAGATCTCAACCGGGAGATTCACTTCCTGCCCGGCGGTCAGATCCTCTGCCGCGATCATATCGGATGAAAAGATGTAATCAGCATATGCAACGGTCACAATATAGACCAGCCCGGCATCCAAAGCAACACCCTCAAACCGGAAAGCATGATTCGCATCCAGCATGGCAACCTGGGTGGTTATCACTTCGTGACCGGAAATTCCATTCAGTGTCACTTCCATTTGGTCCGGGACCATTCCTTCGGAGGCATTATATACACCCCCTGTTATGATGCCCGTCCCGGGTGGAACAGATGCGGTACCTGTCACCAATGGGATTGATTCCGCCCTCGATGCAACCAGCCCATCAGGGATGGAAAACAGGAAAGATTGAACGTAGGCAGCCACAGCACGCCGATCTGACTCACTCAAAAAATCCTTGTATGTGGGCATCTCCGGGGCAATCCCCGTCGTGATGGCTTGATATAAATCCTCCGTGCTCAGGTTGGCAAGACTGGCAGGATTTGTCCAGTCAGGCAAATCAGTGGTTAATGACCCCGATTTGGGACCCTCCCCGTCTCCAGTCTCTCCATGACAGGACATGCAATTTTGCTGGTAAATGATTTCACCAGTCTCCAGGTCTTCGCCTGTAAGGCTCAGGGCGTAGACATAAGCCAGTACATCCCAGCGACTGGACTCATCCATGCTGTCCTTGTAGGCTGGCATCAGGCGTTCCATTTTTCCATTGGTGATGACGTCAAACCAATCATTGGGGCGGATTGTGCGAACCAGGGAAGGGTTTCCAATCGGCGGCAATGTCACCGTCAACTGGCTTGCACGGATCCCATCTCCTGCACCTGTTATCCCGTGGCAGTCCTGGCACTTTTCCACGTAAATGGCAGCCCCCTGTAATGCATCCGGGAGATTGACTGGAACCAATGGTGTTGCCCTGGTGGGAACAATCACTGACTGGGTTTCATTGGAGGGAAGTGTCATTCCTTCAACAATGGAACAACCAGCCAGAAGAAGAGAAAAACCAACCAATACCAGCAGGATTCGATATCGCAAGGGATGGCTCCTTCTATTTGAGCAAGTGTCCGCACTTGGAACAAAATTGATCCCCTTTACTGACCGCCTGTCCGCACTTGGGACAAAATCCTCCAGTACTCGAATTTTGGCGGTTTTTCCGGCGCTCCTCCAGCCGGCGAGCCAGCTGGGGATTGTCAATGTCAGGGGTTTTCCCGTCCGCCACTCCCGTCGTGCCTGCCAGATCTCGACCAACCGCACCATTCAATTGATCCAGGTTTCGCAGGACATCCGCACCCGCTTGCAACAGACTTGTCCGTTGATGAGCATAATCTTCATCCAACACCTTGCCCGTGGCATGATCCGCATCCAATTCATGGAGGGATTGGAGAATACGATCCTGCTCCGCCAGCAATGCAGACCGCTGGTGATCCATGGTGGATGACGCTTTTTTCTGCATTAATCGCTGGGCAGCCAGGGTACGGTTAAAAAACGGTCGGCTGACAAACAGGATGACAACAATGAAAAAAGCCAGTACAAGAAATAATGAACCTGCATCCATAAAAAATTCCAGCTCCTTCTTCTACTTCTCCAGGAGGGGGTCTATGACATCCTGAATCTGGCTGGGGGAGACAAATTGTCCATAGTGGAAATACGCAAGCTTGCCTTCCCGATCAATAAAATATGTTTCCGGCACCCCGCGTATGCGGAACATCTGGGAAATTTTGGTCCCCAGGTCAGGTCCATTGGGATAGGTGATGTCATATTGCTCCAGGTAGGCTAATGCCTTGGGCTCAATATCGGTATACCCGATTCCCAAAAACACCACCTCTCCTCCCGGTTCATATTCCCGCCAGACCTGTTCAATAATCTCTGCTTCCTGGGCGCAGGGATCACACCAGGAAGCCCAAAAATTAATGACAACCACTTTCCCAAGGAGGTTTTCCAGGCGAATTGTTTCTCCATCAAAGGTGGTTAAATCGAAATTAGGCACCTTCTTCCCAATGGTGATCGGACCCGCCTGTGCCCGTTGCAGACCAACGCCAATAAAAATCAAGAAGCCCAATAGAACCATAAATGCCAGGATGGTCACCCATAAGGGTAATGGGCGATGAGCAGTTTTGTTGACTTCCCCGGGTGATTCCATAATATCTCCTTGCACTCCCGTTATTCACCATGCTGGCGCAGGGTCTCTTCCATTTTTTGAATGTAGGGATCGTTTTCCGGTTCTGCAAGCGGAATGACAGCCGGTGCGGATTTCCGGTTTTTTCGCAGCATCCGGATGACAATTCCCAGTCCAACCAGAAAAATCACCGGCGGGAGCACATAGAACAGCCAGTTGAATCCCCGCCGCGGCGGAACCGCCAGGACCCGTTCCCCGTACTGCTGAACAAAATAATCATTGATTTGTTCTTCCGTCCAGCCCTCCGCCAATTTTTGACGAATCAACTCACGCCATTGGGCACAGGCAGTGGTTCCGCACACATCCAGGGGGATATTCTCGCACACCGGGCAATACAGCTTGCTGGCAATCTGGTTGACCTCATTATCCGAAGGAAACGGGGTCTGGGCATGGACAGCCGGAACCAGCCCCCAAAAGAGGGCAATCAGAATAACAATGAATATGAAATGATTTCTTGTTTGTTGTTTCATTCTGGATGATCCATAAAAAAATAAGAGGAATGTCACAATTGTTTTTCAAAGCAGGTATGCTTTAATAAGATATTCATGAATCCATACTGGCGATCCCAGCCACCCCGCTCAAAGATAGGATGATACCATGAAACTTCCCGCGATCTGCCTGGTGTTGTTCACCCTGCTCTTCTCCATTGTTCAGCCAGCCCAGGCGCTCAGCCGGGGTGATGACGGCGCTGCAGCCAATCAGCCAATGCCCAACCGCCAGCTGGAATTGCAGGCGGACTGCACGTACAACCAGACCATTGCCGATCTCCTGAATGAGACCACCATCGAGCAGTATACGGATTGGATTGAAAAGCTCAGCGGAGAGGAGCCTGTACTGGTTCGGAACGGATTCGCCCAAATCCTCACCCGGCATACTTTTGCCATGTTTAAAGGTCAGCCATTCCCAGCCGGGTATGAGTATGTTTTGGAAACTTCCCAAAAATACATCCCTTTGGTCTCCCAAATTGAAGAAGATCCTTTTCAGATTTATTCTTCAATATATGGTTGGTACACCGCAAAAAACCTGGTGATCACCTACCCCGGATTCGGACCAAATGCAAATCAAGTGGTCGTATTTTCAGCTCACCTCGACAGCACGTCCACCCAATCACAAACCCTGGCACCGGGTGCCGAGGATAATGCCTCCGGGTCTGCCAGCTTGTTGGAAGCCGTCCGCCTGCTGCGTTACTACAAGTTCGACCGCACCATCAAGGTCATCTGGTTCACCGGTGAGGAGCAGGGATTGGTGGGGAGTGAGGCATATGTCAGTGATCACTCAACCGTGGATTATGTTGCCGATGTCAACCTGGATATGTTCGGGTACGACAGCAACCAGGACCGGTGTTTTGAACTGCATGTCGGCACCATGGATGCGTCAGATGTAATTGGTGTGTGTTTTCAAGACGTCATCCAGGATTACAGCCTTGACCTGTCCTATGATTACATCGAAGACGGGGCAACCGGTGCTTCCGATCATGCCAGTTTTTGGGCTGTGAATGTTGGGGCTGTGGAAGTATTGGAAAATTATTACATCCACAACTTGCCAAATGGCTGCGCGGGGCAGGATCGTAACCCCCATTATCATCAAATCACCGACACCATTGATAAAATGTACCTCCCCGCAGCTTTTGACATCCACCGGGCGGGGCTGGGTACTCTCGCCGGGCTGGCTGGACCCCTGGGGCGTTGTTTCGACAGTCCTCCCCAGGTGCAGGCAGCCAAAACATCCAGCGGAATCCAGCTGACATGGGATGCCCTGCCCGAAGCCGGGAATTACCGGATCTACCGGGCAACCAATGGCTGCGATGGAACGTTTCAACGCGTGGCGGAAACCAGCGAGCCTGGCTGGCTGGACACCAGCGTGGTCGGTGGAACAGAATATTCTTACCGGGTGGAGGCTGTCTCCGAAAGCGGAACCTGCATATCCAGCATGAGCAGCTGCGCCACAGTTCTCTTCATTTGGAGGATCATCCTGCCGGTCATCATCCGTTAGCAGTTAAACCCTTACGGCATATTTCACAGGATTCATAGTTCCCATCTTTTGTTGTTAAGGTGCAGAAAAACTTGAAGACCTGATTCTCATCCTCCGGAAGACGGATCGTCGCCGGGGGTATGATTCTACAATTGTGCCTGGAGCACTTCCTCCGTCGTCCGGGGATTGGAAGAGCGGATGGCAGTTCGTTCTGCAATGGTTTCATCCTCGCGGGTGGGCCAGGCTGCCACCAGCATTCCAATGATGAGAACTCCGGCACCAATCCACATCCAGTTCACCAGGGGATTGTGATAGACCTTGAATGTCGCCCCAGCCGTGGAAATGGCTTCCCAATCCACAAGGATGACGTAGAGATCATCCTCCAGCGTGCTGCGAATGCCGGGGATGGTCATGGTTTGCTGGGCATCAAAGAAGAAGTCCACACGGGGTTGAATGGTGCCCAGGGGACGCCCGTTTCTTTCCACGGACATTTCCGCCTGACCGACCAGTTGTGCATCCGAAAGCATATATTCCTTCAGGTCATCAAATGTCACCGTGTACCCTGCCAGCTGGAGGTTTTGACCAATTTTCAGGGTTGCCTGGGTTTGCTGCTGGAACATTTCGATTCCAATGATCCCAAATGCCATCAGCACAATTCCCAGGTGAATAATGTATCCACCGTACCGCCTGCGGTTTTTCCCACCCAGACGCCAGAATGCCATGGGAATATTCTCACCAGTTCGCCGGGTACGGGAAATCACAGCTTTAGCGTAATCGTAAATGGTGACCGCAATCACAAAACCCACCAGCCAGATTGCCACAATCGCCCAGGCATTCCGCACCCCAAGGATGAGTGCAATCACCGGTGCAGCCAGCGAAACCAAAGCAGGCTTCCACACGGCTCTCCCCAAGGACCGGTATGTGGATGCACTCCATGCCGACAATGGTGCAATCCCCATCAGCAGCAACAGGGCGGCAAACAGTGGTCCGGCAGCGCTTTCATAATAAGGCGCACTGACAGTTACCTTTTCTCCTGTGAACAACTCCCGCACCAGGGGATAAATGACACCCCAGAAACAGACAAGCAGGATTCCCATGAATAATAAATTATTAATGAGAAACAACGACTCGCGTGAAAAAACCGAGTTCATCTGTCCTTCCGAACGCAGGGAATTCCAGCGGTGCAGAAGCAAACCCAACGACACAATGAAGGTGACTCCAATGAACGTGAAAAAGAGCGGACCAATTGCCGATTGGGCAAAAGCATGCACAGAGGAAAGCACCCCGGAGCGCGTCAGGAAGGTGCCAAAGATGACGAGGGAATATGTCAGAATGATCAGGATCATATTCCATCGCTTGAACATGCCTTTCCTTTCCTGGATCATGACGGAGTGCAGGAAGGCGGTGCCGCTCAACCAGGGCATCAGGGCGGCAATTTCCACCGGGTCCCAGCCCCAGTATCCTCCCCAACCCAGAACATCATATGCCCACCGGCTGCCCAACACCAAGCCCAGCGAAAGGAAGAGCCACGCAACCAGGGTCCATTTGCGGGTGACACGGATCCAACGATCATCCACCCTGCCCGTGGCAAGGGCGGCAATTGCAAACGCAAACGGAACAACAAATGAGACAAATCCCAGGTAAAGTGCTGGGGGGTGGATGACCATCCCCGGATGGCGCAGCAACGGGTTTAACCCGCGCCCATCCACCGGAACCAGGGGAAACGCCCCGGCTGGCTGGAACATGGCAGCAAGTTCTTCACCTCCGGCGGTTTGCCAGAACCGGATGAAGGGATTTTCAAGAAAAATGACCATGGCGAGGAAAAATACCAGGGTGACGAGCGAAACCAGGATCACCCAGGGTAAAAATTCCCGGTCGCGGTCCCATTTGCGCAGCGTTACAGCCGAGGTGAACAATGCCAGCAGCCAGGACCAGAATTGCAGCGATCCTGCCTGCCCGCCCCACCAGGCAGTGATTTTGAGATACAACGGCATGGTGCTGCTGGTGACGTTATACACATATCTCACCTGGTAATCCCCGCTGACCAGCAGAACAATCAAGCTGAGGGATACCAACGTCAGCAAGGGGAATGTAAGCAGCATTGCCAGGCGGGCACTTTCCGCCCATACCAGCGAATTTTTTCGCAAACCGACAATCGCCGCAACAATTCCATACAGCGAAACCAGGAGGGTAAGGATAAGCAAGCCAAAACCCAGGTTGGAAAGCAGCGTCATGGATGATCTCCTGGTTATTTATTACCGGTCTCAGCCTGGTTGGGAACAGCCTCCTCATACCGGCTGGGACACTTTAACAACAGTTCGGTGGCTTCAAACACACCGTTTTCGTTGATCCTGCCGGACATGATTGCCTGCGCCTCATTTTTCAACAGGTCAGGTTTTACTCCCACGTACACAACCTGCAGGGCTGGCAAATTCGGATTCAGGGTTGCTTCATGCAATACCAGAGCAAGCCCCCCCAATCTCTCGATTTCTTTATTGTCGCCCGGAATATGAACAACAGTAAATTGGAGAGTCAGGGTCTGGGGATCGTAGACAATCGTCTCTCCCAGGACAGCTCCGGAAACGCGCAGGTCGCGTCCCATCATCTCCGTTTTCCGCTCCTGCAACTCCGCCACCGTCAGGTAATACTGGGAGGATGCACTGGTATTGGAAATGATCAGGTATAAAACCGCTACGGCGATCAACACTCCCCCAATAATGAACTTTACCCGGTTGGTTGATGGATGGGATGGAGCCGGATTTTCCATGAAAAAAACCTCCAAAATGCGATGGCTGGATTTTTATGCGGTGGAAAATGACACGCATTCATTTTCTCACACTCAGATTAATTCTCACTGAAAAAATTGGAGAATTTTGTCACAATTTTAATGCAAATGATTTAGACCTGATTGGTCTTATTATAATCTGTTTTAAACAAATTTTTCGTCCATGATCCAATGAGTGTGGGAGTATTTTTTCACCCAGGCAGATTTATTCCGCAGTGGTTTCCCCCTGGGATCCATCTTCCAGGACCTGGAGTAATAATTCCAGCGCCATTTGGGCGGAAAATGCCTTATTTTCCTGCCGGTTCCCCTGACCAACAAAAAACCAGGCGGATTCAAAACCTGGCGCGCTGATTCCAATCCAGACCAGACCAACCGGTTTCTCCGGCGTGGCTCCCCCCGGACCTGCAATCCCGGTGACCGCAACCCCAACAATGGACTCCAATGGTTCTTCTCCCGCAAATGCAAGCCGGATGCCGTACGCCATCTCCTGGACCGTCTCCCGGCTGACTGCTCCATGTTGAAGCAGCGTCTCATGATGGACGCCTAAAATCCTCTCCTTGGCGGAATAAGCATAAGCTGTGACACTTCCCAGGTAATACTCCGAGGAACCGGGAATATCGGTAATCCGGTGACCAATCAACCCCCCCGTGCAGGATTCCGCCACAACCAGTCTCCAACCCCGGTTCCGTAATAATCTGCCAATGGTAACTTCAATCTTTTCGTTCAAAACCAGCCTCCTGGACGATTATACCAGAGCGCACCAGTCAACTTTGACGCTCCCAACGGGTTGGCGTACAATACAACCATGAGGATTCGCACACTGGCAATCCTGGGATTGCTGATCCTGGGGGCTTGCAAACCGGTTCAACCCGCCACCGGGACGCATTTACCTGCACCCACCCTGGCACCCGCCACCCCAACAGCGACAGAAAACATCCCTCTCCGATCCATGGAAAATCCAACACCACTTGCACTTGCACCTTCCCCCACCCCCGTACAGGATTTGCGTAATTTTCAGCTCATCTCTGCCCTGGATACAGTTTTACCCGGCGTAATCACAAACCTGCAAGTGACCGGGGATGGCTCCATCTGGCTGGCATCGGATCGTGGTGTGGCGCGCCTGTATGCCGGTATCCACCAGGTGGATCTGGCTCGTTTCTGGGACCTGGCGGTGGGAGCAGACGAGACCGGGCGCTTCTGGGTGGTCAGCCGCAACGGTGCGCAAATTTCCTCCTGGGATGGTTCTTCATGGACGCATTACGATGAAAAACGGGGGTGGCTCCCCATTCCCAACCATCCCGAATTTCCACGGGTTCAAACTGGCATTCAGACCGACAGCAGCGGGACCATCTGGCTGGCAACCGCCTGGGATATCCGCCGGTTTAACGGAAGGGAGTGGATCGTCTCCACCCCATCCACCATGAACCTGCCTTTACCATGGAAAAAGAACCAGGTGACTTCGCTTCATCTGCTGGTCATCCCTGGAACTGAACAGGTTTGGGTTGGGGGGTGCGACTGGCAGAATGGAGAAGTAGTCGGCGGGGGAGGAATCCGCCGCTTTGTGGATGGCACCTGGCAGGATGCCCGGCTGCCTGTCTCCCCTGCCTGTGTCACTTCCCTCACCATGGGCTCTCCCGGCAATCTTTGGGCAGGTGTGAATGGTTCTCTCTGGCATTTTAACCTGGCATCTGAAACCTGGACGGAATACCCGCCTCCCCCCCTGCCCAGCCCGTCATCCGAACTGGAATACCAGGCGATCCTCGACCTGCCGGCAGATGATTTGAACCACCTGTTCCCCCGCTTCTCGCTTTGCGGGCAAGCAGGCTGTGACTTGCATACCATCCGATTCTTCTTCATGGATGGACTCTGGAAGCCCCTTGATGGAATCCAACCGGCAGGGCAGGAATCCATCCTGTTTGATGCCAGCCGAACCGCCTGGAAGATTACGCCCAATCAACTTTCCCGATTCTGGGAAAATCAATGGGAGGAATTTGCCCAACTGGAAATCCAGGCAGATGCATTGGATTCCCAGGGAAAACTCTGGCTGGCAGCAGGTTTTAATCAGAGATTATCTCTTTGGGCACAAAAGCCGGAATAATTGGTAAAATCAAACCCTCAACTTCATCCTACAGGAGATGACCAACCATGTGTGGAATTTTTGGGATTATTACTTGCGATGAACAGCAACTGGGACCACTGCTGATTGATGCCGGGCGAAGGTTATCCTACCGCGGTTATGACTCTGTTGGCTGTGCCACCATCCACCGAGACGGCAAAATTGATCTGCGCAAGGATGCTGGCAAAGTGGATGAGGTTGCCAACCGCCTCGGCTTTTCAGAAATGACCGGCAGCCGGGGGATTTTGCAGCTGCGCTGGGCTACCTTTGGTCCACCATCGCAGGTGAATTCCCAGCCCCACCTGGACTCGGATGGTGACTTGGTTGGCGCACATAACGGCAACGTAGTGAATAATGTGGAACTGCGCCAGCAATTTATTGCCGAGGGAATGATCGTTCGTTCTACAAATGATGGCGAAAGCTGCGTCCATGCCGTGGAACGCTATGTGGATCGCGGGATGGATCCAATTGAAGCCATCCGGCATGCCTATCAAGACCTTGCCGGGGACTACTCGTTTGTCATTGGCAGGGTTGGCGAGGAAAAACTATACGCCTTCAAAAAAGGCTCCGGGTTGGTTGCCGGGCTGTTGGATGGCGGAGCAGTCATCTCCTCCGATTTGCCGTCCATTCTTCCGCTCACACGGCGGATAGTCCGCATTGAAGATGGAGAAATTGTTACCCTCACCCCGGATGGGATCACCATTCACGGTGTCGCCGATGGGCAAATCATTCAAAGAGAACCGGAACTCGTCCAGGAAACCATGGAAGCAGCTCAAAAAGGCGGCTATCCCCACTTTATGCTGAAGGAAATTCACGAACAACCGGTCGTTGCAGGGGAGTTGCTGCACCTGCTGGATGCCAGCCCGGATGTGAATCCCATCATTGAGAAAATATCGCAGGCTCGCAACGTGTATTTAATCGGCTGCGGAACCAGCTACCACGCCTGCCTGGCGGGATCCGTATATTTCAGCCGGATCGCCAGACGGGTGACCATCCCTGTACTGGCGCCACAGTTCATCGCCCAGTATGCCCCGGCAGTTGGTCCACGGGATGTGGGGATCTTTGTCAGCCAGAGCGGAGAAACCAAGGACGTCCTGAACGCCATTGAAGCCGGAAAACAACGCGGCATGGGAATTTTCTCCCTGGTCAATGTTGTTGGCTCCACCATGACGCGCATCAGCGAGCGCTCCCTGCCTTTGGCATGCGGTTATGAAATCAGTGTGCCTGCCACCAAAACCTTCACCAACCAGGTGTTATCCTTTCTGTACCTCGCTTACCGGCTGGCAGGATTGGACACCGCCAGCCTGGCTGTCATTCCAGACCTGATGGTGAAAACCCTTGAGGCAGTTTCCCCCCAGGTGCAGGCATTGGAACCTGATTTTCACAGGTGGAACGATTTCTATTGCCTGGGATACGGTCTCACTTTCCCCATTGCGTTGGAAGGCGCTCTCAAGTTAAAAGAAATCACCTACTCCCACTGTGAAGGGATGCTGTCAACGGAATTTAAACATGGTCCGCTTTCCGCGGTTCTGGATGGGTATCCCATTGTGTTTGTTGCCGGGCGCGAAGATGTGCCGCTCATTGTCAGCGGGATCAACGAAGTAACCTGCCGGGGTGCTTTGGCAATTGCCGTTGGCGAAGCTGACCCCCGCCTGGATGCCAACGCCCAAAAAGTCGTTGTCATGCCGGATTCTGGTGACAGCAATATTGCAGCCCTTCTCAGTGTTCTCCCCCTCCAGCTTCTCTCCTATCACCTGAGTATTGCCCGTGGTTTTGACCCGGACTTCCCCAGGAACCTGAGCAAGACATTGACCGTGGATTAATCTGATCTCCATTGAAAATCCCCGCTTTCCCGGCGGGGATTTTTATTTTCCGTGAAAAGCATGACCCCAGGTATGACTTGATTCCTATTGATGGGAATGTGGAGTGGCAGTAATATAAAACCGACCAGTCGGTATGATTTATTCCAGCTTTGGGAGGAAATGATGATTCTTGTCACCGGTGCCACGGGACATATTGGAAATGTTCTGGTTCGGGAATTATTGGTTCGCGGGGAACATATTCGCGTGCTCCTGCTCCCCCACGAAGATTGTACTTCCATCGAGGGGCTGGATGTTGAAAAAGCAGAGGGTGATGTCCTGGATATGGCATCCCTCCGGAAAGCCATGCAGGGAATCAACCTGGTTTACCATCTTGCAGGCATGATCACCATCATGCCCGGTCCCAATGAAACAGTCCGCCGGGTGAACGTGGATGGAACCCGCAATGTCTTGGAGGCTGCCCGTCAGAGCGGCGTCCAGAGGGTGGTCTATACCTCCTCCATTCATGCGTTTCAAAGGGTACCGGAAGGGATTTTGATTGATGAGCACATACCCTTTGACCCCGAACATGCCATCAACGAATATGACCGCTCGAAGGCAACGGCAACCCTAGCCGCTCTCGAAGCTGCCCGCCATGGGCAGGATGTGGTAATCGCCTGTCCAACTGGAGTGATTGGTCCTCATGATTACCGCCTTTCGGAAATGGGCAAGCTCATCCTGGATTGGATCCATTCCAAAATTGCCTGGCTTGTGGATGGCGCGTATGATTTTGTGGATGTTCGGGATGTTGCCCAGGGTTTAATTTTGGCAGCAGAACATGGAAAATCGGGTGAGATTTATATTTTGTCCGGTCAACGGATTGATGTGGGCGACATCCCAAAGATAATGAAGGAAGTGGTCGGTTTGAAACGGATTTGCATCCAGTTCCCTCTGCCGGTTGCCAGGTTTTTCGCCCGGTTTGGACCATTTTTCTACCGTCTCTTTCACACCAAGCCCCGCCTGACCCCGTACTCGATTGAAACACTGGCTGGCAACTGCACCATCAGTTCTGAAAAAGCCCGGCGGGAACTCGGTTTCCAACCCCGCTCCTTGAAGGAAACCATGCGGGATACCGTGATCTGGCTGCAGGAGAACAGCCGGTTGCTCAAGAAAGTCAAAGCCTGACCCCCGGCTGCCCGGATTTGATGCCGATGACAAAGAAAACCAGCAAGGATTGGATTGGGAAAACCGCGCTGATTACAGGTGCATCCAGCGGGATTGGTGCGGCAGCTGCCCGGGAGCTGGCATCCCACGGGATCCGCGTGATCCTAACCGCCCGACGGGTGGAACGCCTGGAAATACTAGCAAAGGAGATTTGTCAATCCGGGGGGGAAGCCCAAATCATTGTGGCTGATTTGGGGAAATCCGAAGAACGCCGGGAGCTTTTCCGGAAATCTTTGGAACTAACCGGCTCACTCGATATCCTAATTAACAACGCCGGATTGGGCTGGTATGGGTACGCAGCAGAAATGCCCTGGGAAACCGCCCAAAATATCCTGCAAGTGAATCTGGAAGCTACAGTGGAGCTGTGCCTCCTGGCACTCCCCGCCATGCAGGCAAAGGGGAAAGGGCACATCATCAATGTCGGGTCGGTTGTAGGGGGAATTCCCAGCCAGGGTGTTGCTGTTTATGCTGCAACCAAGGCATTCCTGGATGCATTCACCACATCCGTCTATCGCGAACTTGCTGGCAGCCAGGTCAGAATCAGTGTAATTCGCGCCGGTCCCGTACGAACCGAGTTTTATGATACTGCAGCAGAGAATTCCAATGGATTGCGTATCCCGGTCGAACGGTTTGCTGTGAGCGACCGGCTCGTTGCCCGGAGAATATTCACAACATTGCAGAGACCCAGCCGGTATGTCTATGTTCCCATGTGGATGGCTGTTGCCCCCGCTGTGGAAGCCACCTTTGGATGGTTCATGGACCGGCTGGGTCCCCTGCTGTTAAAGGCTGCACGTCAGCCCAAGGGTTAGTAATTGTTAATGGTCCTCTGCCGATACTCTCCAGTAGGCAGAACCATTGGACTCCCGCTCCATCATGTGATACTCGATAAACGATCGCCGCAGGAAGGCGGTATCTTCATGGAAGCGTGATAGCACTTCATTTAAGTCTTTCTCTGTATAACGGCGACCGTACTCCACCGCTTGAATCACATACCGTAGAATAACCAGCAGCTTCTTTTCCTGGGTTGGAAAAGCAATCACGCATCCCGCCTCATCCGTAAACGCGGCAAGCACTTTGCGATCATAAGCATCCCGATCCACATCCCCAGCCAGCCGGGGCAGATTCTCCTCCGCCAGCAACTGGCGGGACATTTTTTGCAGAATGTCCAGCTGCAGGGAGTAGTAAAAATAATGCCCATCCGCCTCTGCCCGCACCAAACCCGCCTCGGACAATCTGGCTAGATGATGCGATACCGTGGAAGGCTTAACATTAAGCAATGCAGCCAATTGCTCCACAGTACAGGGATGTTGTGCCAGGAGACCTATAATTTTCAGACGATTGGCATCCGCCAGTGCCTTAAAAAATGTTTGATATTGTTTTATTTCAATTTCTTCGCTCATTTGATAACCTTCAATACATATCGATATTTGTCTAAATATATATATCATTTTCTAATAATTTTGTCAATACAACTGCATGATTGAAGCATTATCGCAACTTGTCACCTGCCGGGTATTCGCTTATACTCAATTCATCAATTATCCCCGTTTATAGGAAATAAGAAAATGCCGAGCAAGGGAACTTTTATTAAAGTTGGGATCTATGTGGACGTCGCCAACATGTATAACAATGGCGGTCAGAAAATGCAATATGATGTTCTGCGGGAATTTGCCTGCCGCGATGATGGCACTCCGGTTCGGATGAACGCCTATGTCACGCTGGACGCGGAACGATCCGAGCGGGACGAAGTCTACCGGAAGGGCACGCAAAATTTTCACTCCGCTCTCCGCGACCTGGGATACAAAGTCATTGTAAAGGAAATTTCCTGGTACCAGGATGAAAATGGTGTCCGTTATGGAAAAGCCAATGCCGATCTTGACCTGGCGGTGGATGCCTTGCTGCAATCCGAAAACCTGGACAGGGTATTAATCGCCTCCGGAGATGGCGATTTTGTCCAAGTTGTTCGCGCCCTGCAAAACAAGGGCTGCCGGGTGGAGGTCGTTGGGCTGGATAACGTTTCGCATAAACTGCGTCATGAAGTCGATCTCTTTATTTCCGGATACCTGATTCCAGACCTGGTTCCGCTGCCCAATTCCCGTCCGGATCAGCCGCAGTGGGGTGAACCGGGGTCCCGTGTGCGGGGCTGGTGCTACTGGCATGCCGAACAGGGCTATGGCTTTATGCGTTTCATGTCCAAAATCAGCCCCAGCCTGTGGGTAACTGATACCCGCAATCCCGAATCCCCTTACGAAACGGCTTACTTTGGAGATAATGCCCTGCCAGATTCCGTCCGGTCTGTAACACTGCCAAGCCGAGCCTATATTTTTGAATTTGATATTGTTCCATCTGACCGGCGTGCAGGTCTGCAAGCAATCAATATCACCCTCGCTTCCAAGGGGTAACACAAATCCCTCCCAACCTGGCTGATTGGGAGGGATAAATCCATCATCTTCAGCCGATTGATGCTTCAGATGGAAAGGACAATGATCCCTCCCACCGTTAACAGCATTCCCACCACGGTCTTAAGGGTCAGCGGCTCACCGCCGAGCATCAATCCCATCAACGCGCCAAACAACGGCGAAGTAAAAGCAATCGGCATGACCTTCGTTAATGGTGCTCCCTTCAGAGCGGTATAGAAGCACAACATCCCCACCGCCCCGGCAACAATTCCGCCCCCAATGACCATGTAGAGAATTGCCTTTGTGCCTGCCTGCGGGATGGTTTTCCACTGTGGGTAACTTGCTACGCCAAGAATGATCAATGCCACTGCCGTCCGGATGGTTATCCCCATGGTGGGGGACAAATTTCCCAGGTGCAGACCCTTCTTCTCAAAGAATCCACCCACCCCCCAACAGATGGCAGTCAACAAAGCAAAAAGTTGTGGTTTCATTTGGATGATCCTCCTGGTGATTATTGGGATACAGAAAATCGAAAATAATCCTCAAAGCGTATGTCCCATCCTTCGGGTTGGAATGCACCGGAGCGCACATCCTGCGAATATTTCCCCTTGTATTTGCCTTTTTGAATATCCAACAATGCACTCACCAGAACATCCACATCTTCTTTTTCGTTATAGAGACCAAAAGAGATTCGCACCAATCCGGGTACTTCCCGCCGGTCGTGGGACAGGATGGAACTACGCACCCATCCGGCGCGGTCTTCCGATACGCCAAGCAAGTTCAACAAATAAGGGTGGGCACAAAAGCAGCCATTTCGAACCCCAATGCCATACTCATATCCCAGGATGGCAGCAACCAGGTAATGAGACAAGCCCTCCATAACCACGGGGATGACCCCCAACCGGTTGGCGGTTTTCTCCGGATCCGGGCAGCCAAACATGCGTAAGTTGGGAACCTGTGCAAGTTGTTCCAACGCATACCTGGTTAACTCTGCCTCATGATTGGCAACTGCCTGCATGCCAATTGCTTCCAGTTGGGCAATTGCAGCACCCAATGCAACCGCCCCCACCGTGTTGGGACTGCCCGCCTCGTCCCGTTCCGGCGGCTCCGACCAGACCACGTCATCCACGGTGACAATTTCCACCTCGCCACCACCCCGCAAATCCGGCGCTCCCTGTTCAAACAGATCGCGCCGTCCAATCAATGCCCCGGTGCCAAAAGGAGCATACATTTTATGTGCCGAGATGGCAACATAATCGAGGTGAGCAGGGTCATCCAGGGGCAGCATTCGAATCTGCCGGTGCGGGGCAAGCTGGGCGCAATCCACCATGATCTGTGCACCCGCCTTATGTGCTTTTTCTGCCAGGCGGTGAATGGGATTGACATAGCCGGTCACATTGCTGGCTCCGGAGATGGCAACCATGGCAATTCGCCCTGCATGGCGTGCCAACTTTTTGTCAAAATCTTCTTCATCCAGGCAGCCATCCGGGGTCAGATGGACGTGAACCACCCTGCCCACAGCCCGCCACGGCAAATCATTGGAATGATGTTCCATCATGGATACCAGGATGATATTTTTATCGTCGGTAAATGGAAATCTCCGGGAAAGGCGGTTAATGGCTTCCGTGGCATTTTTCCCAAAAATGCAGATGTGATCGCGCGGATCTGCGCCAACAAATTGCAAAGTTGCCAGGCGGGCTTGTTCATATGCATGGGTTGAAACCTGGCTCTTAAAGCCCATACCGCGATGAACACTGGAATAGTACCCCAGAAAATTCTGGACACAATCCGCCACGTGACGCAGCGATGGTGTGGAAGCGGCATTATCCAGATTGACATAGGTTACCTGCCGACCATCCAGTAGGGGAACTTGCACGTCCAGCCCAACAAAAAGGTCCCTGTAATTCATATTTTCTCCTTGGAAATTTCTGATTGGAAAGAGATTACAAAATTGATGGGTTTAATTCGGGAAAAACACTTGCAAATCGAATCAATTTCAGCTATACTGTGGAGGAAAGTGGTTAATAGTGGGTGAAGGTGGTGAATCGCCGGAGGTTTCCGGCGTTTCGCATATTTATCAGAGGTAGAACTTATGTTCCTGGGTCACTTCGAGCACAACATTGATGAAAAAGGTCGCCTGACCATCCCCGCCCGGTACCGGGATCAGTTGAATGAGGGGGCATATATTACGCTCGGATTTGACAACAATCTCTGGGTACTCCCCTCGCCGGATTTCCAGATGATCTACACACTCGTGGATCAGATCAACATGGCGGATCCCAACGGTCGTATTTTGAAACGCCTAATTTTATCACATGCCCAGCAGGTGGACAGCGACCGCATGGGACGCATTCTTATCCCCCAATTCCTGCGGGAATCCGCCCAGCTTGACAGTTCAGCTTATGTGGTTGGTGTTGGTCGGTACTTTGAAATCTGGTCGAAGGATCTCTGGCAGCAACAATTACAAAAATTGCATGACCCCTCCCTGACGAATGAACGAGTGGCAATGTTCAACCTCTCTGGTTCATAATGAATGCCATTCCCCTTCAGACACCGCACGTATCTGTACTTTACCATGAAATTCTCCATATCTTATGCCCGCAAAGCCCAGGGAAATACGTGGATGCCACGGTTGGATCTGGTGGTCACGCCTGGGGGATACTAAAGGAAAGCCAACCTGCCGGAACCTTGCTCGGGTTGGACTTGGATCCCCAGGCGCTGGAGATTGCAAGCCAGCGCCTTGCCATTTTTGAAGGCAGGTATCGGCTGGTGCAGGCTTCCTACACCACATTGACGCACCAATTGCAAAACATAGGTTGGGATCAGGTGAATGGAATTCTCCTCGACCTGGGGGTATCTTCCATGGAACTGGACAACCCCAAACGGGGGTTCTCCTTCCAGGCAGAAGGACCGTTGGATATGCGTTTTGATCCAACCAATCCCACCACGGCAGGGGACCTTGTCAATCATCTGACGGAAGCCGAGTTGAGCGACATGATCTGGCGCTTCGGTGACGAACCCCAATCCCGGCGAATTGCAAGAGCCATCGTCCAGGCACGCCCCATCCACACCACCCGGCAATTGGCAGAAGTGATTCAGTCAGCCACACGCGGACCCAGGGAACGCATCCATCCCGCCACACGCACTTTCCAGGCATTACGGATCGCCGTCAATCGGGAATTGGATGCAATCGGGGAACTCCTGCCACAGGCTGTATCCGCACTGGCTCCTGGCGGAAAACTGGCAATTATCGCCTTCCACTCGCTCGAAGATCGAATGGTTAAAAATTATTTCCGCCAGGAAAGCACGGATTGCCTCTGCCCCCCCGCCCAGCCGGTTTGCACCTGCGGTCACCGGGCAAGCCTGAGATTGATGACCCGCCATGCCATCACCGCCTCTGAAGAGGAAATCCAATCCAATCCCAGGTCACGATCAGCCCGGCTTCGGGCAGTAGAAAAACTCCCTCTGGCATGACAATTGCTACCAACAGGTAAAAAACCGATAACAGGAAATACCAGAATCATGAAAAACCGTTTTATCCAAGCTTACCAACAAGCCCCCTGGCGCACCCAGCTCCAGTGGATCGGCTTTTTCCTGCTTGGGCTGGTGATCATCGTAACTGTGGCAGGGCTTTACCTGAGCATCACTGCACAATCCACAACAGCCGGTGTGGAAATCAAAGAACTGGAACTGGAAAAGGAAACCCTCGACCGCCAGATTGCAGATCTTAAAACCCAACTCGCCATCCTCACCTCGGCAAAGGTGATGAAGGATCGAGCGGAAGATCTGGGATACATTCCCGCCGATCCATCCCAGGCGGTGTACGTGGTTGTCCCTGGATATACCGGACGCCAGCCGGAAATTGTGGCACTGCCCGTCCGACCGGAAGATCAATCCAAATCACAGATCGATGCTGCCTACCGTCAATCCCTCTGGGAATGGTTGTTTGAAAACACCTCCCGCCTTATTCAAACCCGCCGGTAAAGCCATGAACCTGCCTCCCTTCAACCGCTTTCAATTTATTCGAATCATTGCAATCCTGATGGTCGTTTCCATTTTGATTCAGATGGTTCGAATTCAAACCAGCGCGAGTGCCCAGGAATTACCAGGACTGAGCTCCCAGTATGAATACAGGACGATCTATCCCGAACGCGGCAACATTTATGATCGTTGGGGAAACCTGCTGGCAGGCAACAAGGAGGTTTACGAAATCGGTGTTTCCCTTAACGAGATGCAGAACCAGGAAACTGTCCTCACCACAATTGCCGGACTGACAGGTGCCGATTACATGAAAATGCAGACACGGATTGAGGAAGCCAAGGCTGGGGGGGTAATCCGATATGTTGTTTTGACCGATTTTGTCACACCGGACGTTGTTGCCCAGATTGAAAAGAAGATGAAAGAATACCAAAACCTGCCTGCCCCCCGCAAGGGACAGGTGAATCCTTCGCTGGAAGGTGTCTACTGGCAGGGTCACCTGATTCGCAGTTATCCAGAAAACGAACTGGCTGCCAACGTGCTTGGTTATTATCCCTACCGCAACCGGGATGAGGCAACCGGCGTCTACGGAGTGGAACAATATTACAACTCTCTGCTTGCAGGTGTACCACAACAAATCCAGATTGCACGTGACCCGAACCGCGTGGAGAATATCCCCAGCGTGCCCCCGGGCAGCAGTCTTGTCCTGACGATTGACCGTGAGATCCAATCCGCCATGGAAACTCTGATCGATCAAGCCGTGGAAGCCAACGGGGCGGAATCCGGCACGATCCTCGTCATGGATCCCCGCAGCGGAGAATTTCTTGCCCTGGCTACCCAGCCGCGGATGAATTTAAACAATTACTGGGAAATCCTGGATGTATATCCCGGTGCAACGCCTTTTAACCGCATAGTCAGCCAGACATTCGAGCCGGGTTCCACGTTTAAAGTTCTCACCATGGCAGCCGCACTGGACTCCAACACGGTGGAACCGGAAACCGAGTTTTTCGACAACGGATACATTGAAGTTGGCGGTTATTATATTTACAACTGGGATCGTGGAGCCTGGGGGTGGCAAACCATGACGGGATGCATGCAGCATTCCCTGAACGTCTGTCTCTCCTGGGTTGCCACGGAAACGGGTGCGGATGTATTCTACAACTACATGAACCGGTTTGGGATTGGTCACCGAACCAACATTGACCTGGCAGGGGAAGCCCTCTTCCCGTTGAGTGTTCCAGGCGATCAGTACTGGGCAGACGTAAACCTGGCAACCAATTCCTTTGGGCAGGGTGTGGCAGTTACACCAATTCAGTTGATTACAGCAGTATCCGCTATTGCCAATGACGGCAAGATCATGGCTCCCCACATCCTGAAGAGTTACATCCAGGACGGGATCCAGCACAATATTGATCCAATGGTCATCAGTCAGCCCGTCACAACCGAAACCGCCCATACGCTGACCGAGATGCTGGCAATCTCGCTGGAAGAGGAAGCTTCCAATGCCCTGGTGGAGGGATATCGGGTGGCGGGAAAAACCGGTACAGGTGAAATTCCCAACGAGACCGGCTATTCGGACATGACAAATGCATCCTTCATCGGTTGGGGCCCGGTGGATGATCCAAAATTCGTGGTGTATGTCTGGCTGGAAAAACCTACCTCCAATCCTTATGGGTCCGTTGTGGCTGCCCCGGTGTTCAAAGAGGCTGTGGAAAAAATTGTGATGTTGATGGACATTCCGCCCGATGCCGTGCGGAATGCATTGAAATGAGAAGGATACGATTGTGTTAACCCTTGCTGATGTACTTGAAGCCCTCACAGGCACCCGACCGCAAGCAGCCTCGCTGATTATCAGTGAGGCGGCAATTGATTCGCGGCAGGTGATTCCGGCAGCCATGTTTGTTGCCCTGCCCGGTGAGCGTGTGGATGGACATGCCTTCATCAAGGATGCTTTTCAACAAGGAGCACACATTGCGCTCATCCAACAGGACCTTACCAGTGAATTTCCAGTATTGGATTTACGCCAATGCTGTTGGGATCCCAGGTTTGTGATCCCGGAGCCCCCCTTCTGCATCTGGGTGCCCAGTTCCTTGGAAGCCCTGCAAACAATCGCCCGCTTCTGGCGCGCAAAGCACAACATCCGGGTGATTGGAATTACTGGCTCTGTCGGTAAATCCACTACAAAGGAATTGGTGGCGGATGTCCTCAGCCAGCGGTACAACACCCTGAAAAACCTTGGCAACCTGAACAATGAGATTGGATTGCCCCTTACCCTGCTGCGGCTTGGTCCCGGCTACCAGCGTGCCGTGCTGGAAATGGGGTTTTATGTCCCTGGTGAAATTCGTTTCCTATGCCACATCGCCCGCCCGAAGGTTGGTGTCATTACAAATGTTGGCACAGTCCACGCCGAACGGGCAGGATCGCAGGAAATGATTGCCCGGGGTAAGCGGGAACTTGTTGAATCCCTGCCGGAAGACGGAACCGCCATTCTCAATTATGATGATCCCCTGGTCCGGCAAATGGCAAATCATACATCCGCCCGGGTGTTGTTTTACGGCTTAACCCCCGAAGCAGATTTGTGGGCTGACGAGATCACATCCCAGGGTTTAAAGGGCATTTCCTTCCGACTACACACTGGCAAGGACGCCCTTCACGTGCATGTACCCATGATCGGTCAACATTCCGTCCACACTGTCCTGCGGGCTGCTACTGTTGGATTGGTGGAAGGTCTCACCTGGGAAGAGATCCTGCTGGGTTTGCAGCAAAGCCGGGCACAACTTCGGTTGGTGGCAGTGCAATCTGCCAGCGGTGCGCTGATTCTTGACGATACCTATAACGCATCCCCCGAATCCACCATGGCAGCACTTAACCTGCTTGGAGAGATGGATGGTCGCAGGATCGCCGTCTTGGGTGACATGCTGGAACTGGGACCATATGAACAAAAGGGGCATGAACTGGTGGGGGTCAGGGCTGCTGAGATCGCCCAGGTATTGGTTGCTGTGGGCAGCCGGGGAAAGATGATTGCCGATGCCGCCCGCCAGGCTGGTATGCCATCCATCATGGTCGTCTGGGTGGAGAATAACTCCCAGGCAATCGCTGCCCTCTCGAACATCATTCGTTCCGGTGATGTTGTGCTGGTTAAGGGATCACGCAGCATGCACATGGAAGAAATAGTAGCTGCCATGGAGGTGATGGAATGACCGACTCCTCCATGGCACTGGCGCTCAGTGGATTGAGCTTCATGATGGCAATCATCTGGGGCAGCCCCCTGCTGCGGATTTTACGCCATTACCGCATCGGCAAACTCATCCGGGTGGAAGAACCCGGCGCACACATGGTTAAAATGGGAACCCCCACAATGGGCGGGGTGATGTTCATCCTCCCTGTGACGCTCCTGACCGTGCTATTGAATGCAGCAACTTTGTTGGGTTGGGAAGGATTGGGAAAATCGGTTCTCCTTCCACTCCTGGTTATGCTCAGTTTCGCAGTTATTGGCGCCATCGACGACTGGGAAGGTGTTCGGGGTCAGCGGAAAGGCTTGGGGATGCGGGCGCGCACCAAGCTGGCACTGCAGTTGATTGTTGGATTGGGTGCCGCTCTCGGTCTCAAGTATGTCCTGGATGTGCCAAACCTCTACTGGCCGGGAGCTGAACAATCCATTGATCTGGGTATTTGGTACATCCCCATTGCTGTAGTCATTATTGTGGGCATGTCCAATGCGGTCAACTTCAATGATGGGTTGGACGGATTGGCTGGTTTGATTTCCGCAACCGCATTTGCCGCCTACGGAGCAGTCGCAATCATGCAGGGGCAGGTGTTCCTGGCAAGGTTTTGTTTCACCATTGTTGGCGCACTCTTTGGCTTTCTCTGGTGGAATGTTCACCCGGCTGAATTATTTATGGGTGACACAGGTTCCCTGTCCTTGGGAGCGACCCTGGGGGTGGTTGCCCTGATGACCGGTCAATGGCTTCTCCTTCCCTTGATTGCAATCATCCCGATCAGCGAATTGCTGAGCGTTGTGATTCAGGTTGTTTATTTCAAAATCACGAAAGGAAAGCGTTTTTTCAAAATGACCCCCATTCACCTGACATTTGAGTTGATGGGATGGTCTGAAACACAGGTTGTGCAAAGATTCTGGCTGGTTGGATTACTCGGCGGCATCCTGGGTGTCGCCCTGGCATTGGTGTAATGATGATGGATTGGACTGGTCGTCGTATCCTGGTCATTGGAGCCGCCCGGCAGGGGTTGGCTCTGACCCGTTTCCTGGTTCATCACAGGGCACAGGTCATCCTGAATGACAACCGCCCGGCAGAATCCATGCATGCTGCACAGGAAGCCCTGGACGGGCTCCCTGTCCGTTGGGAACTGGGAGGGCACCCCCTCTCGCTCCTGGATGAGGGAGTGGACTTGATCTGCGTCTCCGGCGGTGTCCCCCTCAATCTTCCGCTTATTATTGAAGCCCGGAAGAAGGGCATTCCCATCAGCAATGACTCCCAAATTTTCATGGAAGCGGTTCCCTGCACGGTGATTGGAATCACCGGATCCGCCGGGAAGACAACCACAACCACCCTGGTTGGTCGCATGGCAGAAGCCGGGGTCCAGGCTCCAGCCCGCTCCTGGGTTGGTGGGAATATCGGTCTACCGCTGGTGGAATACCTGGACGAAATTCAACCCATTGATCTTGTTACTTTGGAGTTGTCAAGTTTTCAGTTGGAAATCATGACGCGCGTTCCACAGGTGGGCGCAATCCTGAATATCACACCCAATCACCTGGACAGGCACGGAACCATGGAGGCGTATACAGCCGCAAAAGCGCGGCTGATTACCTGCCAATCACAGGATGATGTTGCCATCCTGAACCGGGAGGACCCCGGTTCCTGGAAACTGGCAGGATCTGTCCCCGGCAGGCTGATTACCTTTGGAGTCAATCAACCACCTGCAGGTCTGCCGGGCACATTCCTGGATCAGGATTTATTGAAGTACTCGGATGGTTCGGATATCATGGATATTCTCCCCCGTGAAATGATCCTTCTGCGGGGACAGCATAACCTCATCAATGTCCTGGCAGCCTGCGCAATTGGGATTGGCGCTGGTCTGCCGGTGAATGCCTTGCGTTCTGGAGTTGATCAATTCCATGGCGTGCCGCACCGCCTGGAACGGGTTCGCGTCTGGCACGGAGTGGAATGGTACAACGATTCCATCGCAACCGCCCCGGAGCGTACCATGGCAGCCATTCGGGCTTTTGATACGCCGTTGGTGCTGCTGTTGGGTGGACGGGACAAAAATCTTCCCTGGCAGGACCTGGCAGCACTGGTGCACCTGCGGGTGGATCACGTCATCCTGTTTGGCGAAGCAGCCGAAAAAATTCAAAAGGCACTGGATGAGGTATCCGGCAGGGATAAGCCATACACTCTTCACCGCTGCAATACCCTTTTTGATGCCGTTCAATCTGCTGCTGCGGTGGCAGAACCAGGAGACTGCGTTTTGCTTTCCCCTGGTGGAACCAGTTACGATGAATTTAAAGATTTTGAAGAGCGTGGGGAGCGCTACCGATCATGGGTACACCAACTCGCATGAAAAAATATTACTCCACTTCCAATGTCCGGACAGCACCGCTGGAACCCACCCGCTCCAAGCCGCAATCCCCGGAAGCAAAACCCGCCTCCGGTCCGATGAAACTTGGGATTGACATTCCACTTGTCCTGACAATCGCCTGCTTGATGGCGTTTGGATTGTTAATCCTGTATTCTGCCAGCGTCAAGCCTTCGCTCGATTACAAGGGGACACCCTATTACTTTTTCCTGAACCAGTTGAAGTGGGCAGGTGTTGGCTTGGTGACCCTGACAATTGCGATGTATTTCGATTACCGGAAGATCAACAAGTATGTTGTTTACATCCTGGGAGCCGCTGTTCTGGCGCTTTTCCTTGTACTCATCATTGGCGAGGAAAAGTTGGGTGCCCGGCGTGCTTTTTTGAACGGTTCCGTGCAGCCATCCGAACTGGCAAAAATTGCCATCATTGTCTACCTGGCGTTCTGGATCAAAGCAAAAGAATCCATTCTCAATAAAATATCCTTTGGTCTCATTCCCATGATGCTAATCCTGGGACTCATGGCTGGTCTAATCCTCCTGGAACCGGATATCAGTGCAGCAATCACGATTGTGATTCTCGGTGTGATGATGTTCTTCCTGGGTGGAGGCAGCCTGAAACAGATGCTCCTGGTGGGAGTCATTATAGCGCTTGTTGGAGTACTCATCCTGAACGTCAGCACCTCCATCAACAACACGTTTGATAACCGCTGGATCAACTATATTAATGGGTTGAAGGATCCCATCATGGCATCCGAACACCTCCAACGCAGCATGGAATCGATTGTTCGCGGCGGTTTGTTTGGGGTGGGGATCGGCAATGGAACCGTCAAATTCATTGGCTTGCCCTTCTCCCACACCGATTCCATCTTTGCAGTCATTGCAGAAGAAACCGGATTGATTGGGTCAGCATTCACTGTCATCCTCTACCTGCTCCTCCTCTGGCGCGGCCTGGTCATTTCACAAAACGCAGCCGACCTGGAGGGAAAACTCCTGGCAGGTGGTCTTTCAGTATGGATCTTTATGGAAGCCATCATGAACATTGCAGTGATGGTCAACTTGATTCCATTTACAGGAAACGCGCTGCCATTTATCAGTTCGGGTGGCTCCAGCCTTGTCACCACCCTGACTGCTGTTGGCATGATTTTCAGTGTCGGTCGCGTGGCAAAACGGGAAGGGAAATCTTCAGAAGGGAGGCCTTACAGTGCGGTTGCTGATCTGCGCTGGCGGGACCGGCGGGGGCGTGAACCCCGCACTCGCCGTCCTGCAAGCATTGAGCGATGAAGCCAATCCGGTGCTCTGGATCGGCGGGGAAGGCGGCATGGAAGAAGAACTGGTGCAACGCCAGAATATTCCCTTTAAAGCCATTCCCGCGGCTGGTGTACATGGAGTTGGGATGAAAGCCCTCCCCGGTAACCTCTGGCGGCTGGTCAAGGGAACTGCCGCTGCCCGGAAGATCATACACGCCTTTCAGCCGGATGTAATGCTCTTTACCGGTGGGTATGTGGCAGCACCCGTTGCTGTTGCAGGCGGCTCCATTCCCAAGCTCCTGTTTGTTCCGGATATTGAACCCGGCATGGCGCTCAAATTCCTGGCGCGGTTTGCCAACCGGATTGCTGTTTCGGCGGAACCTTCCCGGTCCTACTTCCCCAGGGCAGAGAAAGTGGTTGTTACGGGCTACCCCACCCGCCCCGAGCTTGCCCGCTGGACTGCCGAAACCGGCAGACAGGAAATGGGATTGTCTGGTGACCTTCCCGTTCTGCTTGTCATGGGGGGAAGCAAGGGCGCTCACTCGATCAATAACGCATTGACCGCCATCCTGCCTGAAGTTTTACAAATTGCCCAGGTGATTCACATCACGGGCAAGCAGGATTTTGCACAGGCAGAACAAGCCCTGGCAAATCTTCCAGGCACCCTGGCAGGGAATTACCACCCCCACCCATATCTCCACGATGATATGGGAGCAGCGCTTGCCAGTGCAGATCTGGCTGTTGCCCGGGCTGGTGCTTCCACGCTGGGCGAATTTCCACAATTCGGGCTGCCGGCAATCCTGGTTCCCTATCCTTACGCCTGGCGGTATCAAAAAGTGAATGCCGAATTCCTGGTCAATGCCAGGGCGGCAGAAATGATCACGGATGGCGACTTGTCAACAAGGCTCCTGCCCGCTCTTCAACGGTTGTTGAAAGATGACAATGCCCGGCATGCCATGCGAAATGCCATGCAATCCCTGGGGCAGCCGCAAGCCAGCCAGGCAATTGCCAATCTTGTCCGTGAACTTGCAGCCGCCTCCAATCCTCAAGGCGGTACCCGGGAGACGAAACCATGCTAACCCTGGATGTTGTTTTCTGGATGTATGTCATCCTTCTGGCTTTCATCGGTGGAATGCGCGGATGGGCAAAAGAACTTCTGGTTCTTTTCAGCGTCATCCTGGGATTCTTCCTGATCACGGTGTTGGAACGGTTTGTCCCGTTCATCCGCGACACCCTCTCCCGACAGCCGGAATCTCTCTTTTGGATGCGATTCATTATCATCTTCTCATTGGTGTTCTTTGGATACCAAACCCCCAAGCTCCCCAAGATTGCTGAATCCGGTCGGTTTATGCGCGACAAGCTTCAGGATGTCCTGCTGGGCGTCTTCATTGGGGCAGTCAATGGATACATGATTGTCGGGACCATCCTTTCCTATATGCATCAGGCTGGCTATCCATTCGATTTCGTGATTGCCCCCAACCCCCAAACCGGACAGGGGCAGGCGCTGTTGAAATTACTGGCAATCATGCCGCCGGAATGGCTGGGCACCCCAACCATCTATTTTGCTGTTGGAATTGCATTCGTCTTCATCCTGGTGGTGTTTATCTGATGACTCACGTGCATTTGATCGGTATTGGTGGAACAGGACTTTCAGCCATTGCCCGGCTGCTGCTGGAGCGCGGGTATACCGTCAGCGGTTCGGACCGGTGTGCAAACCAGTCCACCCGGGAGCTGGAGGCTGCCGGAGCAGCCATATTCCTGGGTCATCATGCAGATCATATCCAGGGAGCGGATTGGGTGGTTCGATCCTCCGCCATTCCTGATGAAAACTCGGAGGTCGCAGCCGCCCTGCAAGCCGGTATTCCGGTATTCAAACGCTCCGAGTTCCTTGGCAGACTGATGGAAGGCGCAACCTGTGTGGCTGTTGCCGGTACGCATGGGAAAACCACCACCACCGCCATGATCGCCTGGATACTGGCAGATGCCGGATTAAATCCTTCCTATATCATCGGCAGTACAGCCCAAAACCTGGGAACCAATGCTCACGCAGGTACCGGACCTTTCGTCATTGAAGCAGACGAATACGATTACATGTTCCTGGGATTAACCCCGGATATTGCAGTTATCACAACCGTTGAGCATGATCACCCGGACTGCTTCCCTACCGTGGAATCCTATCAGGATGCATTTGTACAATTTGTCCAGCGAATTTCATCCAATGGGACACTGATTCTATCGGGTGATGATCCGGTTGCATTGAAAATGGCAGAACACATCCGCCCATTGCAATCAATGATTACCTATGGCATCTCCTCAAAAGCAGACCTCCAGGCAGTCAACCTCCTTAGTATTCCGGGCAGCGGGTATGGCTTCGATGCCACTGGATATGGCGGGGATGTAGTGCATATCGAGTTGCAGGTGCCTGGAATCCATAATGTCCGAAATGCCATGGGTGCCATGGCAGCCGCCATCCAATGCGGCGTATCCATCCACCAGGCAGCCATGTCTCTTGGCGGGTTTACGGGAACAGGCAGGCGGTTTGAAAAAATCGGGGAAGTGCACGGAATCATCCTGATTTCAGATTACGCCCATCATCCCACGGAAATTCGCACCACCCTGGCAGCCGCCCGGTCCCGGTATCCCCACAATCGAATTTGGGCAATCTGGCAGCCCCACACATACTCACGAACCCAATCCCTGATGAATGAGTTTGCTGCCGCTTTTACAGATGCAGACCAGGTGATCGTCACAGCCATCTATGCTGCCCGGGAAACCAATCCCTCGTTCACAGCACAACAAGTGGTGGATTGCATGAATCACCCCGCTGTTCAGTATCTTCCCGAGATTGATTTTGTCACCACGCATCTGATCAATACCGTGCAACCTGGAGATGTGGTGGTGGTTCTGTCCGCTGGTGATGCCGACCGGATCCTGCCGGACCTGCTTCAAAAGCTGGAAGAAAAGGAATAAATCATGAGCGATCCAAAACCGAAACGAACTTTTGAGTACCAGGGGGGTGTAGCCAATCTGCAATTATCCCCCACTCAAGGGGATGAACCCCAGCAGCAGCCCCGTGCTGCAAACCGATCCCGCCGGGTTCTCACCCAACCCGAAAAAAAGGACATCGTGGAGCGCCTCATTGATTTCATTAAGGTTCTCTGAACTGTTTGACCAAAGGACTCGTCCAGGAGAAATGGCAGCCAATTCCGCCTCTTCCCAGCTTCATCGTTACCGCAGCCTGTTTGGCGACCGCCTGCAGGAAAATGTAACGCTGTCAAATTACACCACTGCGCGGGTGGGCGGTAAGGCGGATGCCTTATTAATCGCCCATACCACCGATGAGCTTGCCGGAACTGTCCACACCCTCTGGGAATCAGATCTGTCCTTTTATATCCTGGGAGCAGGATCCAATGTCCTGGTTTCGGACCAGGGCGTACGCGGGCTTGTGATTGTCAATCGAGCCCGCAACATCCGGGTGGACACCCACATCAATCCACCCACTGTCCGGGCAGAGTCCGGCGCAAACTTTAGTGGTGTAGCCCGCCAGGTGGCTCTCCGCGGTTTGAGCGGCTTGGAATGGGCGGGAACCATCCCGGGAACTGTTGGTGGAGCTGTCTATGGAAATGCAGGAGCTTACGGAAGCGACGTCCAACACGATTTGGTGCTGGCAGAAATCTTGCATCGCTCTCTGGGAAAGCAGACATGGACATGCAGCCAGATGGAATATGGATATCGAACCAGCATTCTCAAGCGGCAACCCGGTCAGGCAATTATCCTGGCGGCGACTTTTGCTCTTCATCCCGGCTCGCCGGAAGATGTCAAAGCCCGGATGGAATCACTTGCATCCCAGCGTCGGCGGACTCAGCCCCCGGGAGCAAGCATGGGGTCCATGTTCAAAAATCCCCCCGGAGATTATGCAGGACGTTTAATCGAAGCTGCCGGATTGAAGGGAACCCGGGTGGGTGGTGTGGAAATCAGCACCGTTCATGCCAATTTTTTTATCAATTATGAAAATGCAACAGCAACGGATTATTACAAATTGATTCAATATACGCAGGAGACCGTGTTTCAAAAATTTGGCATCAGGCTGGAACTGGAAGTGGAGCTGCTGGGCGACTGGACGATCAGCTCAGTCAATCCTTTTCGAAATGGAAAGAATGGATCATGACAGGTAAGCTGCGTTTGGGTGTTCTTTTCGGCGGACGTTCGGGTGAACATGAGGTATCGCTCATGTCCGCGCGCTCGGTCCTCTCTGTGCTGGACCCGGCAAAATATGAGGTTACCCAAATCGGCATCACCCACTCGGGTACCTGGATGACCGGTGAGAATGTCCTGGAAGCTCTGGAACGCCAGAATACAACGCATCTTCTGCCAGTGGTGTTCCTCCCCCAACCTGGAAAACAACTGCTCTACCGGGTCATTTCCCGGAACGGCGAGAAAATTTTGACCCCATACGGTGAATTGGATGTCATTTTCCCGGTTCTGCATGGAACATTCGGAGAAGATGGCACTGTGCAGGGCATGTTGGACATGGCGGGAATTGCTTATGTTGGCGCAGGTGTGCTTGGTTCTGCACTGGGCATGGACAAGGGGATTTTCAAGGATGTGATGCGATCCCACCAGATTCCAGTTCTGCCTTCACTGGTTGTCACCCGGCACGACTTGCAAAGCCGGATGCTGGATATCCTCAACCAGGGTGAAGCATTCTGCCCCTACCCCCTGTTTACCAAGCCCGCCAATCTCGGTTCATCCGTTGGCATCACACTGTGCCGGTCCCGCGCCGACCTGGTGGAAGGTTTGCAGGAAGCTGCACTGTACGATCGCAGGATTTTAATTGAACGTGGATTGGTCAATCCCCGCGAGGTGGAAGTGTCTGTGCTGGGGAATAATGAACCCATTGCATCCCTGCCGGGTGAAATTCGCCCCAGTGATGAGTTTTACTCCTACCGGGCAAAATACATTGACAACCAATCCCAATTCCTGATCCCGGCAGACCTTCCTGATGAAGTTAATGAGCAAATCAGGGAGTATGCCGTGAAAGCCTACCGGGCAGTGGATTGTGCTGGAATGGCTCGGGCGGATTTTCTGGTGGATCAACAAACAATGGAAATTTTCCTTAACGAAATCAATACCATCCCTGGCTTTACCAAAATCAGCATGTATCCCAAATTATGGGAAGCCAGTGGATTACCGTACGCCGGACTGGTGGATCGCCTGGTGGAGTTGGCACTGGAGCGAAATGCCGAAAACAATCAAACCGTACGGGAATACAGGAGGCTATCATGAATCTTGCTCGCAAATCCTCCCTCAGCAGGGCAGAACAATTGCGCCAGCGCCGGGATGAGTCCACCCAAACACGGGCTGCCCGCTCCCGCACCTATGCATCCCATCCTGCCGCCTACCCGGTGACTGTGCGGAATGGCTCCGGTTCCCGCGTGCATGAACGCTCCAAGAAACGCCCCCGGCGACAATATTATTACAGCGTTGGTGCAACCGGGACGGAAATTCGTCTCCCCGCCATCCCCACCATCCGGGCAGACTGGAAATGGGTTTCTGTGGCAATCACCTTGGTAATGATTGTTCTCATTTTCTTTATGATGAAATCACCGGAATTTGCAATTTCCACCCCGGAAGTGGTGGGATTGGAACGACTGGCATCGGCAGACCTGGAAACCGTCCTGCGGCTGCAGGGAACATCCATCCTGGATCTGAACGTCAATGTAGCTCGTGCCCAGCTTGCAATGGCTTTTCCGGAGTTAAAAAATATCCAGATCACAACCAGCCTGCCTGCCAAAATTACCATTACTGCCCAGGAACGGCAGCCGGTACTGGTCTGGCAGAATGGCGACACAACCCTGTGGGTGGACACCGAGGGTGTCATCATCCCTCCCCGCGGGCAAGTGGAACCCCTGCCCACAATTCAAGCGGATGCCCTCCCCCCGTTGTCAAACAGCCTTTCCATGGCAGATAATTCCCCAGCCGAAGCAGCCATCATTCTTCCACCCATGGTGGAAACGAGCATCCTGCAAAATTGGGGACGCCAGATGGACAAGGACCTGCTGCTGACCGCATTGAAACTGACAAAATTTGTACCCGAAGGAACCACCATCGCCTACTCCAACCAGCATGGGTTGGGTTGGATGGATGCACAAGGCTGGTATGTCTACATTGGTTTGACGATGGATGAGATTGACCTGAAGATGACCGAATACCAGGAAATTGTCAAACAGGTGCAGCGAATGGGGCTGTCGCCAAAACTGATCAGCGTGGAAACAGTCCACGCACCTTATCTCCGGATGGAGCAATAGCCATGGATGAATCAATCGTAGTGGGAATTGACATAGGAACAACAAAAATCTGCACGCTGGTTGCCCGCGTGGAAGCGGAAAACCGGCTGCGAATCCTGGGAGTGGGAATTGAACCATCCCAGGGCATCAAGAAGGGAACCATTGTAGATCTGGCAGCCGCATCCCAGTCCATTGCTCATTCCGTGGAAAAAGCGGAACGATCCTCGGGGCTGGAAATCACATCCGGCTGGGTCAGCCTGGCAGGATCACACGTGGCATCCATCAACAGTCATGGCGTGGTTGGAATTTCCGGCAGGGTGATTGATGATGAAGATATTGCTCGTGCCCTGGAAGCAGCCCAGGCTGTTGCCATCCCCCACAACCGGGAAATTATCCACGTCATCCAGAGAGGTTTTACCGTTGATGGTCAAAATGGAATTCATGCCCCGGAAGGAATGCATGGATTTCGCCTGGAAGTGGAAGCCCACATCATCACAGCTGCATCTTCCACTGTGGAAAACCTTCGACAGTGCGTCCAGGCTGCAGGAGTGGATGTAACCCAATTTGTATTAAATCCGCTGGCTTCCGCCGAAGTCGTCCTGACTGAATCGGAACGCCAGATGGGCGCAGTGGTTTGTGATATCGGTGGTGGCACCACCGACCTGGCAATTTACATTGACGGCGACGTATGGCATACCAGTGTTTTGGCAGTAGGTGGCAACCACGTCACCAACGATATTGCCCACGGTTTACGCCTGCCCATCTCGCAGGCAGAGGAAATCAAGAAACAGTACGGTCACGCCATCATGGATGAGGTGGGTGAAGATGAAGTATTCACAATCCGTCCTTTTGGCGAAGAACAACCCACCCGGGTGAACCGGCGTGAGCTTTCCAATATCATCGAAGCCCGTGTGGAAGAAATTTTCGAAATGGTCCTGGCGGAAATCAAGCGCTCCGGTTATGACGGGCTTCTACCTGCCGGTGTTGTTCTCACCGGCGGTGCCTGCCTGCTTCCTGGAATACGTCCTTTGGCTGCCCGGATTATGAACCTGCCTGTCCGGCTGGCAAAACCCGAAAACCTACTTGGCTTAACCGACCAGTTGAACTCGCCCGCCTATTCGACAAGTGTCGGGTTGCTTCACTGGGCATTAATCATGAGCGAAACCATCCCCGCCCATTCAGGTGGTAAAAGGGGGAAGAAAGGAGTGTCATTGGATTGGGAAACCATCATCAATTTCCTCAAACGTATGTTGCCATAAAAGATTTCAACACGATTTATATCAAGATAGGAGATAACCATGGATCTTAACACTCTACCTCAGCCAGAATCATTTGCACGGATTAAAGTTATTGGTGTGGGCGGCGGCGGCTGCAATGCAGTGAACCGGATGATTGAAGAAGGTCTGCAAGGCATCGAGTTCGTGGCGGTGAACACCGATGCCCAGGCTTTGATGCTCTCCAGGGCATCGGTCCGGGTTCGGATTGGCGATAAAGCCACACGCGGCCTCGGTGCAGGCGGCAATCCCGAGATGGGACGCAAGGCAGCCGAAGAATCTGCAGAAGAACTGTACGAAGTCCTGCGCGGCAGCGATATGGTGTTTGTAACAGCTGGTCTCGGTGGCGGTACCGGAACCGGCGCAGCGCCCATCGTCTCGCAAATCGCCAAGGAAGTTGGCGCCCTGACCATTGGCGTAGTTACCCGACCCTTCACATTTGAAGGAGCCAAGCGGTCAGCGTCTGCAGAAGACGGCATCAATCGAATGAAGGAACATGCCGACACCTTGATCGTTATTCCCAATGACCGCCTGCTCCAGATTGTGGACAAGCGCGCCACCCTGCAGGAATCCTTCCGCACTGCGGATGATGTCCTCCGCCAGGGCATCCAGGGTATTTCCGAACTGATCACCGTTCCCGGTTTGATCAACCTGGACTTTGCAGATGTCCGTGCCATCATGTCTGAAGGCGGAGCCGCCCTCATGGCAGTTGGCCGTGCCTCCGGTGAGGATAAAGCCCGCCTGGCAGCCGATGCAGCAATTTCGAGCTCGCTCCTGGACATCACCATTAACGGAGCCCGCGGCATTCTCTTCAATGTGACCGGCGGTCCCAACCTGACTCTGTTTGATGTCAACCAGGCAGCTGCCATTATCAAGGAAACCGCCCATCCGGACGTCAACTTGATCTTTGGCGCAGTCATCGATCCAAATATGGGTGATGAAATCCGCATCACGGTGATTGCCACCGGTTTTGATCGCGGTGTCAGCCTCCCAAACCCCTCTGAGTTGCGTGTCTACCGCCCGGAGCCAACCGCACAGCCCCGCCCGCAGCAACAGCCAACCAATCGTCCATCTGAACGCCCAACCTCTGATACCAACAGCCAGCCGGTTGCATCCACCTTCCCGCCCCAGGTGGTCAATACCGGTGATCTGGACGTGCCTGCATTTCTCCGCAAGCGCGCCGAACAAACCAATCGCTAGGCAGAGTTGTTTCAACCCATTCCCGCCCCCTTTTGCAGGAGGGCGGGGATGGGTATGCCTGCGTTTAAAGGTTAAGTCAATTGATCATAAATAAACTCCACTCACTTCTTTGGTGGGTTATTTGTATTGCCACCAGCAGCATCCTGCTGGTTGTTTTTGTTAATATTTCTGGAGTAAATGCATATGAAAAAGCCAGACTGGCAGATATGCTGGAGGGAAAGGCATATCGTCCTTTTGTATACCGCGTACTGGTTCCCGGAATAGCCAATGGAGTAACCAGCGTTTTGCCAGATTCCTTCGAGAAAAGCCTGGAAAACCATCTGAATAATTCACCAGCATACTCCCGGTCATTAAGTCGGTTCCGTGCCTCACCAGAACTGGCAGTGGAATCACTGATCATTCTTCTGATGATGGGAGGATCCATTGTTGGTTTTTGTGCATCTTTTCGGGCTCTTCTGCTGAGTTTATACTCTGCCCCTTCATTGGTTGTGGATATTACCTGCCTTTTTGCAATGATGGGGTTGCTGCCATTTATCTTTATTGGATATATTTATGATTTTTCTGTCCTGTTTTTGTTTACACTTGCCTTGGTGCTCTTGCATAAGCAACATTGGTGGGCATACTTGGTGGTATTTACACTTGCAGTCCTGACAAAAGAAACTGCCATCTTCCTTGTCATTCCATTCATCCTGTATTTTTGGTTCCCAAAACAACGCATCCAACCAAGTCTGGCAGTGAAATTGTTGGCAGCCCAGGGTTTGATCTACCTGTTTCTGCAACTGGCAATCCGCTCCCATTATTCAGGAAATCCTGGTGTGCCATTGGAATTTCACCTGTACGACCATCTTTGGTTTTGGATTAATCGGCCAGCCCTGAGCATTATTTCCACCATAACAAGCATCATCGTAATATATTTAATTTTTATCCATCCTCTCCGTAAGCCACCATTCCTGGTATCTGCTTGCATGATGTTAATTCCCCTGCTGATAATGTTCATCTTTTTCGGATACCCCATCGAAATTCGTGTATTTTATGAAGTGTATTCAGTGGCAACCCTCATAATTATCCAGCAATTATTGGACAAAACCAGGTTCCGACTGGTTCCCCTTCCGGAGTCACCGCCACAATAGATTGATTCACCCTGGTCAGTCTCTCTTATCCGGATTGTGATAGGAGAGACTGAATTTATTAAGCTTTCAAATCATCATCAAAATTTTTACGGGAAATCCAAACTCAACACCCCCATTCCTTGGGTGGACATCAAGGATCATTGGTTTCCATCCACATATGGGAGCAGGGAGAATGGCTGGTTTCCATCATTCTTCCAGTCCTGATTTCAGGCAATATTTTAAGATTAGAATCGCCCTCATCCCCTTGCAAGCCTTCCGGGATTATGCTAGAATGACTGTACTATCCATACGGCATAATATTCATGGTACCCCCACATGTAGGGGGTGTTTTATCGAAACTGGGAAACATTCGCCATCCGCCAGGGGATAAACCAGGCGGCTGTGTATTGTTTTGTTTTATCTAATCAACCAGGAGGTTCCATCCATGCGCTGTCCATATTGTCAACATGTAGGATCAAGAGTACTGGATACCACACACGACAACCACGGAGGCATCCGGCGAAGGCGGGAGTGTGATGAATGCCACCAGCGTTTTTCCACCCTGGAACGTCCCATTTTGGCAACCCCCCTCCTGGTCAAACGGGATGGAACCCGCGAGGAATTTGACCGCGAAAAATTAACCCGGGGTATCCGCATATCCTGTGCCAAGCGCCCGGTTCCAGCTGCGGAAATTGACCGATTGGTCGGTGAAATTGAGTCGTCCCTGCAACAAATGGGCAGAGCGGAAGTATCCTCCCGGATTGTGGGTGATATGGTTATGGCGGGTTTGAAAAAACTGGACCAGATTGCCTATGTCAGATATGCCATTGTCTATCTTCACATGGATGATTTGCAGGAAATCCGTGAAGAAATCGATCATTTGCTGGAAGGATAAGGTGACCCATGACTGAATCATCGAAACCCCTGGATCCTTACACAACCCCTGCTCTCCCGCCTGATCTGCCTGCCGTGGATTTAACCTCCAACGCCCGGCAGGTCCTGGTAAAACGCTATGTCCGCCGCGGCGCAGATGCCCAACCTGCCGAAACCGTGGAGGAAATGTTCTGGCGGGTGGCTTACCATATTGCCAAAGTGGAATCAACCTGGGGTGTGGATGTACTGTCATTGGCACGCGAATATTACACCCTGCTCACGTCAAAGTCCTTCTTTCCCAACTCCCCCACGTTTACCGGCGCCGGAACACCATTGGGGCAGCTGGCTGCCTGTTTTGTCCTGCCCATCAGCGACGACATGGGCAAGCTGGCAAGTGGAATTTTCACCACCCTGCGCAATGCCGCTCTCATCCAGCAAACAGGTGGTGGAAATGGATTTTCCTTCAGCCGGCTGCGCCCCCAGGGAAGCCTGGTAAAGTCCTCTGCTGGTCAGGCAACCGGACCGGTGGGTTTCCTGCGCGTGTATGATCATGCCTTTGGAGAAGTTGCCCAGGGTGGGTCCAGGCGGGGAGCCAATATGGCTGTGTTGCGGGTGGACCACCCGGATATTCAAGAATTTATCACCTGCAAGACTAACGAAAACCAGATCACCAATTTCAACATTTCTGTGGGCATTACTGATGCCTTCATGAAAGCCGTTGAAAATGATGAGGAATGGGAACTCCGTTTCCCGGATGTCAAACACCCCAAATACCGGGGATTTGATGGCACCCTGGAACAGGCAGAGGCAGCAGGCATCCCCATTGTCGTGTATAAAAAGGTGCGCGCCCGTGATTTGTTTGAATCCATCGTCCGCCAGGCACACCATAACGGAGAGCCGGGTGTCCTTTTCCTGGATGCCGCCAACCGATCCAATCCAGTTCCTCACCTGTATGCCCTGGAAGCCACCAACCCCTGCGGTGAGCAGTGGCTGGGTCCATATGAAAACTGCTGCCTCGGATCCATCAACCTTGCCACTCATGCCGGTACCCATCATACAATGGATTGGGAAAAACTGCGTCAGGATGTCATCCTGGCGGTTCGTTTCCTGGATGATGTTGTGGACGCCAACCAGTATGTTCCTGCTGTCCCAACCCTCAAGGAAGCTGCCCACCGAGCCCGCCGGATCGGCTTGGGTATCATGGGACTGGCGGATATTATGTATCACGTCGGTGTGCGCTATGGCTCCGATGAAGGGTTGGAGTTTGCATCACAGGTCATAGAGTTTGTTCGCTACTGGGCGATGCGAACCAGCATCGATCTTGCCATCGAGCGAGGTCCTTTCCCGGCAATTTCCGGCAGCATCTATGATCCGGAAAATCTGACCTGGCAGCCCCCCTCCCCGCTTGTCTCCCATTTGCACGATTGGGGACGCCCGGAAATTTTCTGGGACAGGATTCATGAGGATATCCGGAAACACGGGATCCGAAATGCAGCCCAAACAACCATTGCTCCCACGGGAACCATTGCCACAGTTGCCGGTTGCGAGGGGTATGGTTGTGAACCAGTTTTTGCCCTTGCATACATCCGCCATGTTAATGACAATGGAAAGGATTTACAGCTTGCTTATGCCAGCCCCCTGTTTGAGAAAGCCCTTGTGGAAGCCGGGTTGGATGAACAGGAGCGGCAGGCAATTGTGGATCAGGTCATGCGGGATGGTTCCTGTCAGCTCATTGACGAAGTTCCACAGTACTTGAGGGATGTATTCGTGGTATCTTCAGATATCACCGCAGAAGAACATGTCCGCACCCAGGCGGTTCTACAGGCATTTGTTGATAACAGCATGTCCAAAACAGTGAATTTCCCCGCGGAAGCCACCGAAGAGGATGTTGCCCTGGCTTACCTGCTTGCCTGGAAGCTGGGCTGCAAAGGAACAACGGTCTATGTAACCGGATCGCGCGAAAAAGTGGTCCTGGAAACCCGCGCAACCGCCGAGAAAAAACAAACCACGGTGGATCAAAGCCAACCATTCAAGCGTTGGGAAGAAGATGAAACCACCGGTCAGCTGACCATCTGGACAGAGAGTAAAAAACCACGCCCCCGTACTCTGCCCGGATTTACATACTCGTTAAATACACCGCTGGGCAAAACTTTTATCACTATTAATGAAAATGGTGGCAACCAGCCATTTGAAGTGTTCATTAATACCGCAAAGGCAGGCTCGGATACCGCCGCGGTTTCAGAAGCAATTGGTCGTTTGATATCGTATATTCTGCGTATGGCATCACCGGTGGAGCCAAGTGAACGGATGGAGGAAGCTGCCAACCAACTTTCGGGGATTGGCGGTGGTCGCCCGCTGGGCTTTGGTCCCAACCGGGTTCGATCCCTGCCGGATGGTGTGGCTCAAATCCTGGAAGAATACCTCCGCCAGCGAACCGTTCGCCTGATGCAAAACCAGGGTGTCAGTCACCAGGATGAATTCAACGACTTGGATGAATCGCGCAGCCATTCCTCCCCCAACCTGGCAGACCAGCCGCTTTTAAAAATTGGTGATCTCTGTCCGGAATGTGGTGTTGCAGCAGTTGTTAACGAAGAAGGCTGCCGGAAATGTTACGCCTGCGGATACAGTGAGTGCTAATCAAACGATAAACCAGCATCCCGATTAAAACGAGCCCACGCCTGACGGTAATAAAAACGGGCGGTTGTCCGGAGGTTCGCCCGCCGGGCTTGTTTGTACCAGCGTTGACCGGCTTCGGAAGCCTCGGAAAAACATACCCGGCTGAGTTCCTCCAATGGTCCATTTGCAGCACGTTGGAGAAAGCGGGATTCCATTTCATCCCGTTCCTGCCGGTATAAAGCCATCGTATTTTGATAATTCATCAACGCCAGCCGATGCAGCCGTTCATGCTGCCACCAGAGGCTATCCGCGTCCGCCCTGGCAGTAGGGGCAGGTCCCGTTTCCGGCAATCCGGTTGAAAACCAGACTGGTTTAAAAATTCCCGTGCAGGGTGCTGCTGTTCCAGTCACCCAATGGACCGGTTCCTCCCCTTGCCGCAACCTGCTGACCAACGAGCCGGTCGTCTGGCTGATGCGAATGGGACCAAACCCCACATGACAGCAAACCGACGCACCGGCAATCGCCCTATCCGGACTCCAATCCGGTTTTTCGCTGCCACCATGAGAGCGCAGAACTGAAAACGCGTAGGGCAGATCCACACATCCTGCTTTTTGCAACAGGCTGGTTGTGCAAGCTTGGCGGCTATGCGCATCCGAAAATGTAGTGAATACAAAATCGGAATAATCGCGCCCAAAATCAAAATCATCAACCTTTTTACTCCAGCCTTTTTCCACCGCCGTGGAAACCAGGCGACTGGACGCCAGGTCCCACCTCGTTCCAATGGTGATGGCATTGGAGATCGATCGCACCCCGCGGGTCACCTTTTCGGCTGCCCAATGCCTGCCAGCAGTTTCCAATACCCAGGCATGGCTGGCATCTGCAATTAGAAAACTGTTTTCATAGAACAACGGATGGGTTAATCCACAGTTTCCTCCCTGCCCATGGGTTTCCAACAGTTGGATGATGACATGCAGGGCTTCCTCAGCAGAGGAACCACGTTCCAGCCCCAGCCGGAGTAAATCCATGCCTAGAAGCGCCGGTTCTTTTGTTGGAGGTAGTTTTGTGAACACAGCCTCGTTACCAATCACCACTCCCTTATCATTGGCACCCATTTCCGCGCCCCACATCCAAAACGGCTTGGATAATAAGACGGCGTGGGTATGCCGCACCTGTGGAATTTCAATATAGGTGCACTTCAATTGGCTGCCCTCCGGGTGATCCATTGCTGGCAGGAGAACCACCTGCTGGGCTTCGTTTGGTTCCCGGTCGGAATTTTTTCCAAAAATGACAGACCCATCGCAGGTCACATCGGGCATGGCTATAAACGTGTCACACATTCTGTCCTCCTTGCTGGATCTCTCCAACCCGCAGTCATTAATCATCATCATTGTAGCCCAATTTCCCATTTATAAAACCGAAATGGGATACAATTAACACATCTTATCCACCGGAACAAATTCCCCAAAACCATGAAACGATTGATTCTTGTAGCTGGCAATATTGGGGCAGGAAAAACCTCCCTGACCGAACGGCTGGGGGAACGGATGGGCTGGCGCACTGCTTATGAGAGTGTTGCCGATAATCCCTACCTGCCGGATTTCTATGCCGATATGCGGCAATGGTCTTTTCACCTGCAGGTGTTCTTTTTGGGTCACCGCGCCGAACAACATTTGGACATGGCTGCCGATGCCCGCTCCGCCATTATTGACCGCAGCATTTACGAAGACGCGCATATCTTTGCACGTGCCTTGCACGCCATGGGAAACATCAACGAACGGGACTATCAGACATACCAGCAGCTTTTCAATGTGGTTGTCAAAAAACTCCCTCCCCCTTCCCTGCTGATTTATTTGAAAGCCCCCGTGCCGCTCCTCCTCAAAAGAATCCAGAAGCGTGGCAGGTCAATTGAAAATACAATCGACTCTGCCTACCTTGATCTGTTGGATTCGTATTACGAGGAATGGATTCGCATTTTTGACCTCTGCCCGGTATTGACCATCCGTTCCGATGATTTGGATTTTGTCCACAAACCGCGCCACCTGGACCAGGTTATCAACCGCATCCAGGAACGGCTTGCAGGCAAGGAAGAGATTGTCTTTAACGGCTAAAACAATCCAATCGGAAAATCCAGACAAACACTCAAAATCCAGGCTCCTGGAAAACAGGGTTCTTTGACCATGCAACTCATGGTAATGGTTTGCGTATATGGTTATGTAACAATTGAGGAGCACTTGTGAAAATTCCGGATAGCGAATGGCTGCCCCTGGCACTGCAAGGCAACGAAGAAGCATTTACCCGCGTGGTGGAGCATTACCAGACACCCGTCTATAACCTTTGCTACCGGATGCTTGGCAGCCCCCAGGAAGCAGAGGATGCCGCTCAGGAAACGTTCTGGCGTGCATATCGGAATCTAAACCGGTATGACTCCAGCCGGTCTTTCATGACCTGGATCCTATCCATTGCCGCGCACTACTGTATTGATCAGCACCGCCGCCAGCGCATAAACATTCTCCCGCTTGAAGGTTACGTTGAAGACACCTCCCCCGACCCCGCCCCCAACCCGGAGGCGTACGCAAGTCAATCGGAGGAAGCAGCAGTGCTGCGCAGCCTGCTGGATGGTCTCAACCCACAAGACCGCGCCGCCATCATTTTAAGGTATTGGTATGACTTGTCTGAAATGGAAATTGCTCAAACGTTAAACCTTACTGTCAGCGCAGTGAAAAGCCGCCTTCACCGCGCCCGTATCACCCTTGGTCAACGCTGGCAGGCGGCACATCCGTCAGCAGTACCTGAAAGGAGGCATGATGAATCACCAGCCTTTTAACGAGTGGATTTATCAGGACGCACCCCTCACCGAACAGGATGAGCAGGAATTAAAAGCACACCTCAAAACCTGCCCGGTCTGCCAGGATAATGATAAAGCCTGGCAGGATGTCAATGGAATGTTAAAGAGCGCACCCATGATGCCTGCTGCTCCCGGTTTTGTCAATCGCTGGCAGGCAAGCCTGGCAGATCGCAGACAAAAGGAACTGCGCAGACAGGTATGGATGGGATTCCTCATTCTCAGTGGTGCATTTCTCCTGACACTGGCATTGATCATCCTTTTTATTGTCTTGAATCATAGTCCTGTGAGCCTGTTTACGCAGGTTTTTGAATCACTGACGGGTGCCTGGCTTGTATTTTTGGAGGCAAAAGCCAGCATCACACATTGGCTGCAAACCATCCCTCCCCTGCTGATTGGAGCAGGCTTATTGGTGTTTGCCTCCTGGTGCACCGTACTGGTGCTTGCCTGGAATCTTGTATTCCGTATCTCTTCCCGGAAAGGAATTCCCACAAAATGAAGACCATTCAAAAATTTTCCTTACTTTTGATCGTTCTCCTGGCTGTCTCTCTCTGGATTTCTTCCCCTGCTATTGCCCAGGGACCCACCCCTGGTGACCTGAATGGTGACCAGGCGGTCATTGGCACGAGCAACTTCCGACTGGTATCCGGTCAGGCGCTCAATGGAGACCTGGCTGTGATTGGCGGTTCAGCTGTCCTTGAAGAAGGATCAGTTGTCAATGGCAGCATTGCTGTTTTGGGTGGAACCCTTACCATCTCTGGAGATGTGCGAGGCGATATCACCGGTGTTGGCGGGGTGATTACCCTGACGGATACTGCTTATGTACATGGCAGCCTGGTTGCCCCCGGCGTGGTGTTGAATAAATCTGAAAATGCGATCATTGAAGGAACCGTCACCATGACACCTTCCGGTGACAGCCTGCCAATTGCACCAAACATCCCGAACATCAACCCCGGCAACTGGCTCAAGGTTGGTATTCATTCCGTTGGAGAAATATTATGGGGTTTGCTCCAGGTGATTGGGGCTGCTGCGCTTGCCCTGGTGATTGCATTGCTCCTGCCCAAGCCGCTGGAACGAGTTGCTGCAGCAGTATCCAGCCAGCCGGTCATCAGCGGTGGAATTGGGCTGCTTACCGTCATCCTGGCGCCGCTGGTTGCAATCCTGTTGACCATCACAATCATTCTCATTCCGTTTACCATCCTGTTTGCGATGGCACTGGCAATTGCCCTCTTCTGTGGCTGGATTGCCGTGGGGTTGGAGCTTGGAAACCGCCTTGCAAAAGCCTTTAAAACAACCTGGACAGTTCCGCTTGCCACCGGGCTGGGCACCCTGCTATTGACCCTGGTCGCAGCCATGTTGTCCTGGGTGCTTTCCTGTCTTTCCGGTGTCTTTGTTTTCCTGGTTGCCATTATCGGTCTGGGAAGCGTCATTCTCACCCGGTTTGGGGTCAAGGATTACCCGGTATCGCAAACTGCCCGTCCCTCCACACCTGTTACACCCGTAGTCCCCGTTCCAGTTGCCCAACCCACCGTGGAGATTATCCCACACGATGTTGAGATGGATGCACCCGCTGACACTGCAACAATCCCGGCAGACGAACCCGTCATCCCGGATCCTGCATCACCGTTTAAAGATGATGAATCAGACCAATCTTGATTGCGTTTTACCGAGACGAGGTGAAATATGAAACTCAAATTACTCATTGTCATTTGCATCCTTGCCATGGCTGGCATGGCATGCTCATTCACTGTCAATCTTCCCACACTGGAGACCGGAAAATTGGAACAGGTCACTGTAAAAGAAATTATCCCCACCAGCGGAAACCCCGCGCGCGTTACCATCGAAATGGGTGCGGGCAGGCTGGATATCACCGGTGGTTCACCAGACCTGGTGGATGGAACCATTGAATTTAACATTCCGGGCTGGAAACCAGAGATCAACCGCACCGGAGACAACCTGGATATTATCCAGACGGTCAACAGCCGGATTTCCTTCCCGGAAGACAAGGTGATCAATACCTGGAATCTCCGGATGGGCACTTACCCCATGGACCTGATTGTCAAAGCAGGTGCATACAAAGGCACACTGGACCTGACGGGGGTACCGATTACCAACCTCGAAGTCAATGATGGTGCCAGCCAGGCTGACATTCTCTTCAACTCACCAAATCCTGTTGCAATGAACCGGCTGGTTTACAAGACCGGGGCTTCCCAGGTCACACTCACCGGGTTGGCAAACGCCAATACAGATGAAATCATCTTTGAAGGCGGCACAGGCGCATATGAACTGGATTTCTCAGGCACCTTGCAGCAGGAGCTTCACGTCCGCATTACTGCAGGAATGAGTAATGTCAAGTTGATCTTTCCGGAAGACATGAATGTTCAGGTCGCCATGACCGGCGGTCTTTCCAACATCTCCCCATCGGGTACGTGGACAATTCGCGAAGGAGTATATGAGCGCACGGGCACCACCCCGCTCATCCGGGTGGATGTGGAAATGGGAATGGGAAACCTGCAGCTTGAATTAAAGTGAACTCACTGGAATCCCAAAAGACGGCTGGAAATCCCAGCCGTCTTTTTATTTTGTCACACGCCCAATCTTGGGTTTTTCAGTTACGGATTCATTACCCGACCCATGAAAAGGATGGTTTCTGTCTCATGATCATAAATCAGGAAGATGAAAGGACGGTTGACTTCCACCACCGCCGGTTCCATCGGCATGGATGTTAATCCAACCACCACCCCGGTTGCCGCTGCAGCTTCGGTCCCCTTTTCATTTACATCCACAAACGCCTGGTGATAGACACCTGTGATGTAAAGGTCCTTGCGCCCATCCATCCCGGAAAAATCCGCCATGCCGGTATCAAAGGCATCCGTCATTCCCAATGCTTTCAGAGGATCCGCAACCTCAAATTTTGTCTCCAGTTTAAACCGTGGCAAACTCAATTGAACCTGTTCATGATGCATTTCTGCCAGCATCCCAGCCAGCGTATCAGCCGTCAGAGATTCCTCAAATGTGCTGAAATTTCCTTCAGCAGGCAGGAGGATCACCATGGATGCCTGCCCCCCTGCGTAAGGGATGCCAACCAGCTGGTAGCCCTTGCCGGATGTGTACTGCATGCCCGAATCCTGAAACATCATATCCACATTCACAATGGATCCATCCAACAGGGTAAATGGGGCTTGATGGGTTGCACTGGCTTCAAACTGCTTCAACCAGGAAGCTTTAAAATAGATGGCATTGGTCAGAACCAGCCTGGTATCCGACTGGACAGACCCCTCCGGCAGCAAGTCTTTTATTTTTTGGTTGGTTTGATCTTCCACCCAACGATTGATGATCAACCGGGAAGGATCCGGCGCACCGGCAAAGTCCACCAGCCGCATCCCGGCACCATAATATTCAGCCAGAACATCCAGGTATTCCGGTAAAAACGTAAAGTCATGCTGCCCCCAAACCGCATTGGCAATGTTCATCTGGAAGCTATTCTTGGCATCCTTGTTCGCCTGTTCCGCTCGCAAAACCAGGGATTGGTCCAAAGCATTCAATACAGCATGGTACCTGTCCTGGGGAAGCCGGGTGTGCAGTACCTGTGCCATCTGCGCTTCAGTCGCATTTCTGGCGCCCGCATAAGTCATTGCCAGCGCTGTAGAGATGCTGTAAGGCGAGAAAAACAGGTTCTGTTCCCCGGCAGCCAGTTGGTGGTACATGTCCAGGGTAAATGCCCGGTTTCCAGCCACAAAATCCACCCAATCAGCTTCATCCACCACCGGGTTGGTGACCCTGGGTTTCTCGGAACGTGCCTCTGCCCTTGCAGCAGGAGGCTGGCAGCCCGCAGCTGATAAAACCATCGCCGCAGCAATAACCAGGTAAAGCCATTTTGACATGTGTAACATGATATTCCTCCTTTGAATATTCTATAGTTGTTGACGCTGCAAATGTCTGCCGGGTTCCCGCTTTCTCTTGCCAGCCGTGATAAATCCGGTTATGCTTGGGGCGATGAATCCCTGGGTCACTTTATCAATTGTATCCATTACATATATTGGAATCGCTATCGGGTACTTTCCCAAGCTGCAAACCAACCGCACTACCATCGCATTGATTGGTGTTGGATTGCTCCTTCTCACCCGTCAAATCAACTTTGATGATATTGGCGCATTTCTCGACCTGGATACCATCGTTTTACTGTTCAGCATGATGATTATCAATGCCAACCTTCGGCTGGCAGGTTTTTTCGGACTGGCAGGAAACGCCCTCCTGCGACTGACTCGCAATCCGCGCGGTTTCCTTGCCTTGGAAATCCTGCTGATGGGTGTACTGAGTGCATTGTTTCTCAATGATACCATCTGCCTGATGTTCACACCCTTCCTGCTGGACCTGACCCTGGCTATCGGGCGCAATCCCATCCCCTACCTGATTGCACTTGCCACTTCCGCCAATATTGGCTCTGTTGCCACCCTTACCGGCAATCCGCAAAATATGATCATTGGGATTGCATCCGGTATTTCCTACCTGGATTTTGCAGCAACCCTGACACCCATCGCCATTCTTTGCCTGGGCATCATCTGGGTTGTGATCATCCTGTTTTATCCGGGTGAGTTTAACCGGACCAATTCGTTTGCCATCGCCCCCACAACCCGGGTACGGTATTACCCCTGGCTGATGTATAAAACCCTGGCAGTCATCGCTTCTTTATTGATTGCGTTTATGGCAGGGGTTCCCATTGCCCTTGCTTCGTTTATCGCAGCCAGCGTTCTACTGATCACCCGGCAGGTGCGACCTGACAAAGTGTTTTCGGAAATTGACTGGAACCTGCTGGTCTTTTTTGCCGGGTTGTTCATTGTCACCGGTGCCCTGGAAGCAACCGGCTTGACCGGTCAACTGTTGGATGCAACCAACCTGGCAGGGAAATTCAATGCCTGGAGCTTCTCTGCCGTGGCAGTCATCCTTTCCAACCTGGTTTCCAATGTCCCCGCCGTGTTGCTGCTCAAGCCTGTTACAGCCAGCCTGGCAGATCCACGGGCTGGCTGGCTGACGCTCGCGGCTGCATCCACGCTGGCAGGCAACCTGACTTTACTTGGCTCAGTTGCCAACCTGATTGTTGCAGAAATCGCTGGTCGCCGAAAGGTTTTATTGTCATTCTGGGAATACACTAAGGCGGGCGCACTGATCACTCTCATCACAGTTTTGATCAGCACAACCTGGCTTGCCTTGTTAATCTGGTAAATCAGAGAGATGCACTTATTCCCGGATTGCTTCCGGGGTTTGTTTAACATGCCTGTCCAACAGAAGCGAAACCAGACCACCGGCAACCGCCAGACCTGCACTGAAAAGGTACACAGCCGGGAAACTGCCCGTTGAATCTGCCAATGCTCCCGTCAGGACTGCTCCAAGAGCGCCACTGGAGAAAATAAATCCCAGCACCAAGCCGGAAGCCAATGCCCCGCCCCCCGGAGCCAGCTTCTGCCCCAGAACCACCAGGGAACTATAAGCTGCACCCATCATCGCACCCGAAAGGAAAAGCATTGCGTACCACAGGAATCCAATCTCCAGCCTGCTCATCAGGAAGAGTGGGAGTCCTGCAAGAAACAGGCTGACAGCAATCACCGGGCGTTTGCCTATCTTGTCCGCCAGCGGTCCACCAACCAGGTTGCCCACTGCCGTACCTGCCAGGAAAAGCGCCGCCAGCAACCCATAATAACTGGATGGTTTCCCCAGGTCGGACATATGCTTGGGCATGAACGTGGTCACATTTTGCTGGACCCAGGATTGGAAAGCAGCAGCTGCCACCAATGCTGAAGCCGACCACCAGAAAAGCTTCGGTTTTCTGGGTGCTTCGCGAGGTTGATCGGCAGGGATCGTTCGTTCCACCTTTGGGAGAGTCTTTAACGCGCGCTGGGCGAAAACTAAGGCAGGAATTGCCAGCGCGATCAAGACCAGCAAGCCGTAATCACCCCATTTGGAGAGCAGGACTCCACCCAATAACGGTCCGGCAAAGAAACCAAGCTGACCAAAAAGAAAAAAGTAAGATGCGGCAGTTGATTCCCGACCGGCAAGCTGCGTCCGACCAATCAGGGTTGCCTGGCTGACCCCCGCCGGGTGATACATCCCCGCGCCCAGGTTGGCAAGAATCAATAAGGGGGCAGCTGCAGTAATGGGTAAGACGATGGACAGAGCATAGGTTAAGGCGATCCAGGCGATGGCTGCCAGGATCATGCGGCGCGGCCCAATCCGATCTGCCAGCCAGCCGAAAATCGGCTGGGAAAGCCCAGCAGCCATGACCGCACCCGTGGTAATGGCACCCAGTTCCGTGTTGCTTAACCCCAGTGGTTTGCTGAGGTAGGTGAGGTAAATCGAACGCTGTCCAACGTACAGATCAGTCATAAAATGGCTGAACACAATGGCAAAAAAGGGTGCATTTAATAAGATGGCTGCACCAGATGAATAAGTTTTATGAGTTTTGGCGGTAGATGTCATGAGATTGAATCCAGGTATAAACGGGTGGAGGTAAATAGTACCGGTAAGGCAGTCCCTGGGAAATGCGGCAGCGGATATCCTGCGCCGATATTTCAACCAGGGGAGTTTCCAAAAAATGAACCTTATCCATCAAACCGGGCAGAACCACATCCAGCGCAGTCAGATCAATTGCCGCGCCCGGACGGTGCATCACGCCAATTCCATCACAAGCTGCCACAAAATGTTGTGGATTGTGCCAGGTGGGTAGGTCCCGCAGGGAATCTCCACCCAACAGGTAAAACAACAAATCACCAGGAAATTGCGTTTTAAGGATTTGGACCGTATCGACGGCATAATGAGGTGCAGGGCGGTCAATTTCAACCCGCGAAATGGTAAATGCAGGATCATCCCCCAGGGCGGCTTCCAACATGGCAAGCCTGTCACCGAGTGGAGAGATGGTTTTTCCTTGCTTATGGGGAGGATTGGGTGTTAAAATCCAAAACACCCGGTCCAGGGATAATTGATGGAGGCATTCGGATGCCAAAATCAGGTGCCCAAGATGGGGGGGATCGAAGGTGCCGCCAAACAATCCAATTCGCATGAGATCATCCCCGGTTCATTCCAGGCAAGCAGGTTATTCCTGCCATTCCAGTTCATAATCGCCAATCATCACGGTATCGCCCGGTTGAACTCCTGCCTGGCGCAGGGCAGACTCCACGCCCAGCCTGTCCATTAACCTCTGAAAACGCCGCACCGAACCCTCATACTCCCAATAGGTCATGGCAGCTGCCCGCTCAATGGCGTCGCCCACAACACGCCATGTATCCCCGTCTTCCCGCCGGATGGTAAAGTCCGTTGGTTCCGGCGCAATTGCCGGTCGGTACACAGGAACCTGGTGGGTTGGTTCCGGTTCCGGAGCGGTATGAAGCAATTCCACAGCTTTCCAAAGAAGTTCTGTCAGGTTGGTGCGCGCCATGGCGGAGACCGGGCGAAGCTCCACTCCCAGTTCTTTCATGGCTGATTGAATCTCTTCCCAGCGCGCCTGCACTTCCGGAAGATCCATTTTATTCAGGACGACAATCTGTGGTTTTGCCCCCACAGCCGGGTCAAACAAAGCCAGTTCATTATTCGTCTGGCTGTAATCCGCAACCGGATCCTGGGAAAGTCCATCCAGCACGTGAATCAGCACTCTGGTTCGCTGGACATGCCGCAGAAAGGCATCCCCCAACCCAACCCCCTGGTGAGCACCCTCAATCAAGCCGGGGATGTCAGCAATCACCAGCTGGGTTTCAAGGTCCAGCACAGCCACACCCAGGTTGGGTTCCAGGGTGGTGAAAGGGTAATTGGCAATCTTGGGGGTTGCATTGGTCACTGCAGCCAGCAGGCTGGATTTTCCCGCATTGGGAACGCCAACCAGCCCCACATCTGCAATCAACTTTAACTCCAGGCGGAGGTTGTATTCCTGCCCGGGTTCCCCTTTTTCTGCCATGCGGGGTGCCTGGTTGCGTGAGGTGGCAAAATGTTGGTTGCCGCGCCCACCCCGCCCACCTTTACAGATATTCAAGCGGAAGCCAGGTTCCACCAAGTCGGCGATCATATCTCCAGTATCGTTGTCATAAACCAGGGTGCCAGCGGGGACCCGAACCACCAGGTGATCGGCGGATTTTCCAGTCTGGTTGCTGACACCCCCCTTGGCACCATCCCGGGCAATGAACCTGGATTTGTGCCGGAAGGCAGCCAGGGTGTTGGTTTTGGGATCCACCTCCAAGATGACGTCCCCACCGCGTCCTCCGTCACCGCCATCCGGTCCGCCGCGGGCGACGTATTTTTCCCGGTGGAAATGAACAAAGCCATCCCCACCCTTGCCCGACCGAACATATATAATTGCCTGATCTATAAACATGATATCCAGCCATTTCTTAAAAATTCAGGCAACGACGGATCACGCCACCAGCCTGCTGACATTCCAAACCATGAGAGTATACCAGAAAACAGGGACCAGGAGAAAATCCTGATCCCTGTTCGTGATTTCCGGTCAACAATCTGCCGGGTGTAAAAACGGGAATGGACTACTTCCCAAATTTTGCCTTGAGGATTTCCTCCAGGGTCGGTTGACCGATCTCCTGTAATTCATAGCGTACGCGTTGCATCGGCTTGCGCACCTTCAGCACCCGGGTCAGATCGATCGGGGTGGCGGAAATGACCATATCCACATCCGCCTGGTCAATGGTTTTTTCCAGGTCGCGGGTCTGCTTCTCGCCATAACCCATGGCAGGAAGAATGGCGCCGGTGGACGGGTACTTGCGGTATGTATCGGCAATGGTACCCACAGCAAACGGACGAGGATCCACAATTTCTGCAGCTCCAAACCGGCGGGCAGCCACCCAACCGGCACCATATGCCATTTCGCCGTGCGTCAGGGTGGGACCATCTTCAATGACCAGCACACGCTTGCCACGAATGGATTCCGGGTCATCCACAAAGAGCGGGGAGGCAGCTTCAATGACAACCGCCTTGGGATTCAATTCATGCAGGCTGTCGCGCACAGCAATCACTGCATCAGGATCCGCCGTATCCACCTTGTTAATCACAAAGACATCCGCTGCCCGGATATTGGTTTCACCGGGATGATAGGTGCGTTCGTGACCGGGTCGGTGCGGGTCAGCAACCACGATGGCAAGATCGGGAACATAGAACGGGAAGTCATTATTCCCGCCGTCCCAAAGGACAATATCCACTTCCTGTTCAGCCTGGCGCAGGATGGCTTCGTAATCGACGCCAGCGTACACAATCACACCATTGTCAATGTGAGGTTCGTATTCCTCGCGCTCTTCAATGGTGCACTCGTGCTTTTCCAGGTCAGCATACGTGGCAAAACGCTGCACTTTTTGCTTTACCAGGTCCCCATAGGGCATGGGATGGCGGATGGCTGCCACCTTGTAGCCCATATCCCGCAGGATCAGGGAAACACGGCGGGTGGTCTGGCTTTTGCCAGAACCGGTGCGGACCGCACAGACCGAAATCACCGGCTTGGTGGATTTCAACTGGGTGGAGTGCTGACCCATCAAGCGAAAATCCGCACCCACTGCCATGACCAGCGATGCCTTGTGCATGACAACCTCATGCGGCACATCACTGTACGCAAAAACCACCTGGTCCACCTGGTATTTCCGAATCAGGTCCTGCAGTTCGCTTTCCGGGTAAATCGGAATTCCTTCCGGGTACAGCGATCCAGCAAGCTCAGCCGGATAGCGGCGACCTTCAATGTTGGGAATCTGTGTCGCCGTAAATGCCACAACTTCGTAATCCTTGTTGTCACGGAAGAAAACATTGAAGTTGTGAAAGTCGCGCCCAGCGGCGCCCATGATGAGAGTACGAATGGTCATACAGACACTCCTTTATGTGAAAATGATTTTTTCACATCGCTTGTGGGGCTGTGATGCCCAGCAAAGCCAGACCATTGGCAAGCGTCTGGCGGGTTGCCATTACCAATTGCAGGCGGGTGCTCCGATCTGGTTCATCAGCCGTCAGCACCGGGCACTTGTTGTAAAAATCATTAAACGCCTGCGCCAGGTCAAAAAGCCAGTTGGCGACTCCCAGGGGACTTAATTCCGCAGCACTGCGCTCTATTTCGCGCGGGAATCGGGAGATCAGGTCCACCAGGACAATCTCAGTCTCGCTGAGGGATCCGCCGGATGGCATCTTATCAGGAACAGCACTCCCCGCCTTGCGCAGGATGCTGTTTGCCCGGACATAAGCATACTGGATATAAGGAGCCGCCTGCCCCTCAAAATTCAGGGCAGTCTCCCAGTCAAAAGTGACCACCTTGGTGTTTTCGCGCGCCACCATCGAGTAGCGGATTGCACCCAGTGCGACCGCCTTTGCAACGTCCTCCTGCACTTCCAGGGGCAGGTCCGGATTCTTGGTTTGGACAATTGCCAGCGCCCGGCTGGTTGCCTCCCGGATCAGGTCCTCCAGCAGAACCACCGTCCCTTCACGGGATGCCATCGCCACACTCCCCGGCAGGGTCACAAGTTCGTAAGGAATGTGCTGGCACCGGTTTGCCCATGGACGACCGGCAATTTCCAGGGTCTTGAATACCTGTTGGAAATGCAGCGACTGCCGTACATCCACCACGTATAGTGAGCGCTCCAGGTCCGGATAATCGCGGAATTTCCGCTCCGCCAGCGCCAGATCTTCTGTGGCATACAAAGCTGTACCATCCGAGCGTAGAACCACCAGCACCCGGTATTTTTCCGATTTGGAGCCGAGCAATTCATCCAGCTTGACAATCACCGGTCCATCTGGGCGCTCATCCTGCGCCAGGTTGCGGGATATCAACTCCCGAACAACCTCCTTGCCGGCATCTTCCATCATGCTGTTGAAATAGTACACATCAAAGGAAATGCCAAGCATATCGTACATTTCCTTGAAACCATCCAGCGACCACTGGCGGGTTTCCTGCCAGAGCCGGATGATTTCAGGATCCCGTTGATCCCAACGGGTGTACACTGCCCGGACTTCGCTTTCGAGTTCGGGATTTTCCTCCAACCGGCGGCTGGCTTCAATATAAATCGAACCCATCCACTGGGTAATATCCCTGGTCGGGCGCTCCCCGGCGTGGCGGGTCAGGTAATTCCATAACCACTTGATGACGTGCAAGCCGATATCGCCAGGATAATTTGCCCGAACCACATCATACCCGGCAGCTTGCAACAAACGGGCGACAACATCCCCCAGGATTGCTGATCGCAAGTGCCCCACGTGAAAGGCTTTATGTGTGTTGGGATGTGAAAACTCCACCATCACGCGTTTTTTCAGCCTGGGGTGGCAGCCAAAATTCTCACCTTCTTGAAGAACAGCCTCAATCACACGCCAGGCATAATCGGTACTGTCAAAATACAGATTTAGATATCCCTTAACTGCCTCCACCCGTTCGAAACCAGTGGGAATGCCAAGGTATGCAGCTGCCAGTTCGGCAAGTTCAGCAGCCCGTTGCAGGACGTTCACTTTTTTCCCCAGGCGCGCTTCCTGGGCAGCCAGCTGGAAAAAGGACGTGGTGATTCCCCAATGACCGCTAAACGGAATCCAACTCCACTGGAGGGTCGGCTCTGGCAGATTTTGTTCTGCACAGAATTCTCGAATCCGGCTGTCTATTTCCTGCTGCTCTTGTTCAAACATACTTCACCGAAGAATGCAAAAGCGGGAGCGTTGGCACTCCCGCCGATGGTAAGGATTGTTCGTCACCCGGCAAGCCGGGAGCACGCAATAATTACTTCGCCAGGGTTGCCAGGCGCTTCATTAACCGGCTCTTGCGGCGGGCGGCGTTGTTCTTATGGATAACACCTTTTTCAGCAGCCTTATCCAGGACGCTGATTGCCTGTTGCACTGCTGCCTGGGCTGCTTCGGGATCACCTTCGTTGATGGCAAGGCGAGCTTTGCCAACGAAAGTGCGGGCAGAACCACGGTACACGCGGTTGTGAAGGCGGCGTTTCTCGTTCTGCCGATTGCGTTTCATTTGTGACTTAATGTTTGCCAAAGTACTTCCTCCGAAAAATCTTACATTTGAACTCGGACGCCAATTTTACCCGAAGCCGCCAATTCTGTCCAGTGTGTTTGGAGAAATCGGGATGGTTTTCCTACTCGGATTTACTCCCATCCGGCATGATCGCCCCCGATAGGGATTTTGCCCGCAGAATGCGGTAATCCGGGATATTTGTATTCAGCAAATTGGCATTTGACAGGTTGGCGCTCGTCAGGTCTGCCCCCCCCAGGTTGGCAGCCAGCAGGTTTGCATTACTCAGATCCGCCTCAAACAAGTCTGACTCTGCCAGGTTGGCTTCCCGCAGGTCAGTACCCTGCAACTGGGTCCCCCGCAGGGATGCCTTGCGTAAATCCGCGCCAATCAGGATGGCACCTTTTAAATTCGCTCCACCCAGGTTTGCCTCCCGGAGGTCCACTCCCTCCAAGTGTGCATTGCTAAGATTTGCCCGGATCAGTGTAGCCCCCCTCAGGTTGATTCCCCGTAAATCCATCCCGCTGAGGTCCACGTGGGAAAGCCAGAGAGGTTTTGTCTGATTAAGAAGCATGTACATTTCGTGTCGGTTGAATTCTGCCATGATACTTCCTCCGGAAGTTGCATTTTAATAATTCCTTCATTATTGTATCCGTTTGAAGGCTTCTGCGCAAGCTAATTTTGAGTCGTTGCAATTGCTCCCTGAAGGCAGTACAACCAGGTTTTCACCTTCTCCGAAGGCTCAGACATGCTCGTTACCACAATGGGCAGGCGGGTGGCATTTTCCGGGAAACCCCGGACGGACACAGCTTTCACCCGGTCATTTAACCAGGAAGCGGAAATCAACCCAATGGCAGAGGAATTCCCCGCAACCTGGTCCAACATCATCTCCGGGCTGGCAGCCAGGTGTGCCGTGGGATATGGCTTGCTTCCCTTCAACAAGATATCATCCCCAACCACCTGGAATTCATGTCCATCCGGATAGATCCACATATTGACCTGTAAATTGGCAACGGCTTCAATGGAAGCAGATGTACAGGTTTCACATTCCTGCAGCAAGGGCTGCCAGGACCGCACCTCCCCGGCGAACAGGTTTTGCACCTGTTCCAATGTCAATTCCACAAGCGGATTGTCCGGGTGGACAATGACCACCAAGGAATCCATGCCAAGCGTGATGGAAAATGCCCCAAAGGTCTCCGGTTCGCCCCAACTGATCGAAAGATCTGCCCCCTCCAATTTCATCTCCCGGGAAATCTGTTCCTCCACCAGGAGTTGAATTCCGGAATCAAATGCGCACTGGTTCATGGCACTCCCCATCCAGCCCAAAACAGGTGATCTTTGAATGGTGACAATCTCCATATCAACTGGGACAGACGGCGCAGATGTGGTACATCCCGCCAGGAAGATGAGGAGGATTACGCCAATCCAGGAGTGAAATTTAGGCATAATAGACAACCATGCTGATAATAGACAGCAATATGCAATACCCGGCAAACCAGATCAGCGAGCGCCTGGTTAGAAATTTCAAAAGCCAGCGGATGGAAAGATAACCTATGATACCCGCCGTCACAAAACCAATGATCATAACTGGCAAGAAGGAAGCCAGGTTGGCAACCTCCAACAAATCAAGAACTCCCAACCCTCCCGCTGCCAGCATGACCGGGATGGACAATAGGAAGGAAAACCGTGCAGCAGTCACACGGTCCAGTTGGCGAAACAAACCACCGGAAATGGTGGAACCAGAGCGCGAAATTCCCGGAAATATTGACACTGCCTGGAAGAGTCCCATGACCAGGGCATCCAGCCAGTTAAAATCGCTCGCACTGCGGGTACGGCGACCAAGCATTTCTGCAGCAATGAGCAGTGCCGCAGTCCCCAACAGTAATAAAGCTGTTGCCCCGGGGCTGGAAAATGCCCGTTCCACCACGTCCTTCAGGAACAAGCCTGCCACCCCTGCAGGAATTGACCCAAGGATTAAATACCAACCCAGCCTGGCAGGTTCACTCCCAAATGGTTGTTTCCGCAGCAATCCCTCAAAAAAACCGCGAAGAATTGTGATGAGATCCTTCCAAAAATAGATGATCACCGCCACCAGCGTCCCCATCTGCACAAGCACATCAAACGGAAAAACCTGCTCTGCCGGGATCTTCCACCCCAGCAGTAACGGAGTCAGCACCAGGTGGGCAGAACTGGACACCGGTAAAAATTCCGTCAACCCCTGAACAATCCCGAGAATGATTGCTTGCAACAATGTCATGATTTTCTCTCCTGATTGGTTATAAATTGCTCAAAAAACTGGTGAAAGCGCCCCTCCAGGATTGCCTGGCGCATGGTGCGCATTAGTTCCTCCAGCATATGAATATTGTGAATGGACACCAGGGTTGCCGCCAGCATTTCTTTGGCAACAATCAGGTGCCGCAGGTATGCCCTGCTGAAATGGCGGCAGGTATAGCACGTGCAGGTGGGTTCGATGGGCTGCGGGTCGCGGGCAAACCCGGCGTTCATCAAATTCAATCGTCCATTCAGCGTCAGGGCGGACTGGTGGCGTGCCAGCCGCGTGGGCAGAACACAATCAAAGATATCAATCCCGCGTGCCACTCCGTTTACCAGGTCATCAGGTGCACCCACTCCCATCAAGTAGCGCGGTTTTTCGCGGGGCAGAATGGCATTGACCACTTCGATCATGGCATGCATTTCCTGCTTGGTTTCTCCCACCGAGAGCCCGCCAATGGCATGTCCCGGAAAATCCTGGGAGGCAATCCATTCCGCCGATTGACGCCGCAAGTCCGGGAAGATTCCACCCTGGACAATCCCAAATAATGCCTGGTCGGGGCGGGTCCGGGCTTGCTGACAGCGGACTGCCCAATTGTGAGTTCGTTGCATTGCCTGCTGATTGTATGCCAGGTCATACGGTGGTGCACACTCATCAAACGCCATAATGATATCTGCACCAAGTTTCTCCTGCACCGCAATCGCCTTCTCGGGCGTTAGGCGGTGCATGGAACCATCAATATGTGACTTAAATGTAACACCCTCCTCGTCAATTTTTCGCATTTCTGCCAGCGAAAAAACCTGGAAACCGCCAGAGTCTGTCAGGATGGGTCCATTCCACCGCATAAACTGGTGCAGCCCACCCATTTCCTCCACCAGGTCTGCCCCTGGTCGAAGGTAGAGGTGATAGGTATTGGCAAGCACCAGGGTAGCCCCGGTTTCCTCCAGTTGTGCCGGAGTAACCGCCTTGACGGTCGCCTGGGTGCCCACTGGAGCAAACACCGGAGTGGGAATATCACCGTGCGGGGTGTGAAAAATTCCAGCACGGGCTTCCCCATCCTGTGCCAGCAGTTCAAAGTGAAAGAAATCATTTTCCATGACTAAATACCCCAGTAAAGTATCAAACCAGCCAGAATAATCCCAACAATGAGGATTGTTAAGGGTGTCCCAATTCTCAGAAAGTCCCTGAACCTGTATCCACCGGATCCCATGACCATCAGGTTAACAGGATGCCCCAGTGGGGTGGGAAAAGACAGGGAACAGGAGAGTGCAACGCCCATTGCCATTGCCCTGGGATCGACCTGTAATTGGCTTGCAGCAGCCAGTGCCAGCGGACCAATCACCAGCGCCGCCACCTGCCCGCTCATCACCTGGGTCAGCAGGAGTCCTACACCAATCAAAACAGCTGCAATCACCCAGGGAGCAGCAAAGCCAAGATGTTGGATCAGTGCCACGCCAACTGCATCTGCCAGACCGGTGGACATGATAGCCGTACTCAGCGGCCACATGCCTGCAATCAAAAAGATGGCTTTCCATTCCAGGTTTTTGTAAACATCATTCATGGTCAGGCAGCCCGTCAGCAACATGAGAACAGCACCAGCAAGGACAACCTGTGCCACAGGCAAATAGCCAAGGGTGGCAATTCCCAGTGTCACCACCATGATTGCCAATGCCAGCCAAAGTTTGCCCGGTTTCAGCACTGCATCCGGATTTTCCTCCAAGAGGAGCAAATCGCTGTGGTCTGTCATTGCATGAATGACCGATGCCAGCCCCTGGACCAGCAGGGCATCCCCAAACCGAAGCTTAAGATCGGACAAGCCGGAAGAAATGGCATCCCCGGACCGCCATACAGCCACAACATTGAGATGATACTTGTCGCGAAACCGGATTTCTTTCAGTGTCCTCCCAATCAGGCTGGAGTGCGGGGAAATTACCAATTCCGCCAGGGTAATATTTTCATTACTAACAAGGGATGGTTCAGCAGAATGGACTTCCCTCTGGAGACATTGTGCTTCCATGATCTCTGCTGAGATTTGACCCTGGACGAACAGCCGGTCTCCCACTTGCAGGGTTTCCTCCGGACCCGGAGCCAGAATTGCCTGCCCGTTGCGCAGGATGCCCAGGATGGTCGTACGGGTTTGCAGCGCCCAACCCATATCCGCAAGCCGCATCCCCGCCAGGGGGCAGCCTGCAAGCACCCGCACCTCCGATATGGTATTCCGTAAATTATAGAGTGTTTCCAGGCGTTGATTCAATTGTTCCTGCTGTTGCTCGCCGCGATTCGGTGCAGCTGGAAGCAGACGCCTGCCCCAAAGCAGCATGTACAGGACCCCAACAGCAACAACCGGCAAGCCCAGTGGTAGAAAATCGAGCAATCCAAAGGGTTCCAAGCCATTATCTTTTAACATCCCGCTAACCACAATGTTGGAGGTTGTCAACAGGGTTGCCATACCACCCAGGGCAGTACCATATGCCAGGGGCATCAGCAACTTTCCTGCCGGTACACGTGTCCGGCGGGCGACCGCCATGGTTGCCGGAAACAACACCCCCACCACCGCAATATTATTCATAAACAGGGATAATCCGGCAGCAACCAGCATGGTAACCAGGATCAGGCGGATTTCATTTTTTCCACCCAACCGGCGCATCCAGTTCCCCAGCCACAAAGCCACACCTGTCTGCCGCAACCCTTCCGAAATGATGGAGATTCCCAGGATGGTCATCACTGCCGATCCGGAAAAACCAGCAAACGTTTCCGCCGGTGTGACCAATCCACTGAGCCCCAGCACGACCATAATGATTAATCCCATTAAATCCGCGCGCACGCGATCAGAGATTAATAACACGGCAGCAATCAAGGTGATCAGCAGGGTGAGAAGGGCGGATGGTTCCAATAGGCTTTCCAACCAGGATTTGATTGATTGCATTATAACTGTGCTGCCATGGATCGTCCAATCCCAGGTCAGCCGGGAGAAATCCCGGTTATAATTCAGTATTCTTACACCGTCCCATGGAGGGATCGATGCAAATCCCCGCCTACCGCCGCTGGCAAATCGCCCCCGCCCTGCCCGCAGAAGCCAATATCGCCCTGGTTGAGTACCCATATCCCATCCGGCAGATTCTTTATAATCGTGGCTGCCTGGATGCAGATTCGGCAGAAAGATACCTGCGCGCCCAGCCTGAAATGTATGATCCATTCCAAATGATTGGCATGGAGGATGCCGTTGCCCGAATCCTGTCCGCCATATCCATGGGAGAGGAAATTGTGGTTTACGGCGATTACGATGTGGATGGTGTAACTGCAACTGCACTGCTGGTCCAGGTGCTCCAACAAATGGGGGGAAAAGCCCGGGCATACATCCCCAACCGTTTTGATGAAGGGTACGGGCTGAACAACGAAGCCCTGGATGTCCTTGCACAGGAACAAGTACGTCTCGTCATCACAGTGGACTGCGGTATTCGCTCCCCCGTGGAAGCGGAACATGCCCGTTCCTGCGGCATGGATATGATCATTACGGATCATCACCACCCCAAGGATGAGATCCCAAATGCCTGGGCGGTCATTTGCCCACGCCAGGAAGGAGACCCCTACCCGGACAAAAACCTGGCTGGAGTTGGGCTGGCATTCAAACTTGCCCAGGCATTGCTTCTGCGCCACCCGGTGGAAGGGGTATCCGCAGAGGATTGGCTGGACCTGGTGGCATTGGGCACCGTGGCAGACCTGGTCCCATTGGTGGACGAGAACCGGGGGTTGGTGCGCGCGGGTTTACGGATTCTGCGGATGGGCAGACGGCAGGGCGTCCTTTCGCTCGCCCAGGCAGCTGGTTTAAACCCGGAGCGGTTGACTGCCGGTGACATCAGTTTTGGATTGGCTCCCCGTCTGAACGCTGCAGGACGGCTTGAATCCGCCCTGGCTGCATTTGCCATGCTGATGAGTACCGATCCAATGGAAGCCGGACCCCTGGCACAAAAGCTGGATGATCAAAACCGCCAGCGACAGAAGATCACCCAGGAAATCCAGCAGGCTGCCGAACTGATGGCGGCAGAGGAAGTCTCCCCCCACTTGATTTTTGCCGTTCACCCGGAGTTTAATTCCGGCGTGGTGGGGCTGGCGGCATCCCGCCTGGTGGAGGCTTATTACCGCCCAGCCATTGTGGGGCAGATTGGAGAGGAAACAACCCGCGCCTCCTGCCGCAGCATCCCCATCTTTCATATTACCAAAGCACTGGACGAATGTGCTGATTTGCTGGTCCGGCATGGTGGACATGCCATGGCAGCTGGCTTTACCGTCTCCAATCATCAACTTGAAGAGCTGCGGGTTCGGTTACAGGCAATCGCTGAGCGCGAATTGGCTGACCAGGAACTGGTGCCTTCCCTGCGCGCAGATATTGAACTCCCCCTGTCCGAAATTCGACCTTCCTTGCTTCCATACCTGGACCAGTTGCAACCCACCGGCACCAATAATCCGGAAGCAGTTTTTGTCGCCCGGAATTTGTGGGTAACAAATTCCCGGACAGTTGGGGCGGAAAAGAAACATCTCAAATTGACAGTGACTGATGGTTCCATCACCTACGATGCGATTGCATTCCGCCAGGGGCACTGGCAGGATCAAATGCCAGAGAGCGTTGACCTGATGTTCACTTTTGAGAAAAACAATTTCCAGGGGCGGGAATATCTCCAACTGAACGTTAAGGACATTCAACCCAGTCCCTGATTTTTCAACCGGACATGATGTTTCACCATCCTCCTTCACGCATCAGGGCAATCTTACTGGCTTTGCTGGTGACATTTCTCTGGTCCACCTCCTGGATCCTGATCAAAATTGGATTAAAGGATGTCCCTGCGCTGACCTTTGCCGGACTGCGGCACATGCTTGCATTCCTCATCCTAATTCCGTTTTCCATCCAACCCGCACATCGAAAAGCAATCCGGGAAATGAAACTTTCCATTTGGGGAAAGCTTGTCCTTTTAGGAATCCTTTTATATGGGGTCGCCCAGGGAGCCCAATATATTGGTCTGGACAGGCTGCCCTCCACTTCCGTCAGCCTGTTATTAAATCTCACCTCACCGGTTGTGGCACTGCTCGGAATCCAGCTTCTCAAAGAAAACCTTTCCAGGCGGCAGTGGCTGGGGGTTTTGTTCAACCTTGCCGGAGTGCTGGTCTTTTTTGGACCGGTTCAGTTCCCTGCCAGCCAAATATGGGGAATGGTTATCGTAGTCATCGGCATGCTGGCGAATTCATTGGGGGCAATCCTCAGCCGGGGTATCAATCGTACACGACAGGTTTCTCCAACCCTTGTAACCACCATATGCATGGGAATTGGCGCGGTCCTGATGCTGGGCGGCGGAATAATTACAGAGGGAATCCCCCGTATGACTATCCCTGTCTGGGGAATCATCGCCTGGCTGGCATTGGTAAATACCGCCATGGCATTCACACTTTGGAATTACACCCAACAAACCCTCACCGCCATGGAATCAACCATCATCAACAGTACAATGTTGATCCAGATCGCCATCCTGAGTTGGATTTTTTTGCAGGAAAGCCTTTCGGGAATGGAAATCCTCGGCATGATCCTGGCTGCCGCCGGAGCAGTGCTGGTCCAGTTAAGAAACCACGCCAGCAATAACCAGGTGTAACATTGTACAATCAGTGTACAACGTGACGATTCTCGCATAGAATCTGGTTATCAAATTAAAGGAGAATGCTCATGAAACTGCGTCCAATCATCAATTTTGTTATGTTTCTTGTAACCGTTGCGGTCAACTCGCTTGCCAATATCCTCCCCATCAATGGGCGGAATACAGGTGAAATATCCGATTCAATCCCCGCCCTGTTTACACCAGCCGGGTATGTTTTTTCCATCTGGAGCCTGATCTATCTTGCCTTGCTTGGGTTTTCCATTTACCAACTGCTTCCTGCCGGTCAAACGCCTCGGCTGCAACGGTTGGGGTATGCGTTTGCCATCAGCGGGGTTTTCAATACCGCCTGGATCCTGGCATGGCATTATGGACAGGTTTTCCTGAGTGTCCTCATTATGCTCGGTCTGCTGGCAACCCTGATCTGGATCTATGGAAAGCTTGAAATCGGCATCAAACCGGTTTCGGTTCGTGAAAAATGGCTGGTCAACCTGCCATTCAGCATCTACCTGGGATGGATTTCAGTTGCAACCATTGCCAATATTAGCGCCCTGGGTGTAACAGCCAACTGGAGTGGATGGGGACTCTCCGGCACAACCTGGACAATCATCATGATCGTCATTGCCACCCTGTTAGGGCTTGCCATGACCTTCCTGCGTCGGGAAGTGGCTTACACACTGGTATTGGTCTGGGCATTGATTGGAATTGCTGTGGCGCAGAAAGAGATCCCTGCCATCAACACCACAGCATACATCACTGCTGGAACACTGGCTGCCGCGCTGATTTTCAACCGACTTGGGTTGATGACCAACAGGAAGCGATTGGTCAATCCATAAAGCGATACTTGATCAATGTCCACAGGGCGATCACTGCATCCCAGGCTTTGATCTTCTTCCCCTCGGAGTAATCGCGTGGATTGAAATCAATTGGAACCTCATAAATCCGGACTTTTCGCTTCAGCACCTTGGCGGTAAATTCCGGTTCAAAATCAAACCGGCGCGCGTGGATGACCATATCCTCAACCACGTTGCGCCGGAACACTTTATAGCCGGTTTCCATATCGCTGAGAATATTGTTGTACAACAGGTTAGTAACAAAGGTCAACAGCTTGTTGGCAACCATGTTCCAGTACAGGATGGGGCGCCTGCCAGCCCCCAAAAAGCGGGAGCCATAAACCACATCCGCCTTCCCTTCACGAATGGGAGCAAGCAAATTGGGATATTCTCGAGGATCGTATTCCAGGTCGGCATCCTGAATGATGATAATATCTCCGGTGGCGTGGCGGAAACCGGTAACGAGCGCAGCACCCTTGCCGAGGTTGCGCTCATGCAGGATTACCCGGACAATACCGCTGCCATCCAGTTCCCGGAGAATCTCCCGGGTGCCGTCGGTGGAGCCATCGTCCACCACCACAATTTCATGCACCAGGTCCATGTTTTGAACCCGCCGCAGAATTTCCTGGATCGTTTTTGCTTCATTGTAAACAGGAATGACAACTGTTATTTTCATACCTTGGATTATATCAGAGCAATTCCCAATCATTTTCCGCGATAATCGTATCCAGGTATAATCGTACCCTTTCACCATTGCCTGTTCTGCATCAGTAAATCACCCGACGTGGCAGCAGGTTCTTTACCCCCCTGGAGGTGATCCTCCCGCGTCCCAGATACCGTCCCCACGAATCTGTCAGCATCGCGACCTGACCGGCAGGCAGGATTGATATACGCAATGACAGGTTTTCCCCCCGCTGCCAGGCATTCACCTGGTCAAAATCCAGCAGTATCTTCCCGGATTGGATTTCCCTCCAATAGCGGGCAGCTGCCTGGTGAGTGATTTCCCAACCCGACGGAGTTTGTTCGGCAAATAACAACCCCAACATTTGCACCGGAAATTCTCCAAACCGGTTGAAGTACGTGGCAGGCGCCAGGATGACTGAAGCACCGTTCTGCCAGAATACCAGGTTCCCGCCAGATACCTTTCCTGCAATATCCAGCCCATATTGTTGAAGCAGAGACTCTGCCTGTTCCCGGACAACCACATCTGGTACAGGTTGCCATCCAGCACGGGTCAGTGACCGTGCCGGGATTTGCTCCTGTTCACCAAGAATGGAATCAGTTTTGGTCAGGCGGGCAGCAAAGAAACCGGAGGTGCCCAGACGGTGTGGAAACAGGCGGGCTGCGCGTACGACATCCGGATGATACGCAAGCTCTCCAACCTGTCGCAAGCCGGGTGCACTCGCACGCAGCCGTTCGTTCACATCATCCAGCTGGACGGCACGACCATACCGGGTGAGGACGGCATCCAGCACACCCTCATCCTCTTCTGGGGCAAGTGTGCAGGTGGAATAAACTACCTGCCCGCCCACTCTCACTGCCTGCAAGGCGCTGACCAGCAAGCGCACCTGCCGATCCGCTAACGCCAACCGCTCCCGGTTGGTAATGGGGCGCATGGGATGGGACTCGGTTGAACGCAGGTTTTCCATGCTGCAGGGTGCATCCAGCAATACCCGGTCAAAGGTTTCCGGGAACCAGGCACCAAATTTTTCACCCGGGAAATTCGTCACTGCACCGCTCACCGCCCCCCAATTTGCCAGCACCACCCGCAGCGCCTGGATGCGGCTTGCGCTTGAATCATTTGCCATAACCAGTCCCTGATCCGCCATCCGGTCCAACAGGTGGGTGGTCTTGCCGCCGGGAGAAGCTGCCATATCCAGCACCAGCGGCGTTTCCCCGGGTTCAAAATCAAATAATTCCACCGGCAGCATGGAGGCGGCATCCTGCAGGTAATAAAAACCCATGCGGTGTTCAGGAGTCTGGCTTGGTGGCGATTCAATTTTATCCAACCACCAGCCAGTCGGGCAATATGGCACCGCCCGCAGGCTCCATCCGTAGCGGTCTGCCCAGGCGGGAATCATTTCATCAGGATTCGCTTTTTGCGGATTCACGCGCAGCGCACCCACCAGCGGCTTTTCCAGTTCTGCTTGCAGTGCAAGGAACTCCTCTGCCGATATCAGCAAACGGTATTTTTCCAGTGCAGCCAGCTGCACCTGGGAGGATGATGGTCTGGGTGTTTGCTTTCTTTGTTTCCGGCGGGTCACGGATTGATTGTACTATAAGCCCGTGGAATCCATATCCCCCATCAGGTACAGAACCAGCGAGGCAGCAACCAGGGCGGCTGTTTCCATCCGCAGGATGCGCTTCCCCAGGCTGACCGGCAGGAGACCGGCAGCCCGTGCCATCTCCACCTCCTCCAGGGTAAATCCACCCTCCGGTCCGATCAGGATCGCAATTCTGGCAGGGTTTGACAGGGCTTGTGTTTGAAGCACATCCCTTAACATCACCTGCTTCTCACCTTCCCACATGAACAGGGAAACCTGGTGGCTGGCATGGGCATCCTGGAGAGCGGAAGAATATTTTAACGGCTCCGCCACGGTGGGCAGCAACCCCCGACCGGATTGCTCTGCAGCTTCCTGAACAATATGCTGCCAGCGAAGATGCTTTTTCTCCGCATCCCGTCCCTCCTGCACCAGGGATCGGGCAGACACCACGGGAACAAATCGGGATGCGCCCACCTCGGTACATTTTTGCAGCATCCATTCAAATTTTTCCCGCTGCGTCAGGCAAAGGTAGAGGGTCAGGTGGGTGCCGGGTTCCATCCGGTTCATCCTCCGCTCCACAATCCGACCGGTGACTCCTGACGCGCCAACATCCATCAGGTTGACTTCATATTCCATCCCGCTGCCATCCAACACCACCACGCGCTCCCCCGAATGCAGCCGCAGAACCCGGAAAACCTGGCGGGCTGTTTCTGCAGAGAAAACGATCTCATCATTTTGAAAGCTGGCAGGCGGCAGAAAGAAACGATGCATGAAATCCTTCGCACAAATGATCTGATTGCGATTATACTCAAGAAACCCGGCTGGGAATACCACCTGCGTGAGTTTTGGATTAATGGAACAGAAACAATATCGTTTTTTTGACCTGGTGATGGCGGCATTTGTCACCATCTTAATTACAAGTAATATTGCCTCATCCGCAAAGATTGTGGATTGGGGTTGGTCCATCATGGGCATTCCACTGGCATTTGACGCCGGTACCCTGCTGTTCCCGATCAGCTATATTTTTGGTGACCTGCTGACAGAAGTGTATGGGTTTCGCCGGTCCCGCCGGGTGATCTGGACCGGGTTTGCCTGCCTGGTGCTGACCGCTTTTATCCTTTGGCTTGTCCGCATCCTGCCGGGTGAGGTTACCTGGCAGCAATATGCCGGGCAGGGTGCCTACGATGCCATCCTGAGCGGAATGACCAGCGGCGGAATCGTCCTGGCAAGCCTGGTTGCCTACCTGGTGGGGGAATTCAGCAATTCCGTGGTGCTTGCCCGGTTAAAAGTTGCCACCCGGGGGCGCTGGCTCTGGCTGCGCACAATCACCAGCACCCTGGTGGGGGAAGGTCTGGATTCCATCATCTTTATCCTGGTGGCAACCCTGGCGGGTGTTTTTCCTTGGGAGTTATTCGGTACGCTGGTATTAACAAATTACCTGTTCAAAGTGGGCATTGAGGTCATCATGACCCCTGTTACCTACTGGGCAGCCCGGACGTTAAAGCGGGTGGAGCAGGAGGATTATTATGACCACGATACCCGCTTCACACCTGTGGAATTTGGTTCCCCAAAATAACCTGCCGCATCAGGTGATTTTTCCCTCAATAACAACCACGTATTCCCCTTTTAGCTCCTGCTGCCCAAGGATCTCAATGAGTTCCTGGAGGGTTCCGCGGTGAATGGTTTCATAAAATTTGGTCAAATCATTTGCCACAGCCGCCCGGCGGTTCCCGTAGACCTCGAGTGCGTCGATGATGAAATCCTTGAGACGATATGGGCTTTCATAGAAAATCAAGGTATGGGGAGACTCCTCGTCCACTTTTAAAAAGCGGATCCGGGGTCCCCGCTTGTGGGGAGGAAACCCCCGGAAAGTGAAGCTGTGCACCGGCAGACCGGAGAGGATCAAAGCCGGAATCAGCGCAGTTGGACCTGGAATGGACACCAGGGCAATCTCATTTTCCAATGCTGCCCGGACAAGGATAAAGCCCGGATCAGAAATCCCCGGCGTTCCGGCATCCGTCACAAGGGCAATGGATTTCCCCTCCAGCAACAATGCCAACACCCTGGGAAGGGTGCGTTGTTCGTTATCCTCGCGAAATGATATCTGCGGCTTGGAGATTTCAAAATGCTTTAATAGAAACCCGGTCTTGCGGGTATCCTCGCTGACCACCCAATCCACGGCGGAGAGCGTATCCAGGGCGCGCTTGCTGATATCTCCCAGGTTTCCAATCGGGGTCGCCACAAGATAGAGGGTGCCTTTGCCGGATGACATGAAATGACTCCACCAAAAATTTAGGGTAATCATACCCTGAACCAATCCAAAGTCAATACATCAATCCCGCATTCCTTGGTGGTCGGGGTGGGTCTGGTTATAATCAATTGCGAATACAAAGCAAAAACGCCATGGGATTTTTCCCAAAAAGGACAGGACCAACCATGACGACAGGGATTTGGTGGATACGACGTGATCTACGACTGGCAGACAATCCTGCACTTCAACGCGCTTTGCAGGAGTGTGATATCGTCATCCCTCTTTTCATTCTGGATCCGGCACTTCCTGCATCCCCCGCCCCAAACCGGCAGGCATTTCTCTATGCTGGACTTCGATCCCTGGATGCGGACCTGCGCGAGCTTGGTTCCTGCCTGACAGTTCGCAGTGGCAACCCGGCGGATATCCTGCCGCAGGTTTTGGCAGAGACAGGCGCTGAAAAGATTTTCGCTGAAGAGGATTATTCCCCCTATGCGATCCAGCGGGATCAAAAAGTATCACAAACCTTGCCGCTTCAGCTTGTCCTCGGTGTGACAGTTCACCACCCGGGGATGGTTGTAAAACCGGATGGCAGCCCATTCCGTGTGTTCACGGCTTTCAGCCGGACATGGAAAGCACTTCCACAGCCGGTCAGCTCGGAACCCAAGCCGGGTAAACTCAATCCCCCACCCAAACTGGCATCAGAACCCATACCCGGTCTTCCGGAACCCCCCGGCTTTCCTGCCGGGGAAAAGGAAGCGCATTTCCGCCTGGAAAAATTCCTGGAACAGCCGGTATACGAATATGCCAATGATCGGAACCGCCTCGACCTGGATGGCACTTCAACCCTTTCCCCCTACCTCCGTTTTGGAATGATATCAGCCCGGCAGGCTTTCCTTTCAGCAACCAAAGCGCGAGCAAATACCTCCAATCCGGCAGCAACCCAGGGGTGCGAAACCTGGATCAACGAACTGATATGGCGGGAATTCTACAATGCAATCCTGTATCACTTCCCCTTTGTACTTAAAACCACATATTCACCATCTTTCAGGAACATCCCATGGCGGGAAGCACCGGATGATTTGCATGCCTGGAAAATGGGAATGACGGGTTATCCTGTTGTGGATGCTTGTATGCGGCAGCTTGCCGGATTGGGCTGGATGCATAACAGGGGCAGGATGGTTGTAGCATCTTTCCTGGTTAAGGACTTGTTAATTAATTGGCAGGAGGGGGAGCGCTGGTTTATGAAACACCTGGTGGATGGCGATCCTGCTGCCAATAATGGCGGTTGGCAGTGGACCGCCGGGGTAGGTACGGATGCCGCCCCGTATTTCCGGGTGTTTAACCCAACCACACAGGGTGAAAAATTTGACCCGGAAGGCAGGTTTATCCGGAAGTGGGTTCCCGAGTTGGAACGCGTGCCAACATCTTTTATTCACCATCCCGCTTCCATGACGCTGGAGATGCAAAAAGAAGTGGGTGTAATCATCGGTCGGGATTATCCCGCTCCCATGGTTGACCATCATATCGCCAAGGAACGCACACTGGCAGCATTCAAAGCATCCTCCCGGATTGGTTGAATTTTCACCATCCCGGCGCGATAATGCTGTTACACCATCCAAGGCACATTTCAAGCCATGATTGCATGACTGGCTGGTTTCAACCGATAACATAACTCCATGGCTCCTTCACCGGCAAATCCATTGCCGGAATTGTTGTTTGCATCAGGAGGTAGTACCATGGACGATGGCAACAAAATTAAAGGCTGGGATCAACCCGTCACCATCCATTCCCGTCTGGCACGCGAGGTGGATTTATCCCAGTTGGTGATCCACCCCACCAGGCATGGTTGTTTCCGGTTTGATGATGGTACAACCCAGGGCTGGACGCTAGACCAGATTTATGACACCAACACCCAGGCAAAGGTGACTCCCTTTACCCACCCAACCACGGGCGAAACTTTTGATTTTAAACTGGGCAACAGTCAAAACCTGGCATTATGTGCATGCTGCAATCCGTTGGTGATCTTAACACCCAACATCAGCATGGTGGATATTTACATGGAATCCCCGGATCTTTCCCTGTTGGAGATCTGGCAGGCAGCGGGTGGATACAGTTTGGATGTCTACCGCACGCTCACCAGTCCCTGCGGGGAACCTTCCCCCACTGCCTATTATGCCCAGATGCAAGCCTGGTTGGTGGATCAATCGGACCAGTCATTGCACCTGTACGCAGAATGGAACCAGGGTTTCGTTTTTCATGACATCAAGCTGCTGACAAATTACCACCTGATCTTCCAATCCCCCCAGCTTGCCCAAGGCACATTCAAACTATCCAAAATCCGCATTCGCCTGACTGCCCCCAACCCCGTTGGATTTGGCGCAGGTGAATGTGCCATCCGCGGCAAGTGGTTGATTGGAAACATTTGCCCTGAATAATTTGAATCATCGTTCCGCGACCTCCCTCACTGCATCTGAATTACAATAAGGTATCCTGATAAATCAACCTGGAGTGGAGGTGGAATGATCCGCAATCAATGGTATGCAGTCCTGGAAAGCCAGGAAGTACCGCCGGGCAAACCGGTTGGTGTTACCCGCTTGGGAGAAAAGCTGGTTTTCTGGCGCACCGGAGAGGGCAAGGTTGTTTGCATGCGTGATCTTTGCCCGCATATTGGAGCGCGTCTCAGCCAGGGAAAGGTCAGGAAGAATGCCCTGATGTGTCCATTCCATGGATTTGAATATGCGCCTACAGGCGAATGTGTTCACCTTCCTGCATACGGAAAAAATGGCGTGATTCCCAAAGCATTACGGGCAGCCACATATCCTGCACATGAAGCCTGGAATTTCATCTGGATCTGGTGGGGGGAAGGCAACCCGGAACCCGTGGCACCAAAATATTTCGATTCGATTGATGAAACCTTTTCATATGCCAGCTTTCGCCAGCACTGGCAGGTTCATTACAGCCGGATGGCGGAAAATCAGCTGGATGTTTCCCACCTGGCATTTGTCCATCACAATACCATTGGGCGGGGTGGACGGGCTGTAGTGGATGGTCCCATTGTCCGGTTGGAGAATGATTTGTTGGAAGTCTGGGTCTCCAACCGGCTTGATGACGGTATTCCTGCCCGTAAAGCAGAAGAACTTCCCCCCCCTGCACGCCATCCTTTCCTGCAATTTCGTTTTCCCAACCTCTGGCACAACTGGATCAGTGATGATGTCCGGATAACAATTTCCTTTGTACCGGTTGACGAGGAGAATAGCCTCCTCTACGGCAGGTTTTATCAGAAGTTTATGCGGGTTCCCATTTTGCGCAACCTGGTTAACCTCTTTGGGGCGTGGAGCAGCATCTACATTGCCAACCAGGATAAAGCTATTGTCTCCAACCAGTTCCCCAAGAAAACGGACTTGAAGATGGGTGAAAAAATCATGCAGAGCGACCGCGCCATCCTGACATACCGACAGCACCGGTCCCGGCTGCAACAAGCTGCACTGCAAACACAAAAATGAATACCCGACTCAATCAAGCAAGGAGATCCAATGAGTAATCTGACGCAATCCCGTCCCAATTGTCATTCCCCACGCTGGTATGGCTGGCTGGGCTTGATCCTGGCTTTGCCCGTTGGACTGGTGGTGGGATGGATTTTTCTGCGGCGGCGCATGGAAAAGCAGGGATTTTCCAACATCACTGCTGAGATCGAACTGCCGGGAGTTGCAAGAGATCACCAGGAGAATCACCCCCCCGCCACACCGCCAGTAAATCATGCAAAAATCGATGACCTGACCATCATCCGCGGCATTGGCGGCAAGGTTTCCGCTTACCTGCACAGCATTGGCATTCATACCTTTGAAGACCTGGCAAAAGCTGATCCAGCAAACTTGCGGGAACAATTGCTTGCCCATGGTTTCCGCCTGTCTGATCCCGCCCTATGGATGGAGCAAGCCAGGCTGGCAGCAGCCGGGGATTGGGAGGGTCTGCAAGCCGCCCAGGACCGCGCCCGCTCCCAGGGAAGGTAGAACCATCCACAAAATTAAAAAAGCCCCTCCCTGGTTTTGGAAACAAGGAGGGGCTGATTGATTTTCTACCAGGAGCCCGTCCTCAAACAACGGGTCCCTTCATACAATTCTGGAACTAGGGACGAACCAGGGTCGTTACATCTCCGCCAAGATCCTCGATTGAGTCATACAGGACCTGAAGCATATATGCTCCATTGTGCACATACGCGCCCGGATCCTTTTGGGCATACTGGTAGTTGTATGCTGCCGTCAACAAGCGGGGCGACCAGGAGACATATCGGTTGCCATAATTGGCTTCATCCGCATCCAACGAATCATTTGCGTTTGTGTCGATAAAGAAATACGGATAAGCAGAAGTGGAATAGGCAATCGGGGATTGGAGGACATCCTTGGCATACACTTGAAGTGCAGCATAAAGAATCGTCTTCAATCCTTCCACTTCTCCCTGGATCCCTTCGGTGACATCGCCATCGCCATCGTAATCCTCTGTCAAATTCTTGCGAATTTGACCCGGCTCATCCACACTGTGACAGGCGGTACAGGCTGCCTGTTGAACTTCCAGTGCGTGGGCGTCATGGCAATCGGAGCAGGTGGCGTAATTCGGAACATGCGCAAACTGCCCCACGTATTCCTTGTCAGGATATTCATACACACCCTTGGCATCCGTTCCAAACAGGGTGGCACCGGCGGCAAAATAATGGACGTTCAGGAAACTTTGCTTCTCAATGACGGTGTCAGGGTCCTTGCCGCTGATGGCACGGTTAACGGATGTGGTGGATTGCTGTCCCTGGTGACAGTTCAGGCAGAGGTTTGCATCCATGTCGCCTTCAAAACCAGCCTTCAAACCGCTGGGGAAGGTTACCAACTCCACCTCATACCGGGCGTAATCCTCCAGGTTGCTGTGACAGGTTTCACAAAGCAAACCATTGGAAGGTTCCATGGAAATATTGGTGCCTTCCTTCAAGAAGACAGGAAGCCCTTCGCCAGTATGGCATTTGACACAGGAACCGGGAACGGCACCATCTTCATCCCAATGGCGGAAAGCTTCAGCAGATCCATCAAAATGTCCCGCATCCGCCCGAACCGCCATGGATAGGTCCACAGGTGTGGCAAGCTTGGTATTCAGGTCCTCCGTGGAATCATACAGGAGTTCCAGGATATATTTACCGCCGTGGGCATACGCACCGGGGTCCTTCAGGGATGTCTGGAAGTTGTAAGCCGCTTTCAGCAAGCGGGGTGTCCAGGACTTGTAGGCATTCGGGTACACCGCTTCGGTCTCATCCAGCACACCATCGGCGTTGGTATCCATAAAAAAGTAAGGATATGCTGTTTGTGAGTAACCCAGGGGAGCCTTCGCCACTTCACTGGCATATGCCTGCATGGCAGTATAGAGGGTTTCACGGGCGCCTTCCACTTCATAATAGATGCCTTCTTCTGTATCCCCATCGCCATCATAATCCACAAGCGAAGCGGCGAACCGGATGTTCCGGGCATCCTCTGCCGTGGTAACGCCTTCGTGGCAGGACACACAGGTATCCACTTTCAATTCCAATGAATGGGAATCATGGCAGTCCGTGCAGGTCTGAACACCCACTACATGATCAAACATGGCGTCATAGGGCTTGCCGGGGTATTGATAACCACCCATGACTTCCTTGCCATAACGAGCAACGGCTGCGGCATAGTAGTGGATGTTGGTGAAACCAAGCTTGTCAGATACGGCATCCTCATCCGTCAAACCCGCCGCGGTGATACTCTCGTCCACCTGGACCATGGATGCAGAACCCTGGTGGCAGGTCATGCAGACTGCTTCACTACCCAACCCGGTCACCTCTGCCCCAGATGGGAACTTTACGGAACTGAGCTCCGCTGTAGCATCATTATGGCAGGTGTCGCAGGTAATTACCGTGCCAATTGGGGAATTGGCGTCCACCTGGAAAGCAGTGGAACCATCCGCACCAATGTAATCCAGAAAACCAGTGGAACTGTGACATTTGGCACAATACACAGGAATTTCTTTGGGGTCTTCCTCATTCCAGTGAACGAAAGCCTCAGCAGCCGCATCGGCATGCGCCGAGGCTGCCCATTCCTCCTGATTGGGAGCAGCTGTGTCCGTACAGGTTTCAGGCTCCGGGCATGCTGGACACTCCGGGCAGGGAGTTGCTTCAGCAACCGTTTCTGTGGGTTTTGGCGTACAGGATGCCAGGATCAATCCCAACGCCAGCACAAGTGCAATGAAAAGAAAATGCTTTACTGGTGTTTTCACTTTTGTTCCTCCTAGAATATGCTCAATGAATCATATGCATGGTGACAGGCAGAATTCGATTTAATCTGTCGGTTAACCTCCTGAATTGAAAATTTAGGGAATTCTTGCCATGAGAAAAAATACTATTCTATATCTTATCTCAAAGGTCAGATATTTACAATATACAAATGTCATAATTTGGATGGAATAAGTGGCGTTACACACCTGGAAAATCAAAACCCCGGCAATTCCGCCGGGGTTGATCGTCAATCAATGGGTGTCAAAACTCAGGGAAGCAGCACTTCATCCAATGTGCGCTTGGGGACATAATGCACCTGGTTGGCGTCCCGATAATACTTGATATCACCATCCAGACCGATTGGAACCATCACCACTTCCTCTTTGGGTTTCCCCAGTGCCAGCACCAGGAGAATCTCATACCGTTCCGGGATATCCAGCACCTGGGCAAGCTCCGTCCGGCGGACACTTTGAATAATACAGCCACCCAGTCCCTGCTCCACGGCACCCAACATGATGCTCTGGCAGGCAATCCCATGATCAATGCCATAATTGGCGGCAATCTCCTTATCCCCAAGAATGATAATATACCCGGCAGGACGCTCCCCTTCCACCGGACCGCCCCACTCTTTCAGGTAACCTGCCCAGCCAAGGGTTGGGAAGATTTTTTCATTCGTTTCCGGTTTCCAGGATATTTTGTACTTCAACGGCTGCGCATTCCGACCGGAAGGAGACAGCCGCGCCAGGTCCACCAAACCCCGCAGGGTCTCTTCACTAATCGGCACATCCTGATAAAATCGCCGGTACGTCCGGCTCTTGCGAACTAAATCTGCAATCATTGGAACCTCCCAAAATTATGTTAAGCTCCGGCAAGCGCAAGCAAGCCGGCTGGCACCCAAAATTTTCCCCAACCCCACAGGGAAAATGCAATACTGATCACAAGTAATAGTATACCAAAACCAATCAGAAAATAATCCCGGGGCTTATATGTCAATTTAATCAACCAGGTACGCGGACCAATCCCAAATGCCCGCAAGTCCATGGCGTCAATAATATCCTCGCTACCCGCAATTGCATGAATGGTCACCGGCACCACCAGCGGTGCCAGTTTTCGCACCTGGGCAGCCAATCCGCCGCTGATTTTTTCCAGCTCATACCCCCTGGCACGTTGTGCATCCATCGTCAGGGAAAAATCCCTGCCAAAGGTGGGGATAAATCGCATGGTCAGGTCCATGGCATAGGCGATTTTATCCGGCAATCCCAAACCGCGGAATGTGACTCCATATAAAGCCGGGTTCAGCGAATAGGGAATCAGGATGGTCATGACAGCAATGCTAAATACCCGCGCCAGCATGCTGATTGAAAACATGGTCTTTTCTGCTGATATGAGCAGGCTCGGCTGCCATCCTAGAATGTGAAACGAGGCTTTCAATTCCCGCAAGACATGTTCCTCGGCATAAAGTTCCATTCCCCCCCGCCCTGTCAGGAATGTGAGAAACGAGAAAAACAGGATAAAGCCGCCAATAAACAGCATGGCTTTTCGGATTTCCTTCCAGCGGATGCCGGAAGTGAAAAGGACAATTAACGCCAGGAGAAGGAAAAAGCTGAGGTATCGCAAATCCCAGAAAAGTAACGTGGAAGCCAGGTAGCATCCGAAGAATATGATCCAGGCGCGCGGATCAAAACTTTGGATAATGGACTTGCGGGGACGGTACCGCCATGTTACCAGCATTGAGCAGCCTCAATTTCCAGCCGGGTTGGGGTTTCGCCGGTTTCTGATGGGAAGCCCCAACCCGGGATATCGAAAAGTTGTTTATCGTCCCGTCTGTCGCTGGACGGCAGCATAAGCTGCCACCAGAATGGGAACCAGGATCGCCGCAAAGATCATGTTCGGTCCGGCGGAGGGTAGAAATTCGCCCACGATGGCAACTGCCGGGGAGAACCCATTAATCCAGATATCCGAAATCGCCGCAAAGCCAATTCCCAGGAAGTTGCCCAGCATGCTCCATGTTACCGCGGCTGCCACATGGATATTATCCCGGAAGAGGAAACGCACCAGCACCACCAGTACCAGCCCAATGATTGCTGATAAACCCGCAAACCAACTGATCTGCTGATCCCCAAAGATGTTGTTGTCCACATCATAGAAAAGCATATTGGGGATGGTTTTATTGAGAAGGAAAATCACCGTGCCAATGGCTGCCACCAGGGCACTGATGATGAAAACCGTGTTCAGGCTGCGCTTCTTATCCTTAAAGAGAATCGCCATACCGGCAATCATGCCAACCAACCCATTGCCAACACTCCACTGCGGTGAAAGACCAAAACCGGTCAGTGCATCCCCAAACATATTGCCAACAGCCCCGGTGAAGAACCCGACGGCGGGACCAAAGGCATAGCCGAAGAACATGGGAATGGCAATCGCAGGACGGAGAGAGACCTGGCTGACAGAAGGCACCACAAAGACTGTACCATTGAACAAATAGGAGAAAACCGCGTATAATGCCGCGCCAATCGCCATATACACCACTTCCCGGGTGCCAACATCCCAAATCTTGCTTTCGCGGGTCGCCAGGTACACAATAAAGACGATCAGCAAGCCAATGCCCACAAAGACAAAGCGGAGCAGCGCGGTTTGATCCAGGTTCAATGAGGGGTTAATCAAACGTCCAATCAACCAGATTCCAAGGAAAAATGCCAGCACGGCAACAAGAGTAAGAATGACGGATAACAGCTTTTTGGTCATATGAATCTCCTTTCCATTTATTGAAGAGTTGAATTTTGATACCGGTCAGACCGGTTCTGCAAAACACCCAGGTGTGCCAGGTCTTCGGCACGCTGGAACGACCGGGTGTGGGCATACAATTCCAGATTTGTTTTCAAAAGCGAGGTGGGAACCAGGCGATTCTCTTCCAGGTAAGCCAGGTCCTTCAAAACCTCCTCGGGGGTGCCATCCCGCACCACCTGACCATGATTGACCAGAATCACCCGGTTGGCATAGATGACTGCCAGGTCAATGTCGTGCGTGATAAATAAAACCGCCTCAAAACCAGGAAGTTTGAGGATGGCATCCATGAATTCCATGTAATTTTTATAGTCCTGTCCAGCAGTTGGTTCATCCATCACCAGGATTCGTGAACGCATCGCCAGGATGGCAGCAATGCTTACCCTTTTTTGTTGTCCAAAAGAAAGGGCAAGCGGTGGATTTTCCTCAAATCCTTCCAGGTGGACGATCCGGATGGCTTCCCGGACATCTTTTTCAATTTCTTCGGGCGGATGTTTCAGGTTGGTGGGTCCAAAAGCAAGTTCCGCCCGGACTGTTTCAGCAAACAACATGTGGCTGGGGCTTTGAAAGACATATCCAAGTGTATGCGCCACTTCCGCCACACTGATCTGGTGGGTATCCCTGCCATCCACCAAAACCCGCCCGGCTTTGGGTTTTAATAAACCAATTGCATGCTTGACCAGGGTGGTTTTCCCGGCACCATTTGGTCCAAGAACAGCAATAATATCCCCCCGCCGGATTTCCAGGTTAATTCCTGCCAATACGGTCTGGTTTTCCTCATATCCAAATCTGACTCCCTCAAACCGCACCAGGGTCTGGTTGGGGATTCCTGCTTTTGCAGCTTCCAACTGGCGCGTCACCGGTTCCGGGACAGGATCCTTTACCGCCCGCTCCAATATCAGTGGAGCGGGAAGCTTGATGCGGTGATAATCCACTGCCCGGTATAACCCGGCGGTGGGACCATAATATCGGATTTCTCCCTCATCCAGGAACATCGCTGTCTCCGGGTGGATATTGAGGACATCCTCCACCCTGTGTTCCACCATGAGAACCGTCATGCCGTCATCTGCCAGCCGTCGGACCATCTGGAGTGTTTCCTGTGCGCTTGCCGGATCCAGGCTGGCAAGCGGCTCATCCAGAAGCAATACCAAGGGACGCATTGCCAGGACACCTGCAATGGCAACCTTTTGCTTTTCGCCGCCGGACAGATGGAAAGTCTCCCGGTCTTTCAGGTGCAGGATGTTTAACCTCGTCAAAGCTTCATCCACCCGGCTTAGAATCTCCTCCCGGCTGAGATGCAAGTTTTCCAAACCAAACGCTACTTCATTAATCACACGGGTACCCAAAATCTGCCGCTCCGGATCCTGCAAAACCGTCCCAACCATTTGGGAGATTCGCGCCAGCGACAAGCCCTGGATGGGTTTTCCCTGCACCCAGATGCCCCCCTGAATTTCCCCCTTATAACTGTTTGGAATTAACCCATTAATGCAACGGATCAACGTGGTTTTTCCACACCCGCTGGCTCCAGCGATTAACAAGACCTGACCGGCAGCTGCTTCAAATGATATGGACCGCAGTGCAAGGTCCGCGCGGCTGCGATAGCGGAAGGATAAATTCTCAATCCGGAGTGAACTGTCTGTCATGAACGATCCTGCGGTCTGGGTTATGTTAATTATAACCCTTTACCTTCCCACAAGATGCACAGAAGATGCCTTGAAACTTGCCCTGACCCTCGTCCCAGTCTGCAATTTCATTTGGGTTGCAGAAGCCCGGGTAATCAGCGCAACAATTGGACAGCCGCAATCCACCACCACCCGCTCCAGGGGTCCTTGGGGAGTCGTCCGAATGATCACACCCTCCAGCCGGTTGCGGGCACTGGAACTGCCATCCGAATCCAGCAACAGGGTGACATCCTCGGGGCGGATGCAGATATACACATCCTGCCCCACCCGACAATCTCCCACCACCTCCACCTGGAATGTCCCTGTATCAGCAATCACCATTCCTTCTGCCTGGTGAATGACCCTGGCTGGAATGATTGTCTCCACCCCCACAAATTCCGCCACTTCGGCAGATGCCGGCGCATTGAATACAATCTCCGGCTGATCCACCTGCGCCAGCCTGCCAGCCATCATTACGCCAATCCGATCCCCCAACAGTAGGGCTTCATTTTGATCATGGGTCACAAAAATGACAGTTACCCCCGATTGCTGGACCAACAATCGGAAATCCTCCAACAAGCGCAGCCGTGTGGGGGTATCCAGTGCAGTAAAAGGTTCATCCAGTAACAACAGGTCCGGGTCCAGAACAAATGCCCGCGCCAGGCTGACCCTCTGCGCCTCCCCGCCTGACAGTGCCCGCGAGGCACGATTTCGTAAATGACGGATACCCAGTTTTTCCAACCAATCATCCACTCTTTGGTGAATTTCTGCCTTGGGAACCCTGCGGAAGCACAATCCAGAGGCGACATTATCAAATACGGATCCATCCAACAGCAGTGGATCCTGAAGAACAAGACCAATCTTACGCCGGTATGCCAGGTCACCGAGCGTGGACACATCCTGCCCGCGATATAGGATTGTTCCCGCTTGCTGTTTGAGCAGGCGGCTGAGTACCAACAGGAGGGTACTCTTTCCAGCCCCGTTGGGACCAATCAACGCCAGGGTTTCCTTTTCTGCCACGGCAAGGTGTTCCACGGTCAGCACCTTCATCGCATTCCGAATAACTTCCAGACCTTTTACTTCCAGGATATTCACATCTCACCCCCTAGCCTTGCGGTTTCCGCTGCTGTACCCAGGTGAGCAATAAATTCACAAGGTACGCAAGCAGCAATAGAATAAAACTCAATGCCAGAGCAATGGCGAATTCACCCTTGCTGTTTTCCAGGACGATGGCAGTTGTCAACACCCGGGTGTAATGGCGAAGATTTCCGCCAACCATCATCGAAGCCCCCACCTCGGAAATGACGCTGCCAAATCCAGCCATCAGAGCAGCCAGGAGCGGCAGGCGCGCTTCCCGCCACAACGCCCAAATTACCTGCCATCGGGTGGCACCCAAACCAAGCAGTTGTTGTTCCAGGCGGGGATCAAGCTGTTGCAGAGCCGCGGCTGTCAGCCCGGTGACCACCGGAGCAGCAATAATGGTCTGCGCAATGATGATCGCCGTTGGAGTGTACATTAACCGCAGACTACCCAGGGGACCACTGCGCCACAGGAAGATGGATACCACCAGCCCCACCACCACAGGGGGAAGCGCCATGCCGGTATTTACAAGACTCATCCAAAATTTCCGGGTGGGAAATTTACCCAATGCCAGCAGGGTACCAGATGGCAAGCCAATCAACAGGCTGATCAAAGTTGCCAGACCCGAAATCCGCAAGGATAGCAGTGTTATTTCCATCACTTCCGGGTCACCCGAAAACAACAGCCGGATTGCTTCTGTAATGCCTTGCCAGATCATTTCCATAAATCACCTGCCTTGTCTCATCCTGGCTAATTATACGAAGAAAACTGAACCACGAACCGCCCTGGCTGGGGCGGTTCGTGTTAATGAGGAGACAAACAGAAAAATTACAAGCCCAACTCGGATTCATCCTTCCCCGCATCCGGGAAGAACAGGGGGGAACCGTATTGATCCACCCCAAATTCGCCAATCAATGCCTGGGTATCAGGTAAAACCATAAAGTCTGCAAAAGCCTTGCCACCATCATACAGGACTGCAGAATATTTTTCCGGGTTGACAGTGATCACATGGTAGATATTTAAAAGGGTTGCATCCCCCTCGACAAGGATTTCCAGTTCCAATGTATCCTTTAATGCCAGATAGGTTGCCCGGTCTGTAAAGGTATAACCCTGTTTTTCTGTCGTGATGCGAAGAGTGTCTCCCATCCCCTGCCCGGATGAAAGGTACCATCCATCCTCAGTTTTGGGTTCCAGCCCGGCTTTTTTCCAGATCGCCAGTTCTGCTTTATGTGTACCAGAATCATCTCCGCGGGAGACAAAGGTTGCCTTGGCAGCGGCGATTGCCTTGTAGGCTTCAATAGCAGTTAATCCCTTAATCTTCGCCGGATCATCTGCGGGTCCCACCAGGACAAAATCATTGTGCATCACCAGGTAACGGTCCTTGCCATATCCATTCTCCATGAAAGTTACTTCCGACGCAGGCGCATGCACCAGCAACACATCAGCGTTGCCTTCTTCACCCATCTTCAATGCCTGACCGGTTCCCACCGCAATCATTTTCACCGTATAACCGGTCTGCAACTCAAATACGGGGATCAGCACGTCCAACAAACCCGAATCCCGGGTACTGGTGGTGGTTGCAAGGATGATCTCCTTGGGTCCGGTGCGTTCAATTGCCGTTGGCTCAGGAGTGGGTTGGGCGGCAGGTTCGGTAGCCGCAGGTGCAGCAGTTGTGCATGCACCCAGCAAGAGGGTGAAAACCACCAGGAAAACAAGCATGGTATTGCGAATGGATTGAGACATGGTTCCTCCATCAAAAATGATAATGTATATTTGTGTTGCTACAAGAATATATTATATCGTGATTTGAAATTTTTACCCAACTAACATCTAGCCCATTGACAAATGAAGGTCAGATCACAGAAAGAGATATATAATGAGAATCGTTTGGAGGCAACCATGACACGCGCACTCTCAATCACATTTTTTGTGGTTTTGTTAATCACCCTGGCGGGCTGCACACCGCTCCCAGCCAGCCCCACCCCGAATATTCCCCAGCCGACAGTGATCAACCATCCATTTGACCTCACTCCTACGCCACAGGTAACCGTCCTCCCCACCCAGCCGCTCATCTCCGACCTGGCTGCCGTCATCGAGATTGACCCCGAGGAGGTTCTGAATGTGCGCCAATCACCCGGGTTAAGTACCCCCATCCTGGCAACACTGGCGTATGACACCATGGGGATCCGGCTCACCGGTCAGCAATCGGAAGCGGACACCATTCAATGGGTTCAAGTACAACTTGCGGATGGACAAACCGGCTGGGTTGACCGCCAATACCTGACGGGGCTGAAGTCCTCCGCCGACTTTTGTGCAGATCCGCAGCTGCCAACTTTGTTAATCCAGTTTAAGCAGGCGGTTGCCACCCAGGATGGCGCGCTCCTTTCATCCATTGTCAGCCCCTGGCATGGTCTGCAAATCCAGTTTTTCAATGGCTCTACGGCAGTGGTATTCCCGCCCGATCAAACCAGTCAATTGTTTACGGGTACCGTTCCAATTCTTTGGGGTGTGCACCCCGGCAGCGGACTGGAAACTTCGGGAACTTATATGGAAATTGTCCATCCAACCCTCTCCAGCACCCTGGAATCTGGCGGGGCTTTCGAGTGCAATCCCACCGGGTTTGACACCAATTATTCATATCGCTGGCCTGCCTCCCTGCAGAACCTGAATCACCTCAGCATATACCGGGCTGGTCCACCAGAAATGGAACTGGACTGGCACTACTGGTGGATTGGAATCGTCTATGTAAACGGACAGCCATATCTCCACAGCCTGATGCATTTTGCCTGGGAACCTTGATTTTTTGGAAATTCAATGGGTTAATAAGGGTTGTCAAGAACTGTTTTCAAGCTTATAATAACAATCTATCATTTTCATCGGAGTATTAGATTTTATGGACGAACATGAAGCCCAACTCGAGCAGGGGGTTACGCCCGAGAACCAATCGACAGAGAATAACAATATGGCTTCCTTGCTGGAACAGGAAGGCATCAACATCGAGTTCCCCCGCGCTGGCGAAATCCGCACGGGTGTTATTGCCAGCATCACACCGGGTCAAATCCTGGTCAGTGTTGGCACCAAGTCAGAAGGTGTGATCAGCGGCAAAGAGTATGAGTTGATCCCCCCGGAGGAACTTTCAGGGCTTGTGGTTGGGCAGGAGATTCCCGTCTACGTGCTTGATCCCGAAGATCAAAACGGCAACGTTGTCCTCTCCTACATCCGCGCCCGCGAAGAAGTGAGCTGGAAGCAGGTGGAGGAAATGCAGCAAAACCGCGTTTCCACCCACAGCACCATCATTGGGTACAACAAGGGTGGCTTGATTGTTCCAGTCGGTGGATTACGGGGATTTGTCCCTGCCTCGCAGATCAGTCTGACCCGCCGCTCCCGCCTGACGGGAGATACTCCTGAACAGCTCTGGAGCCAGATGATTGGCGAAGAAATTGATGTTGCCATCATCGAGGTTGACCGCGAGCGCCGCCGCCTGATCCTTTCCGAACGAGCTGCCAGCACCGAAACCCGTGAATCCCTCAAGGAACGTGTGATTGATGAACTTCAGGAAGGCGAAGTCCGCACCGGGCGCGTCACCAGCCTGGCAGATTTTGGTGCATTCGTCAATATCTCTGGCGCTGATGGCTTGGTTCACCTTTCCGAAATCTCCTGGGATCGCATTCAACATCCTGGTGAGGTTCTGAAAGTTGGGCAGGAAGTTAAAGTCAAGGTAATCAGTGTGGACCGCGAGAAAAAGCGCATTGGTCTTTCCATCCGCCAGCTCCAGGAAGATCCCTGGATCCATCGCTCAGCGCAATTCCAGGTGGGTCAACTTGTGGAAGGCACTATCACCCGCCTGACCAAGTTTGGCGCATTTGCCCGGATTGCAGATGATATGGAAGGTTTGATCCATATCTCCGAAATCAGCGAAAAGCGCATTGAGCACCCGAAGGAAGTCCTCAAGGAAGGCGACGTGGTAACCCTGCGCGTGATCAAGATTGACACTGAAAACCACCGCATCGGTCTCAGCCTGCGCCGGGTGGAATCCCAGGCATATGCCGATATCGATTTCCAATCCATTGAAGACCTGTTACAGGAAGCCCGCGGGGGAGCGGACAAGCCCGAAGACACCCCCGAAGAAGGATAATTTTTAGTCAGGTAAAGAGCGCACCAGGTGGTGCGCTCTTTTAATCCCGATGCCCTATCTGATCGATTCCCACGAAGATTTTTCCTATAACATGCTCAATTTTGGGCGTGATTACCGGCGTTCCGTGGAGGAAACCCGCCGGTTGGAATCCACCACTTCCATTCCCCAGTGGAATGGTCAAACCCTGCTCGGCGCGGCGGAGTATCAACAAGGACAGGTGCGAATCATTTTCAGCACCCTGTTTCTCTCCCCCCGGGATCAAAATACACCTGCATGGGAACCACTGAGCTACCCGGATTTCTCCACCTTCCGGAAACTCACCCATGATCAAATTGATGCCTATGAACGGCTTTGGGACCAATCCCCGGAATTGTTTGCACCAGTGCGCCACAAGCGGGAATTACACCGGGTGTTGATCACCTGGGAGCAAACCAACACGCCCTCTCTGCCCCACCCCACCGGCATGGTCATGCTCATCGAAGGCGCGGAAGGCATCAGCAACCCGGCGGAGCTGGAAGAATACTGGCACCGGGGAGTACGCATGATTGGACTGGTTTGGGGAGGGGGACGGCTCTGCGGTGGAACGCGCAACCCCGGAAAATTCACGAGCGAAGGTCTGGCTTTCCTGGATGTCATGGCGGAATATGGCTTTACATTGGATATCAGCCACATGTCGGAGGAATCCGCATTGGAGGCTCTGGATCGATACGAAGGTCCGGTGGCTGCCACCCATGCCAATGCACGTGCCCTTTTGCGAACCGATCCACGTCAACGGCACCTTTCCAATATCGTGATTCGCCAACTCGTTGAACGGGATGGCGTGATGGGAGTCATCCCATTTAACCACTTCTTAAATCCGGATTGGAGCCCATCCGATCCGCGGGAATCCATCCGCCTGGAGCACCTTGCAGCACATATTGACCATGTCTGCCAGCTGGCGGGAAATTCCCATCATGTGGGCATTGGCACTGATTTTGATGGCGGTTTTGGATACCCGGCAGTTCCGTTGGAAATCAACACAATCGCAGATTTACAAAAGCTGGACCCCATCCTGCAGCAGCGCGGTTACTCGCCCGAGGATGTCCAAAATATCCTGAGCGCCAACTGGCTTCGACACCTGGAAAGGACCCTGCCCGCATGAACCCACCCACCGACCCGGCACCCTTCCCATTGCAAAACCGTCAGGATACCACCCCCACCCGTCCATACTCCCGCAGACGCATCCGTTGGGGCTTAAGCATCACCCTGTTTGGGTTTCTTGTTTTCCTGATTGGTGCCCGCCCTGGCTTGTTTGGATTGGACCGCAGCCCGGTGATCGGTTTTGTGCAGATTGCCACCTTCCTGGTAGGACTGGCATTCATTTGCATTGGTGGTTATATCAGCATGATGGCATTATGGAAAAACGAAGAACCGAGCATTGCAGCCGATATTGGTCTGCGGCTGGTTGCCACAGGTTATGTCATCGCCGTATTTACCGGCATGGCAGATGTGTTTGGATTGGGAAGCCACCCGTTGCCGGGTGTGCCATATTTTGGTGCATGGCAAGCCCGCGGCGTGGAATTTGGACAGGCAATCATCGCCATCGGTCTCCTGATGCTGATTCCCTACCACAAATTCAAAAGAAATTTACACCTGCCCGATTGATTGATCCAATGGAATAGTGACTTGACCGTCATACCTGCTTATGATATGATGATTTCAGAGGTAATCAATTATCATGAATGACTCATCGGCATCGAACAATTTGTTCCCTGACGATTCCAACAGAAATGAAAATCAAGATCAACCCTCTCAAACGACAAGAGGGCTGACAGATCTTTGGGAAAATTTGGTCCGCCACGGTTTGGGGGAAGCTGTCCTGCGGATTGGCACAGGGCTTGCCTCATTAGCCCTTGTCCTGCTGGTCGTCTGGGTCATGAGCAGTTTTTATCTCAAGGGTAAAGTCACCATCAATGACAGTGCATCTGTGGCAATTGCAGCCTCCCTGCCAACCACCACACCCACCATTGCCCCTCCACAGCTTGCCCCGCTGGACACCAGTGCCACAGTGCGCGGCATTACCCGGCTGGCACAGCTTCGCACACTGCTCCCAACCCGCCCCCGCTTTGAAATTACCACCTACGTGGTCCAACAGGGCGACACCATTTTTGGAATTGCAGAGAAATTCAATCTCAATCCAGCAACCATCCTGTGGGGCAACCAGGAAACCCTGGGCGATAACCCCCACTTCCTTTCCCCCGGGCAGGAGTTGAACATCCTCCCCATGGACGGCGTTTTGTACCGGTGGCATAAAGGCGATGGTTTGAACAAGGTCGCTGAAGTCTTTGATGTGGATCCACAAACCATTGTGGACTGGCCAGGCAACAACCTGGACCCGGAAACCATTGGAGATTATGCCCTGCCAAACATTCCGGAAGGAACATTAATCTTCGCACCAGGCGGTACACGTGAGTTTGTTACCTGGTCCGCCCCATTCATCACCCGGGATAATCCCGCCCAGGCACGGATCAGCGGACCCGGATACTGCGGCACCGTTTATACCGGAGCAGTTGGCAACGGAACCTTCATCTGGCCATCCACCGAAACTTGGTTATCTGGCTATGATTGGTCACCGGAGACCAATCACTGGGGAATTGATGTTGCGGGAAGGCTGGGATACCCGATTTATGCAGTGGATAATGGCGTGGTGGTATATTCCGGCTGGAACGACTGGGGATACGGCAATGTGGTTGTCATTGATCATGGCAATGGCTTCCAGTCCCTCTATGCCCACCTCAACACAATTAACACGATCTGCGGACAAAGCGTCTATCAGGGCGACATCATTGGCGGAATGGGCAGCACCGGGCGATCCACCGGACCCCACCTGCACTTTGAGCTTCGCAGCGGCAGTTCCTTTGTCAATCCCTGGAATTACCTGATGCACTAGGAGCCGAATGACTGCCATCGACCTGCGTCCCTCCCCCATTGCTGGCACCTGGTATGATGGTAATCCAACCCGCCTGGCAAAACAGGTGGATGCATACCTGCAAAAAGCACACCCTCCCGCGCTGGAAGGACATATCCTGGGTGTAATTGCTCCCCATGCCGGGTACATCTATTCTGGTATCACGGCAGGGTTTGCATTTAAACCAGTCCAGGGAATGGATGTGGACCTGGTGGTGATCTTTTCCCCCCTGCACGCTTACCATCCGGCTCCCTTCCTGACGACTGCGCACCAGGGATACCAAACCCCGTTGGGCAGCATCCTGGTTGACCAGGATGTCTTGCGGCGCGTGGACGTGGAACTTTGTAAAATCAGCGGTGTTCGCCTGACGGCTGTCCACAATGATCCTGAGCATTCGCTTGAAATTGAACTTCCATTCCTGCAGCGGACTTTAAATAAGGAATTCAAACTCCTTCCCCTCATGGTACGAACTCATGCCCCTGATCTTTTATGCCAGCTTGGGAAAATCATTGCCGGGTTGATTCAAAACAAGAAATGTCTCCTGGTGGCAAGCACCGATCTATCTCATTTTAAAACCGAACAGGTTGCCCACCAATATGATTCTGTCATGCTGGAAGCAATCCAACATTTTTCGCCGGAGGAAGCCCTGCAGGCGGAACAAACCGGAACAGGATTTGCCTGTGGTGTTGGGGCGGTTGCCGCCATGCTCTGGACAGCCCGGTTCATGGGTGCAACCTCTGTCCAGATCCTTCATCATTCCACATCCGCTGAAACGACTGGTGATCGCAGTTCCGTGGTAGGGTACGGCGCGGCAGTTGTCTTGAAGCAGGAATGAACCAGGCTGCTCCCTCATACGCGGAAGTTGTTGTCAACCTGCCCCTGCAATCAGGGGCTTTTGATTACCATATCCCGGAGACATTCTCATCTACAATCAAGCCAGGCTGCCTGGTGGAAGTCCCATTCGGCACGCAGCTTGTACAGGGTATTGTTCTGCAATTGGTTGAGGTTGCGCAGGTGCCGGAAACCAAGCCCATCCAGAGCCTGGTGGATCCGCTGCCTGTTCTGACAGGCATGCAAATCAGCCTGGCTCGCCAAATGGCGGAGGAAACATTATCCCCCCTGGCAATGATCCTGGAACTCATGATTCCACCAGGTTTGGGAAAGCACGGCGACATCCAATACTCCATTTCCGACGGAGAGGGGCTTGCCAGCCAATCCCTCACCCCCCTGCAGACTAAAGTGGTCGCCCTGTTGCACCGGCGCGGTTCCCTGCGTGGTCGCCAGATCAATGCTGCATTCCCGCACATAGATTGGAGGAAGTCCATCCAGCCGCTCATCCGTTCCGGGTGGATTTTCACCCAACCGGTTCTACCTTCGCCAACCGTGGGACCCAAAACCGCCCGAACTGCCCGGTTGGCATGTCCGCCTGGGGATGTGGAAAAGCTGGGTGCTGAATCTTCCCGCTCCGAGGCGGTTCGCCAACGGCGGATTGCGGTTTTGCAGTTTTTATCACAGGAACGCCTGCCCGTTCAGGTAACCTGGATCCTGGCGGCAACCGGAGCCAAGCCTGCTGACCTTGCCTGGCTGGCGGAAAAGGGCTGGATTCAATGGGGGGAGACCGAAATTTGGCGGGACCCGCTTGAAGAAGTGGAACCAGCCATTCTTCCTGCGCCCACCCTCACTCCCGAACAGATATTTGCAGTGGATGGCATTGCCCGCGGGTTGAAACAATTGGCTGCAGGAGGAAACACACCTCTTTTCCTGTTGGAGGGCGTCACCGGTTCCGGTAAAACAGAAATTTACCTGCAAGCAGCAGCCAAAGCACTGGAACTGGGCAGGCAGGTAATCATCCTTGTACCGGAAATTTCCCTCACACCCCAGACTGTCCGCCGGTTCCTTTCACGCTTTCCCGGCAGAGTCGGATTAATCCATTCCCGGTTATCGGATGGGGAACGATATGACACCTGGCGGCGGGCGCGCAGCGGTCACCTCGACATCATCATCGGACCGCGTTCGGCTTTGTTTGCACCCCTCCCCCATCCAGGGCTGATCATAATCGATGAATGCCACGATGCTTCCTACCACCAGAGTGAAGACCCGCCGTTTTTTGATGCTGTTCGTTCAGCAGAATTGTATGCAAAAATCAGCGGCAGCTTGCTGCTGTTGGGCTCCGCCACACCGGAAATCACCCAGCGCTACCGGGCGGAACGGGAATCCTGGCAGGTATTCCGCCTGCCTCAGCGGATTCTTGCCCACAACCGCGCCCCATCAGAACCTCAAAACCTTCCGCAATTCCTACCCCTGCCACCCGTGGAAATTGTGGATATGCGGGCTGAACTAAAGGAAGGAAACCGTTCCATTTTCAGCCGGAGCCTGCAGGATGCGCTGAATGTTGTCCAAAAAAATGGCGAACAGGCGATTCTTTTCCTGAACCGGCGCGGTGCAGCAACCTATGTATTCTGCCGCACCTGTGGTGCCATCCTGCGGTGTCCACGCTGCGACCTGCCGCTCACGGTGCACGTTGACCCGGATGGGTTATCCTGTCATTCCTGTGGTTACAATCGGAAAATGCCGGGCAAGTGCCCCGCCTGTGGCAGCAACCAGATCCGCCAGTACGGTACCGGCACCCAAAAAGTGGAACAGGAATTAAATCACCTGGTTCCCGGGCTCCGAACCCTGCGCCTGGATGCCGATACAGTCCAGCAAAAAGGCTCACATGAAATCATTCTTTCCCATTTTGTCCACCACCGGGCAGATGTGTTGATTGGCACCCAGATGCTGGCAAAGGGGCTTGACCTGCCCCTGGTTACCCTCGTGGGAGTGGTTCTAGGAGATGTGGGGTTAACCTTCCCGGATTATCACACCGCCGAACGGACATTCCAGGTTCTCACCCAGGTGATGGGTCGGGCAGGGCGCAGCGTCCGTGGTGGCAGGGCAATCCTGCAAACCTACCAGCCCGAACACCATGCCATCCAATTTGCCGCCCGCCACGATCTGGAAGGTTTTTACCGCCAGGAACTGCAATTCCGCCGGGAAACCCATTTTCCACCATTCTCCCGGCTGGTCCGCCTGGAATACAGGCATAGCCGGTTGCAAAACGCGGAGCAGGAAGCTCAAAAGATGGCAGTTCGCCTCCGGTATTGGATGGAGGCTGAAGGCTTTTCATCAACCGACCTGATTGGACCGGCGCCCTGTTTCCACGGCAAACGGAACGGCTTGTACCGCTGGCAAATCATCCTGCGGGGACCAGACCCAACCGCCCTGCTGCGCGGCAAGGCATTGGAAGACTGGCGCGTCCAGGTGGATCCGCCGGATTTGCTCTAGGGAAGCACCTGCCAGGGATTGATAAATCCACCCATATAGCGGATTTCAAAATGCAGGTGGGGACCGGTGGAATTGCCTGTGCTGCCGGCATAACCGATCAAGCTGCCCTGGTAAACACTCTGACCGCAGCTGACCGTCCAGTTGCTCAGGTGTGCATAGAGGGATTGATACCCATTTCCATGGTCAATCATCACCATGTTGCCATACCCGCCGCTTACCGGTCCGGCATAGATGACAACTCCGCTATCCGTGGCGGAAACCAGGTCACCTGTAAAGGCAGCAATATCAATTGCCAGGTGCCCGGACCAGTAATCATTCCCGGAGAGGACGGTGGTTGCCGTTGGCCATATGAATGTACCCGTACCATAGGCTCCACCCCCACTGACAGTACAACCACCCGGACCCAGGATGGTGGTGCTGACACCTGCCGCCCCGCGTGCAAATGTGGGAACCACCCATTGTTGGAATTCCCGGAACCCTCCAGGAACCATCACATAGGTCCCTGATTCAATGACAGGATTGGTCATGTCCAGCTTGTTACCTGGATAAGCAAGGATGGCGTCCGGATACACTTTGAATTTGCCCGCAACGGATTCAACCGTGTCGCCTTCCTGCCATTCATAGAGAATACCATCCGTGGGTGGGATTTTTAAGGTCAGACCAACCTCAATCATGTGGGGATCATCCCGCAGGACATCGTAATTGGACCAGAGTAACGATTCCGGTTCAATATTAAACGCATGGGCAATACCAAAGATCGAGTCACCCTGTTCAATTGTATAATCAACAACTGATTCACGTCCCCGGGTTGGGATGATGGTGTGCACCTCCGCCGGGCGCGCCAGGGCAAAAACACCTTTACCGGGCACGTAAGCAGGCAAAGCCACATCCCCCTTGTAGGTTTGCATGGCGTCAGGAGCAGATGCCGGGGATGCTGTAACTGATCCTCCCGGAAGCCGCTGGACAAGCAGATAGACCATCAGGGCGGTCATCACCGCCGCTGCCCCCCACAAAACCCATTGCAGCCAGTCAATATTCCGGTTGGAACTGGTGGGTTTTGAGGTTGTTGTTTGAGACACTAATCCTCCGTCAGGTTCTCCAGGAATTCCTGGTTGGAACGCGCCCGGTTCATTCTTTGTAAAATGGCTTCGGTTGCCACCGCCGCGTCCATCGCCGCTCCCTGGGGAGCTGGTGCAATCATCTGTAAATACATGCGACGCATCAACCACACACGCTGCAACACATCCGGACCCAGCAGCAATTCTTCACGCCGGGTGGACGAACGCTCAAAATCAATCGCCGGGAACACCCGCCTCTCCTGAAGTTTGCGGGAGAGATGCAGTTCCATGTTGCCGGTACCCTTGAATTCCTCGTACACCACATCATCCAGCCGGGAACCGGTATCAACCAGCGCAGTGGCAATGATTGTCAAAGAGCCGCCTTCCTCAATATTCCGCGCTGCACCAAAGAAGCGTTTTGGCGGATACAATGCGGAAGGATCCATACCACCCGATAATGTGCGCCCCGAGGGATTTACCGTCAGGTTATATGCCCTCGCCAGCCGCGTAATCGAGTCCAGTAATATTACCACATCCCGCCCAATTTCAACCAGCCGTTTTGCCCGTTCCAGCGTGATTTCCGCCATGCGGACATGGGCGCTGACCGGTTCGTCGAAAGTGGAAGCCACCACTTCCGCATCCACCGAGCGATCCATATCCGTCACTTCTTCCGGGCGTTCACCAATCAGGGCAACAATCAAATGCACATCCGGATATTTGATGGAAATGGCATTGGCAATGTCTTTGAGGATGGTTGTTTTCCCAGCTTTCGGTGGGGACACAATCATCCCGCGCTGCCCCCGCCCGATGGGTGCGATCAGGTTAATGACCCGGGTTGAAAGCGTGGAGCGGTTGGTTTCCAGGTCATAGCGTTTTTCCGGGAAGATGGGAGTCAGGTTTTCAAATGCCACCCGTTCGCGTGCCTGGTCAGGGGTTTGCCCGTTGATGAATTCCGCCTTTACCAACCCGTGATGTTTTTCTCCCTCGCGTGGTGGGCGAACTGTTCCAATGACCAGGTCGCCGTTGCGGAGTTCAAACCGGCGCAACTGCGCCTGTGAAACATAGACATCATCCGGTCCATATTGGTAATTAAGCCGGAGAAATCCAATCCCCTCCGGCATAATTTCCAGGACACCCCCACGAACTTCCTCACCTTCCTGTTGGGCTTCTGCCTGGGCTATTTTAATGACCAGGTTTTCTTTTTTTAGCCGGTGAGCATTGGGAATATTCAATGCTTTGGCTTGTTCGCGGAGTTCCGCCAAGGGTGCATATTCCAGTTTTAAAATGTCCATTGTATTCTCAGTTTCTCATGGAATGATTGGTTGAGGCAAAAACAAGCTAACCCGCTCAAGCAGGTTCCTCATGGATCGTATTCAATTCATCTTTCGTTGGGAGTTCCAAGCCCTCCAGATGGTTGGTGTCACCAACACAGTCACCCAAGAGCCAATCGGATTATATCATGTATACAAACCCTACGCAAGCTGATGAAAATATGAAAAGTATTAACAATTTCCAGCCTGCACACAGGTTGATCGTGTTTCTCCATGCAGGCTGGAAATTCATAATGAACAATTAATGCCGTCGGCGCTTCTTCTTTTGCCCGGCAGAGGGTGCGGACTCGGATTCATCTTCTCCTTCAACAGAATCTGCAGACTGGGATGGATCTAATACCTCCTCCGAACTACGGCTGGGACGATAGGTGAACATGGCGGTTGCCACACCGGAGCGGATGTCCGCCAGAAGCTCTTGAAACAATTCGGATGCCCGGGATTTGTATTGCACCAGGGGATCCTTCTGGGCATACGACTCCATCGAAATGGACACCCGCAAGCCTTCAATCTGCGTCAGGTATTCAACCCAGTAATGTGAAATCGTTCGCAAGAGCAATTCGCGATAAGATTCATTCTGGCGACGCTGACCAAGCAAAAGGGCAACCCTCTCCCGCAAATCCGGATCCAGGTCCATAAGGGATTGATCCGCAACCTGGCTGTACCTCTCTGCTCCCAGTTCCTCACCGAGCAAAACCTGGACTGCCGGATCAAGGCGGGATAAGGTAACCTGGTTCTGAACCAGCCTGCCGTATTCCACCCGCCCACGTAGAACCTGGATGGCTTCTTCCGCTTTGTGTAAATGTTCCAGTACTTCGTTCAGAAGTTCTTCTTCCTCCCGCCGTTCCAGGAAACGGGCGGCATAAAATACATAATTGATCCGGCTGACCCGTCGATATACCTGGCGGTGGGTGCGCCGGTCAAATCCCATCTGCTTTCCCTGTGCCATCAGGATGAAGAAGGCGGGGAAATTCCGGGGATTCAGGGCTGCCTGCCCCAATTTTTCCATCACTGGCTCCAGGTCCCGGGCAATTTGTCCCTCGTCCCCCAGCAGCCGGTTTATCCTCTGCTGGTACGCGTTTTCCAGTGCCTGCAGAATCAATTCGGTGATTTCATCCCACGAGAGACCCTGCAACTGCCCTAATTTCAATTCCAAGTCACCGCTGCGCCGTTCCAGCGAGCCCACCAGACGGGTCAACGCAGTTCCAACAAGGATGCCATCCACCTGCTCCCGGACAACTTCCATGGCTGGCTTGGATCCTTCAGCGACACCACGCATTTGTTCCGGGGAAAGCCGCAACGGCACCCGCAGCATGTCCGAGAGATCATTCACCACCTCCTGCGGACGGCGTGGCGGCTGGCTTTCATCCTGCACCTTCAGACCATCCAGGAACATATCAATGGCATCCTCGCGTTCCTGCCGCTGCCGTTCCAAGCTTTCCTCCACCTTTTCCAGCAGCGCGCGCACCTGTCGGACAAGATGCTCCTGTTCCTCCTCCAGCGATTGAACCGCCATATCCAAAAGGTGGACCAACACGGACTCCGGTTGCAGGTTCTGCTCCGCTTGCAGCCTGCGGGCAAGTTCTTCTGAAAGCAGGCGCAGGGAGTACGATGGGAATGTGACACCTTCCACATCGATCATCGGTTGAACGTCATCCAGGTAAGCCAGGAGTTTCCAGGGACCTTCCTCATCCTGCAGCGCTTCCCGGACACGCTTTTCCACCTCAATTTTCAGCATGTCTTCTATATCTTCGGTCAGGTCCGGCTTTTCAAATACCAGGTCCCGCTGGGCAAATATTCTTTTACGCTGGGTGTTAAGGACATCATCATACTCCAACAGGCGTTTTCGGACATCGAAATTGTTGCCCTCCACGCGGGTTTGCGATTGTTCCACCACCCGTCCCAACACGCCGCTTTCAATCGGAATATTGTCATCCAGTTTCAACCGTGCCATCAGGGCTTCCACCTGACCACCTCCAAAGAGACGCATCAGGTCATCTTCAAGCGACAGGTAAAAACGTGAAGAACCCGGGTCTCCCTGGCGGGCAGCGCGCCCCCTCAACTGGTTGTCGATCCGGCGGGCTTCATGCCTCTCCGAGCCAATCACATGCAGCCCGCCCAGCGTGCGGACTTTTTCCATCTCGTCCATGTGCTGCAAAAAGACCAGGGCAGATTCTTCATAAATCCCATACTGCTCCCCCGGAACGCTCTTCAATTCCTGGAACAACTGGTTGTCCGTCATGGCATAGGGATTGATGCCTGCCCTTCGCAATATGCGGGTCACATCCCGGCGCACCGCATCTGGCAAATCCCCACCCAGCTTGATATCCACACCGCGCCCTGCCATGTTGGTTGCAATCGTTACCATCCCAAAGGCACCAGCGCGGGCAATAATCCCGGCTTCCTCATCATGCTTGCGGGCATTCAAAACCTGGTGGGGAATTCCTCCTTGCAGCACCTTTAACAGGCGGGGTTGATCATCGGCAGTCAATCCAACCATGGGTAGCAAGCGAGCCAGGTTTTCTGGATCTTCAGGATTGATGGTATTCAATCCTGCCGTTCGCGCCACCGAACGCATCTCTCCAGGATTGACGTCCGGGAGAGGCTTATTGAGAAATTTCAATTCAGGAATGGCAGTCTGGGAATCCGTTTTGCCGTTTTTTTCCAGCCAGGCATCCCGCACCAGCATGGCTTGAAGCAAGCGCCGAACCATCTCCGCCTGCAACCTGGCAGACAGACGCTCGGAATGTTCCACGGAAGTTGTACCCACAAGCTGTGGTCTGCCCATGACGTGAAACCGGAGGATTTCCAGGGTGATGGCGCGCAGTTTGGCTTCTTCGGTGCGGTAAACCACATCCGGATAATCCTTGCGCTGCCAGAAAACCGGAGAATGTTGCGGATCGTTCCGGCGGGCATAGTAGGTTGTCTTATATCCATCCTCATCCTTGCCCTGCATTTCCACCAATGGAGATCCGGTATTGGTGGCGTTGTACTCAAGGTTGGTGGGTATGGGCATGACCTCCAGCTTGTAGATCTTCTGGAATTCCTCCTGCTCTGTCATGGCAGTTCCAGTCATGCCCGCCAGTTTTTCGTACATGCGGAAATAATTTTGGATGGTGATTGTCGCGTAGGTTACGTTTTCCGGTTCCACCCGGACGCCTTCCTTTGCTTCCACAGCCTGGTGCAATCCTTCGGACCAGCGGCGTCCCGGCATCAACCTGCCCGTAAATTCATCCACAATGACCACCCTGCCCGCCTGCACAATATAATCCTTGTTGCGGCGGAAGAGGTATTGCGCCCGAAGTGCCTGCTCCAAATACCCCCAGATACGCGCCTGTTCCGGATTGATGTCATCCGGGCGGTCCGGATCGCGCAGCGACATTTGTAAAATGTCCTCAACCCGAGCCTCACCAATTTCCGTCAGGTTGACCGTGCGATCCTTTTCATTAACTTCCACTTCCTGAGGTTTTAACTGCCGAACCACCTGTGCCATGCGGTCATACAAGGAAGTATCATCAGAAGCCGGACCAGAGATAATCAATGGAGTACGGGCTTCATCAATCAGAATATTATCCACTTCATCGATAATGGCAAAATAATGACCCCGCTGAACGCGGTCGCTCTTCCGCATTGTCAGGTTGTCCCGCAGAAAATCAAAGCCAAATTCGCTGTTGGTGCCGTAAGTAATATCGGCAGCATATGCTTCCCGCCGTTCCACCAGCCGCAGTTGATCTTGATCTTCAAAGGGGGAACGTTTTTCCAGGTCCACCAGGAAGGCTTTCAATCCATTTTCTGTCCGGGATGCCATTTGCAGCACACCCACCGAAAGACCAAGAGCGTGGTAGATGCTTGCCATCCAGCGCGCATCCCGGCGTGCCAGGTAATCATTCACTGTCACAAGGTGAACCCCGCGCCCTGTCAGAGAGTTGAGATAGACCGGCAGGGTTGCCATGAGGGTTTTTCCTTCACCGGTCCGCATTTCTGCAATCTTTCCATCGTGCAGGGTCATCCCGCCAATTAACTGCACATCATAATGCCGCTGCCCGATGGTCCGTTTTGCAGCTTCCCGCACCACAGCAAATGCTTCGGGCAGGATGTCTTCCAGTGTCTCCCCATTGCGAACCCTCTCCCGGAATTCCGCTGTAGAAGCTGCCAGCTGATCATCCTCCAGGCTTTCATACCGGGGCTCCAGTTCATTGATCTGGTTGACCAGATCAAGATATTTCTTTAACGCACGCCCCTGCGGGTCTCCCCCCAGGAAGCGGACTATTTTTTGGAACATATGCCAGAATCCTTTCTCGGAGGGAAATTATAGCATGAGTAGACACCCCGATATAAGCAGGTTGATGCTCCAACCATCAAGCTATGGTGTGTTCCACCATAGCCTGATGGAATGGAAAATGAATGGATTGTTTTGACCCACAGGGTTGAAAGATTGGCTGCAGATCAAATATGGATGGGATGCCCCTCCACACCATGAGCGGCTTCCATCAGCACCTCACTCAATGTCGGATGGGCATGGACATTCCGGGCAATTTCCGCGGCAGTCAGTTCCATGCGTTGTGCCAGGGTCAATTCCGGCAACAATTCCGATACTTCCGGACCAATCAGGTGTGCACCGAGAATCTCGCCATACTTTGCGTCCGTAATTATTTTTGCAAAACCGGCGTAATCACCCAACCCCAGTGCCTTTCCGTTGGGTTGGAAAGGGAACCTGCCAATTTTTACCTCGTAACCGGCTTCCTTTGCCTGGGCTTCGGTTAACCCAAACGAGGCAACCTGGGGCTGGCAATAGGTCGCCCGCGGCATCATGCGATAATCCAATGCCACAGTGTCCACCCCGGCAATCGATTCGGCACACACGATTCCCTGGGCGGATGCCACGTGCGCAAGCAGGAGTTGACCGGTCACATCACCAATCGCCCAGATTCCCGGTACATTTGTCGCCATGTGCCCATCAATTTTAATGAATTTCCGTTCGGTCAGTTCCACACCGACTTCTTCCAACCCAAGGTCCGCCGAGTTGGGCTTGAATCCAATTGCCACAAGGGCTTGTTCAGCTTCCAACACCTGAAGGGCATCCCCTTCGCCAACCGTCACCCGAACGCCTGTATCGGTGGTTTCCACCTTTTGCACCCGGGTACCGGTAAGAAGCCTGACACCCCGCTTGGTGAAAGCCTTGGCAAGCTCATTGCTCACTTCCTCATCTTCCAGCGGCAGGATGCGGGGAAGCATTTCCACAATTGTGACTTCAGTTCCGTAAGAACTCCAAATGGTGGCAAACTCCATCCCAATTGCTCCAGCGCCAATGATGACAACCGAAGCCGGGCGCTTTTCCTGGAGAATGGCTTCCAGGTAGGTGAGGATTTTTTCGCCATCCGGTACAACCCCCGGGATCAATGCCGATCGCGCCCCTGTTGCAATGATGACATTCTTTGTCACCAGTTCCTGCGATTTTCCATCCGCGTCCAGGACAACCACCCGGTCCCTGGCTGCCAGCCGGGCAACACCCATGTACTGGTCAATATTATTCTTGCGCATCAGTAAACCAACCCCTTTGGTCAAGCGATTGGATACCTGCCGGCTGCGCTTGACGGCTGCGGAATAATCCAACTGCAAATTTTCCACCGAGATACCAAATTCCTTGGTGCGCTCCCGCAAAATATGTGCCAATTCAGCGTTTCGCAGCAGGGACTTGGAGGGAATGCAGCCCACATTCAGACAAACACCACCCATCCACTGTTTTTCCACAATCGCTGTTTTTAATCCAAGCTGGGATGCCCGAATTGCCGCCACATACCCCCCAGGTCCCGCTCCAATTACAACCACATCATATTCTGCCATATCTTTTCTCCTTGGTCATTCATTGAGATGATGATATCCAAAACCGGTAAACGTCTCACGGCTTTAAGTTCGCAAGAAATTCCTGCATCCAGGCAAGCCGCCGGACAGGAACTTTGACAGGGTCAAAAATTGTCCAGGTAAATGTTTCAGCAAAATCCTCTGCAACACAGGTATTCCCATAGGCGGTCGGGTTTGCCCAGCACTCTTGAGGTGAACATCGAATGGCATAATCCTTGCGGGGAACAAAGCGGGGAAAACAATGTTCCGGATGTCCGCCAACCGCTTTAAGCATCCTGTCGGCAGCGCCACCTCCCACAAACGTGGCGGGAACCAGCCCGCCCAGGCTGTTATCCAGGACATGCCCCATTTCGTGAACAATGTGCCGGATGCCGCCATTCATGAAATACGGACTCAGGCGAACCTGTGTCCAGGGATACACAAAACTCTTGTCTTTCAGAAACGGCAGTTTCCCCATCAAACCCGGTCGGGTGAGGATGGCAGGCAAATAGGAATTGACCCAGGCAGCCCCATCACCGCCGGTGAGTTGGTGAATAAATTCAGCCACCCGCGAGGCAGCCTCGCGGATGACAGTAACTTCTTCTTCCGTCCACCCCCCCTCCAGCCTCCAGCCAAAATCGTAACGCAGCCTGCCAGCCGGGGTGTTTAACTGTTCTTCAATCTTTTCTTTCATCATGTTCCAGTGGCAAAATCACCAGGCATGGAATCCCCAACACAAAGGATTCCATGCCTGGAAATCACGACTAGGTCCAGTTTTCCAAACCGCTGACAATTTTCGCCAGGAATCCATCCGCGCTGGCACCATCGAGGATGCGATGGTCAAATGTCAAAGAAAGATACACCATCGGGCGGACTGCTATGGCATCATTCTCCACGACAACAACCCGTTTCTGGATAGTGCCAACACCCAGAATGGCACACTGGGGCTGGTTGATGACCGGCATGGCAAAAAGCGAGCCACCAATGCCATGGTTGGTGATGGTAAACGTGCCACCCTTGACCTCATCCGGCTGCAGTTTGTGTTCCCGTGCCCGGCTGGACAGGTCATTGATTTGTCTTGCCAGCCCAAGCAGGGAGTAACCGTCTGCATGTTTGATGACAGGGACAATCAGTCCTTCCTCTCCCAAAGAAGTTGCCATGCCAAAGTGGATGGCTCCGTGAATGAGAATGCCCTCGTCAGACCAGGAGGAATTGACAATCGGGAATGCCCGCAAAGCCGCCACCGCTGCCGAAATGAAATAGGCAGTAAATGTCAGGTTCACCCCATCGCGTGAAAATTCCGCTTTGTGGGCATCGCGGTGTTTGATCACCCGGCTCATATCAGCTTCCATGACGGTCGTTACATGCGGAGAAGTGCGCTTGCTCATCACCATGTGATCCGCAATTGCTCGCCGGATGGTGGTTAGCGGGACCAGCCGATCCCCTCCAACCAGCCTGGCTGGCGGGGCAGATTGGAGGGCTGGTGCGGCAGGGGTGGGTGCCTGCCCTGCCGTTCCACCCGGGAACATCAATTCCGTGGGGCGGAACAAATCGCCTTCACCCGGTGTTTCCCAGGCAGCCGGTTCCTGTGCCGGGGACTGACGGCTCTCCAGAAATGCAAGCACATCCTTCTTGGTGATCCGCCCTCCCTCCCCCGTACCTTTTACCTGGCGCAGATCCACACCGTGTTCCTGGGCAATCTTCGCCACAACGGGTGAAATGAAACCAAGCTCGCGTTCCCTGCCAGCTGGCGGGATTGTTGGGGCAACTTGCGGCGCAGTGGCTGTTACATCAACCGCTGGTTTTGCATCCTGTGGTTGGATCATTCCCTCTCCGCCAGGCTGTTCACCCGGCTCGCCAATCCATGCAATGACCGTCCCAGCCCGAACTGTCGTACCTTCCGGTACCAGGATTTTTAAGATGACCCCCGAAGTTGGGCTGGGGATTTCCGAATCCACTTTGTCGGTGTTTACTTCCAGCAAGGATTCAAACTCCTGGATGCTCTCCCCTTCTTTTTTCAACCATTTCATCACGGTGCCTTCCACAACCGATTCGCCCAATTGCGGCATGATCACTTGTGTTGCCATGTTTCCTCCTAATACCTTGCCAGTTCACGGATGGCGCTGGAAATTTTTTCCGGGTTTGGCATAAACCAATCCTGCAGGGGATGGCTGAAAGGCACACCGGGAACATCCGGTCCACACAAACGCCGTACGGGAGCATCCAGGTCGGTAAATGCGCCCTCGGCAATCGTTGCAGCTACTTCAGCGCCATACCCACCGGTTAAATTTGCTTCGTGCACAATCAATGCCTTGCCAGTCCGCTGAACGGAGGCAAGGATGGTTTCCCGGTCCACCGGGTAGAGAGTGCGCAAATCAACCACCTCCACACTGATGCCTTCCGCAGCAACCTTCTCGGCAGCCTGGAGGGCATAGTAATGCATCATGCCATACGCAAACACAGACACATCGGTTCCAGCACGGCTGATCCTGGCAGGACCAATGGGGACTGTAAATTCACCTTCAGGCACCTCTCCCTTGATCAGCCGATAGCCTTTCTTGGGTTCAAAGAAGATCACCGGGTTGGGATCGCGCACCGCCGATTTCAGCAATCCCTTGGCGTCATAGGGGTTGGATGGAATAACAACCTTTAAACCGGGCACCTGTGCAAACATGGCTTCCGGTGACTGGGAATGGTACAAACCACCGCCAATCCCACCACCATAGGGAGCGCGGATCACCATGGGCACTGTCCATTCCCCATTGGATCGATAACACATTTTGGCAGCTTCACTGATAATCTGGTTATATGCCGGGTAAATGAAATCCGAGAATTGGATTTCGCAGATGGGTTTCATGCCATAGAGAGCAGCCCCAATACCCACCCCAACGATGGAAAGCTCCGCCAGCGGGGAGTCAATCACACGGTCGGCACCGTACTTATCGAATAATCCCACGGTCGCCCGAAAAACTCCGCCTCGAATTCCCACATCTTCCCCAACAATAAAAACGTTGGGGTCGCGCGCCATCTCCTCGTCCATTGCCTGGCGAATGGCTTCAATCAAGGTCATTTCAGTCATGGCGCACCTCTTCAGCATAAACGGGATATGTACCTTCCTCCACGTTGGGGTATGGAGCCTGGGTGGCAAATTGAACGGCATCATCCACCATTTCCCTGGCGCGGGCTTCCATGCCTTCCACCTGCTCGGGGGTTAATAATCCCTCCTGCTCCAGCCGGGATCGAACAACAAGGATCGGGTCGCGCTGTTTGTGCTCCTCCACCTCCTCCCGGCTGCGATATGTCCGGTCATCATCATCCGAGGAATGGGGTGTGATCCGGTACATGCGGGCTTCAATCACAGTCGGTCCATTGCCGGAGCGCGCTTTTTCTGCCGCCCGGGCAACCACCTCGTACACCTTGTAGGGATCTGTTCCGTCCACCGTAAGACCTTCCAATCCCAACCCGCAGGCTTTATCCGCTGAACTGCGGACCGCCATTTGTTTTTCCTGTGGCACTGAAATGGCGTACTGGTTGTTTTCCACCAGGAAGATGACCGGCAACTGATGAACTGCCGCCCAATTGACCGCCTCGTACCATTCTCCTTGCGAGGTGGAACCCTCACCGATGGTTGTCAACACCACCTGGTCCTTCTTTTGCATTTTCATCGCCAGTGCAATCCCGGCGGCATGACATGCCTGCGTGGCAACCGGGGCGGAATGGCTGACTGCATTTGCGCGCCGCAAACTCCAATGGCTTGGCATTTGACGCCCGCCCGAGGATGGTTCTCCCTGCTTGCCCATCAGGCTCAAGACAAATTCACGCGGTGTATATCCAAGGCAGATCATGAGCGCGAGGTCGCGGTAATAGGGTGTCACCCAGTCCTCCCCCCGGTTCAGGGCAAAAGCAGCGCCCACCTGGGCGGCTTCCTGCCCAATCCCGGAGATGTGGAAGGCAATTTTGCCCTGGCGGTGGAGGACCCAGGCGCGTTCATCCAACCGGCGCGCCAGGAGCATCATCCAGTACATCTCAATCCGTTGTTCTTTGGTTAATTCCATCCGTATTGCTCCTTTCCTCCAGCAATCATAAACGGTTTTGATCCGAATATCAAATCACTGTAAACCCATCGCCGCCAGCATCTCATCGTCAGATGCATACTTAAAACACATCAACCCGCGGCGCCCGGCTTCCTCGCGTTCCATTGTCTCCAACTTGCACAGATCCGTATTGGAAACAACCCGCTTTCCGGAAAGACGGATTTTCTCATCAATTTTTTCCAGCAAAAACACCTTCACCGGGGTTTTCGCTGCCAGATATTGAAGCATTGCCCGGGCTCCATTGGTTCCATCACGGCGGGCAACACCCACCAACCCGGTGCTTGCCTGCCGGGACCAGCCAGCCACAAAGATCCCCTGGATGGGTTGATTGGTTTCCGGGTCGAACACTTCATAAGATTGTTCATCAACAGGGTGGGAGGGATTGGGATTTTTCACAAATTCCGAACCCTTGACAGGCAAACCCAAACGGTCATCCACACGGTCACCAATCGCGAAAATTACCGTATCCACATCCACGATCCGGCGGGTTCCCAGCGAACGCGCCTTGGTGTCCCCATTGACAAGCTGGAGGGTATTGTCTTCCACTTCCAATCCAACCATCCCGCCCCCGTCATTTCCGATAATGCGGGTGGGAGATTGGAGGAAATTCAAGGTCATCCGGGTGGTGGAACCAGTTGGCTGGGCATTGGAGGCAATGGCATGCAGGCTGGCTTGAACTGCATCGGGGTCCTGCCCCACCGCCCGCATAATATCCGCCACCCGGTTCACTTCCGCATCATAGGCGGCGAGATCAATATTGGCTCCAATCGTTTCCACTTCCTTCTTGTCAAATTTCACTTCCGCCGGACCGCGCCGGGCAATCGCCATGACCTCATCCACATGTTTTTCGGTAATCAGGTAACGGGCAATATCCATCATCACGTTTCCTACGCCAACGACTGCCACCCGCCTGCCAATCCGGTACGGCTTTTGACTGTAAGGTGGAAGCAGATTGTAGTGGTAGACAATATCCTTGGCATGATACACCCCCACAAGATCTTCTCCTGGCAGCCCCAGCCACTTGGTGCCCTGGGCACCTGCTGTAACCAGAATTGCCTGGCAGCCCAGTTCCCATAAATCATCCAGGGAAAGATCCCCATCCTTGCCCACCACAATGTTGCCGTAATAATGTACATTGGGCAGCGAGAGGATTTGCCGGAACTGGGCGCGCAACCCTTCCTTCATTTTCAATTTTTCCGGGTAAATGCCGTATTCCGCCAAACCACCCGGTTTGATATCCCGGTTCAGGAGAATGACTTCCACCCCCTGCCCTGCAAGTTCTTTGGCGGCAAACAATCCCGCCGGACCTGCCCCAACAACCGCCACCAGATAACGATCCTGCTTTTCCATGTTCCCTGCCTTTCCATACCTGATGATGTTTACATTAATGATAATTATACATGGTTCATATCCACAAAATTGCAGTCTATGCTATATTCAGGATATATCGAATTTGATGGGAGCAAGGATCATGAATCAAGGTGAAACCACAGAGCCCCGGGAAGAAAAAAGAACAGAAACCCGCCAACCTCACATCGATCGGTCGAAGATCAAGCCTGCTTTTTGGATGGTAAGTTCCATTCTCTCCCTGGTGGTTAATATCATTCTGATTGCAGTCATCCTCCTGTTGGGACGGGAGCTATTTACACTGAAAAATATTCTCTCTGCCAACCTGATTGAACCGCTCTACACCAATTTCAAACTGATGGATGAAGCACATATCCGCATGACCATTCCAGTCAGCACTACCGTTCCGGCTGTCTTCGAATTACCACTGGAAACAGACACTTCGGTGACCCTGACCACCGACACAGTCATCACAAACGCTGAAGTGTCAGTGTATACGGGAGGATTGATGATTCAAAATGCCCGGACGGATATTGTCCTTCCGGCGGGGGCAGTGTTACCGGTTCATCTGTCTCTTACCGTGCCTGTTAATCAATCCATCCCGGTGGAATTAAACGTGGATGTGGACATTCCCCTGGAGGAAACAGAACTGCATGAACCATTTGTCGGTCTACAGCAGGTGGTTGAACCTTATTACAACCTGCTTAGCCCGGGACCATCCTCCTGGCAGGAAGCCATTTGCGGGAAAACACCCGGCAAGTTCTGCCAATTCTTTATTCGTTGAGGTCGCATGACAGACACCTTTACACGGATTTCCCTCCCCAACGGGTTGCTCGTCCAACTGAAAGAAATCCACACCACGCCCATCATTAGCCAGTGGATATGGTACCGGGTTGGCTCCCGCAATGAGATCCCCGGTAAAACCGGTATTTCTCACTGGGTGGAGCATATGCAGTTTAAAGGCACGCCCAACTTCCCCTCCGGCGTTCTGGATAAAGCCATTTCCCGGGAGGGCGGTTTTTGGAACGCGTTCACGTACCTGGACTGGACCACCTTCTTTGAAACCATGCCTGCCGGAAAAATTGACCTGGCATTGCAACTGGAAGCGGACCGGATGTTCAACAGCCAGTTTGATGAACATGAGGTGGAATCAGAACGCACGGTAATCATCTCGGAACGGGAAGGAAGTGAAAATGAACCCCTGTTCCGCCTGGGAGAAGCAGTCCAGGCAGCCAGCTTTGATCTGCATTCTTATCACCACGAAGTGATCGGAGAAAAAAACGATTTACTCAAAATATCCCGCGATGATCTATATGAACATTACCGATCGTACTATCATCCGGGAAACGCAGTCATTGCCCTGGCAGGTGATTTCGAGATGGATGCAATGATCGATCGCCTGTCACAACTGTATGCCAGCCTGCCTGCCGGCTCCACCCCCACAAACCATATCCAGGCGGAAGCGCCGCTTGAAGCTGAACGGCGGATCGAAGTATCCGGACCCGGTCAAACCACCTTCCTGCAACTTGCCTACCGGTCTCCGGCTGCCAGCAATCCCGACTTCTTTGCGTTTTCAGTCCTGGACAGCCTTCTTTCCGGTCCTTCCAGCCTGAACATGTTTGGCGGGGGTATTTCCAACAAGACCAGCCGTCTCTACCGGGCACTGGTTGAACGCGAGCTTGCGATCTCGGTGGGCGGCAGTCTGCCAGCCACCATTGACCCATACCAGTATGATATTCATATCACGGTGCATCCAAACCAATCACCGCAGGCAGTTCTAAAGGCTGTTGACGATGAAATCCACCGGTTCCAGGATTCCCTGGTGTCCATGGACGAGGTCCGGCGGGCAATCAAGCAAAGCCGGGCGCTGTTTGCATATGGCAGCGAGAACATCACCAACCAGGCTTTCTGGCTGGGTTATGCTGAAATGTTTGCTCATTATGACTGGTTTGAAGGATATGTCAGCCGCCTGGAGACAATTACACCGGAAGACATCCAAACCATTGCCCGGACATGGCTGAATCCAAGCCACCGCGTGGTGGGCACGTATCTCCCCACCGGGGATGGGGAGGTAGGCAAATGAAACAGCAACAGCCAGTAAAGTACAATTCCATTCCAGGCGGAGATGACATTACGCGAGCCATCCTACCCAACGGCGTTGTTGTTCTGACACGTGAAAATTTTAACAGCCCATCCGTTGTTATTCAAGGATACTTGCCGGGGGGCAGCATCTTTGACCCGGCAGAAAAGCTGGGTCTGGCTCACTTCACAGCAACCTGCCTGATGCGCGGTACCCAAAGCCAGACCTTTCAGGAGATCTATGATACTCTGGAATCCGTAGGGGCAAGCCTGGGTTTTGGGGCAAGCGTTCACAATATCAATTTTGCCGGGCGGTCCTTGGCGGAAGACCTGCCCCTGCTGCTGGAACTGGTTACTGCCAGTGTGATGGAACCAACCTTCCCAAAGGAGCATGTGGAGCGGGTGCGGGCACAATTCCTGACTCACCTTGCCATCCGGGAGCAGGATACCGAGGAGCGCGCATCCCTTGCCCTGGATGAAATTCTCTTTCCAAACCATCCCTATGGCACACCAGAGGATGGATACATCGAAACCATTCAGCGGATCCAGCGGGAGGATCTTATCCGCTTCCAAGCAGAAAACTTCGGACCGGGCGGGGCTGTTATCGTTGTCGTGGGGGCAGTCAGCAGCACTGATGTCATGGATCACATTTACAAGACTGTGGCAACTTGGCGCAATCCTCGACAAAACACCCCTCCCGCCCTGCCAGTCCCCCAGCCAATACAGCAAACCATCCGAAAACACATCCCATTGCCTGGAAAAAGCCAGACAGACCTGTTTATCGGAACTCATGGACCCAAACGTACAGCCCCGGAATACCTTGCCGCCTCCCTGGGAAACAATATCCTTGGGCAATTCGGCATGATGGGACGGATTGGCGATGTGGTCCGGGAGCAGGCGGGACTGGCATACGCGGCGTCCACCAGCCTGAATGCCTGGCACCAGGGTGGTTCCTGGGAAGTATCCGCCGGTGTCAATCCCGCCAACCTCGACCGAGCCATTGACCTGATCACTCGGGAATTGGAACGGTTTGTTCGTGAGCCGGTTTCCCATGATGAGTTGCAGGACAGCCAGGCAAACTATATCGGGCGGCTGCCCCTGTCACTGGAATCCAATGCCGGGGTTGCCGGTGCAATCCTGAACCTGGAAAGATTCCAATTGGGTCTTGACTATTACAGGCTATACGCAGACCGTATCGCCGCCATTTCACCAGATGAAATCCTGTCCGCTGCCCAAGCCTTCATCCACCCAGAACACCTGGCAATTGTATCCTCCGGTCCAGAGTTGGAGTAATTCCCATGCTGCGGACAGGCATTGACCTGGTGGAGATCAACCGGCTGGAAAACCTTCGACCGGAGATCCGGGAGCGATTCCTCCAAAGGGTGTTCACCCCCGGCGAATTACAAGATGCCCATGGCAGCCTGCAAATGCTTTCCGGGCGGTTTGCTGCCAAGGAGGCTGTTGCCAAGGCATTACAGACCGGCATTGGTCCCATCGGTTGGCAGGATATTGAAATCCGCAAAGGCACTGCAGGCGAACCCATATTAACCCTGCATGGAGCTGCCCAGGAACTTGCCGAAGGTCTGGGATTGGTGGAGTGGTCGGTCAGCATCAGCCACACCCGGCAGTATGCTGTGGCGTGCGTGGTAGCCCTGGGTAAAGACCGGGAGAACAGGAAATGAAAATTCTTTCGGTCAGCGATCTTGAAATGGGATTCCTGTATTCCCCCCGAATTGCTGAACGATTTTATGACGTGGATATGATCATTTCCTGTGGTGATCTTCCATATTATTACCTGGAGTATATGATCAGCATGCTGAACATCCCGCTTTACTATGTGCGCGGAAATCATGCCGCCCAGGTGGAGAGCGGATTCGGAGGAGATCGAACCCATCCATGGGGTGCAGTGGATATGCACCGCCGGGTGGTGGAGGATGACACAGGATTGCTGCTTGCCGGGATTGAGGGCAGTCTGCAATACAATAACGGTCCCCACCAATATAACCAGGATGAAATGTGGTGGATGGTGTGGATGCTGGTTCCACAACTTTTTTTTAACCGAATTCGTTTCGGGCGCTACCTGGATATTTTTATTACACACGCTCCTCCATTCGGCATCCACGATCGGGATGACCGCCCACACCAGGGAATCAAGGCTTTCAACTGGCTGATTCGGGTGTTTCAACCAACCCTGCACCTGCATGGACACATCCACCTCTACACCCAGAATGTTGTTCCGGTTACAAGGGTAAATCATACCCAGGTCATCAATACATATGGCTACCGTGAGATAAAATTTGACTTGCCAGGAAAGCGTGGCGAACTTTCCCGTGCCCAATTGAAAATCGCCAATTCGGAGGTGATTATGCCAACCGACTCCCCTCCCCCCATTCGAAAAATGGCAAATGAGGATTTTAACAATGCCATCCGGAAGGGTTTCTGGCGGTCTGTTGTGAGCTGGTTAAAAAAGAAGGATGACCGCTTGCTCCCTTTTGATGAATACAGAAAGCGGCTTCCGTTTTCCAGTGAACACTACCTGGGGATGCGCCAGATCGAGATCGATCGAATTGTGGGCAGTGTTGGTCGATACCAGGATTTTGATGGAGCGTTTTTGCCCCGCCATGAACGGATTCGCCCCCGGTGGGAAAGTATTGATACCGCCCATTTGCAGGATGTGATTTTACCCCCCATTGAAGTCTACAAGATTGGCGAAATTTATTTTGTCCGGGATGGTAATCACCGTGTTTCTGTTGCACGGGAAAAAGGTCAGCTTTACATTGACGCACAGGTAATTGAAATTGATGTTCCATTCCCGGTGGATGAAAACACCAGCCTGGATGATCTAATTCTTGCCAGGGAACAACAAATGTTCCAGCAGGATACCCACCTGCACGAACTCCGCCCCGGTTCGGATGTCCGCTTATCCATCCCCGGATTGACCACCCAACTATTGGACCATATCCGAACACACCAATGGTTCATGGGAGAACGCCGTCAGCAGGAGATCCTGTGGGAGGAAGCAGTTACGGATTGGTATGATGAGGTATATATGCCTCTTATCCGTGTCATTCGGGAACAAAACATCCTTGAATCGTTTCCGGGCAGGACAGAGGCGGATTTATACCTGTGGATCATCGAGTATCTCTGGTACCTGCGGGAAGAATTGCAGGAAATCAGCCTGGATGAAGCAGCCCAACAATTTACAAACACCTATTCCACAACACCGATAAACAAGTTGTTCCGAATTATCCGCAATATCGGCAGGGTTTATCCAGACGATGAACCAATCCAGCCAGTGGATGGTTAACAGGAATCAATTGGTTTCGCGAATTCCAATCCACAGGTGATTGGGTTGAATCATGCGGGTGGACCGCACCTCCATCCCTCCCATCCGGCTGGTTACATTTTGAATCATGCTTGGGTGAACATAAACAAGGTCAGGCTGTCTGCCGTATTTTCGGAGATAGTATGAAGATGCTTCTGCAATTTTGGCAGCCAGGTCCAGCCTGGGATTATTATCAAACCATAACATGCCAACTTTCATGCAACCCTCCCTGCTAACGATTGAACATGGGAACTTTAAAAGTGATCCAGGCGTGACCCAGCATCACCATGAATTGATCTTTTTCCAGCACATCATCAGTACCTGTGTCACCTGCTGCCAGGAACTTCCTTGAGCTTGGTGAATTCATTTTTCCAATGATCCTGGTTTTAAACCTGGACAGCAGGGATCCCATCCCCAAGCCATCTTCAGTCCGAATACTACAAATAGGAAAAATGCGATGAGCAGGTCCTTTTTTTAGGATCCATTCCAAGTGATCCCTGGATTCGGAGTCCCAGTTTTCTGATTTTTCCAGGTCATCAATGATGAATAAAATGGTGGGACCATGTTGGCGGGCAAACCGCCTTTCCTCCACCATCCTGGCAACCCGGGATACAAGCTCTTCCGCCCGCCTCTCATAGGATGGTTCAAATCCCAGGCAATAATCGCTCCAATCCGAGGATTGACGCAAACCATCCCAGTCCTCTGGTTTTGATGTGATGACAACCAAATTGACCTGCCACGAGGTGTTATATTGTATGGCAGCTTCCGAAATCGATTTTAGTAAGTGGGTTTTCCCACAACTCTGATCTCCACTCACAAGAATTGCACCAGGAGATTGGTCATGAAAGTCAAACAACACTGGTAATCCATCCTGACAAATACCCAGGACAGTAGTCTCGGTGGGAAGATACGGGTATGTTTCCATCAATGTATTCATGGGTAACTCCTGTGGATCACAAAACATTTGTTCTATTATAAGAATATTTGTTCTATTTGTCAAGCATCATTATTAAATACAAATTCCCGCCAGATTGGCGGGAATTTTTTCATCAACTCGGTTATATATCTAGAACAGTCCAACCACTCTTCCGGTTTCCAGGTCAAGGTCCACATCATTGAACACCGGTCTCGTCGGCAGACCCGGCATGGTGGACATTGTTCCCAGCAACGGGTACAGGAATCCAGCCCCTACTGAAGCCCGGATATCCCGAACAGGGATACGAAAACCCTTCGGAACCCCCTTCAGGGTGGCATCATGGCTGAGACTGAGATGAGTCTTTGCCATGCAAATGGGCAAACCGCCAAATCCCAGCCGTTCATAATCGGCAATTCGTTCCTCTGCCAGGTCGGAATAATCCACCCCATCCGCTCCATACACCTCCCGGGCTATCGTTTCAATCTTCGTCTTGATTGGTTGATCAAGAGGATAGAGGAATTGGAAGTTGGATGGCTTCTCAGCCGCCCGCACAACCGCTTCCGCCAATTCCAATGCGCCTTCACCACCCAATGCCCAGTGGCGGCAAACAATCGCATCCTCCGCACCACCCTGTTCCACAGCCGCCTTGCGGATCAACTCCAATTCCGCCGGGGTATCGGTGGCAAATGAATTTACCGCCACAACCACCGGAATGCCGTATTTTCTTGCCACCTGGATGTGATGAATCATGTTGCCCAACCCAGCGGACAATAATTCCAAGTTCTCATCGGTGTATGCCCGATCCAAAGGCTTGCCAGCCACCACCTTCGGTCCCCCGCCATGCATCTTTAACGCCCGGACAGTCGCCACCAGCACTACCACACTGGGAATCAGACCGGAGTAGCGGCATTTGATGTCAAAGAATTTCTCCATGCCCATATCTGCACCAAAGCCGGATTCCGTCACAACATAATCTGCCAGCTTGAGGGCAATCTTATCTGCAACAATGGAACTGTTCCCATGGGCAATGTTGGCAAATGGACCGGCATGAACAAATACCGGTGTCCCCTCCAATGTCTGCATCAAGTTCGGTTTGATGGCATCTTTCATCAGGACAGTCATCGCGCCAGCAACACCCAGGTCCTCGGCATTGATTGCTTCACCATTGCGGCTCAATCCAATGACAATCTGACCCAATCGGTGGCGCATATCCGCCAGGTCGGTTGTAAGGGCAAGAATTGCCATAATTTCCGAGGCGACAGTAATATCAAAACCAGTCAAGCGGGAATGTTCCTTTTCTTCCTCACCCATTCCAACCATAACCCCCCGCAGGAACCGGTCGCTGGTGTCCAGCACGCGCCGCCAGGTAATTGTCTCCGGATCGATATCCAACCGGCATAACCGGCTGCGTTCCTCAGGAGTCAGATCCTCCGGTTCTGCCCGGTCAATGCCCAGCTTTGCCATCCGGGCGCGCAACCCGCGGGTAAAGTGGCGCTTTCCCTGCTTGTCTGCCGGGAATATGCGGTTAAACATTTGCTCATCCGTCGCACCGGATTCATGCAGGATTCGGGCATCAATCGCTGCTGCCAGCAGATTGTTTGCCGCCGTAATGGCATGGATATCGCCAGTAAGATGAAGGTTAAAGTCCTCCATTGGGATCACCTGGCTGTACCCTCCACCGGCAGCCCCGCCCTTGATGCCAAAGGTGGGTCCCTGGCTGGGTTGGCGGATACAGGTCATCACCCGCTTGCCAAGATGTGCACCCAACGCCTGGCTGAGTCCCACGGTGGTGGTTGTCTTACCTTCACCCAGAGGAGTGGGGGTGATGGCGGTCACATCAATGTACTTGCCATCCGGAACATCCGCAAGGCGGTTCAACACTTCCAGTTTCACTTTCGCCTTGGTGGGACCGTACATTTCGATTTCATCCGGAAGCAATCCCAGCTCCTCCGCCACCTGGGTGATGGGCTTGATATCAGATTCCTGGGCAATATCAATATCGGATGGCACCGGTGAGTGAAGTTTCAGCTTAATTGGCGTAAATTCCCGCCTATGCAATTCAGGACTCATGTTCAGATTCCTTTCTGTACGGGTGATAATTTTTGATTTGTATGATTATGGATGATATTATCGGGAATTGCAAGTAATTTTAAAGAGAAAGAACGGAAATCCACTTCCGTTCATAGTGGGGCGAGTGGGGGTCGAACCCACACAGTATCTCTACCGGCGGATTTTAAGTCCGCTGCGTCTGCCTATTCCGCCATCGCCCCGGCACCTGTATTGTATCCGGTTTACCGGTTGCGTCAAGAGTTCTCTTTTCCTTTGTATATTTGAATGGAATCATCGGATAAATTATCCCGATTATTAACTTGCTTTAAGGTATCATCCTCACTATAATGGAATTTAACAAGCATGATATCGGGTAGCTTACCACTCACATCTGCGTAACATCATCGCATTTCCCCTGATCCCAGAAAAGCACTGCACCAATGCCTGCCCATCCCCTCCAGGTATGATTCAGGTATTACCGCATATCTTGCCAACCAGGAATATGGATGGCAACCCGAACCCATTCATCTGTTCAATTCAATGCTGGTAATAGACAGGAGGTCTTAATGAACAGGCTAAAAACGGTATCCATTCTTGCACTCCTTGCTCTAGTGATGATCACCCTCAGCGGGGGAGCAAATGTCCAGGTTGCCAGTGCGGAAGGCAGAGATCCGCCCCGGGGAGCTGATGGCAGGCGGCTGGACCAGGACAATGCTAGTGAGGATTTGCTTGCTCCTTTGGAAGTGATCCAGGCACAGAGCCAGGCACCAGGGCTGGTGGATGAAACTCTCCTCATTCCACCCTCAACAGGGTCCCCGGACTCCACGCAATTCCCTGAATTTAATCCATCGGTATCACCATTCACCGGAGTATCATCTGGAATTGCCATCGACAGCCCGTATGGAACCATGTCAACCGAGTATGTGCTGGATGATTTTAATCGGGTGGATGGTCCCATCGGACCCAGTTGGACGGTGCACGATGGCAATTGTAATGTGATTGGAAACATGGCAGCCTGCAGTAATTATGGAAGGACAACCTATAACGGTGCACCAGGAAACGGTGACACAGCAGAGGCGGATATTGCGGTTGTGGGAACCACGTTACAATATACCGGTTTGTTGTTGAACTATGGAGCGGGGATCGACAACCTGTTCCTGAAAATTCAACAACAAGCGCCATATATGGGAAAGTTTAATTATGGGGGATGTTATACCGGTAACAACAGCACAGGTTTCGGGTTGGGCTTTTTTGAACTCTCATCCCCCTTCAGCACCGCCCACATGAAGGCGGTCCGGGTGGGCACCACGGTCACCATTACCCTGTCCAATATTGATGGAGGCACCCAGCCCAACCAGGTCTATGTCTGTGAGGGCGCACCCGTCCCCGAGGGGCAAGGAATTGGCATTCTCGGTTACGATGGGACCGCCCGGCTGGATAATTTCGGCATTGGCGGTGGGTGCGATGATGTTCTCTGGGATAACGGTCCCCTCATCACCCATCCCGGCGGGGGGTATAACGGATTCGATGCCAGTGTCCTCCAAACCGCATTGGGTATGAATACCTACGGCTTTGGAGCGCAATTATCCGTTGGAAACCGGATGGCGGATGAGTTTACCATCACCGGGCATAAGGGCTGGAAAATTGAACAATTGACATTCTTTTCCTACCAGACGGGAACATACACGGATCCCCCTGCTTCAACATTCACAGGTTTGTACTATCAAATCTGGGATGGACCGCCCGATAACCCGGCAAGCAGTGTCATTTACGGTAACCTCACCACCAACCGGCTGATCAGCACTGCCTGGACAGGCAGTTACCGGGTTGTCGATTATGCCATGACAAATAACACCCGTCCCATCATGACCACCATCGCCAGCGCCGATGTCTACCTGCCGCCTGGCACCTATTGGCTGGATTGGATGTTTGACGGTACCGGGTCATCAGGTCCATGGGCGCCGCCCATTACTATCCTGGGTCAAACCACCACCGGGAATGCCCTTCAGTACACAGCTTCCAGCGCCGCCTGGGGTCCGGCAAATGACACTGGAACTCTCACCCAGCAGGGAATACCCTTTGTTGTGACAGGCTGTGTTGAAGAAAAACAGTGGCGGGAGATTCCTGAAAACCCGATTGCCTTGATGGACAATGTACTGGCTGCATATGATGGCAAAATCTGGAGCATCACCGGATATGCCACTCCCGGTGTCAGCTACTATACCCCGGCAACCGAAACCTGGACCATAGTGCCATCATCAACCCCGCCTTTTGGATACACATTTGCCCGTTCAGGCTGCCAGGTAGGAAACAAGGTTTACATCTATGGCGATTCCTCCACCTCGGGATTTACCGGTTTATGGAGCTACAATATGGCAACCAATACCTGGATGGCAGAGACGCCCGGCGGGACTCCCCCACCTCACACCGCCATCTGGGCACCCGCCTGGGTGTGGGATTCGGTGACCAATCGATGCTACATGACAGGTGGTGCCACCGCGCCCGGTAATGGCAACCTTGCAACTACGTATGTGTACAACCCGGCAACCAACCAGTGGCTTTCCCCACTACCCGCGTTTGATACGGTGCGCGACTTCCATGCAGCTTTCATCTTCACCCGACCATCAGACAGCTACCGCCTGCTTTGTGTGATTGGCGGAGTGCATTCATCCGGGGAATCCCTGAATTCCACCCAATGCTACAACCTTACTACCGAGGTCTGGAACGATGAAAATGTCGATCTGGGAATTTTGCCCATTGGCTGGTGGGGAATGGGGTACACAGAGCGGCAGACTGACCTGGATGAGCAACTCTGGTTAATCAATGGGATCGATCCAAGCTGGAATCTCCACAATCAAACCTGGTACTATTCCGCTGCCCGGAATGCCTGGGTAAATACCGGGCGGTTGGACAGCGGTACCTTTTACCGGACATCCGCTGTCACTTTGAATGGTACAGTGTATCATATCGGTGGATCGACAGGAGGGTTCTCTCCATCCGGTCTGTCAGACAAATTTGTTGGCAAGCAGGTGTATTTACCGGCGATAATTAAATAACAGGCTCGTCTTTATTCTGATGGGATAGGGTAGTCCACCCTATCCCATCAGGATTCAATACATTGATGTGAACTACTGTTCATCTTCCATTTCCTGTTCCTTAAATTCACGGAACAGGTGCGCCATGGCAATATAGGTTTTTAAGTTGATGGCTGATACCTTGAATTCCAGCGGGTAACCGGGTTCCAGGTACAGTTTATAGACGCTTCGGTCACGAAAGGATGGCAGGGATGGGATGGCGCTGGCGCCCATCAGGTTGGCAACTGGAACAAACGCCAGGCGCAGAGAAGCTTTTGTCCTCCTGCGATGGTTTAAATAATCGACAAGGGGTTCCGCCTGCTCCAGGGAGAACGTATCCCGCACCTGGGATAGATAATATCTCCATCCCTCTGTGGCATTAGAAATACCAAACGGTTCCAGCAAACGCATCGCATCTGTTTTCGCCATAAACGGTTGAAAGGTAATTACCTGCATGATGGCTGGTTTCCCTTTCCTATCGCGGTAGCTGATCTCCGCCCGAACGGTAAAACGTCCGTCCCAGGTGCGCCTGCCTGCGGGATCACCGGCTGGATTTGGTGGGGAGTCCGTCATTTCGTTACTCCTTTCCTCTCAATGAATCCCTTCATCCTGATTCATTGTACAACCAATCAGGGCATCGTCATCAACGTCTTTCCGGGATGACGTGTGGAAATCAGTGACAGGAATTGATCAGAACTGACTGGACAGATGGTCTGCCAGGTACTGGCGCAGGTACTGCCCGGTATAAGATTGGGGAACGGCGCACACCTGTTCGGGGGTGCCAATGGCAACCACTTCCCCGCCCCGGTCGCCACCTTCAGGTCCAAGGTCAATGATGTAATCCGACACCTTGATGATGTCCGGGTTATGTTCAATAATCAATACCGAGTTTCCGGCGTCCACCAGCCGCTGCAATACTTCAATCAACTTGTGAACATCCGCAGCATGTAAACCCACTGAAGGCTCATCCAACACATACAGGGTGCGCCCGGTAGCCCGCCGGGAGAGTTCCTTTGCCAGCTTCACACGCTGGGCTTCTCCGCCGGAAAGCGTTGTTCCCGACTGCCCAATTTTGATATAACCCAACCCCACTTCCTGCAGCAGCTTCAACTTGTTGACAAGTGATGGGAACGCCGAAAAAATCTCCAGCGCAGTATCCACCGTGGAATCTAGTACATCCGCAATGGAAAATCCCTTGAACCGCACCTGGAGGGTTTCCCGGTTAAAGCGGGTTCCATGGCAGACATCACACGGCACATATACATCCGGCAGAAATTGCATTTCAATGCGAAGCTGCCCCTGCCCCTGGCAGGCTTCGCACCGACCGCCATGAACGTTGAATGAAAAACGACCCGGTTTGTACCCGCGCATCTTACTTTCGGGCAATTCGGAATACAGCGACCGGATTTCGTCAAACAAACCGGTATAGGTGGCAGGGTTGCTGCGGGGGGATCGCCCAATGGGGGATTGATCAATATTGATGATCTTGTCCAGGAAATCCACCCCTTCAATGGCATCATAATCACCCGGCTGCGTATGCGCCCGGTTTAATTGGCGCGCCAATGTGTTATACAGGACATCCACCATCAAGGTTGATTTACCGGAGCCGGAAACCCCTGTAATGCACACCAACAAGCCAAGCGGGATCTCCACATTGATATTTTTTAAGTTGTTCGAGCGTGCCCCCAGGATGCGCAGCCGCTTGCCATTCCCCACCCGGCGTGTCTCCGGGATTGGCACCCGCAGCCTGCCGCTGAGGTATGCGCCGGTCAGAGAGTCCGGGCTTGCCAGGATATCTTCAATGGTGCCTTCGCCAACCACCTTGCCGCCATGCTCCCCCGCCCCAGGACCCAGGTCGAGGATCCAATCCGCAGACCGGATGGTTTCCTCGTCATGCTCCACCACCAACACCGTATTGCCCAAATCCCGCAGGTTCTTCAGGGTTGCCAGCAGCCGGTTATTATCGCGCGGGTGCAGCCCAATGGACGGTTCGTCCAACACATAGAGGACGCCCATTAACCGTGAACCAATCTGCGTGGCAAGACGGATGCGCTGTGCTTCCCCCCCGGAAAGGCTGCCGGAGGACCGGCGAAGCGTCAGGTAGTCCAATCCCACGTCCACCAGGAATCCCAGCCGGGCGCGGATTTCTTTGAGAATCCGTTCCGAGATGATTTTCTGCCGGTCGTTTAAGGGAGATTGTGCTGATTGAAGGTGATCAACCCAGGCAAGTGTCTTCACAACCGGCCACCCGGTCACCTCAATGATATTCGCTCCATTCACTGTTACCGCCAGCGCTTCCGGGCGCAGCCGGTTACCGCTGCAGGTGGGGCAGGGACGGTCACTCATATATTCGGCAATTTTATTGCGGACATAGTCGGAATTGGTTTCCCGGTAGCGCCTCTCCAGATTTCTAACCACCCCTTCAAACGGGGTTTGATAACTCACCTGGCGCTCGCGGGAAGACACGTTAATGCTCACCTGCTGCCCATTGGTTCCGTATAAAATCAAGTCCAATTTTTCCTGGGAAAGGGTACGAACCGGCGCATTCAAGTCAATATGATACTGTCGGGCAACAGCTTCCACCATTCCCCAGTAATACATCCCCTGTTCGCGCGGTCCGCTCCATTCCAATGCCACGATTGCACCTTCATTTAAGGACCGGTCCATGTCAGGGATCAACAAATCCGGATCAATTTCCTGCTTGTTTCCCAAGCCCTGGCAATCGGGGCAGGCACCATGAGGGGTGTTGAATGAAAAGGTGCGCGGTTCAATCTCCGGCAGGCTGACTCCATGTTCCGGGCATGCCAGGTGCTCGGAAAAGTACAAATCCTGCGCCGGCTCCACCGAGAGATTCTGCACAGTCAAGTAGCCTTCCCCCACCTTGAGTGCGGTTTCCACCGAGTCCGTCAGGCGGGAGCGCTCCTGGTTGGCAGTCTCCTGGTCTTCGGAATGATTGATCACCAGCCGATCCACCACGGCTTCAATTGTGTGGATTTTGTAGCGATCCAGCGTTATTTCATCCTCCAGGCTCATCACCTGCCCATCCACCCGCACGCGGACAAACCCGGCTTTGCGGATTTCCTCAAAGACAGCCTGGTAAGTCCCCTTGCGCCCACGGATAATGGGAGCAAGGATCAGCAGCCGTGTACCATCCGGGAGGTGAAGCAACAGGTCCACAATTTCCTGTGCAGATTGTTTGATCACCTCACGCCCGCAGACCGGGCAGTGGGGAATGCCCACCCGGGCAAACAGGAGGCGCAGGTAATCATAAATCTCGGTTACCGTGCCAACCGTGGAGCGTGGGTTGTGCGAAGTACTTTTCTGGTCAATGGAAACTGCCGGAGACAAACCATCAATGTAATCCACATCCGGTTTTTCCATCTGTCCCAGGAACTGGCGGGCATACGCCGAGAGGGATTCAACATATCTACGCTGCCCTTCGGCAAAGATGGTATCAAATGCCAGCGAGCTTTTGCCCGAACCCGAGAGACCGGTAATGACAACCAGCTTGTCCCGTGGGATTTCCACGGTGATGTTTTTCAAATTATGGGCACGCGCCCCGACTACACGAATGACATTTTGAGACATAACACCTCGATCCAGCTTATCCAGCGCAACCTTGAATTATACCATCCCGATTGGGGCATGGCAGACCCGGTTAACATCCGCTGGACATCGTCGGGAGAATAGAACACTCATTCCATTATAATGAACTTCCGTTCTATATACAAGGCTTTTTGCAAGAAACCAGGCAGGCAAATTTCAACTTGAACCAGATTGTCTCATGTATAATCATTGCATCTCAGTTTTAAAGGACATTCCCATGGAAGAAAAACAGCATAAGCGCGCCATTCGAGCCTGGACGATGTACGACTGGGCAAATTCAGCGTTTGCTACAACCATCATGGCAGCCGTATTGCCCGTGTATTATTCCTCCGTTGCTGCGGCAGGAATTCCTGCTCATATGGCAACTGCCTACTGGGGGTTCACCACCTCCATTTCCGCCCTGCTGGCTGCCATCCTCAGCCCCGTTTTGGGAGCTGTGGCGGATTTCCAGGGGAGTAAAAAGAAATTTTTAACCATCTTCATGGTAATCGGCGTCACCGGCACTGCCCTGCTGTACTTCGTCCGCAGCGGTGATTACCTGCTGGCATCCCTTTTCTTCCTGTTCGGCAATATTGGGTTTGCTGGAAGCCTGGTATATTATGATGCCCTGCTGCCCCATGTTGCCCGACCGGATGAGATCGACCAGGTGTCGTCCCGTGGCTACGCCATGGGATATATTGGCGGCGGTGTGCTGCTGGCAATCAACCTTGTGATGATCATGCTGGTTCCTTCCTTTTTCCCGGAGGAGCAGGCTGGGACCATTACGCAATTAATGACCCGCCTCAGCTTTGTAACTGTTGCTGTCTGGTGGTTCATTTTCACCCTGCCGCTCCTGAAAACCGTCTCGGAACCGCCCCGGCGATTAATGCCAGGCGAAGAAAATTTCAAGCCCATCCAGGCAAGCTTCAGCCGATTGGCAAAAACCTTCAAGGACATCCGCCGGTTCCGCGACCTGGCGCTTTTCCTGCTTGCCTTCTGGATTTATGCCAATGGCATTGGAACCATCATCACCATGGCAACCATTTACGGTGCAGAGATTGGCATCAGCCAAACCACCCTGATTGGCACCCTGCTGATGGTGCAATTCCTGGCAGCCCCCTTCGCCATCGGGTTTGGCTGGCTTTCCAAGAAAATTGGCACCAAAACTTGCATTTACCTCAGCCTGACCATTTACACCCTGATTGCCATTGCAGGATATTTTCTCAAACATGAATGGCAGTTCTGGGTGCTTGGCGCAGCAGTGGCAACAGTCCAGGGAGGTTCCCAGGCGCTCAGCCGTTCCCTGATGGGGAAAATGATTCCAAAGAGCAAATCGGCGGAATTCTACGGTTTCTTTGCCGTATTTGAGAAATTCGCCAACATCCTGGGACCCGCCCTGTTTGGCTTGGTGTCCACCATCATGGGAGAAAGCCGGCTCAGCATCGTGTCCCTGGTCATCTTCTTTGGGTTGGGCATCTTCATTCTCACCAAAGTTAATGTGGAACGCGGCATCCAATCCGCCCAGTTGGATGAAAAGGAGATGGATGCCAGCAACCAGCTCGCTGCTGGAACCCCAGCCTGATTCCAGATACTGCTCATATAAAACAATCACCCCCTGCCAAACCGCGGGGGGTGAAAATTTTAATGAGCAGAATAAAGCTAGATAAAACTAGGCTTCTGTCGTCAGTTGATAGAGTTCCACCAGCACACCGCCGGTGCTTTTGGGATGGACAAACGCCATTTTACGCCCGGGCAACACCTGGGGGGTTTCATTGATCAACCGGACACCCTTTTCCTTCAACTGCACCAGCATTGCGTCAATATCATCCACCTCAAAGCACAAGTGATGCATACCACCGCCGCGTTCTGCCAGGAATTTTGCCACTCCGGTATCCTCGCTGGTGGGCTTGACCAGTTCCACTTCACTGTCACCCACGGGAATGAAAGCAACAACTGCTTTCTGGCTGGGAACATCTTCGATGTGATCCACAGCAAGCCCCATGGCATCCCGCCAGAAACCCAACGAACCATCCACATCATTCACAGCAATAGCCACGTGGTTGAGTTTTGTTATCTTCGCCATTTTTTCTCCAGGTTCAAATCAGAAAATGAGGGAAGCGGGGGAGCCGGAAGGGACCGATGATCGCTGCTTTGAACCGGCTCCAACCCGCAACCTTTCCAGTTATGCCCAGGCTGGGGGATTATATTCCCCCCACACCTGGCGGAGGACGCCGCAGACTTCACCCAATGTAATGTCGTGATCCACGCACTCAATAAAGAGGGGCATCAGGTTTTCATTGGTGCGGGCAGTTGCTTCCAGTCGTCCGAGTAATTCACTTACTTTGGCAGAATCCCGGCTGGCACGCAGTTCTTGCAGGCGCGTTCGGGCATTGGTCTCAATGGATGGATCCACGGAGAGCCGTTCCAATTCCATTTTTTCCTGGATCTGGAATGCATTCACACCCACAACAACCTGTTCCTTGTTTTCCACCGCCCGCTGATAGCGATAGGCGGAATCCTGGATTTCACCCTGCATATATCCGTTTTCAATTGCCGCCAGCGCTCCACCCAGATCGTCAATTTTTTGGATGTATTCCATGGCACGTCGGCAAATTTCATCTGTCAGGTATTCAATTACGTAGGACCCAGCCAATGGGTCAATGGTATCCGCCACGCCCGACTCGTGGGCGATAATTTGCTGAGTGCGCAGTGCGACCCGCACCGATTTCTCCGTTGGCAGCCACAAAGCTTCATCCATACTGTTGGTATGCAGGGATTGGGTCCCACCCATCACTGCCGCCAGAGCCTGGATGGCAACCCGGACAATATTGTTTTCCGGCTGTTGAGCAGTTAACGTGGAGCCGCCTGTCTGGGTATGAAAACGCAGCATCCAGGATTTGGGATCCTTTGCACCAAACCGCTCCCGCATAATCAGTGCCCACAACCGGCGGGCAGCCCGGAACTTGGCAACTTCTTCCAGAAAATCATTGTGTGCAGCAAAGAAGAATGAAAGCTGGGAGGCAAACTTATCCACCTCCAACCCGGCATCCATCGCCGCCTGGACATAGGCAATTGCATCCGCCAGGGTGAATGCCACTTCCTGGACAGCCGTGGAACCCGCCTCGCGGATATGGTAACCCGAGATGCTGATGGTGTTCCAATTGGGAACGTTGGTGGAGCAATACCGGAAGATATCGGTAATTAACCGCAGGGAAGGCTTGGGCGGGAAGATGTACGTCCCACGCGCCACGTACTCTTTTAATACATCATTCTGGATTGTCCCTCGCAGCGCACCTTCAGCCGCACCCTGGCGTTTTGCAACAGCAATATACATCGCCAGCAGAATGGCTGCCGGTGCATTGATGGTCATGCTGGTGGAAACCTTGTCCAGCGGGATATCGCGGAAAAGTGTTTCCATATCCCGTACCGAGGAAATCGATACACCCACCTTGCCCACTTCCCCCAATGCCATGGGATCATCCGCATCATAACCAATCTGGGTGGGCAGGTCAAAAGCCACGGAAAGCCCGGTTTGTCCCTGTTGAAGCAGGTAGCGGTAACGCTGGTTGGATTCCTCCGCCGTTGCATATCCGGCATACTGGCGCATCGTCCAGAATCTGCCCCGGTACATTGTCGGCTGGACGCCGCGTGTAAATGGATACTCGCCGGGAAAGCCAAGTTCCTGCATGTAATCTTGTTCCTGCGGCAGGGCAACCCGCGGCAGGGGAATTCCCGAAGGGGTTTCAAATTCCGGTTTGCGTTCCGGGTTTTTTCGCAACACAGGACCCAGAACCTGTTCTTCCCATCGTTTTTGCTCAGCATCAAAATCCATGATTCATTTTCCTCGCATGGTTGGAAGGGATGTCCAAATCATCTATAAGTACAGTATAACCGATGAAAGGGCGTGCGGGGAGTGAACAAAAATATGATAAACTTGGGATAATCATCCTATCCTGTGGGG
>ENA-UOWE01000022-UOWE01000022.1-activated-sludge-metagenome-genome-assembly--contig:-NODE-22-length-195300-cov-28.017819_pt1 | contig 195300 bp, 205 predicted proteins | sample MGYA00249841_ERZ761562 | MGnify/ENA primary metagenome ERZ761562 (study PRJEB28883, sample SAMN05720200) | activated sludge metagenome | isolation source: Anaerobic digester | place: Japan... | reverse complement strand
TAAATGAAAACATCCTGGGAGTTTTTAAAACAGCGAAACTGAATAATTTTTTCAAGATCATGACCAGGACCCAGTTCGAAATGGAGTACCTGGAGAAGTAGTGTTTTTATCTGCAAGGGGCCTCGCCCCTTGAGCCCCTTTGTAACGTCGACGCTGAGTTGCCGTTCCTTGACTTCTGCACCTGCTTGTAATGCACTAAAAATAGTTTCTTCGTTGTGATTTTATGCCGATACTACAATATGGGTGTTTTATGTATTAAGATTTTTTTTGAAAAACATTATTAATTATGAAAATATTCAAACAAAATCGGGGGTAAAAAAACTTATATTACACTTTTCTAAAAATGAATAAATTAATTGACATAAATAGTCAGATGTGATAATTATGTCACATATTTATACATTAATTTAATTATATTATTATTTTTGTGGTGTTTATAATTAGGTTAAAAACGGTCACACACAAGCTGATAAATGTTGAATATCTGTCGGGAAGGAATATATTATTTAGATGCGGAGCCTACTATTAATAATCTTCAGATTATAAAAAGGAACTGTCATGGGCGAAGAAGAAAAGGATGAGATAATCGAAGAGGAAGAGGAAGCGCCAAAGGAACCGGAGGCGGGGCGACGCTTAGAGGCGTCGAAGATCGTCAAGATACTGTTGTATGTCGCGGGCGGCATCCTTCTTATCGTCCTGGTGACCGGCATTTCGTACCTGGTGGCCAAGTATGTGCAGGAGAGCAGCTACCAGAAACGCCAGGATATTGTCGCGGCTCCGCCGCCACCGCCCCTTGCCAGCTTCGAACTGCCGGATTTTTCCAAGACCACGGCCGATGCGGAACCTCATTTCATCAAGATGAAGATTTCGCTGGCCTATGAGCCGAACGTCGAGCTCAACAATGAGCTGGTTCAGCGCCGGGACCAGATACAGCATGTGATAAACATCATTCTGCAGGGCAAGAAATACGAGGACCTTGACACGGTGAGCGACTCCGTCGCCCTGGCCGAGGAGATCAAGGCCCATGTGAACGTGATCCTGATATCGGGAAAAATCAAGGAAGTGTATTTCAAGGAACTGGTGGTAAACTAGGCGGGATTTTTTAATCGTGGGAGGAGCATATGGGTGATGGATCATTATCACAAGACGAAATAGATGCGTTATTGCAGGGCGCTGATGATATGTTGTCCCCGACCAGCGGGCCGTCGGCTGCTGACGCAGGCCGGGGCCGTGGAGGGATGTTCCCGCCGAGTGAACTGAACGCGATACGCGACGCGCTCAATTCGGCAGTCGGGTCCGTGGCCCCGTCGCTCTCCGGTTATCTGGGCGGCAGGAACCTCCGGATATCGCGGCCTTTTATCGAAGTGAAGCACCAGGAGGCGGTGCGGTCCGATTTCTCCGGGCGGTATGTCCAGGTATCCATGGATTACACCGGGGCAATGAACGGAAGGAACCTCATCGTCTTCAATTACCAGGACGCGGGTTCCATTTCCTCCCTCATGATGGGGGACGACCGCGGCGTGCCTCCCGCGGAGCTGTCCGAGGCGCACCAGAGCACGATACAGGAGTTCACGAACCAGCTCCTTTCGTCGATGGCGACGCAGTTCAGCGGCTCCATTGGCGGGGCGATCAATACCACGCCGGCCACGCTCTCCCTTGCCACCGGCGGGAAGGACCTCGATCTGCCGGGGGGCGCGGACCTCGTCAAGGTAACCTATGATTTCGCCATAGACGGCGTGCTGAATTCAAAGCTGTTCCATATCATGGATGTTCCCCTGGCGCAGGCGTTGTCGAGCGCGACGGGCGGCATGGCCCAGACGGTCAGCCAGCCGCAGCAGTTCCCGGCCCATGCCGGCCAGGTGGGCATCAGCCCGGTCAAATTCCCGCCGCTGGACGAGGGGATCCCTCCCAGCGTCGGAGGAAATATATCCCTCATACTGGACGTCCCCATGACGCTGACGGTGGAGCTGGGACGCACCACGCAGCTCGTGCAGGACATACTGGGTCTCGGCGAGGGATCGATCATAGAGCTCGACAAGCTGGCCGGCGAACCGGTGGACCTGCTCGTCAACGGCAAGCTGATTGCCAAGGGCGAGGTCGTGGTCATCGACGAAAATTTCGGGGTCCGCGTGACGGATATCGTGAGTCCGGCCGAGAGGCTGTCGGGAATACAATAATATGGCGGTGGCGTTCATCGCCATATTTTTTACCGTTTTTTAATGAGACATAACATGGATGTAGCAATGAACAAAACAAACCTGCGCACGATTTCCCTGGCTGCCATTATTATTTTTGCCCTGGCGGCCGTATTATGTCCCATTGACCTCGCCGCAAAGAAGAAGCGCCAGAAGCAGGAGACGGTACGGCAGGAGCAGAAAGCGCCGGCCGATGAGAAGCAGGCGGCCGCCGATGAATCCGAACCGGCGCAGGAAAGCGAAAAGGCCGGGGAGGTTGCAAATGAAAAGGATAAGGAAGCGGCCAAAGAGGAGACCGTGGGCGTCCCCACCAGGGATTTCAAGGACGAGGATTTCAAGCCGCAGGTGGACGAGCCTTCGGCCGCATGGATGTTCATAAAGATGATTATCGTCCTCGGTATTTTCGCCGGGGGTTTCTACTATTTCTACCGTTTCATCACGAAGAAGTCCGGCATTGGCCTTTTCGGCGGCGAGGCGATCAAGGTGCTCTCCGTGGCCCCCCTGGGACAGAACAAGTTCCTCCAGGTGGTCGACCTGGCCGGCAAGGTGCTGGTCATCGGCGTGTCGGACAGCGCCATCAACCTCATCTCGGAGATCACCGACCGGGACCAGATAGACCGCATCAGGATACTTTCGAACCGGACGCCGCCGGCGGACCGCCGGGTCGCCGGGTTCCAGGAATACGTGATGAAGGATATCGGCAGGCTGATCGAGAAGGTCCGTGAATTCAGGAGCCGGGGCGGCAAGACTAAAACGACCGTTATCGACAATCCGGAAGACATAAATTATTTGCGGCAGCAGAGAAACCGGCTCAAGGATTTGAATGGTTCGGATCATGAATAAGAAAGTCATCATTATGGCGGCGCTCCTGGCGCTCTTTAGCGCCGGAATCTGCTACGCCCAGGACATCGGCGGGGGCGTCCGCATGCCGATACCGAAGATCACCTTCGACATCAAGGAGGCGGCGGCGCCGCGCGACGTGGCCCTTTCGCTCCAGGTCCTGTTCCTGCTGACCATCCTCACCCTGGCCCCGGCCATCATCATGATGATGACGGCCTTCACCCGGGTCGTGATCGTGATGGATTTCATCAAGCGGGCCCTCTCGCTCCAGCAGATGCCGCCGAACCAGATCATCATCGGTTTTTCCCTGTTCCTGACGTTTTTCATCATGGCCCCGACCTTCACGAAGATAAACGAGGACGCCCTCCAGCCGTACTTGAAGGGAAAGATCGACAACGAGGCATTTTTCAACAAGGGCATGGAGCCGCTGCGCGTGTTCATGTTCAAGCAGACGCGGGAAAAGGACATCGCCCTGTTCATCAAGCTCGCCAAGCTGCCGAAGCCGAAGAACCAGAAGGACGTGCCGACCTACTGCCTCATCCCGGCCTTCATGATCAGCGAGCTGAAGCGCGCCTTCGAGATCGGGGTGTTTATCTTCATTCCTTTCATTGTCATCGATATGATCGTGGCAAGCGCCCTCATGGCCATGGGCATGATCATGCTGCCGCCGATCATGATCTCGCTGCCGTTCAAGATCATACTGTTTATCCTTGTCGACGGATGGAACCTGCTGGCCTACGAGCTGGTGAGGTCCTTTAAATAGCGGGGTGGTGCAATGACCGATGTGACCGTAATAACCATAATGCGCGAATCGCTGATGACGATCCTCATCGTCTCCGCCCCGATGCTGGGAATAGGGATGTTCGTGGGCCTGATCATATCAATTTTCCAGACCACGACGTCGATCCAGGAGCAGACGCTGACCTTCGTGCCGAAGATCGTCGCCATCTTCGTGGTGTTGATCGTCTTCGGCTCGTGGATGATACGGTCGCTGGTGAATTACACGAACCATATTTTTTCGATGATTGAGAAATTGTGACGGGGGCTCGCCCCCACCCCTCCCAGAGGGGGTTGCCGGTGCTGATGAGAATTTGTGTTAAGATTGTTGCAAGTCCACCTCCGGGGGATGTAGGGGGCTACAAAGGCTCATGTACTACTTTGTGTACCATTTCCAGGTGTTTCTGCTCATCATGATGCGCCTGAACGCCATGATCATGATAGCCCCCTTTTTCTCGAGCGACGTGATACCGTTCCGGATCAAGGCGCTCATCTCGTTTCTCGTGACGCTGGTCATCTTTCCCATGGTGGCGGCCAAGGGGTACAGGGTCCCGGGCGACATGGGGGGATATTTCCTCCTCGTTCTGTCCGAGGTCGCCATCGGCCTGTTCATAGGGTTCCTGATCTCGGTGATCTTTGCAGCGTTCCAGCTGGCCGGTGAATTTTTCGCGGTACAGATCGGATTCGGGATCAACGAGGTCCTCGATCCCATCGGGCAGGTCAGCGTGCCGCTGGTGGGGCAGTTCAAGAACCTCATCGGCCTCCTGGTGCTCCTGGCGATGAACGGGCACCACCTGATGCTCCAGGGGATCTACCGCTCCTACGAACTGGCCCCGGTGATGGGCGTCAGCAAGGCCTTTATGGGCGGCCTGTTCAAATATTTATTGTATACCTTTTCAGGGATGTTCGTGGTGGCCCTGAAGATAGCGCTCCCCATCGTGGGCATCATTTTTTTGATGGAAGTAAGTCTCGGAGTGCTGTCGAAGGTCGCGCCCCAGATGAATATAATGATGCTGGGCTTCCCCTTCAAGATCGTCATCGCCTTCGTGGTGATGATCGTGGTGACGCCCCTCATCGTGCGGATCATGTGGGTGTCCCTTGAGCGGGCCTTTGGGTTCATATTCAAGATGCTGGCCCACTGGCCGGGATGATTGATTAATAATATGCCCCGCGAATGCCGCAGTGCGGCATTCGCGGGGCATGGTACAAATATATGACCGTGTACATACAGACATTCAACAAGTACAACCGCTTCGACGATCGGCTGTTTTTTGACCGTTTCTGGGACCTCCAGCTTTTCGCGGCGGAGGACGAGGGCCGCACCGAGGAACCGACCGAGAAAAAGCTCCGCGAGGCCAGGGAAAAGGGCCAGGTGGCCAAGACCGTCGAGCTGCCCCAGGCCATCGTCGTCATTTTCGGCTTCATGGTGATCCTGATCTTCGGGTCGTGGATCTTTGATATACTGGCGCGCGTGACCAAATATTACCTATCATCGTTTTCGCGCCTCAGCATCACCGAGCGGGGCATGTACCGCGAGTTCATCGCCATAATCTATGAATCGGGTAAGATATTGCTGCCGATATTCGTGGCCTCGATGGTGGCCGCCATCCTGGGCAACGTTGTCCAGGTCGGGTTCCAGTTTTCGGCGCACCCGCTCAAGATAGACTGGAGCAAAATCAAGTTCGACCCCGCCACCGTCATGAAGCGGATATTCTTTTCGAAACAGGTGGCCATGAACCTGTTCAAGTCGATATTCAAGGTCGTGGCCATCGGGTTCGTGGCCTATCTCATCATCATGGCCGACATGGACGACATTCTGAAAACGCCGGACGTTTCCGTCGCCATGGCCCTCAGGATCATCATGATGACGGCCTTCAAGATCATCATCTGGTCAGCGGTCCTTCTCCTGGCCCTTTCCATACCGGACTACTTTTTCCAGAAGCGGGAGTTCATCGAATCGTTGAAAATGACCAAGGAAGAGATGAAAGAGGAATTGAAGGAGACCATCGGCGACCCGTACATCAGGGCGCGCCTGCGCGAGATGCAGCGGCAGAACCTGCTCCGCGCCATGATGAGCAAGGAAGTGCCCCGGGCCGACGTGGTGGTCACCAACCCGACGCACTTCGCGGTGGCGCTGCAGTACGACCGGTATACGATGCCGGCGCCCACGGTCGTGGCCAAGGGCGAAGACAGCATCGCCCTGAAGATCCGGGAAGTGGCAGCGGAACACGGCATTCCCCTCATCCAGAACCGGCCCCTGGCCCAGGAAATGTACCAGCGGCTTGAGGTGGGGGACATCATTCCGGAAGACCTCTTTTACGCCGTTTCCTTGATATACGGCGAGATCATACGCAAGTACCCCGAGCGGTACCGGAAGCTGCAGGAGGCAATATAGCAATGAGGTGGCACCATGGCTGAAGCACGGGCGCGGGGAGGAGGGTTCGCGGCATTGCTCGAGAACACCCGGTGGATGCAGAAGACCGACATCCTGATGGGCATCGGTATCATCGCCGTGGTGACGATGCTCATCATACCGCTGCCGACGTTCCTTCTCGACTTTTTCCTGGTCATCAGTATCATGTCGGGGCTGCTGATCCTCATGATCGTCATGTTCATCGGGCGGACCTTCGACTTTTCAATATTTCCGTCGCTGCTCCTGATCACCACGGTATACCGCCTGGCCCTGAACGTGTCGTCGACGCGTCTCATCCTGCTCCAGGGGGCGGCCTTCGACGGCAAAATCATCAGGGCCTTCGGCGAGTTCGTCGTGGGAGGCAACTACGTCGTCGGCTTCATCATCTTCATCATCCTGGTCGCGGTGCAGTTCATCGTCATCACCAAGGGCGCGACGCGGACGGCCGAGGTCGCCGCCCGGTTCACCCTGGACGCCATGCCCGGCAAGCAGATGAGCATCGATTCCGACCTGTCCAACGGCCTTATCACCGAGGACGAGGCGCGGAAGCGGCGCGAGGAGATCCGGAAAGAGGCCGATTTCTACGGTGCCATGGACGGTGCCTCGAAGTTCGTGCAGGGCGACGTCAAGGTCGCCATCGTCATTACGTTTATCAATATCATCGGCGGCTTCATCATCGGCATGGTGATGCGGAACGAACCCTTTGACGTCGCGCTGAAGACGTACACCCTGCTGACCATCGGCGAGGGCCTGGTGGCCCAGATCCCGTCGCTCCTGATCACCACGGCAACCGGTATCATCGTCACCCGGGCCGTGTCCAACGAGAACATGGGCCAGGACTTGGCCGACCAGCTCGGGTCGCAGCCGCGGGCGCTCCTTATCACCGCGGCCACCCTGGGCGTCGCCATCGTGATCCCGGGCTTCCCGAAGCTCGCGCTCCTGATCCTCTCCGTCGGCCTCGGCGCCCTGGGGTATGTCCTTCTGCAGTCCCAGACCGAGGAGAAGGAAAAGGTCGAGCGCAAGGAGAAAGAGGCGGCGCTGAAGGAGCACCGGCCCGAGGAAGTCACCCAGCTCGTGCAGGTGGACCCCCTTGAAGTTGAGATCGGCTACAACCTGATACCGCTGGTTGACCCGGAGCAGGGCGGCACGCTTCTCGAACGGATCACCAATATACGGCGGCGGAGCGCCCTTGACATGGGCCTCATCGTGCCGCCCATCCGCATTAGGGACAACATGGAGCTTGAGCCCGAGGTCTATTCCATCCTGATCAAGGGCGTCGAGGTCGGCCGCGGCAGCCTGCAGGTCGACAAGCTCATGGCCATGGATTCGGGAGAGGTCGCGGAGAAGATCGAGGGACAGGAGTTCACCGAGCCGGTCTTCGGACTCAAGGCCATATGGATCAAGACGGACGTCCGCGACGTCGCGGAGAGCAGGGGCTACACCGTCGTCGACTGCCCGACCATCATCGCCACGCACCTCACGGAGATCATCAAGCGCCACGCGGACGAAATCCTGGGGCGGCAGGAGGTACAGAAGCTCATCGACACCGTGAAGGAGGATTACCCGGCGGTGGTTCGGGAGCTGGTGGAGGACCACAAGATGTCCCTGGGCGAGATACAGAAGGTGCTCCAGGCGCTGCTCCGCGAACGCGTTTCGATACGGAACATCGTCACCATCCTGGAAACGCTTTCGAGCTACGTGAGTTACTCCAAGGACCCGAGCTTCCTCACCGAGTACGTGCGGATCGCCCTGTCGCGGCAGATAACGAAAGACTACGTGGACAAGACGAACACGCTGTCGGTCATCACGGTCGACCCGGAAATAGAAACGATCATACGGAATTCAATACACGAGGACCCGATCGAGGGGCCGGTTCTGGCCATGGACCCGACCACGCACCAGACCGTCGTGTCAGCGCTGCTTGACGCGTATCGTCGCTCCAAGAGCATGGGACACGCGCCGGTGTACCTGGTCTCGCCGCAGATCCGGCGGGTGACCTTTACGCTCCTCGAGCGGGAGATGCCGGCGCCGGTGGTGCTTTCGTACAGCGAGATTTCGAGCGCCGTCAAGGTAGAAGTTGTGGTTTCCGCGCTGTTATCGAGTGCCGCGTAGCGGCACTCGATAACAGCGCGGTATATGGTTTAATATAATTGAAGAATATCGGGATGGGCGCACCACATTTCGTTCGCCCGCCGCGGATATGCATCCGTGTATACCGCGGCTCCTGGCGACCTCCCTGTCGCCGGCTCACTGAAATGTGGATGCGCCTCATGCAGACTACGTGATAGGAGTGATTACTATGAGGTACATCAAAATTCGGGGCAACAATTACAACGAGGTCATGATGAAGCTCAAGATGGAGCATGGCGACGATGCAATCCCCATCAGCCATAAATTCGTGAAGGAAGGAGGGCTCTTCAACTCCAAGCTCTTCGCCAAGGAGGTCGTGGAATTGACCGCGGCGGTGCAGGAGCGGAAGATGAAGTCAGGCTTTCTGGGCGAGAAAAAGAAGAAGATCGATTTCACCGTGGATGACGGGGATGCGGGCGTCACCGACCTCGGCAGGTCCCGGGTGAGCGATGCCATGGACCGTCCCGCGACCGCGGCGGCGGCCCCGGCGCCCGATCGCACGGACACTTTCGAAAAACGGCCCGCCGGCTTCACCTTCAACGAGAAACTGAATGAAGTGTACACCGGCATAGCCGAGCACAAGAAGGCGGCCCCGTCCCCCGAGCCGATACGGACGGCCCCCCCCGCCGGGCCGGCGGAAGAGGCGAGGAAGGCCGAGCCGGATCAGGCCCCGGCCGGCGGCGTCCGCTTTGAAAAGGAGCTCGACGAGATCAAGCGGGCCATCTACAAGATGACCAGCGAACGCATGAACGCCTGCGAGGCGCATGCTGCCGATGAGGCCAGCATCCGGCCTTTCCGCCAGGTCCTGAGGAACAACGACTATGATGACGAGCAGTGTTCGGCCCTGCTCAACGAGATGAAGAATTCCATCAGCAAAGAGGACCTTAAGGATAAGTACAAAATAGAAAAGAGCCTGAAGGACCTCCTGAAAAGCAAGATCGTCACCACCGGCCCCATCAAGACCGGCAACCGGAAAAAGATCGTCATGTTCATCGGCCCCACGGGAGTGGGCAAGACGACCACCATGGCCAAGCTCGGGGCTATCAATTCCCTCCGGGAGGGGCACTCGGTCGCCTTCGTCACCATAGACAATTACCGGATCGCCGCTACGGAGCAGCTGAAAAAGTACGCGGAAATCATGAATATCCCCATCTACGCGGTCAACAACCAGAAGGAGTTCAAGGACATCGTCACATCCGACAAATCGGACATCATCATGGTGGACACATCGGGGAGGAGCCACCGGAACGACCTCAAAATCTCAGAGATCAAGAGCTTCGCGGACCTGGTGGATTATGACTGCGAAAAGATCCTCTGCGTGAGCGCGAACACCAAAAAATGCGACCTGAACGACGTTTTCAGGGCCTTTGACGCCATCCATTTCGACAGCATTATCATTACCAAGGTCGATGAGACTTCTTATATCGGCAATGTCATCGATATTGCCGATAAATATAATAAGCCGATATCATATTATACCAACGGGCAGGAGGTCCCGAACGATATCGTGATCGCCGACCCCGATAAGATTGTTGACATGATGATCGGCAATGTTTATAATTAATCCAGGCAGAAGAGCATAAGGAGGTCCCCCGTGGATCAGGCGGCAAATCTAAGAAGACTGGTGCTCGAGAGCGACGCCAAGAAACAGAAAAAGACCAGGACGATAGCCATCACCAGCGGCAAGGGGGGCGTCGGCAAGACAAGCGTGGCGGTGAGCCTGTCCATAGCGCTCGCCCGCGGTGGTTCGTCGGTGACGCTCCTTGACGCCGATCTCGGCCTTGCCAACATCAATGTCATCCTGGGCATAATACCGAAATACAACCTGTACCATGTCATAAAGGGGCAGAAGAAGCTGAAGGACATCGTGATCGAGGTCCCGGAGGGGATCAAGATCATAGCCGGGGCCTCCGGCTTCCACCAGCTGGCGAACCTGGACCCGAAGCAGCGGAACGAGTTCATCGGCGCCGTCTCGGAGCTCGACTCCGACGATTACATGGTCGTTGACACGGGCGCCGGCGTTTCCCAGAACGTCCTCTCCTTCGTCATGGCTGCCGACGAGATCATCGTCGTCACCACCCCGGAGCCGACGGCCATCACCGACGCCTACGGCATCATCAAGTCGATCGCCGCGCAGTCTCCGGACAAGATGATCAAGATCATCGTGAACCGCGTCCAGTCCGTGGCCGAGGGGAACCGCGTCGCGCAGCGCGTGATCAACATCGCCGGCCAGTTCCTGAACATCAAGGTGGAAAACCTGGGATTCATATTTGACGACGTGTATGTGCCCAAGTCGGTGCGCAACCAGAAGCCCTTCATCGTGAGCTACCCGAAATCGAAGGCGTCCGGCTGCATCACGATAATCGCCGACAGGATCGGCAACAGAGAGATCGGCGCCGTGAAAGGCTCCGGGCTCGCGTCGTTCTTCAAGAACCTGTTCGTATCCCATGAGGACGAGGAGGACGGACAGTAGAAAAAGGCTTGATCCGTCAGTCGCGCTGTGAAACTATAACCGTGCGAGGAAAGGGGTTCCCGTTTTCAGTATGGTCACTCTGAATAAAATAAATCTTGAGTATAAATCCACCGTTCTCTTCGGATTTACCGCCCTGCTGCTGTCTTTCATAGTAGGGATGATCGCGGGCGTCCGGTGGAACGTGGTGTTGTTGAGATCGCTTCTGCTCATGGCGGTGTTCGCGGTCATCGGCTTCGGCGTGTCCTATATTTTCAAGAAATACGTACCCGAGATATACGAGCTTGTCTCCTCGCTGGCGGCGCTGCCCGGCGGCGGCAAGGAGGGCGAAACGGCCGCCGTCCCCGGAAGCGGGGAGGCGTCGGCGGAAAGCATGGAATTCGAGGCGCGCGATGCCGGGGGGGGCGGGGACGCGTCCGAAGGGCAGCCGTCGAATGCGGATTTCAGAGAGCTTGAAAAGGAAGGTCTGTCGCACTATTCGACCACTCCGGGCGGGGCTGGCTCGATACACACTAAGTCGGGGAAACTGGGGAAGCATATCCTGGAATCCGAGAAGCTGGCGAAATACGAGCCGAAAATTATGGCCCAGGCGGTGCGGACCATGATGGGCAAGGATAGAGAATAACACCCGGGACCACAGGTATGAATAATAAAAAATATAACGAGCTGGATGCCATCGGTGAAGACAAGCTCTGGGAGAAGTTCATCAAGAAAAACGACCAGGACATACGCGATTATTTCGTCGTCAAGTACGCGCCCCTGGTCAAGTATGTCGCCGGCAAGATATCCATGGGCATGCCGTCGAACATAGAGTTCGACGACCTGGTCTCCTACGGCATCTTCGGCCTCCTCGACGCCATCACCAAGTTTGATCCCGCCCGGGGGATCAAGTTCAAGACCTACGCCATGACCAGGATCCGCGGGGCCATCTTCGACGAGCTCCGCTCGATCGACTGGATCCCGCGCTCCATCCGCCAGAAGGCGAAGCAGGTCGAGCTGGTCATCACCGAGCTGGAGAACAGGCTCGGCCGGACCGTCGAGGACGAGGAGATCGCGCGGGAGCTGGGGGTTTCCACCGAAGAATTCCAGTCCCTGCTGTCAAAGCTTTCCGGCACGTCGATGCTTTCTCTGAACGACATCTGGTACCTCGGCGACGACAGCGACGAGCTCTCCATCCTGGAGACGCTGGAGGCTCCGGAGAACATGAACCCTGATATTTTGATTGAAAAGCAGGAAATCCGCGATTATATTATAGATGCTATTAAGAAGCTCCCGGACAAGGAGAAGAAGGTCATCGTTCTCTACTATTACGAAGATCTCACCCTGAAGGAAATCGGCGATGTGCTGGAAGTCACGGAGAGCCGGGTTTCCCAGCTCCATACCAAGGCTATCATGAGGCTGAGGGGCCGGCTCGGGCGTATCAAGCAGAACATCGTCGGATAATGTGGGTGCCGTTATCCGCGACGGAAGCGTCATGTTGTTGTGCCCGGGGCTGGGCTGATACCGAGGTTTCGATGGCGAATATCAAAGATCTATTCATGCGACTGGACGTGTCCGACCACGCAGAGGATAATGCTGTCGAGGTCTACGCCGATTCCGTTGCGCAGGCGCTCGAGGTGGCATCGAGGGAGCTGGGCATTGATATCAATCTCCTCGACTACCAGGTCCTCGACAAGGGGACCAGGGGGTTCCTTGGGATCGGCCGGGTGCCGTACCGCGTCCTGATAATCCCCATGGTGGGGAGCGAGGAGCATGCTGATCTCGCCACGCTCGAGCAGAAGCTTACCCGCGAACACGCCTTGCGCGGAGCTTCCATGAAGGCGAATGCCGACGGCTCCTTCAGAGTGCGCGTCACCAAGTCCGGCATATGGCTCACCGTCATCCCGCCCAAGGGGAACGGCCTCAAGGTAACCCCCGATGAAGTGAAGAACAAGCTCTATTCCCTGAAGATCGACGCCGACGAGTCGAAGATCATCAGGGAAGTTGATAAGGCGACGGGTAAGCCGGTGAAGATCGGCTCGTGGACCGCCAACCCGCAATACGACAGCTCCATGACCCTGGAAATGACCGATGATGAAATGAAGGTCTTCGTCCATTTCGTCCCGCCCCGCTATTCCGGCAGGCACATTGAGTATGACGAGGTCATTGACGCGCTGAAGAAGGCCGGCGTTAAGATAGGTATAAAGGAACAGGAAATAAAGGAATACCTGGAGGAGATGGACTATACCAGGCCGCTCCTGGCCGCCGAAGGCACCAGGGTGGTCAACGGCAGGGACGCCTACATCGAGTACAAGGTCCGCGTCGACAACAAGAACGTCTCCTTCGAGGAGGACGAGCAGGGCAAGGTGGATTTCCGCAACCTCGAGCTCCTGGAGAACGTCGTGGTGGGACAGCTCCTGGCGGTGAAGGTCCCGGCCGAGCAGGGCGTGCAGGGCCGGACGGTGACCAACCGCATCATCCCGGCGCGGCCCGGCAAGGACGTCAAGATACTCCACGGCAAGGGCACGATCCTGTCCGAGGACGGCACCGAACTCACCGCGGAGATCAACGGGCAGGTGACCTTCAAGGGCGGCCGCCTCAGCGTCGAGCCCGTCTATGTCGTCAACGGGGACGTTTCGCTGGAAACCGGCAACATCGTGTTCCTCGGTTCGGTCATCATAGCCGGCAGCGTGCAGGACAATTTCGAGGTGAAGGCGGCGGGCAACATCGAGGTGCGCGGCACGGTGCAGAAGGCCTTCCTGGAGGCTGAAGGCGATATCATCGTGTTCCAGGGCATCACCGGCCGCGACGAGGCGAAGATCGAGTCCACCGGCGGATCCGTGTATGCCAAGTTCATACAGAACGCCTTTGTCTTCGCCGAGAACGACGTCATCGTACCCGAGGGCATCATGCATTCGAACGTCGATGCCGGCAACAGGGTCGTTTCCATCGGCAAGCGGGCGCGGATCGTCGGCGGCATCATCCGGGCCGGGGACGAGGTGAATGCCCGCTTCCTCGGCACTGACGTGTCCACCAGGACCGAGATACGCGTGGGGATCCACCCGAAGGTGCTGCAGCAGCATTCCGACCTCACCGGCATGAAGACGAAAATCGAAGAAGAGCAGACCCAGCTCAAACTTAACCTCCGGACCCTGGAGACCCAGAAGAGGAACGCCGGAAGCAAGTTCCCGAAGGACAAGGAAAAACTCCTGAAAGACCTCCAGGCCCGGGACGCCAAGCTGAACGAACGGATGAACGAAATCAAGGGAGAGCTTGACGAGGTCAACTCCTACATCGGCATGATCGAGCACAAGGGAAAAGTCTGCGCCGAGCGCACGGCCCACGGGGGCGTTGAGATATACATCAAGGACAAGAGCTTCATCATGAAGGATCCGTACAACCACGTGAAATTTTCCCTCCAGGGCGACCAGATCCGCATTGGCGAGTACGAGCCGCCGGAGGGCGTCGAGGGGAGGATGATCATCTCGAGACGGAGGAGATGAGGATAGCGCCATGGCAATCAGGCCCATAGACATGCAGACCAATATGTCACAGGTCACCGAAGTCGGCAAGGACGCCCAGGCCCGCATGGACGCCGTCGTGGGGCAGCAGCACGGTCTTGAAAAGGAATCCGGGGAGAAGGCCCGCCTGGCGAACACGAAGCTCGACGAACTGAAAAAAGGCGAGAGCGCCACCATACGGGACCAGCAGAAGAAGGGAGGGAAAAAGCGTGAAGAGGTCCCGGAGGAACGGCAGGGCGAAGGCAAAAAAAAGCTCCGGACCGGAAGAAGCAAGGATTCCAGGATGGGGAATATTATCGATATATTGAAGTAATTTTTTTAAAGGTTATGCGACATAATCATTGAAAGGAAGGCGCGGCCTAGGGACCGCGCCTTCAATAAACATGACTCATCGAATGAGGAAATTATATGCAATTTTTCTTTTTACTCCTGTTCAATGTGTTTCTCGGTGCCGTGCTCTACCTGGTCATCAGCCTGAAGCTGGAGCGTTCGGCCACCGATTTCCGCGAGCGGAGGTTCCGTAAAGAAATGGATGAGATCATCAAGGAGTTCAATACCACGGCGGAACGGAACATTTCCCTTCTGGAGAGCAGGATACGGCAGCTCCGGAGGCTGATGGAAAAAACCGGCGAAATCCGGACCCTCGACATCACCCTTGACGAAGAGGATGCCGGGGACCTGCGCGGCACGGCGGGACATGCGTGTGAACCCTCCATGCCGCAGGTACGGGAAAACCCGGATGGCGCCCGCGGTGGATTCTCCGGCGGCGGGACCGCGGCCGTGAAAGAAAACAATGGGGGCGGCCTTATAAAAAAAGGCTTGCTAATATTATCCGAAAAAATTATAGATAAATTATCGTTGAAGAAGGCCTCCGGGACCGGGCAGCATGGCGCTGATAAAGCGGCCATGCGCTATGCCGATGAATTTGCCGGAACATCAGAGGAACGGTTCCCGGTGCCCGGCGCTCTGTCCGGCAGAGGAAGCGCGATCATAGAAAAAGACATGACCGTGATGATACCTGCAGAAACGACGGATCCGGTGGATAAGCGCCGGAGTCTTTCGGCGGCAGAGATCGAGGCGATCGTGGCGGCATCGGATGACCGGTACCGGCTGGTATCGGTCCTCTTCGACAGCGGCTGTCCTGTCGACGAGATCTCAAGGTATTCCGGTATCCCGGCCGGTGAAGTGCGGCTGGTGCTGAACCTGAACCGCAGCAGGGATGCGTCGGGCGCTTAACGGAAGATTCGGCGCCGGGTGACGCCCCGGCGACATGACCAGTAACGTGCAGCTCGAGATTATGCCAAATGAAACTACCAACATATTCCGCGGTGACTTCGGCATTGAGCCGGCCATCAAGCGGCTTACCGAGGAGGAGTTCGGCAAGTTCGCCCGCCTCATTTACGATGAAAGCGGCATATTCCTGAAGGACACCAAGATAACCCTCCTGTCGAACAGGCTGCGGAAACGCCTCCAGGCGCTCAATATCAGCGAATTTTCAGATTATTACAATTATCTCCAGTCCCTGAACCCGAAGGAAAAGACCATCGAGTACGAGAAGATGCTCGACGTGGTCTCCACCAATGAAACGTATTTTTTTAGAAATGAGCGGCATTTCGAGGCGTTGACCCATGAATGCCTGCCGGAGATCGCAAAGGTTAAAAGCAATAAAAAGCTCCGCATATGGAGCGCGGCCTGTTCCACCGGCGAGGAGCCGTACACGATCGCGATATGCGTGAAGGAGAAGGCCCACCTCTTCGCCGGATGGGACATCGAGATCCTTGCCACCGATATCGCGCCGTCGGTCCTTGAATTCGCCAACATTGCCGAATACTCCGGCAGGAGGATCGAAAAGGTCCCGCCGGAATTCCTGAAGAAGTATTTTACCCCCAAGAATGACGACAAGCAGAATTACATCGTCAATGATGACGTGAAAAAACTGGTGAAGTTCTATTACCATAACTTTTTTAAAAGCCCCTTCCCAAAAGATATTGACATTATTTTCTGCAGAAACGTTATGATCTACTTTGATAAAAAGCACCAGATGGAACTGGTGTCGAAATTCTATCAGTCAATTCTCGATCACGGGTATCTGTTCATCGGCCATTCAGAAACGCTGCATTCGATATCGGAAGATTTCAGCTATAAAAAAATATTGGAAGCGCCCGTTTACGTGCCGAACCCCAGGAGATAATCAATGGATTTCCAGTTGATAAATGTCGGGATTGCCGATTACAACATATCATCGTCGCCCGATGTCTTGAGGACCATCCTCGGATCCTGTGTGGGCATCTGTCTCTATGATTCCGGGAAAAAAATCGGCGGCATGTGCCATATCATGCTGCCGGCGATGAAGGAGCAGGGCGCGTCGGTGAAAAAGTACGCCGATACGGCCATTCCCCTGATGTTAGACGAGATGAAGAGCAGGGGCGCCGATGTCTCCCGGATACAGGCGAAGATCGTCGGCGGGGCCCGGATGTTCAACGTGTCGGAGAACAGCATGATGGGAGAGATCGGGAACAACAATGTCTTGAAGGTGAGGGAGGTTCTCGGTGAACTGGCCATCGGCATTGTCTCCGAGGATATCGGCGGTAACTACGGACGCACCATCGATTTTTATCTTGATTCGGGAATGGTGAAGATCCGATCCATGGGCAAGGAAGAGAAAATCATATAACAGCCGGCGGGCATGCCCGGCCGGCCTCCATATCTTTCATAATAATGAGCGCCACCGGCAGGTAACATTTCATGGACAGTATGACAGGCTACGCGTTTCTGGAAAAAAGCACAGAACAGTTCTCCTATTCAGTGGAGCTCAAGTCGCTCAATTCGCGCTACCTTGAGATATATGTCAACGTGCCGAAAATCATCAAGAACGAGGAAAATGATCTCCACAATCTCCTCAAGCAGCGCTTCGGCCGAGGCAAGCTCGAGCTGAATATCGATATCTTCGACTGGGTGGTTTCCAAGCCGATCGCCATCAATTCCGATATGATAAAAAAATATTACCGGGAGCTGCGCCACGTGCACCGGGAGCTGGGGATCGCCGAGCCGCTCCGCTTCGAATCGGTGCTGAAGCTTGACGGCATCAGCCAGCGGGACCGCTCGGCCATATCGCGGACCTCGCGGGGCGATATCTATGCCACCATCGGCAGGGTTGTCGACAGGGCCCTGGACATGCGGAGGAAGGAAGGGGCCGCCATCAGGAAGGACCTGGCGAAGCTCGTGTCGGAGATAGCGGGGCACATCGGGGCGATCAAAAACGCCACGAAGAATTCGGTGAAGGACAAGAAGGAAACGCTCAGGAAAAGGATAGAGAACGTCGCCGGGGCAAAGGTCGACGACGTGCGCCTCTGCACCGAGATCGCCATCCTGGCGGACAAGCTCGACATCAACGAGGAGATCATCCGCCTGAAGGACCATATACAGAAATTCAAAGCGATGATGAAGGCGGGCGGCCAGGTCGGCAAGAAGCTTGATTTTCTCGCCCAGGAAATGTTCAGGGAGGTCAATACCATCGGATCGAAATCAAACAACGCCGAGATCGCCCACATGGTGGTTGACATGAAGAACCATATCGAAATGATCCGTGAGCACTGCAGGAACGTAGTATGAAAACCACTCTTATAAATATCGGATTCGGCAATGCCGTGGTCGCCGAGCGGGTCATTGTCGTGATAACGCCGGCATCCGCGTCGGGGAAGCGCCTCCGCGAGGAGGCGAAAGAGAACAACCTCCTCATAGACGCGACCCACGGCAGGAAGACCAGGGCGATCATCGTCATGGACAGCAACCACGTCATCCTCTCGGCCATGCAGCCGGAGACCATCGCAAACCGGTTGATGAACCTTGAAAGCGAATAACCTGTCACTCGTTATAAGCGCTCCGTCCGGCGCCGGCAAAACCACGCTGATCAACAGGCTCCTGTCGGACGACAGCCGTTTCTGTTTTTCGATATCAACAACGACCAGGGCGCGGCGGAACAACGAAATTGACGGTACAAGCTACTATTTTGTCCCGGAAAACGAGTTCAGGGGCATGATTGATCGCGACGAGTTTATAGAATGGGCCCGGGTGCACGGCAACTACTACGGGACATCAAAAAAAGAGATTGACAGAATTTGTTGTATTGGAAAAATTCCGATATTCGACGTGGATGTCCAGGGCGCCAGGAGTCTGAAGGGCAGGCTGGAAGGCGCGGTTTACATTTTTATAGTGCCTCCCTCCCGGGAAGTGCTTGAATCGAGGCTGAGAAACCGGAAAACCGATTCAGAAGAGCAGATACAGATACGGATGCGCAACGCCCTCAGGGAACTGGGAGAGTATGCGCAGTACGAGTATATAGTGGTCAATGACGATCTCGACGTCGCTCTGAATGAACTCCGTTCAATTGTAACCGCAGAATTATGCAAAACAGGTTATATGTATCATATAATTACCGACATGCTGGAGGAGAACCGTGATAATTCCGCTTGATAAATTGCTTACGTATAATAAGAATAAATATATTTTTTCCCGCGCAACCATGGAGGCCGTGGAAAAAATAGGCAACATGAGGTCTTTTCCCGAGGACGATTCCAAGTGGAAGGTCGTTCCCAACATCCTGAAACTGATGCTGAACAACGACGTCAAGTTCATCAACTACGAGGAACCGGAGAAGGAACAGTAATTATAGCCGGCGGTGAGGAACATATCAGGTACGCGGTCCTGGTGGGGCCCACGGCAGTCGGAAAGACCGGCGTGTCCCTTGCGGTTGCCGGCATCGATTTTGAGATCATATCGGCCGATTCCGTGCAGGTCTATCGGTATCTTGATATCGGGAGCGGCAAGCCGGACCGCTCGGAACGGGAACGGGTACGGCATTACGTCATCGATTGCGTTGATCCGGATGTCCCCTTCACGGCGGGTGATTTCTGCCGGGAGGCCCGGGGGGCCGCAGAGGCGATCCACGCGCGCGGCAGGAAGCCCCTGATCGTGGGCGGCACCGGCCTCTACATCGATTCTTTCTTCCAGGGGCTGTCCGAAATTCCCGCAATTCCCCTGGAGGTGAGGAGGGCGGTGAAAAGCGAGGCCGCGGAGCGGGGCCTTCAGGCCCTCCACGACGAGTTGGTCAGGATTGATCCGGACTTCGGGAACCGGATACATCCCAACGATACGCAGAGGATCACCAGGGGCATCGAGGTGTACCGTGGGACCGGGAAGCCCCTTTCGAGTTATTTCAGCAGCAAGCACCGCTACGGGTCGGACGACACGCTTTTCATAGGGCTCCGAGAGGAAAAGGACGTGCTGCAGAGGAAGATAGACGAGCGCGTTGACCGGATGATGGAGCGCGGTTTCCTGGAAGAGGTCCGGTCGCTCAGGGAACGCGGTTTCGGTCCCGGTCTCAAGTCGATGAAGTCGATCGGGTATGCCGAGCTCAATGATTATATAGACGGCGCCTGCAGTGTTGACGAGGCGGTCAGGTTGATCAAGACCGTCACCAGGCAATACGCCAAGCGCCAGATGACCTGGTTCCGCAAGAACAGGCGTATCAACTGGTTCGGTCCCGGTGAAGTGAAAAAAATAGATGAGCTGTTGCGGCTATGGCTGGACAGCGGAACAAAATAAAAAAATAGAACAGGGAAAGGTTAAGCACAATGGCGGTACAATACAACAACTTGCAGGACCATTTTTTAAACACCGCGAGAAAAGAGAAGATTGATATCAATATTTATCTCGTAAACGGCGTCCCCATCAAGGGGAAGGTCTTGAGCTTCGATAATTTCACCATCCTCATGGAAGTTGAAAAGAGGCAAAACCTCATCTACAAGCACGCGGTGTCGACCATCGTGCCCCTGCGGCCCATACCATACAAAGATGAAGAAGGAAAATAGCCTGGACCGGGTTAACCTCAATGAAAAACTTTCTGATTAAAACCATTGCCGTTGTCTTCGTTGTCGGGATCGTCTACGGCCTCTTTTTTTCCGTTGAGAAAATTGATGCCGGGACGTTATGCGTGGTCCAGGACCTGCGGAGCAAAACGGTGGTCCGCGTTGCCCGGCCCATCGTCGGAAATTACGCCTTCGTGTGGCAGGGCGCCCTGCCCTGGTGGTTTTCGATATCAAATCTGCCGGTCAGGAGGTCCGCGGGTATCACAGTGAAAATAAGTTTTCCGGAACTGAGCCTCCTCAAGGACGATAATTACCACCTGTGGGTGCCCCTGAGGGTCGTATACCGGATTGACGGTGATAGCTTTGCCGAAACGGCCAGGCTCGGGGACGGGGGCCGCGGCCTTGATGAACTGGTAACCGCGCTTTTTCAGGGGGAACTGCAGGAGGAACTGCACCCCCTGCTTGCGCCGGCTTATCAGCGTGAAGTGCTGGCGGCCCAGCTGGCGCCCGCCATTGAAAGGGCGGCAAAGAAACTAGAGGGCGATTTCAAGACCTCAGGCATCAAGCTGGTAAGCGCGAAGATGAGCGGAACGCCGGTGCTTCCAGAGAAGGCGGTCTATAACGAGGCTGTTATTCACGCTGCCGATCTGCGCAAGATGAACCGGGCCCGGGAGATGGATCTTATCGGTATACAGGCCTCGCTGGAGCGCGATAAGCTGAAAAACGAGCAATTCTACGCGAATCTCCTCAGGATATCCACGATAATAAGCGCGAATCCCGACATTTTGAAATATATTTATATTGACAAATTAGGGGCCAATGTAAACGTGATACTCTCGTCGGATAGTTCGGGCATTCCGCGGATGCTTGAAAAATCGGATAAGCCGGTGAAGGGAAAACCGAAAGAAATTGACAATCTCAGGTAATACGCTATCCTGAAATTGTTGAACGATGTCATTTCGACGAATCCCCGTATTCCGGATTGAGGAGACATCCTGATGATGTGATTGTCGCGACAGGATTTCTCGCCCCGCGTGGCGGGGTTCGAAATGAAGAATGCAGAAGACAACAAGTACACTGTAGAATAGATATCATAAAATAAAACACATGGAGTGAATCAAGGAGCCGCTTATGCCCTGTGGTAGAAAAAAGAAAAGAAAAAAAATAGCTAATCACAAACGGAAAAAGCGCAGAAGGGCTAACCGTCATAAAAAGAAGCTATAAGGTGAAATGAAAAGAGATTGGCCTGATCATTATGAACCAATCTCTTTTAATTTAATAGGTATCGCATGTTGAAGAAAAAAGCCTCGAACATTGTTCTTGATACCGCCCAGCATACATGGAAAAAACGCCCCTCCGAGATTCGCGGCTATCAGAGGACCTTCTACATAACCTCGGAGGACGGCGACTACATACGTGTTGATTACAACCTCAAGGATAAGCGTGTCCGTCTTTACGTCGAGATAGAGGAAGAAGGCGGAAACGCGTACTATTCGGTCATTACCGACGGCAAGATAACGGCAGAACGGAGCGTATCCACCGGCAGGAGTTTCGGCTTCACCGAGAAATTCCGCGAACGGGCCATGATTTTTTCCACCCTCCCCAACAGCCAGGTGCTCAAACTGATCAACCGCAACTACGGCATCCAGCGGGGAAAGGCCGTGGAGAAGGAAAAGCCGCAAACGGAGAAAGAGAAGCTCCTCAAGGAAACGAAACAGCGCTATTTCAAACCGGAGTTCTACCAGGCGGGCGAGGACGAGGGAAGGGCCGGCGGGAGGATCTTCAAGACCCTGGGCCTTGTCGACCTCATAGACTTCATGATCGGCCTGCTGATAGCCGGTTCGGTATTTTTATATTTCGGTTACAGCTATATCGCCATGGGCGTGGCAGCCGCGTTTTTCGGTATCATCATCGGATTCGTGGACATGTTTTTCCGCGGCCGGTCCCCCGTAATCTCCAAAGTCGGCTTTTTCCTCCTTTCGGGCGCCGTCCTGTATGTCTACGGCTATTTCCTGTGACAGGGCCCCGTATAACCACCCGGATATCGTTCACACTGTCATTTGTTGCATGTATTTGCTGTTAACGCCACGTCCCCGCCACCTATCCCTACCATGGAAAGGCGAACGCAGGCATGGATCCAATAATTCGGAACCTTCTCCTTTTGAAAAGAAGAGAGGCGCCAATCAGGATGATTGAGTGCCGGACGAGGACAGGATGTCCTAAACGCCCCCGCGGGGGCGGAGCGCGGGTGATATCCCCGAGGGCCTTCCAGGGGTTCCGGGCTTTGAAAATCCTCATTAATAAATATTTTATACTTGAAAACTATATTTGATTAATTACAGTAGTACCGGACGGATGGTTGCCCTCGCGGGGAAAACCCCTGTCGGAGGATCGCAGCTCGGGAGTGCATGGTAACGCGCCCCGCGGCCAGGGGCCGCCGGGCGGTAGTGCAACACTACATTAAACGGTTGGCACATATGGAAAAAAAAGAAAACTTCTTTTCCTCTCTCCAGATCGTCTGTTTCAAGATCGGAAACGAGGAATACGGCATCGATATACTCCAGGTGCAGGAAATCCTGAAACTCCCGAAAGTCACCAAGCTGCCCAAGTCCAAGCCCTATATCATGGGCGTCATCGATCTCAGGGGCAAGGTCCTCCCGATCGTTGACCTGAGCAAGCGCTTCAGCATCGATGCCAATAAGCTTACCGAGAACAGCAGGGCCATTGTCGTGACCATCGGCGGGAAGAAGGTGGGGCTGGGCATCGATTCCGTAAGCCACGTTATAAAGGTAAATTCAGGCGACATCGAGCCCCCGCCCCCGGTTGTGAGGGGCATTTCCGGGAAGTATATTGTCGGAATCGCAAAAGTCGATGAAGGGTTTGTCGTCGTCCTTGATATCACCCAGCTTTTTTCCGCCGATGAGCTGGGATCCCTCTAAAACGCGTCAATACGCCGCTATCAGAATCGTCTCGATCTCGTTGGTGTTGACTTCCCGCGGTGTGTTGTCAAGGAAGGGATAGGTGATCGCCAGGTCAGCGATCTCCTTGAACAGTGACTTCGATATGTCGTAGTTCGAGAGCCGCTGCGGAATATCGACGTCCGATTCCAGCTTGCGTATCGCTTCCACCGCCTTGATGGCAGCCTCGATGACCGTTACCTCGCGCACGTCTTCCCCCATGACCTTCGACATCTGCACGTATTTGCCCGGCGACGACGTCAGGTTGAATTCCATGATGTGGGGGAGGATGATGCTCATGGCGCTTTCAATGTCAAGGCTGGTCTTCGAGACAAGTGCCAGCGAGATGGCAAGGGTTATGGACAGGAACGATACGGCGAAGGCGATCCCGGTCATGACGGAGGATGTCGAAAGGGCCATGCGCGGGGCGCTGTTCTGCGACTCGCGGTACGCCACCGGGATGTTCCGGAAGAGCATGTCGATGGACTTCAGGGCATAGGTGTTTATGATGTCGTTGTTCTTCTTGGAAATGACCGATTCCGCGGCCAGGGCCAGGGTGCTGATCCCGCTTTTCAGTATCTTTTCCTCCGGGCAGTGGAGGGTTATCAGGGGATCAACGATGGTGGCCTCCGGATAGAGGTCCGGGTTGTGGTATATCCTCTTTGTCAACTCGTGGATCTCCTCGAGGTAGAAGAGTGGGGCGATCTCGAAGCCGAACATGGGACTCCCCGGGATGGTGATGAATTTCATCGGCTTCCTGTTGAGCTTCGGGTTGGTGAAAAGGTCATGGCAAAAGTAATAATTGGTGGCCAGGATCGTCAGGGCCTTGGCCGCGTTGATCGAATCGATGCCGCCGAAGCCTATGATCAGGTCGCTGTTGGTTTTCTTGATATAGGCCGCGGCGGTGTCAATTTCCTCCGTGTTGGGAGGGTTCACGATCTCGTCATAGACGATGCATCCGACATCGGCGTCCTTCAATTGCCTGGATATCATCTCGATGACGCTGCCGTAGAGTTCCAGGTCGTCGGCGGTGGTGACCAGTATCGCGCGGGAGCCGAACCGGGACGCGAGTTTCCCGATTTCCTTGATGATGTCCTGCCTGATATAAATCTGGCTGGGGAGGTGGAAATCTGGTCTAAGTTCTGTTGTCACCGCTGATCCCGCCTTTACCGTCCTGTTGTCCCGCCGCAGCCGCCGGGCGGACTTCTATGCTACCAATTGCATAAAAAAAGCGGACATATCAATGGTATCTCCGCTTCTTGCCGTTTCATGATAAGATAGGTCCCGTCTATTTTCGCACCAGAAAGTTTGCTATTCTGTCAGCGACCATCTCCAGTATTTCGGGTTTATCAAAATTATATGACCCATTGGCTATCTGTTCCTTGATTTCCCTGACGCGGTCCACCCTGATATCGGATGCTTCTTTCACGATCTGAGCGAGCCTGGAAACCTCGGCGGCGTTCTTGGCTTCGGATGAAATCTGAACAGAATCCTTTTTCTTGGTCTCTTTCGCGCCCGCGACAGGATTCGATTTCTTCGGTTCGATGATGTTGTTTATGTTGCCTATTTTATCGATAACCATTTTGATAACCCTTGTTTATTCTACTATTACTATCGGCCAAATTTGTCAATTCTTTAATAAAAATGGCCCAACTGCCGCATAAATTTTTCCAAAGTATACAAATATCAATATTGTATACTTATTTGACCGATATTTACCCGCATTACGTAATTGTAACACCCCCGGAATATTTTTTATGGGTTTCCGACGCTGACTTTCATCATTATAAGTATAGCTAAAAATCCGATTCATTTCAATTATTTAAGATGCCGCTAAACTCTCATTTATGGGAAACCCGCTGGCCCTGGTTGAAGAGAAATCATTGCAGATGGTAACTGATTTGTGATTTGTTGCCAGGTCCTGTTAACGTAGGACTGGTCCGGAACGCGGCTGGAATGCCTCTACGTCACATCCGTATCATCATCGGGTTCCCCATTGTAATCCCTGATGTCGTTATAGACAATCACGGAAAATTCGCCTTTTTCTTTCACGGAATCGATGGCTGAGATGATTTCGTCCACTTTTCCATATATGAATTCTTCATGCAGTTTGGTCATCTCCCGCCCGATAAGCAGCATCCTTCCCGGAAAAACCTCCCCGATGGCGACGATAAGCTTTTTTATCCGGTACGGCGATTCATACAGGACTATGATGCCGTTGAATTCCCTGAACGCGGCCAGCTCTTTTTTCCTCCTGCCTTCCTTTTTACTCAGAAAGCCGCCGAAGATTATGCTTTTGCCGTGATACCCGGAGACAGACACGATGGCGGCCAGGGCGGAAGGACCCGGCACCGGACATACCGGGATCCCCTGTTCCCGGGCCGCGGAGACCAGCCTGCTGCCGGGGTCGCTGAGGCCCGGCGTGCCGGAATCCGTTGCGTACGCTATGGACTTCCCTCCCTTGATAAGATCTATGACACCTTCGATTTTCTGGGGGGACGAGTGGGTGTGAAGGGAGAGGGCAGGCACGGAAATTCCATAGTGGCTGAGCAGTTTTCTCGTCTGCCTGGTGTCTTCGCAGTATACCACGTCGACATTTTCACGGAGAAGCCTGACCGCCCTGAAGGTGATATCTTCCATGTTGCCTATGGGGGTGGCCAGGATATACAGTATACCGGATGACATGGGGGAACGTTACTCACAGGTCCGGGTTTTGTAAAATCATTTCCATTTACCGTGAATAAAAATTTTAGGGGCGTTAAAAATACTTGCTATTTATCTAAAATCAACTGAAGTTGATTTGACCCCGGCCATGCCGGCCGGCGGAAGGGGCTCCGGCGGGCATGGCATGTCCACGGCCCGTGCCGGGTCATGTGATGCAGACCCCATACAATATCTTCCGAGGAGGAACATGGTGCCATGAATTTTGACGAGATAAAAAAATACTTTACCAGGGAGAAGATACAGCGGGATTCCCTGGTCACTGCTATATTCATTTTCGCCGGCCTGGTGCTGTTTACCCTGATGTTTATCATGGCCTCTCTCTTCCAGAGGGGCGGGAGCATATACCACCTGCTGCAGAACCTGGGCATCTTTTTCGTCTTCGCGGGCATGGCCCTCGCCTTTGCGGCCATCCACCGCGGCAATGTCTCCCCGGGCGAGCAAACCGTCCGCTCCCTGGCCGTGGCCACGGCGAAGCAGGCCCCTGTCGTGACCGGCATCCTGTTCTGCTCGGTCATCGCCATTTTTATCGTCGCGCTGGCGGAGCTCGTCCTGTCGCTCATCGGATATATCCCGTACGCGGGACCGGTCATGGTCGCCCTCCTGTCCCTCCCCCTGTTCGCGGTCAACTTCGCGGTGATAGCCGCCGTTGTCATGGTATGGATGGTGCTGCCTCCCATGGCGGGCGAGGGAACGGACCTCAGGAAAATGCCGATGGATTTTTACACTCTGATGAAAAAACGCGGGCTGATCATTTTCGGCTACACTATGATCACCATTGTGATCTTTGTGGTCATCTTCGGCGGCGTCCTCATCGTCATCCGGTATGCCACCGGCATAACCCGTTCAGTGCAGTGGAACATAGCCCCTGCCTATCCGCCCGTCTTTAAGGCCATCATAAGCTCTTCGTATATCACCGACGTGATATCGAAGATCGCGCCGCGGACAGACCCGATCGCCGCGCTCCGCGAGTACGGGTCCGGCATTTTCAATTATATAGACATGCTCGGCACGCTGCTCAAAGTGATATACGGGGTAACGCTGGCCGTCATCGCGTCCTTTGTCCTGGGGGTTTTTTTCAATGTGCTCTCGCATTTATATGTCCGCGCGAAGAAGGATGTCATCTGAAAATTTAGTGCGGGATTTTCCCGAGACACGGAGGGTTTTATGGCGTGGGGATCGCCAGGCTGTGCGTATATGCCGTATCATGCTGAGCAGTACTGGAGAAGGTAAATGAAAAAGTACTACTTGTTGTGGCAGCTGTTATCCTGCCAAGTTTGATCATTGCCGTTGTCTGCCTCCTGCTGCCGTATGATCTGGCGATACGGATTGCGACCGGACTGGTCGGAGTTCTGTCGGTACTCATATTCGCCGGTAATTTGATCACTCTGTTCCGCGGGTCGCGGCCGGCGCGGTTTATCGTCGCCGGCTTCACAGGCCTTGTCGTCGGCATCGTCCTGTACGTGCTCAAGTCCTTCGGCGTCCTTCCGGGCATGTTCCTCACCGAGTGGGGGGTCCAGATCGGATCGTCCCTGGTGGTCATCTTCCTCTCCCTGGCCCTCGCGGACAGGATCAATATCATGGGGAAAGACCTGGCGATGCTCCTCGAGGAACAGCGGGAGCACGAGAAGGAGACGAAGGAGCGGGCGGAATACCTCGAGGGGATCGTGAACACCGCCGCCGGACTTTCCGAGAAGTTCGTCCGGGTCAACGCAAAGCTCCAGGCCATCACGGCCAGGTTCTCGGAGCTTTCCATGGAGCAGGCGGCGACAAGCGAGGAAATGCCCTCGACCTTCGAGGATCTCCTGGCCTCGGTGGAAACCATTTACCAGGCGACCATCAGCCAGAAAATCGGGGGGGGAGAAATCGAAACTGATGGTGGATGATCTCCACGTGGCCCAGAAGGATCTCATCGAGGAAAGCATGAAGGTGGAAAAAACGCTGAAGAAGATCGTCAACTCCACCACCTCCACCGGCGACAGCCTCCATAAGATGACCGACACGATGAACGTCATCAACACCGGCGGCAAGGAGATCAACCAGTTCATCGCCATGATCGACGACATCTCCGACCGCATCAACCTCCTCAGCCTGAACGCCGCCATCGAGGCGGCCCGGGCCGCGGCTTCGCCGTTGTCGCTGACGAGATCGGAAAGCTCGCCCAGGCCACGTCTGACAACTCCAAGGAGACCGCCCGCCAGATATCCAGGATCATCACCGACATCGAGGCCGGGGCGCGCATCGTCACCGACACGAAGGAATCGACCGACGTGATCTTCAAGATGGTGGGGGCCATCGGCGCGGGGATCAACTCGGTGCGGGAGCTGATGCTGAAGCAGAACCAGGCCATGGAAATGGTCATCAAGCAGGCGGGGGTCATCGACACCATGTCAAAAGAGGTGGTCACCTCGACCAACGAGCGGAAGAATTCCATGGCGCGCACCCAGTGGACCATCGACCGGCTCTCGGAAATGGCGCAGGAAATTTCCCAGTCCGACAGCCTCATCATTGATTGCGCGAAGATCATCCATGACAAGGCCCTGGAGCTTGACCGGGTGATACGCAGCAGGAGGGATGATGCCGGCGCCGTACCGGCAGGGGTTCCTGAACCGGCGCAGTCCTAGGCGTTCCGCACCTTCACCACGACAATACCCTTGTCCGGCCTGGTGGGGCACTTGAGCTCGCAGATGGCGCAGCCGATGCACAGGTCGGCCACGACATGGGGCAGCATAACCTTCCTGCCCTTAACGATTCCTTCTTTTACCCTGATGGCCTTCTCGGGGACCGGGCAGTGTTCCTCGCACACGATGCAGTTCTCGCCTTTGGCGTACGGTATGCAGATTGTTTTGTTGAACACGCCGGTGCCTATCTGCACTTTCTGTTTCCGCTCCAGGGGCAGCTCCGCTATCGCGTCCGTGGGACAGACCCGGCCGCAGAGGTTGCACCGGTATTCGCAGTAGCCCCGCCGGGTGTCCAGCACCGGCGACCAGGCCCGGGCAAGACCATCCGATATCGGCAGGGGCTGGAGCACATTGGTGGGGCACACCTTCATGCAGTTGCCGCAGCGGATGCAGCGCTGGATGAATTCCTCCTCCGGCAGGGCGCCGGGCGGCCGTATCAGCGAGATCGTGCCGGGCCGGGGCGGCTTCCGCGGACGGTTCGCCCTTTCAGCGGAGGGGGCCGCTGAAGCCGGCGGTGCCGCCAGGACCGCGCCGGCCATGGCTATAAAGCTTCCGCGGGTCATGAGGGCTCCCCCGGCCTGCACGGCGGGGGCTTCGGCCCGCTGTTTCCCGAACGTGAAGGCGGCCCTGTCATTGGGACAGAGGGCCACGCAGTCAAGGCAAAGTATGCATTCTTCCTTTATGTAGGAATTGTCCATCCTGATTGCATTCATGCGGCAGAGGTTGCGGCAAAGGCCGCAGTTTTTCTCGCACCGGCTCACGTCGCGCCGCAGCGGCGAAAAACGGGCGGGCAGGGCCAGGGCGGCGCCCAGGGGGCAGAGGTGCCGGCACCAGAACCTCCGCTTGATCAACGACAGGAACAGAATAACAAGAAGGATGATCAGGATGGAACCCGCGTGGTTGAATTCGGGAGTCGACAGGTTCAGGAACCCCTCGCGAAGATAATCGTAGGCCCACTCCAGCCACCCCGGATAATCCGCAGCCGCAAGGAGCGACGTGAACGCGCGGTCGATGGAGCCGCTCACCAGGGGATGTATGGTGAAGGAAAAGGCGCGCACGAAGATGGTGATCGGATCAAGGAACCACGCCAGCTGCACCCCCGCGAGGGCCGCGATGACGGTCGCTCCCAGGAAGAGATACTTTCCGTACCGCAGGGGAAGAGGATCGTTTTCTCTCTCTTTTTTCCGGAAGATTCTCATGACAAGGCTTTTACAGTATGAAAGAAAATCGAGGAGCGCCCCCAGGGGACAGATCCAGCCGCAGAAGCCGCGGCCCACGACGAAGGTGATGACAAGAAGGACGGCGGCGTAGATAAGCCCCGGCAGCAGCACCCGCTCCGCTATGGACGTGACGATCATGGCGAAGGGGTCAATCAGGAAGTAGAATTCAGGATTGATGTATCCCGAAAGCGGGTACCGCGTGTTCCAGAGTATATACGCCAGGACGAACACCGATACGGTCTGCGCCAGCCGGCGCAGCAGGAGCAGGCGCCTGGATGCCACGGCCTACACCGAGATTTTCCTGATGTTCGCCCCGGCTATATTCATGGTGCCCAGGCCGGCCTCCGCGCCGTTTTTTATATAGCCGATGTCTCCCGGGCTGATGCCGAAGAGCGTGGCCGCGTAGGCGTCCGCCAGGACCGGGTCGGTGCCGGCGATGACCGTTTTCGTCAGCTTGACGTCCTTGAGGTTCCCGCCGGAAGGGCCGTTCCGCAGCAGGATGCGGTAGGCGTCGATGACCGTCAGGTCAGGCCTGATGAAGCGCGTCAGATCAGTCAGCTTTTCGTCGATGTTCCAGTGCATCTCTCCCCGGTTGCCGCCGCAGATCCCCATCAGGTTTTTCATGGAGAGGGTGAGCCGCGAAAGACCGTGGTGCTTGGCGATGGGCGCGTTGATGAAGCAGTCGCACTCCACCGCGTCGCGGTAGATCGGCCACGATTTCATGGGGCTTGATTCGGAAAACGCTCCCGGGATGAATTTGTCTTTGTTGATGTGGGAAATGTGCCCGCCGGCCTTCTTGACCGCGTCGGCTATGCCGCTGTTGAGGTAGCACATGGGGGCCGAGTTGCAGGTATTGTCGAACACCTTAACTTTTTTGGCGCCGGAGTCGTAGCAGAGCCTGACCAGGGCCGCGACGACCTCGGGATTGGTGTTGGCGGCGTATTTCGGCTCGCGGTCCCAGCCGATGTTCGGCTTGATGACGACAATGGCGCCGGGCTTCACGAACCTGCCCATGCCGCCGACCGCCTCGACCGCTTTCCGGGTTATGGCCGCGGGGCTGTCGCCTTTGACCACGGCGAGGTCGCAGAGGGTCTTCACCGCTCGCCTGGGCCGGGGCTTAAGCTTCTCCGCGGCCCGCGCCTCCGCCGGCCGGAAGAGCGCGCGTATGAACGGGGTTGAGGCGAATGCGACGGCCATGCTGCGGAGAAAGTCTTTCCGGGACGTGCGCCCGGCGCGGTCCACGTTGCCGCCTGACAGGAATGAAAATATTTTTTTCATGGTTCCATCTCCTATCAATGAATTATAATCGGCCGCCGCTCAAATGCGGCTGGCGCCTCAATGAGAACGAGATTACTTGACTTCCAGCAGCTCCACTTCGAATATCAGGACTGAATTGCCCGGGATCGACTGGTTGTCCCGGTCGCCGTAGGCCAGGCCGCTCGGGATGGTAAGCTCGTACTTGGACCCGACCTTCATGAGCTGGAGGCCTTCCGTCCATCCGGGGATCACCTGGTTCAGCTGGAACTCGGCCGGCTGGTTCCTTTTATAGGAGCTGTCGAATTCGGTGCCGTCGATCAGGGTGCCTTTGTAGTGGACCTTCACCTTGCTGGTGGCGACGGGGGAGATGCCGGTCCCTTCCTTGAGCACCCGGTACTGAAGGCCGCTCGCGGTGGTCTTGACGCCCGCTTTTTCCTTGTTCTTTTTAAGGTACTCTTCGCCTTTCTTCAAGTTTTCACTGGAGCGGGCTGTCTGTTTCTTCATCATTTCCTCGGATATTTTCTGAAAGGCCGCGCGTATCTCGTCATCGGTCAGCCGGCTCTTGGTGCCTTTGTAAACGTCCTCAACGGCCTGATTGAAGGCCTTCATGTCGAGGTCCATGCCGCGGTTTTTCATGTCCTTGGCGAACTGCATGCCGATGCCGTAGCTCACCTTGGCGTTGTCGGAGCTGAGGTTGGCGTTGCACGATACGGCGGAAAAGACGAATAGGAAGCCGATTAAACCCAGAAAGTGTAGCAATTTCATTTGTTTATCCTTGGTTTTTATAGATTTGGTTCACAGTGCGTGATGATTACAGGTTCACGTTGAAGATAATTGTGTCAATTGATTTTTTGCATGGGGGTAATCGTCATCATAAGTGAAATCATTTTGATGAATAAGTAAGTCATTTGATAATAAAGTTACAAAGATGCCCGGTTTAAGGCAGGATCATGCCCGTTGGAAGTGGGGGTGTGTTTGGTGGCGGGGCAGGCTGCATATGAAGGCGGGTTACGCGATCCATCTGCGCCCCAATTTCCATTTGACATTTCCTCCCGGTATCCTGCAATACCTCCATGCAATTCAAGGTCATAGCTCACGATACAGAAACCGCAGCCCGCACCGGCGAGATAACCACCTCCCGGGGCATTATCCGCACGCCGGTCTTCATGCCAGTGGCAACAAGGGGCGCGGTGCGTGCCCTGTCGGGCCGCGACGTTGACGAGCTCGACTTCGATATCATTTTGTCCAATACCTACCACCTCTACCTGCGGCCGGGGCTGGACGTGCTGCGCGCGGCCGGGGGCCTTCACGGGTTCATGAATTTCCACCGGCCCATCCTTACCGACTCCGGCGGGTTCCAGGTCTTTTCGCTTTCCGATTTCTGCAAGGTCTACGACGACGGGGTCGAGTTCCGGTCCCACGTGGACGGGTCGCCGCACTATTTTTCCCCCGAGTCGGTCCTGGACGCGCAGAAGGGGATCGGCTCGGACATCATGATGGTGCTGGACCAGTGCACGCACTATCCCGTGGCCGAGAAGGAGGCGCGGGATGCCGTGGACCGGACGGTGCGCTGGGCCGGAGCCTCGCACCGGTACTGGCATGAACGCTTCGATCATGATAAGCAGGCCCTCTTCGCCATCGTGCAGGGGAGCGTGTTCAGCGGCCTCAGGAAAGAGTGCGTCGAACGCCTGCTGGAACTGCCCTTTCCCGGCTATGCCATCGGCGGGCTTTCCGTGGGAGAGCCGAAGGAGCTGTACCGGGAGATTACGGAATTCACCATGGCCCTTCTCCCGGAGGAACGGCCTCGGTACATGATGGGAGTGGGGAGCCCCCTGGAGATACTCTACGCCATCAGCCAGGGCACGGACATGTTCGACTCGGTCATGCCGACGCGCATTGCGCGCAACGGCACCCTCTTCACCTCCAACGGCAGGGTGAACATCAAGTCAGCCGCGTTCGAATCGGACCTGTCCCCCCTTGATCCCGCGTGCGGCTGCTACGTGTGCCGCACCTGTTCCCGGGCCTACCTGCGGCACCTGTTCAGGTCCGGCGAGATATCGGCCCTGATCTACAACACCTTTCACAACCTTTATTTCATGAATTACTTCATGAGGGAAGTCAGGGAGAGCATAGCCGGGGGCTTTTTTGTAGACGTTTACCGAAGATGGGAAGCCCTGTACGAGGGCGACATTTAGCTTTAAATGTATAAAAATATTCTTGACCAACCTTAATTAAAATAAATAATCTTGACATAAAAAAGAGACGCAATTATATTGTTGGCGGCATAATTTTTCGTAAAATGGCATAATGAGGGGGCTGGGGAGCACATGGATATTTCGACCAGATCAAAAGGAGATGTCGTCGTACTCGATATAGCCGGCGAAATTGATCTCTACAACGCGCCTGAAATAAAAGACATCATTAACAAGCTCATTGAAGAAAGAAAATATAATGTCATAATCAACCTCGAAAAGGTGTCCTACATAGATTCTTCCGGAATCGGCGCTCTCATCTCCAGCCTTTCAAACCTCAAGAAATACCAGGGCGGTCTTAAGATAATCAACGTGTTCGCGTCAGTGCGGAAGGTGTTCGAGCTGACCAAGCTCACATCCTTTTTTGAGATTTTTGATTCTGAGGACGATGCGGTAAGTTCGTTTGCCGGATAACGGTTTCGCCTTGCCATTATCGGGCAGCGGCATAACATCATTCTAAACCGATTATAATTATACTCAACGAGGTCACCATGAAGCGGATAAGTAATGTTTCGATCATAGCCATTGCCGTCATGTCCCTGGCCATGTGCATCGCGTGCCGGGCGAATATACCGATCCGGGAAATGTCCTACGCGAAGAAAGACATCAGCGCGGCGCAGAAGGTGAAAGCCGAGAAGTACGCCCCCGAGGAACTGGACGCCGCCAACAAGAAGCTCTTTGAAAGCCATGACCAGGCGGTCAAGGAAGACGACAAGGCGGCCAAGAAGTCGGCCGAGGAGGCCTCTAATCTTGCCCGGGTCGCGTACAACAAGGCGCTGCCGCTGCTGGCAAAGGACACCATCTCCATAGCGGAGAAGAGCATCGGCGAGGCCGGCGAGGCCTACGCCGAGCGGCTTGCCGCAGAAGAGTACCATGAGGCCGAGGAGGCACTCAAGCAGGCCAACGACCAGTTCCAGAACAGGCAATACGAGCAGGCCTACGCTTCGGCGGTCAGGGCCGATGAAAAAGCGAAGAACGCCCGCAACATTGCCCTGGGCAAGAAAGACGTCCTGCGCGACTCCATCGTCGAGGTGAAGCGGACCCTGGAGGATGCGGAGAAATACGGGGCGAAGAAATACGCGGCCGACAAGTTCAACCTTGCCAATGAAAACATCGAGGTGGCCGAGAAGGCCTACGACGCGCGGGAGCTGAAGAAGGGGTTTTCGGCCGTTGAAGTGGCGAAGCTGAACGCCGACGAGGCCCTCCTCGCGGCGCTGAAGAACACGGCGGCCGAGAGGCTCGCCGCCGCGGAAAAAATGGTGGGACAGGCTGAAAAATCGAAATACGCCTCGCAGAAAAAAGCAGAGATGAACGCCGCCAGGGAATCACTTGAAAACGCAAAATCAAAGCTGGCCGACGCTCAATACAAGGACTCGATCGCCGCTTCAGACGAGGCGATGCGCCTGGCCATGCTGGTCATGTCGAAAAAGACCGAGGGAACGGAAATCGCCGAGGGCGGCGACGTGAACCAGCAGCAATTCGATGAGAAGGACTACTGGGAATATACGGTCGTTTACCGCCAGCGTTACAAGGACTGCCTCTGGTATATCTCGAAGAAGTTTTACCATAACCCGCGCAAATGGAAAACAATTTACGAATTTAACAAGGACCAGATTAAGAACCCGAACCTGATATTACCCGGCTGGGTGCTGAAGGTGCCCAAACCTAAAAAATAGGAAGCAGGCGGCAGGATCAATCCCTTTTGCCGGCAGGTTACTATGCCGCTGTTGCACGGCGCTCCGGCGGCGGGCAGCGCGGGAGGTTGAATGTTCATTTTCCACTTCTGTTTACCGGGGACGTGATTTTCTACTGCGGCTGATATCATCCGCTGCTGTCCGCGGCCCTATGAATATGGCTTGACGGTATCCGGGGTTTGCTCCATCACTATCCTTGACTGAACGCGGCGGTTGTTACCCGCAGATAAGGATAGCTCCCAAACGCCGCCATGCCGGCGGACAGGCAGTATCAACAAAGCGAACTGAACACGGTGATATGAAAAGACAGACCAAGAAAGGGCACGATGCCGAGAAAGACCGGGGCGAAAAGGACCAGGAAGCGACGTCTGATGTAATGCAGGGTCCTGATGCGGCCGATGAAAATCCCGACCTTGATTTCATTGATGATATCGACATCGACATCCGCAAGGTCACCTCGAACGTCAAGAAAAAAGAATCCGCAGGCTATTCAGACTCCTCCATTTCATGGTACCTTGACCAGATAAACAAGATACCTCTCCTGTCCCGCGAGGAGGAAGACCGCCTGGCCCGGGGCGCCCGGGACGGCGATGAGAACGCGAAGAACCGCCTCATAAAGGCAAACCTCCGCTTTGTCGTTTCGATCGCGAAGAAATACCAGACCAGCGGGATATCCCTCCTTGACCTGATCAACGAGGGGAACATGGGGCTTATAAAGGCCGCTGAAAAATTCGACCCGGACCGCGGCTTCCATTTCATATCCTACGCCGTGTGGTGGATCCGGCAGGCCATCATTCTCGCGATTTCGCAGAAGGCCTCGCTGATCAGGCTCCCTCTGAACCGCACCGCCGACATCCAGAAGATCGAAAAGGTCCACAAGAAGCTTGAAAGCAAGCTCGGCAGGGAGCCCAGCCCCGGCGAGATCGCCGAGGACCTCGATATGGACGACGACGAGATAAACCACCTGCGCAACATCACGCAGGACTACATATCCCTCGATTCATCCTACGGCGACTCCGAGGACACCACCATCCTGAGCATGATCGTGGACCAGCGGGTCGATTCCCCGGACAAAAAGGTGCTGGACGAGTCGCTCTCCTCGGCCCTGGATGACGTCCTGAAGACCCTGACCGAGTCGGAGCGGCAGATCATCAAGATGCGCTTCGGCCTTGACGGGTACGAGCCGATGTCGCTCCAGCAGATCGGCGACGAGTTCAAGCTCTCCAAGGAGCGGATACGGCAGATCGAAAAAAAGGCGATACGCCGCCTGAGACACCCCTCGCGGAGCCAGCGGCTGAAAAGCTTCCTCCAGGATTGAGCCATGTGGTATTTTTTCCCGGGATTCATAGCAGGCGCCATGGCGGCGCTGTTTCTCTTTTCCCCCGCTCCGGCGGTCGAGATCTGCCCCGAGTGGTGGGGCGGTTTGAAGAACCTATCCGCCATCGAGAAGTCCCCCGGCGGCACTCCCAAGGCCTCCTTCTTCGTGCGGGCCGGCGACCGGGACTATTTTCTCCTCAAGGGCGACGGCGGGGTCTCCGTTTCCGGCTCCGTGACCGACGGCCTTGCCGCCTTCAGCGGCAACGGTCTCTTCTATGCCAGGTACCAGAAGGTGGGGAACGATGTCGAGTTCTTCAACGCGAAGGGCGACCGCTTCTGGAAGATCGATTCCATGGAGTACCCGTACCTCTCCTTCGGCGGCAAGGTCGTCCTGCTGATGAACGGCGACCAGTCGGGCATACGCATGGTGGATTACAACGGCAATCTCGCGAACATCCGCATCTCCGGCAGGACCTGCACCGCCATCGCCTTTTCCGACGCCGGCGATTACAGCGCCGTGGGGTTCCTTGACGGATCGTATTACTTCCTCAGCCCGAAGGGAACAATGATCCATTACGGAATGACGCCGAAGGGAACCATGGTGAAGGGACTGGCGGTTAACCGCGACGGCTCCCATGGCGCCGTGCATTACGGGAACACGGAGACAGACCGGGTCCGTGTCGTTGCTATCGCTTCGGATGATTATGACGAGGTCGACCTTGCCCACGCGCATCCGGTCAAGACGTCGCTCCATGTCAACGGCGGCGGTTACTGCACCATTATAGATACCGACCGGGTCCTCTATATTTCACCCTCGGGAAGCGTGAAGCTGAACATCCCCGTCCCGGCGAAGCGGGAGGGCCATTCGTCGATAAGTTGTTCCGGCGCCCTCTATGCCGTTTCATACACCATGCGGACCGGCCCGTCCAGGCTCCTCCTCTTCCGGGATGACGGCGTCATGCTCTTCACGAAGGATTTCCCCGGGGAATCGTTTCTCGACGCTTCGCTGCGGGAGGGGCTCCTGTTCCTGCGCGGGTCCGACAGCGTGTTCTGCTACAGCCTCCACGGGATCCAGACGCCCTGAAGCCGGGTGCGCGTCTTTCAGCCCCTACAGGAAGACCATCATCAGTATGAATCCCGCCAGGGATACGACCGCGGAGACCACCAGTGAAATGCGGAACCGGTCAGACTTTCTCTTGTTCCGCATCATGTTCATGCCCATGCCCCAGACGCAGAGCAGGAAGTTCAGGAACAGGAGCACCTTCGCGATGATGACGCCGGCGCTGAAATCCACGAGGGACTGCCGTATCGAGTTGTAGCTTGTTCCCGATGGGTGCGTCATCTGGTAAATGAAGAACGCGAGGATGACCATCAGCCAGGATGCAACGCTGCAGAAGGTGATCATCCTGGCCATGGTGTCTGGCCCCCGCCTGCGGTTTTGAATAGCCATATACCCCTCCATCGTACGTATTGAATGGCGGCTGACAGTCCCGATAGTTGATCAGCGGCCATGGTCTCGTATTTGTCGTGTGAGGATTGCCGTGTTGAACGTGTCCCACGTATACTCCATGGTGCGGGAATAATCAACATTATTTTTCAACAGTCCGCGCCGGGGGACGCTGCTCCGGCAGGTCGGTCTCTTCCAGGAGGAATTTCGCGTCGGCGGCGGTCGCGGTCCCTCCGCCGATGCCGGCGATGAGCGAGCGGAGGCGGCCGGCGAAAAAGTCCCGGTCCCGTTTCAGGGCCCCGGCAAGGAGGATGCGGGCCTTCTCCAGGGCCATGGCCTCCGCGCTGCTGCGGTATTCCGGGGGGAGGGCGACGCCGTCATCAGCCAGGAGCTTCACGATCGAATAGACCCTGAAGCGGTCCATGGCAGGGTACCGGGCGGAGAGCTGGTCCCGGTGACCGCCGTGGCGGACGACGAGCTTCTCGGGGATGAAGCCGACCCGTTCCCGGGCGGTGACCCTGAGCCAGAGGTCGTAATCCTCACAGGCCGCCAGGTCCTCGTCGAAGGGGCCGTACCGGTCGAAGCACTGCCGTGACAGCGCTGTTGCCGAGGGGCTTATCAGGCAGAGAGCGAGGGATTCGACGAAAATGTTTCCCTCCCGCTTCAGGTGCCGGAGCCTCGGGTTCACCCGGCGCCCCTTCCGTATCCATTCCTCGCCGGTCTGGTGGATCGCCACGCCGGGGTTCTCCCTGATGAAGCGCTCCTGGCGCGCGAGCTTTTCCGGGAGCCACCGGTCGTCGGAATCGAGGAAGGCGATCCAGGGGGAGGATGACACCGTGACGCCGGCGTTGCGGGCGGCGCTCACCCCGCGGTGATCCCTGCGGAGGTACCTGATGCGGCCGCAGTATTCGTCGGCGAGGGCCGGGGTGCCGTCCGTGGACCCGTCGTCCACCACGATGAGCTCGAAGTCGGTAAAGGTCTGGGCCAGGACCGACTCGATGGCGTCTCTCACAGAAAGATGCCTGTTGTATACCGGTATGATGACGGAGAAGAAGGGCATGCTAATGCTGTGATGAAGGAGTAACGCGGTGGCAACCACTTTTTTATTGAAAAACGGTCCCGTGAAGTCCCGGTGCCATTACGGGAGCGGCCTAATCTCGTGGACTGCCCGCGACTGTGAAAAAGATGTTGCAAAGACACGGGGCTCCCGGCATGGTAAACGATCCCTTCAGCGGACCGGCGGAGAAGGCGGGAAAAAGCGGTTTGAGGGGTTGTACATTCCGGGAATAGGAGAAAACAGGGACCCCCGGTTCTCCTGGAAAGCTCATGATTATTGAATATAGCTCAGTCTGTTTAAACGAAGACAATTACATCGAAAAAATCGAGGAGGCCCGCGGCCTCGTTTCCGCCGCTGGCTATGAATTCGGCGTTCAGATACACAATTCCATAGACGAATCGTTCCTATGCAAGCTGGTTCCCCTGGCCGGCGAGCTCCCTTTTTCCGTGCATTCGCCGATTCTGGCCAAATACTTTCTGAACCTTGCCGCGGGGGACATCGGGACGCTCAAACCAGACCTGGTGTCCGCGGCGTCAAAGCTCGCACTGTTCGGAACGGACCTCTTTTTTTTCCATGGCTTTTTCCTCACCGATAAGCCGATCGTTCATGACATGAAAAATTACCGCGCAGCGATGCGCGAGGGCATCGGCCCGGAGTATTCGCTGCGCGGATCCTTCATCATGGACCCGGCGTTTTTCGAGACAGAACAGTACCGGGCGATGAAGGAAAATTTCAGGAACAATCTGGCCGCGGCAAAGGATCTGTTTCCCGGCCTGACCGTCGCGCTGGAAAACGATTTTGTCGGCATAGGCAGCGGCCTCCAGCGGCCGCAGGAGATCGTCGAGCTTGTAGACGACCTCTGGTTCGATACGGGCCACTTCTGGTGCGCGTCCCTTGTGCATGGGTTCGATTTCCATGAGGAGTGCCGGCGCGTCCTGGACTCGGTGAAGGTCCACGGGGTCCACGTCAATCATAACCTGTTGACGGACGCCGATCCCCCGGAAACCATCAGGGACAGCCATGCCCATCTGTACGCCCCGTCCGGGCAGAACCTGAAACCCATCGTACGGTATATCCGTGACCGGAATATTCCGCGGCTCACCCTCGAGATCGTGGATGGAGACATTGAAGACCTGAAGATAGTGCTTGGCTGGATGGATTAGCGTCGGGTGTAAATAATAGGGCCGGGTTTAAACCCGGCCCTATTGTGGAGCTGAAGGGGATCGAACCCTCGGCCTCTAGAGTGCGATTCTAGCGCTCTCCCAAACTGAGCTACAGCCCCGTGAGGTGTCATAGGTAAATGTATTGAAAGGCCCTTAATCTGTCAATACTATTGTTGCATAATATTTTCAATAGTGCCCGAATCCGGCCGTTTATTGGTGTTTTTGCCGGCGCCGACTTGCCGGTTTCTATGCCCTTCAGCGGACGCCCCTGAAGAATCCCCTGGCTAATAGCGACGCGTTTCCGACGGCTATGCACACGGCACACCCTATGAAGGTATGCCAGGTATAATCGATACCCGTAAAAAACAGCACCCCCGCCATGGTTCCGATTGCGGAAATAAAACCGGCGCATGCGTCTATGGTCCCCGTTTTTTTGAAGAACAATCCCAGGAAGAAGGTCCCGAGGAGCCCCCCGTAGGTGATGGACGCGATTTTAAGCCCCAGCTCCACGACCGGGTTCGTGGTGTGTGTGAAGAGCATCGCCCCGCCCGTCAGGGTAATCCCCCACAGGAGCGTGAACAGCCTCGACCAGAACAGGCCACCGTCGTCAGGTATGCCGGCGCGCTGACGCGCGGGCCTGAACAGGTCGAGGTACGTCGATGAGGCGAGGGAGCTGATCGACGAAGACAGGGAACCCATGGCTGATGCGAGGACCCCGGCGATGACGAACCCGGAAATGCCCGCGGGCAGGTTGTCTATTATGAATTTCGGGAAGATCTCGTCGGAAGAAGCAAGTCCGAGCTGCTGGTACGTCACGCCGCCGTAAAAGGCGTAGAGGCAGAGCCCCAGCACGAGGAAAAACAGGAACTGCACGACGATGAGCGTCGCGTCGAGCATCAGGGCCTTTTGGCCGTCCCGGGCCGACCTGCACCCGATGAGCCGCTGCACCAGGAGCTGGTCGGTCCCGTGGGAGGCCATGGTGAGGAACGTTCCTCCCAGCAGGCCGCCGATGAGGGTGTAGGGGGATGACAAAAACCCGATGAGGCTGTTCCCGAAATGACAATTGATGACCTCGAATTTGTTCGCCCCCTCAGTGACGGCGAACGACATCACGTCGTCCCATCCCCGCGGCAGATGGTTCAGGATGATGTACATGGACAGGGCCGCCCCGCCGACGTAGATGAAGAGCTGGACCACGTCCATGGCGACGACGGCCCGCAGTCCCCCGGTATAGGTGTAGATGAGCGTGAAAACGCCGATGACCAGGATGCAGACGCCGTAGTCCCACCCGGTGATAATGTGGACCGGTATCGAAGTCGCGAAGAGGCGGACCCCGGAAGCGAGCACCCGCGTGACGATGAAAACCGAGGACATGAATTTTCTGATAAAGGGGCCGAAGCGCCTGCCGAGAAAGTCATAGGCGGTTTCAAGCCCGCCGCGGTAGTAGGCGGGAATGAAGACCAGGCTGACGATTATCCTGCCGATAAAATATCCGAACACGAGCTGGAGGAAGTGCATGTTCGATTTGAACGCCAGGCCCGGGATGCTGATGAAGGTCAGGGTGCTGGTTTCGCTGGCGACGATGGAAAAGCCCACCGCCCACCATGACATGGTCTTCCCCCCGAGGAAATAATCATTTACGGATTTCTGTTTTCCCCCCGACAGTATGCCGAACCCGGCCACGCCGACCAGGTACACGGTGATGACGATGTAATCGACAAGCCTGTCCATGGGGAGCCTCGCTTTTTTTTGATGCCGCCGGGACCAGGGGTCGGCGGACCTGTTGATGAAAACAGGCAACGGGGATACCGGTCAACAAAAATTCAGCGGCATGGCGGCCGGCGTGAATCATAACCGGCCGTAAGGGCCGGGGCCCTTCGGCACCCGTCGTCCCGTATTTATCTATTGACAGTACCGCGTTCCCCGGCGTTGATGTAAGCTCCCCAAGGCTGGCCATTGATTCAAGGCCGGATAGAGCGTCGGTCGCCCGTTCCCTTGTGCTGGAGGGCGAGTTTGTCGTGAATTACGCGAGAATGGAAATGGCGGTGTGCGTTCCCGCGTCCTACTTTTCCCTGCTGCTCCCCCAGGCGCTGAAGCCGCGGGATTGCCAGCGTCCTGGCGACTCTCCCGCTGATTCACTGGCAGCGGTGCTGGCCCTTAATGCCGCGCTCTTCAGCAGCTGTATCGGGACCTTCATGAAAAAATACCGGGGGGCCTCGCGTTCCTGCCGGCGAACACGACCTGCATCCCCCTCTACGAACTCATGGATCTCATGGATGACCGCGATCTCCGGATACTGCTGCAGAACATCCTCGTGCCGAAGTATTCGGCCGGCATTGCCAGGTTCTTCAATATCGGGGTGACGGTCAGGGCAGAGGGGGAGGAGGGGGATGAAGGGCCCCGCGTGAAAATATTCCAGGTCGCCTATGACAGGGAACGGATCAACAGGATGATCCCTCCCCTCATTATCGGGGAAATGGACCGCCTGAAAGATTACACGCCGGCGGAAGAATTCGATTCCTTCAACAAAAAGCTTCTGAAGGAGATATCAAAATCGATTTCCGCGGGCACCGTGATGTTTTCTTGCAGGACGCGGTGTATATTCACACACGAGATTTTCGACATCATCAATGAGGAGGAAGCGCGCCGCCTGGGCGAGCTGCGCTCGCAGGGCATTCCCTTCGGAGCGATGCGAAAGCTGTCGAACAGCGAGCTGATAAACCTCGTCAACAAGATCGGCAACCATGACCTCTGCAGGAGTGTCATCGACAGCGAAGGGGACATCCCCCTGCTCATGAACTGCATGAGCAGGGGGAGGAAAAGACAGTTCATGTACGGCCTCGAATACTACCGGCGGCAATACGCGGGCGGACGGCTTGCGGCGGAGGAAATGATCGCGGCAAAGCTCAGGATTAATTCTTTTCTGGAGAAGAAACGCGCTGAGGGTATCTGACTCAGTCCTTCTTCTGGAGCTCGATGGATATGCTCACCTTGTTCAGCCCGGCCTGCTTGGCCGCATCGAGGACCTTGACGAAAAAATCCACCGACGCCCGCTTGTCCGCCTTGACGATGACGCCGTTCTTTTTCGCGTCCGCAGAATACCTTTCAAGCTCTTTGTGGAGCGCCTGTTCCGACACCCTGTTGTTGGCGATATAGATCTCGTTTTTCGCGGTCACGGCCACCACCAGAGGGTTCTCGCCCTTGATCTTGGAAATGGTCATCCCCTTGGGCAGGTTCACCTTGATCTTCGACTCCTGCTGCGGGTTGAAGGTGTACAGGAGGCTGAAGGTGATGAAGAAAAAAATGAACATGTTCATGACGATATCGGTCATGGCGACCGACTCCAGGGTCAGGAATTGCTTGTTGGTTGTCCGTACCTTCATTTCTTCTTCCTCGAAGAGATGTCTTTCAATACATGGACCAGTTTTTCGCCGTAGTGGTTCATGTCACGGGCGATGCCGTTTATCCTGTTAATATAGATGCTGTAGATGATGTAATAGGGAATGGCCACGCTAAGTCCGCCGGCCGTGCTGATCATTGCCTGGTAGATGCCGCCGGCGAGTTTTTCCACCGTGACGGCCGCTCCCGCCGCCTCCCAGGCCATGAAAGCGCCGATGAGGCCGATGATGGTGCCGAGGAAGCCCAGCATCGGCTCGACCCCGACGATGACCAGGAATACGTGCATGTTCTTTTCAAGGAGGGCGACCTCTTCGTTGCCGATGTGCTCCATGTGGCGCTCGATCTCGGCCGGTTCGTTTCCCCGGTGGCTCAAACCCACGCCGAGCACCCTGCCGATGGGGTGCTCGGTCTTTGCGCACTCCTCGATGGCCAGGTCGACGTGGCCCTTTTCAAGGAGGGAGAATATCGTATCGGTGAATTTCTTCACATCAAGCCTGATTTTCCAGAGGAGCATGCCCCGCTCGACGGTAAGCCCCAGGGCGACGATGGAGCCCAGGATGATGGGAATCATGACCCATCCGCCCTTGACGATTATATTGTTGGTGAGAATATCCATGTAAAATACCTCGAGATTATATATGTCTAATGGACACCGGGAAAAACATTTTGTTGCAAAGAATACAACGTCGATCGGATTTTCTGATCATGGTCATTATTCTTGCAAATTCGTCAAATGATTAATCACGATACACACAAAATCAAGCCCCCCGTCCCCCTGAGGGGGCGTTGAGGAAATGATGATATGGGAAAATGGATTAATGCGAGTTATATGATAGATATACATCCAAGTATGAATTATTAAATTCAATTGCATCGTGCCCCCCTCAGGGGGGCAGGGGGGTGTCAATATAGTTAATGAACAACTGTTCCGGAGCATGTGCATAAAAAATACTTGTCAATCTCCTCCAATAAACCGTATCATGCGGCCGATGACACGCCAGAGAAGAAAAACCAGGCAGGTCAGGGCCGGCTCCCTCGCCATAGGCGGGGGGGCGCCCGTGTCGATCCAGACCATGGCCACTGTCCCCATCGAGCGGACCGATGATGCTATCGCCCAGGTGCGGGCCCTGGCGTCGGCGGGGGCGGAGCTGGTCCGGGTCGCGCTGCGGAGCGCGGAAGCGGCCGAACTTCTGCGGAAGCTGATCCCGGCCGTGCAGGTGCCCGTCTGCGCCGACATCCATTTCGACCACCGCATCGCCCTGGCCGCGATCAGGGCCGGGGTGCACAAGGTGCGCATCAATCCCGGCAACATCGGCGATCCAAAGGGGGTGCGCGAGGTCGTGGCCGCGGCGCGGGACCGCGGCGTGCCGATCCGCATAGGCGTGAACAGCGGCTCCGTGGACCGGCGCAGGTTCCCGGAGGTGACCCCGAAGAGCCTGGTGGCCTCCGCCATGGAGCACGTGGTGATCCTCGAGGAGAACGGATTCGCCGACATCGTGGTGTCCATCAAGGCGTCGGACATAGCCCGGACCGTGGCGGCCAACGAGCTCTTCGCGTCGCAGCGGGACTATCCGCTCCACGTGGGCCTCACGGAGGCCGGGTACGGCATGACCTGCATCGTGCAGAGCTCGGTGGCCATCGGCCATCTCCTCATGGAGGGGATCGGCGACACCATCCGGGTGTCGATGACCGGCGACCCGGCGGAGGAGATCATCGTGGCCCGGAAGATCCTCGAGTCCGCGGGCGAGCGCGAGGCGTGGGTGCGCATCGTGGCGTGCCCCACCTGCGGCCGCACCGATCCCTCCCTCGATATCCTCGTCCTGGCCAAAGAGGTCGACGCCGCGGTGACCGCGCGCTTCGAGAAGACCATGCGGGAGAGGGGGAGGACCCTCCACGTGGCGGTCATGGGGTGCGAGGTGAACGGCCCCGGCGAGGCGAAGGACGCCGACGCGGGCCTTGCCGGCATCCGCGACGGAAGGCTCCTCCTTTTCGCGAAGGGGGCCAAGATCAGGACCGTTGAATACCGCGACGCGGTCGCGGCGCTCATGGAAGAGATAGAAAGGATCATATGACCAGAGAACGATCCCCGGTCCCCTTCGACGCCGGTTATTTCAGGAAAAAGGCGGAAAAGGGGGAGCGCTTCACAACCGCAGAGGCCTTTGCCCATATCTATGAGACCAATCACTGGGCCGGAAAGGATTCCGTCTCCGGCGAGGGGTCCGATCTTGTCCAGACTGCCGCAGTACGGCAGGAGCTGGCGAATATCCTGAAGGAATTCAATGTCAGTGTCTTCCTTGACCTTCCCTGCGGCGATTTCGGCTGGATGAGCTCGCTGGAGCTGCCGGTGGATGCCTATATCGGCGGCGACATTGTCGAGGACCTGGTGCGGAGGAACAGGGAGCTATACGGAAATGAAAGGAGGAAATTCATGGTCCTGGATATCACCGGGGACACCCTGCCGGCGGCGGACCTCCTCTTCTGCCGGGACTGCCTGGTGCACTTCTCCTTTGAAGATACGGGAAAAGCCCTCCGCACGGTCCGCGGCTCAACCATTCGGCATATCCTTACCACCACGTTTCCCGAATGCGAAAAGAACGACTATATCGTCACAGGGGACTGGCGGGTCATCAACCTTGAACGGCCGCCCTTCAATTTTCCAAAGCCGTTAAGGCTCATCAATGAGCGCTGCACCGAGGGCGGCGGCACCTACGCGGACAAGAGCCTGGGGCTGTGGGAGGTGCGGTCGCTGCCGGCGTGATGATAAATTATTGTTTTACAGGCCGATATTTTTTATTGCGCTGATCATGCCCCTGTCGAGGCTCATCAGTTTTGACCTTGTCCTCAAGGCCAGTTCTATATAAGCGGCATCATAGGATGACAAACCATATAATTGGGTTATCTCAAAAACGTCTTTTAAATATTGAGCGCCGTAGATGATATCGGTCTCCAGGGGCAGTTTCCCCAGCAGTTCCATTACTGTTGATGCGTCATTGAAACTTAACCGCTTTCTCTTCGTCGCGACATTCAAAACATTTGTTGTCTCATGCCACCAGAGCGAGGGTACCAATACCTGGTCGGCCTGTTTCAGATTGATGAAAAAATTCCGGGCATGATCCGATTTTTCATCGGGCAGGAACAACGCGGAAGAAAAAGAGCAGTCTATCACGTATTTCATCAATACTTTCTTCCTTCGTTGATGTATTCCCTTGTATCGGTTTTTCCTTTAACTGAATTCCTGATGGCGTCCAGCTGGGCGATTATTTCATCCGGTTTAACGGCATCGGCCGTGTCCCCGTATTTCGCCAGCCTGGCGACCGGTTTGCCCCGTTTCGTGATGATGAATTCAACGCCCCTCTGGACCTCGTCAAGCAGGTGCGCCAGGTGGGTCTTGGCGTCGAATGACCCGATCGATTTCTGTTTTGTTTTCATAAAACTAGTTTAATAAACCAGTTTTAAAATGTCAATGGCTTATCGCTGTTTTATGTAAAATTGTTTGAAGGAGCGTTCAGGCAGGATAGATAATACCGGGGGCAGGGGGCTGGATCCCCAATTATTTCTTTCTTGGAAGCGAGATTGTGTTTGATTATTTTAATGTTACCCATCCCAATGGCATTTCACTGATTGAAAACCATGCCCCGCCCCAACCGGCGGGAACCATGCTAACAGGCTGATTTCCATGAACGAAATAGTAAAATCAATAATCCTCGGCGTTGTAGAGGGGGTTACCGAGTTCCTGCCGATATCCTCGACGGGGCACCTGATCATCATCAACCGCTTCATCGACTTCACCGGGCCCTTCGCGAAGGCCTTCGACGTGGTCATCCAGCTGGGGGCGATCCTGTCCGTGGTCGTGTATTTCTGGAAAAGGCTCATCCCCTTCGGCCCCCACCTGGCGCCGGAAAAGAGGAGAGACGTCTGGGACTTGTGGAAAAAGACCATTGTCGGGGTCATCCCCGCCCTGGTCCTGGGGGCACTCTTCGGCGGCATCATAAAGGAATACCTCTTCAACCCCATCACCGTGTCGATAGCGCTGATCGCCGGCGGCATTGTATTGATCTATCTCGAAGGACGGCACAAGTTGGCGGAAATAACATCCGTCGCCTCCTTGGGCTACGGCAAAGCCCTTGCGATAGGCCTGATACAGTGCCTTGCCATGGTGCCGGGGACGTCGCGTTCCGCCGCCACCATCATCGGCGCCATGTTCCTGGGTGCGTCCCGCGTGGTGGCCGCGGAGTTTTCGTTTTTTCTGGCAATCCCGACGATGTGCGCGGCGTCGGCCTATTCCCTGCTCAAGGTCGGACGGATGCTGACGCCGGATGAGCTTATAGTGCTCGGCGTGGGCTTCGCGGTCTCCTTCATCGTGGCGCTGGCGGTCATTGCGGGATTCATGAAGTTTATTTCCAGGAGGGACTTCAGGCCCTTCGGCTATTACCGGATTGTGCTGGGCGCAGCGGTGCTTGTCTATTTTCTCATCATTGCCGGATGATTACACTTCGGCCAGGCATTAATCTTCGTTATACAGGGGAGGGGGTCCATGCGGAATGCGGTTCTCTGGATGCTTTTTTCGTTATTGCTGGCATCGGCATACGCGTATGTTGAGATACTGATCATGGCTGTTGCCCTGAGCAATTCACACTATTCGCTCTATTTTGCCCTATCGGGCGCCGCCGGCTTATTCTGCTGGATCCGGGGGCTGAAATCATACCGCATTGCAGCGGCAACGCCGGAGCGGAACACAATCGGATGGAATATTGCGTTCAAATCAGGAAGCCTCCTCTTCTTCTTCGCTCTGGGACTCGGCTGCCTGGGACTGCTGGGCAATATATACTTCCTGATCCTGGGGAAAATGTCCTGACAGGCAACGGCGCGTAAAACATGTTCAATCCTGAAATCTTGTTAAAACTGGTAACGGTACGGATGCCCTTCGGCAAATACAAGGACTATATCCTGTGCGACCTGCCTGAACATTATATCATGTGGTTCCAGAAGAAGGGGTTCCCCCGGGGGGAACTGGGAATCCTCCTGGCCGCCCTCTACGAGATACAGCTCAACGGGCTGGAGCACCTGTTAAAGCCGTTGAGGAAATAGGGCTGTTTCGGGCGAACATTAGACCTCGGATGCGCCGGGTGATTTTTTCTTTAAATCATTCATGATCTACGTCTCAAATAATCCGCATAACACATTAATGCTGTTGACAGATTCGAATTGTAAGGCCACAATTCATCATTCAAGTCAAATACAGAAGACACAGTCTCAAAGGAGGCAGTATGAACAAATTTGAAGAAATTATGCTTAAGATATCAAAGATTTTCGGTCTCGCCCTGCTGTCATGTACCCTGCTGCTGATAGTAACCCTGATAATCGTCCAGATTGTTATGTCCGGGGCAAAGCTTCTGGAGAAAAAAACGCCGAAAGTCACATTCCAGAAATATGATTTTGTCGAAGCGTCCCGGCAGACAGTGGATGAAGCGCGTCCGGAACGTAAAACCGCCATAATGGTAAAAGACGCTGTCGCCGAGATGAAGCCGCTGTATGAAAAAAAAGTGGATGCCTACCTCCAGGAAAAATCCGAAGAATTATTTAAAAACGCGAACACCAGGGAAGAAAAGAAGGCCAGTTACCGGAACGACAAGGTCGCTTCCTTCGAAACCGGCAGTCAAAATTCCCTGAACAATGTAATTCAGGACCTTGAGGAAAAATTCCGGAAGCCGTATGTTGCCGGTCTTGTTAAGTATGTGAAGGAAGCTGACAATGAAGGGATTGAAGCCTTCACCCAGAACAAGGTCCCGGTCGCGTCGATCGCGTATTCAAAGGTGTTTTACAAATACAACCAGGAATTTTCCAGGCAGATGAGGGAAATCAAGGCCCGCGAACAATCGGATTCAGGAATCCAGGGGCTTCTGGAAAAATCCGCGGTGTATATCATGTTGTTCTTCCTGATATCAATATTCCTTATGGTAAGCGTGATGTTTGCCATAATACGAATTGAAGACAAGATCAAGTATCACTTCGTGGCCCTGAAGAAATAGGATGCCGGAATACATGCCCGGCTGAGGGTTCCGCAGGCAACTGATGGTTGCGGCCCATGTTTTTTTCTTGCCATGATTAATCTCCTCTGGTATTGTTTCCGGGGTTTCAACCATACATGGAGATGTCAAGCGCTTCACTCGTCATAACCAAAACAAGCTATAAAGGAGGATCCATCATGAAAAAGATTTCAGCCGTGGTCGCGTCTGTTGTTTTCCTTGTTGCAGTTCTCATACTGTCCATAGCGGTGTCAGCCGCTAATAAAAAAGATCCAAACTGCATCAACAGGTGCAATGTCGACTATACTTCCTGCATGAAGGTCGCCAAAAACAATAATCCGAACATCATAGACCGCATGGCCAGCGAGGATGAATGCCTGAGGGTGAAACGGACCTGCTATGGATTGTGCTCGGAAAGATTGCAGTAGTAAAAAACCCCTGAGTACCTCAGGGGTTTTTTAGTTTTCTGTGGGTACCCCGGGAATCGAACCCGGAACCTACTGATTAAGAGTCAGTTGCTCTGCCAATTGAGCTAGGTACCCGAAAACAGTTCCATTATTGCCGGATTGTTCATACAATAAATTTCTTCTTTCATTGTCAAGGATTTTGTTTGATTTATTTTCACTAATAATGGCGATGTCGTATCCATGAATATACAATCGAAGCTACCCGCAGTGGGGGTTACCATTTTTACCGTGATGTCCCGCCTTGCCAACGAGCAGGGCGCCATCAACCTGTCCCAGGGTTTTCCCGATTTCGACGTCGACCCGGAGCTCATCGGCCTGGTGGACCACTACATGAGGCAGGGGAACAACCAGTATGCCCCCATGCAGGGCGTCATGGACCTGCGGGAGCGGATCTCGGAGAAGGTCCGGGAGCTCTACGGCGCGGTGTACGCGCCGGCGGAGGAGATCACGGTGACCTCCGGCGGCACCGAGGCGCTCTTCGCGGCGATCACCGCCGTGGTGCATCCCGGGGACGAGGCGATCCTCTTCGAGCCGGCCTATGATTCCTACGCGCCCACCGTGGCGCTCTGCGGCGGCACGCCGGTCTACTGCCCCATGCGCTTCCCCGGCTATTCCATCGACTGGGACATGGTGAAGGATTCCATCACGCCCCGGACGCGCTGCATCATCATCAACTCGCCGCACAACCCGTCGGGGGCGGTGCTGTCCGCCGCCGACATCGAGGCCCTGAAGCAGGTCACGGCGGGCACCGGCATGTACATCGTGAGCGACGAGGTGTACGAGCACATTCTCTTCGACGGCCGACGGCACGAGAGCATGTCCCGCTACCCGGAGCTGGCGGCGCGGAGCTTCGTGATCAGCTCTTTCGGAAAGACCTATCACGCCACGGGGTGGAAGATCGGCTACTGCCTGGCGCCGAAGCCCCTCTCCGTCGAGTTCCAGAAGATACACCAGTACCTGACCTTCGCCTCCAACACGCCGGTGCAGTGCGCCTACGCGAAGTTCATGGAGAAGAAGGAAAAGTACCTGTCGGTGCCGAAGTTCTACGAGGCGAAGCGGGACCTCTTTCTCTCGCTGATACAGGGGTCGCGATTCAAGGTCACGCCCAGCAGGGGCACCTACTTCCAGATGCTCGACTACTCGGAGATCACCGATGAGGCGGACACGGCCTTCGCCCGGAGGATGACCATCGAGCACGGGGTTGCCGCCATCCCGCCGTCGGTCTTTTACCATGACGGCCGGGACAACAGGGTGCTCCGGTTCTGCTTCGCAAAAAAAGACGAGACCCTCGAGCGGGCCGCGGAGCGCCTATGCGGGATCTGAACGTAACCATCATACAAACCGACCTGGCCTGGCACGACGCGGAGACAAACTGTACCCGCCTTGACGGCGTCATCAGGTCCATTGCCGGGCCGACCGACCTGGTGCTCCTCCCGGAGATGTTTTCCACCGGGTTCACCATGGAGCCGGCGGCCTGCGCCGAAGGCATGGACGGCATCGCGGTGAAGCGCCTCCTCGAATGGGCGCGGGAGAAGAACGCCGACGCGGCCGGGAGCGTCGCCGTCAGGGAGGAAGGCCGGTTCTACAACCGCCTCGTGTGGGCGCGGCCCGGCGGCTCCGTCATCACCTATGACAAGCGGCACCTCTTCCGCATGGCCGGCGAGGAGAAGGTGTACACGGCCGGCGGCGCCAGGCCGGTGATCGAGCTCAACGGCTGGAAGATCAGGCCCTTCATATGCTACGACCTCCGCTTCCCGGTGTGGTCGCGGAACAGGAACCTGGAATATGACATTGCCGTCTACGTCGCCAACTGGCCGGAGAAACGCGCCGCGCACTGGCGGGCCCTCCTCAGGGCCCGGGCCATAGAGAACCAGTGTTACGTCATCGGCGTAAACCGCATCGGCGCTGACGGCAACGGCGTGTCCTACTGCGGCGATTCCGCCGTGATAGATTTCACGGGGAACACCCTGTTCGAAAAGGGGAACGGCGAATGCGCGGCCACCGTCGCGCTCTCCTTCGGCGTCCTCGCCGACTACCGGCGCGCCTTCCCGGCATGGAAGGACGCCGATGAATTCGTCCTCCCGTGACGGCATTCGGCCCGGCAATTCAGGATAACAACAATGAAGATCATATCATCATGGAGCGGGGGCAAGGACAGCGCCCTGGCCTGCTACCGCGCGATGAAAGAAGGCCACACCGTGGAGTGCCTTCTCAACCTGGTGTCCGCGCAGGAAAAGCGCTGCTGCTTCCACGGCACCGATGCGCGCCTTCTCGCTGACCAGGCGCGGTGTATCGGCATACCCCTCGTCCAGAAGGAGATGGGCGAGGACATGGGGGAATACGAGCGGGATTTCAAGGAAGCCGTCCATGGCCTCGGGTCCTCCGGCATGGAGGGGATGGTCTTCGGCGACATTTACCTTGACGAGCACCGGGAGTGGGTTGAGCGGGTGTGCGGCGATATCGGCATCGTTCCCCTGGAGCCCCTCTGGAACAGCGATCCGCGGGGCGTGATAGACGAGTTCCTCGACGCGGGTTTCAGGGCGGTCATCGTCAGCTGCAGGGAGGAGCTGGGAAAGGATTTCGTGGGCCGCGAGGTGGACCGGGAGGCGCTGGCGCGCCTTGAACGCCTCGGCCTGTGCCCCTGCGGCGAGCGCGGAGAATATCACACCATCGTCGTTGACGGGCCGATCTTCAGCAAGCGGATACGGATAACAAAGGCGGAGCCCGTGCTCAAGGAAGGGTTCTGGCGCCACTGGTTTCTCGATATTCGGGAATATGAACTGGAGGATAGATGATGGTTCAGGCAAGACGCGGCGATTTATCCGAAGAGGAGAAGGGAAGGCCCTATGCCGGGTATTATTACCGGGAGCCGGCGCCGGTCCCCGGCGCTATCCTGGAAGCGATCAACGGCGGCCCCATTGATCCCCTGGACGCGCTTTCCTTCAGCGAAATAAACAGACTCCTTGAACCGGGGTACCTCCCGAAAGAAACCGGCCACTGCATCCGGCGTGGAGATGCGGAGCCGCTTCTGGATCGGCGGGAACCTCAGGGTCAACTGGCTCCCGGAGCGGTCGCCGGTGAACCGGCCCGTCAACTCGCGCCTCGTCCGCAGGCTGGCGCTACCCCGGGACGCGGCGCTGCAGATGGCCCTCCATTGCGCCCATGAATACAACAATCTTGCGGCGATACTGCCTGAGTTATACCGGGATTATGGAAAAAACGGGTGCTGATTGCCGTCCGCGGGCCCGCTGCCGCGCGGCATGATGAGCGTCAGTCCTTGAGGAGTATGCCCGGGTTCACGGCCACGTCGCCGCGCCGGACTTCAAAGTGGAGGTGCGGGCCCGTGGTCCTTCCGGTATTCCCTGAAAGGCCGACGACTGCCCCCCGCTTGACCGTGTCTCCCGGGCGGACGAGGGGGCGCGACAGGTGACCGTAGTAGCTCCGGTAGCCGCACTCGTGCTGGACAACCACCAGGTTGCCGTATCCTCCCTCGAAGCCGGTGAAAATCACCTTGCCGTCGCGGGCCGCCAGTACCTCGGAGCCACGGGGGCATGACACGTCAACGCCGGAATGAAACTCGATGTTGCGATAATTGAAAGGATTGCGCCTTTTTCCAAAGCGCGACGTCAGGTGCGGCGCACGTTTCTGCGGCAGGGGATACATGAAGCCGGTCCCCAGGAAAAGGGACCGTTCCAGGTTGGATATCTTGCCGCAGGGTATGAAGAGATATTTTTTTTCGAAGCCGCTGCACCTGTTCACCCGGTACACGTATTCCGGGCGTATCTGGTTTTCCCGGAGCATCCGGGAGATTTTTTTCGCGTCGCTGCCGCTGACGACGGTCCCCCGCATGTTGGGGATGTAGATTTTCCTGCCGGGCACGATATCCTTCGGCGTCGAAAAGCCGTTGACCGAAAGGAGCGTGTCAATGTCCTGGGAGGAGCGGGCCAGGATCGTCCAGAAGGTGTCGTTTTTTTTAACGGTGTAGGCGTAGAATTTCAGCTCCGGAAGCTCATGATCCGGTCGCCTGCTTTTTATCACGTAGATGCTTTTCCTGACATCGTTCCTGATCGATTTCACCGTCTCTCCGGAGGAATCCAGGGTTGCGAGCTCCCTGACCTGGTCAACGCCCGCCTCCGCCACGAAGGGAACGACAAGCACCAGGAGGATTGTACAGACGGAAATTATTTTCATGACTGCGATCAACCGTACCCGCGCAAATAGGTAAATCCTGCCGTGATTCCCATGAGAGCCTGGAATGCTGCCCCGTTTCATGCCTAAGGGCGGCGGTTCATGGACCGACAGGTTTGGAACACGTCTACTTGTTTTTCGGTACAATACGGCCGCGGGTTTAGAGAATATCTAATCCGACATAATATTTTTTAGCGGTGTCCGTCACGGGGAGGCAATGTTTCCCTCAGAAGCCGTAATACATTCCCGCCCATGATGAGGCCGACCTCGTCTTCGGAAAAAGCGCTGTTGAGAAGGGCGTCGGCCAGGCCGGGCAGGCCGGCAGTGTCAAAAGGGACCTGGACCAGGCCGTCGTAATCGGAGCCGAGCGCGACATGCCGTATGCCGGCACGGTCAGCGGCGTACCGTATCGAACGCACGACGGCATCAATGGATTCGCCGCAGGTTGCCTTGGGGAAATAGCCGATGCCGATGACGCCGCCTTTTTCCGCTATCATCCTGATATGGCGGTCGCTGATGTTGCGCACGCCGGGGCAAACTCCCCGGACACCGGTGTGGGACACGACCATCGGCCGGGTGGCCATGGCAAGGACGTCATCGATGGTCCTGGGCGACGCGTGTGCCAGGTCTATGATCATCCCCTTCGCTTCCATGAGACGAATCATTGTCTTTCCTTTCTTCGTGAGGCCGTATTTCTCCGCGCCGTGGGCCGAGCCGGCCATGTCGTTATCGAAGAAATGGGTGGGCGACATCATGCGGAAACCGGCGCGGTAGAGGACGTCGATGTTGGCCGTGTCGCCTTCCAGCACCTGGGCGCCCTCGATGGAAAGAAGAGCGGCGGTGATGGCCTGGTCCTTCGCGCGGCGCTCCAGGTACCGGTTGAGGCTTTCCACCGAGGTTATAATGGAGCACCGGCCTCCCGACGTGCGGCAATACTCATGCAGCCGTTCGGACTGGTACAGAGCGCGCTCCCTCATGCTGAACCAGGTGCGCGCCGGCCAGCGCTGAGCTATGAGTCCCATCGTCTCAAGGTCGCAGCTGTCGCGGACATTGTCTCCGTATCCCATCATGCCCAGGGGCGCTTTGGATACGACGGAAAAAGTCTGCAGGGCCGCACCGCCCTCGATGAGGCGCGGAATATCCACGTGGCCGCGGCTGTTCCGTTCGCGGAGGTCCCGGTTCCACAGGAGCGCGTCGCAGTGAAGGTCGGCTATGAAGCTCTTTTGGACCAGGGCCCGGGCCCGTGATGACGGACGAGACAGGGGCTTTCCGCCGATGCGGTTAGTAAGAGTGTCGAGGAGGACCGGAAAGAGGGTAAAGAAAAAAACTGCAAGAACGGAGATGATGATGCCGGCGACCTTGAGGGTTTTTCTTATCATGACAGGCTCCTGTATGGTTGCATCATGTCTGGATATACCCGAGCAGATATGGCGGGAAAAGTAAACCACTTTCTTTTCCCGCCATAATGTACTTGACCGCAGTCGGAAAAAGTATCAAACAAAACAGAGCGGTTGGATGCATCATGGGTATCAATTATCAGGACATAGCGGGGACCTATGATAACTGGCGGTCATATTCTCCGGACGTGGTTAGAACACTATGCCGGCTGGGGAATCTTCGCGACGGCGCACGTGTGCTGGATATCGGGTGCGGCACCGGGAGCCTGGGATCTCAAATCCATGAATACGCCGGAGCTACAGTGACCGGTATTGATCGGTCGCTGCAGATGCTCGCGGGTGCCGGAGGCAGATACGTGCGCCCCTTATGCGGGGACCTTGACGGGACAAGCCTCCCTTTTAAAGATGACGTCTTCGATGCGATAATCGGGACCTACGTCATCCACCATGTCCGCCATCTCGGGCCGCTCTTTTCGGAGTGCTTCCGGGTCCTGCGCGCCGGCATGATCTTGCTCCTCACGTCGAGTCATGAACAGATAGAGTGTTATCATCCCGTCTTAAAGAAATTTTTCCCCGGTTTTGTGGAGCTCGAAAAAAACCGTTTTCCAGATATCTGCGCTGTGACATCGCTCCTTGATCGCGCAGGTTTTCGCCATGTCGAGTTCCATGATGTATTTCTGGAGAAGATCGTTCTTGATCGTGCATATCTGGAAAAAGTCGAAGGGAAATTCGTTTCGACATATCATCTGCTTCCGAAGGAAGAATTTGACCGCGGGGCAAGAATGCTCAGGCGCTATATCGAAGAGTCCGGAGCGCCGGTATGTCAGGAATGGCGCGGAACTCTCATTGCGGGTAAAAAATATACCCGCCCCGTAAAATCATATTGACAATAAAAATTACACGGATGTATAGTGGCCGCAAATGTCTAAGAGATAAGAGGTCAGTATGGCTATCGCAAAGGCAAGCGGTGATATAGCGAATAATGTGATCGGCGAAAATTCCTATTTCACCGGGACCTTCCTTATAAACGGATCGCTCAGGATCGACGGGAGGTTCGAGGGCAAGTACCTCCAGGCCGAACAGCTTTATATCGGCTCCACCGGCAAGATCCGCACCAACATTAACGCGGTGTCCGTCATCGTTGAAGGGCTGGTCATAGGCAACATCAACGCCTCGAGCCGGGTGCTCCTCATGCCCACGGCCAAAATACTCGGCGACATCAAGACCCCGGAGCTCATCATCCAGAACGGCGTCATCCTCGAGGGGCGCTGCACCATTGCCAACGATCTCCGTTCGTCGGCCAAGGACCTCATCGGCGCCGAATACGAGAAGAACAAGATAATCCCTGAGGAGTTTCTTGCAAAGAGAAGTTCTTAAGCTCGGCGTTACCGCGGGGGACCCCGCCGGTATCGGACCCGAGGTGGCCCTGAAGTCAATCAACGCCCTCGACGACCATTCGATCATTCCAATATTAATCGGCCGCGCCACTGCGCTGGAAAAGAATTATCCAGGCCTGTTCTCAGGATATGAAATCATTTCCCGGCAGGATGAAAAGCCTGTGCCCGGGAAGAAGTATCTGCTTGACGTTCCCCTCGACCTTCCTGTCCCCAAACCGGGAGGCGGCACTATTGATACGGGCAGGGAGGCCCTTGCCTGCATCGACGCGGCCATAGAACTGTGGCGCTCGGGAGCGATAGACGCCGTTGTCACCGCCCCGGTGAGCAAGGGCCTCATAGAAAAAACCGGCGTTCACTTCACCGGCCACACGGAATACATGGCTGAAAAAATCGGCGAAGCGGACCGCCCCCTCATGATGATGTTTTCGGAAAAGTACCGGGTGCTGCTCGCGTCGACCCATGTGCCGGTGTCCGGCGTAACCGGGAGCCTCGGCCTCGATCGGATACTGGCGGTCATCAGGGCCGGGTACGCTTCAATCAGGTCAATCGACGGCGGCGCCGTCAGGCTTGCCATCACCGGCCTTGACCCCCATTGCGGCGACGACGGCGCCATCGGGACCTTCGACCGGGAGGTCACCTCCCGCGCGGTTGCGATTGCCCGGGAGGAAAAAATTCCGGTCGAAGGGCCCTTTGCCGCTGACACCCTCTTCATCCCCTCCGTGTGGGAGCGCTACAGCCTGGTTATCGCCCAGTACCACGACCAGGGCCTTATCCCCTTTAAGATGCTCGCCTTTGACGAAGGCGTCAACGTTACCCTCGGTCTCTCCATGGTGCGTACCTCCGTGGACCACGGCACGGCCTTTGACATAGCCGGGAATAACATGGCGCGATGGAGCAGCATGACCGAAGCGATCATGCTTGCGCGGCGCCTGGCGTCAGTGCGGGGCGGGCAGGCGACATCAAGGCGGGGATGTCATACTGCGCCGTAGTATATCGAAGATGATGCATCAACCGGTACCGGTCGGAGCGGCGGCCTGGTTGGGTAGGCCTCCTACTGCTTCGCCAGCGTATCGTTTACAACACGGGCAAAATTAAGCAGTATCTGCTCCCGGCTTGCACCGGAGGCCGTGACAAAAAGGGCCTTGCGGAGGACCCTGTTTGATTTGCATTTGATAAGGGCTTTTATCTCGCCTTTCGTCTGCGATTCCTTCATGGCGTTATTATCGTTGTAGGAGAATTTCTCAATGCCCTGGGAGAAATAATATATTATGATTTCAATCCGGTCATAGCCGCTCCTCGTCCGCATGCTGCCGGGAAGGTCCGCCCGCACTTCATCTTCCTTCAGACTTATGCCGGCCGGGATTTTCACCACCAGTTCGCCGACGGGAGGTGCGGCAAGGATAATTGACAGGACTATTGATAGCAAATGCATATTGTTTCCGCCGGGAGAATTTCTATCCTGCAACTTTTACAGGGTAGAACATACGCGTTTAAATGTAAATACAATAACGGAACCATGGGCTTTTTCCATGAAAAACGGGGTGCGGATTTATAATCATGAATTGATCATTTTGTTCCGATTACTAATAAGGAAGCATTTTATATTGCCAGACCCTGTACGCTGTTATATAATGATATATGAGGAATGGATATGAATGAAGCATTGATAATAAAGTCAGTATTTCTCTTTATGGTGGTATGGACAATCGGGATTGCGATGCTCTGGTTCAGGCCCAGGGTCGAGATTGTATGGAAGATCATTGCAACGGTCATCCTGGTGTTTTATACATGGTTCTTTTTCGATGAGATCAGCAGCGGCTATAACAGCTTTTCCGCAGGATGGTACGGCTTCATCCTCAATTTCCTGAAGGAGGTTCTCTCCCTCGTGTTCGTGAACCTTTTCTTCATATGGCCCGTGGCCCTGATCATTATATTCTACAAGGCGGACGCCATCGGCGCCGAGAAACTCCTGAAATTTCTCTGCGTCCTTACCCTGGTGCTGTGGATCGTTTTCATCCTGTATTTCTTTTTCAGCAAGGGTATCGACGAGTTCATGATCAAAAACTTCAAGGAAATGGTGCCCGGTGCGAAATAAATTTTTCATGGGGGCCGCCGTCGCTCTGTTCGCGTTATCCCTTGCGGCAACGGCCGGCGCGACCCCGCGGGAAAATTCCTCGGAACTCTACCGCAAGGGAGCCCGCCTTGCCATTGACGGGCAGCTGGACAAGGCAATCCTGGTTTTCAAAAAGGTGGTGGAGATAAGCCCCTATTACTGCATGGGACATTACGGCCTGGGGAAGGCATATCTGTATAAATACGGCATGATGAATGACGCCATTCGGCACCTGAAAACGTCTGTAAAACTGGACAGGAAGCTCGTGAAGGGGTATTTTTATCTGGGCATAGCCTATTTCATGGGGAAACATTACCGGGAGGCCGCGTCAGCGTTCAAGTCCGCCTACAGCTATGATGATACCTATCTTGAAGCCCTGTACAACCTCGGCGTGGTGTATGAAATAATGGAGCAGCAATACAAATCATCGGTTTATTACAATAGATACCTTGAGGAAAGGGCAAAGGAATCGGAAGATCTTGTCTTTTAGAATCCCCTGACGTTCAGCCGTTTTTCATGTAATTCCTGACAATCCGAGCAATGGATTTGCCATAATGCCTCTCGATCTCGTTGAGACAGCGATATTGCTCCGATGGTGTTTCTTTGCGGATGAATCCGTAGAGGCACAGGCCGGCTATTATTTCGTCAGTGGTCATCGTTTATCCTGCTGATAGTAGAAATTTCGCACATTGAGCATGGCTGTTGAATCGGGCACTGCCGTGCGTGGCGGTCCCAAGCCCTTTCTCCTTGCATCATGCCCGATAGTCACTATAGTTATCGGAACAATAGGCGCAGGATATTAATTCACTATACTTTGAACAGGCTCCCGGCCTTCTTTTTGCCCAACTCGTGATCGTAATCGCTGTAATCGACGAACACGAGATCGGGAAGTTTCTTCTTCGTCCTCATCACGATCTCAAATTTACCCCCCTGGGCCTCTTTTGAGGTGACGTATTTAAATTCCCTTCCGCATGAAGGGCATTTTTTCAGGTCCTTGAGCTCTATGCCGATCTTCTTGCAGCCGGGACAATGGCCGTACTTGTCATCAACCATTACAATGTGTTCCTCTATGTCCTTGATGTCGACTTCGGTCCAGACTCTTAAATATTCCATATCTTGCTCCTTCCTGGTTTATTGCAATCATGATGCCTTGAAGGCAATTCCTGTTCTGATGTCAAAATGCCTGATTGATTCGTGACTGTTTCGGGTAAAGTAATCGTTAACGATGTCGATGATTGGCCCGATGGTTTCTTCCTTTCGTATCCTGGTGAAAAGCTCGTGGCCGTACCGCGCGTTCTGTGAGTAATAGACTGAAAAACGGTGGCTCCTGCTTTTATGGAGACGTTCCGGCAGGTATTCCCTGATGCGCTCGAGCGTCCTGATGAAAATATCGCGGACATTGACTTCCAGGCCGGCCTCCCCGGTATTGATCAGGTCCGCTGCGAGCCTGAAAATCCAGGGTGATTTGACAGCTTCCCGTCCGATCATGACGCCGTCACATCCGGTTTCATGCATCCTTTCAATGGCGGATTGCGGCGTGTCGATATCCCCGTTGCCGATAACCGGAATTGATACGGTCTGTTTTGCCAGGGAGACCAGACGCCAGTCCGCTTTCCGACGGAAGGAAAGCCTGGCATACCGTGGGTGAACGGTTATGAAATCGACACCTTCGCCTTCGATCATTTTAATGAAATTGATGAAGCGCTCCTCATTGCTGTCCTCGTAGCCGGTCCGCATTTTCACCGATAGCCGTGTCGGACAGGCTTTACGGCAGGCCTTTATGATGCTTTGCGCCCGATTGTTATCGGTCAGCAGGTACGCACCCTGGCCTTTTTTTACTATATCATGGTTGGGACAGCCCATGTTGATGTCCACGCCGAAGCATCCGGTGTCGGAGAGAATTGAGCAGGCCCTAGCCATCACGCCGGGATCTGACCCGACGATCTGGTAGATGAGAGGGTCGTCAAAACCACGCCTGGTAACCATTGGCTCATTGTTGGGTGCGTGGGCTGCGATCGCGCCGGCGCTCAGCATCTCGGAGAAAAGAACCGTTTCCGGGCATATTTCCTTTATGACATGGCGCAGGGCCGGCGTTGAAGTTTCAGCCATGGGGGCCAGGAAGAGTTTTCCGGGCAGTATATTCATAACCTTCATTGTGAGCTCAAGTTGTAAATTGTCAATTTGAATTTTACAGTATTTGTTCCCGGATGGGTTTGTCTGTGACAAGTACTTTTTTCCGATAACTATCAGGCAGGGTCGATCAAATTGTTAAGAAAAATTGCTTGGAAAACGCGATCTGGAAAAAAATTTCATAAATCATTTTCTAAATCGTAAGTAGTAAAAAGTCTTCATGCAAGAGGTTTGGTTATGAATATAGATACTACTATTAATATCAATTCACATGTTTACGGATTGCTTTCCAAAGCGATTGTATTGACCGGTTATTCCAAAAATCAGATTATATCAAGCCTGATGCGAAGGATCGGGGATGATCATGATGCGATGATCGCAACGTGGACCCGCATTAGATACCAGAAACGCGGGAATAAAGAGGATTGGCGCCAACTGCATCTGACACTCAGGCCTGATGAGTATGAGTTTTTTCTTGATCTCAGGAAGGTGTTCAAGTTTTCCGTGTCATGCCTTGTAGCCTATGCAGTTGAGAAATATCTTGATGAGATTTTGAAAAAGTTATATAAAGGTGACGATAACTATAGATATAAGAACTATATGTTTCAGCGTATTATTGTTGATGGTGTAGTCTGCTGGATGCTGTCCTGGGGAATACCGCAAAGCATAGTTGTCAGTCATTATTGAGTTAATAGCTGATTTGCCGTATATTTGTAGGATTACACACCAACCATATTGATTTTACGAACAATCTGCATAGTTCTTGACGGCATGAAAAAATATTATTAAAAGGACATTTAAATAAAATAAGGAGTCTATCGTGGAATTAAAAAGGCAGATAGGTTTGGTTACGGCAATGATGATTATCATAGCCGATGTAATAGGAACCGGGATTTTCATGACTACCGGTGAAGTGCTTGGCATGACGGGGAGCGCTGTGGCAGTGCTTGTTCTTTTCGGCATAGGAGGTGTCATTGCCTTGACCGGTTCCCTGTGCTATGCGGAACTGGCCACCATGTGGCCTGAAGATGGCGGTGAGTATGTTTATCTGAAAAAGATCTATGGCCACCTGCCTTCATTCCTGTCTGGATGGATCTCCCTTATCATTGGTTTCTCCCTGGCTGCTTCAATGTCTGCAATAACAGCTGTAAACTATGTAAACAAGCTTTCCCCTGAAGGCATTTTCACCGGTTCATGGCTCCCGAAATTTGTCGCAGCAGGAATAATTGTATTTTTCAGCATGATACACCTGATCGGTGTGCAGAAAGGCAGTCTGGTGCAGAACATATTGACGATATTAAAACTTTTAGTAGTCTTTTTGTTCATAGCATTAGGTTTCTATTTCGCGGACTGGTCTACGGTTGGCAGATTGTCCGATAACTATCAGGTGGGAGATGGATCCTCTGTCTTTAAATGGGGGTCGGCCCTCATTATTATTATGTATGCTTACTCCGGATGGAACGGCACAACCTATATCGCGGGAGAGATACGGGATCCCGATAAGAATCTGCCCCGGGCCCTGTTTCTGGGAACGCTTCTGATCACCGTGATTTATCTCGCCATGAACGTGGTATACCTGATGTCGGCTCCCGGGGATGTGATCATGACTGAAGGGAAGTACACCATAGGAGCGCTGGCCGCGAAAAATCTCTTCGGCCCGAACATAGGCCCTGTGTTCGATGCCAGCATCGTCCTTATCCTGCTTTCGTCAGTATCAGTTCAGATGATGATCGGCCCCCGCGTAACCTTCGCAATGGCCAAGGACAGGACTATATTCGGGTCCCTGGGGCGCGTAAACCTGCGCTTCCAAACGCCTGACCTCGCCATTGTGGTGCAGATGGTCATCGCTGTTTTTTACGTGTTCATCGGCTTTGACGCGATCCTGAAAATGCTTATTTACATGGGGTTTGCCCTGAGTATTTTTCCTCTCATGACAGTTATCGGAATGGTCTACACCAGGATTAAAAAACCTGAACTGGCGCGTCCCTTCAGGGTGCCGCTTTTTCCGTTGATCCCGTTGATATATATCACCCTGATGATTGCAGTTATTATTACAACATTAATTGAGAAAACAGTACCATCATTGTTTGCCGTTGGCGTAGTTCTGGTGGGAATTGTTATTTTCTTTATAAGAAGCAGGATAGTGAAGGAGTAGGATAGTATGCCGGCGCAATTCATGAATGGAACGGCGCCGGCTCGTTTTATTTCTCCGATGTATAAAACTTGTTCTTGCTCGCAGTTCCCAGGTCCGGGCGCAATTTTTCCGCCTCATGAAGATACACATGCTTCATTTCTTCCTGTTTAAGATCGGTATTGACGTGCAACAGAACGCGGATGCAGCTTTTTAGGCTTCCCTGAACCGGTATCTCCATCGTGCAGAAAAGTGGTGTGTACAACCACCCCATCTGGCGGGCGGCAACTGCCGGGAATTCCGCGTTCAGGTCTTCGGTTACTGAAAAAATTGCCGATGCTATGTCATCAGTCCGGATATCATTGAGCCTGACCAGTGTCTCAAGCATTTCCTTTGTCCTGGCCACGATATCGCTTTTCGTGTTGGCGGGGGCCGTTGTGGCACCCCGTATTCCGCGTACCGCCATAGTTCTACTCCCTACGGGTAATATCTGCGCCGATTGATATCATCAGATCGGGAAAATTCGGAAAAGTGACCGAGACCGACTCGGCCGTTTCAATGATGGTCTCACCCTCTGCGGCGAGCCCCGCCACTGCCAGGGCCATGGCGACGCGGTGGTCATGGTGTCCTTTGACACGACATCCCCGGAGAGAGCTTTTACGTATTACCAATCCGTCGGGACGTTCATCAATGTCCGCTCCCATTTTAGCGAGCTCGTCGTGCATGACCCTAATGCGGTCAGTTTCCTTGAGGCGGGCCTGCGGCACGTTGATGAGACTGGTTTCGCCCTCGGCGAAGCAGGCGGCAACCGATAGCGCCGGCAGTGCATCCGGTATGGCGTTCAAATCGAAGACTCCACCCTTAAGCCGGACGCCACGTATAGTTATCGTCTTATCGCCGATGTTCACCTCGGCGCCCATGGCTTTGAGGATATTAACAACCTCCTTGTCGCCTTGGGTATCGTTCCAGTCGGGCCCTTTCAGCACAAGTTCGGAACCGGTAATGGCGGCGGCCACCAGGAAGAATGTCGCCGATGAAAAGTCGGCGGCGATGTATTCGCGGAAATTCGGATAGCGCTGCCTGCCCGGTATCGAGAAGGACTGATAGTTATCGGTCGTATACCTGATGCCCAGCCGGTCGAGCCAGCTCATGGTCATGGTCACGTAAGGTTTTTCATTGAGCAGGGGAACCCGGATCACCGTATCACCCGTGGCGCAGGGCGCGGCTATCAGGAGCGACGTCAGGTACTGCGAGGTGACAGCCTTGATGGATGTTGTGCCCCCGGCGATTTTTCCTCCGATAACAATCGGAGGCATACCATTGCCCCTGGTCGAGTAGGCTGTGCCGCCCAGGTCCTGTATGGATGCCATGAGACCTTCGGCCGGACGGCTGCGGATCTGGTGGTCGCCGGTGAACACGGTGTATCCGTCGGCAAGGGACGCGATGCCGAGCCCGATATACAGGGTCGTCCCCGAATTCCCTACATCGACCACGTCGTCAGGCGCTGTCAGGGCGCCCCCGGTCCCGGTGACGTTCCATCCGCCGGCCGATTCTTCTATACGGGCGCCGAACCTCTGTATCATTGAGCGGCACGAGCGCGTGTCAGATGAGTCGAGAGGCTCTTCGATGAATGATTCGCCCGATCCCAGGAGGGCGAATACAAGGGCCCGGATGGTATGCGACTTGGATCCGGGGATGATGACGGCGCCTTTCAGGCGCGATGGCTTGACTATGAATTCCACGATTCGCTATCCATTGTGTTCTGTATCGGTCTATAAAAGACTGATAACCTGTCTATCGGAAAAGCATTCTGGCGCAGAAAAAATCACTGGGTATCCTTCGGTTTTTCGCGCAGGTAGATGCTGATATAGTACGGCTCGGATATCGTGCTCTTCTCGAGACCGTAAAGCCTGACGAATTCGTCATGATTATCATCGATTACACCCAGAGCTGCGTCGGTCCCGGTCTGGAAATAGGCATTGAAATAATTGGCCAGGAGGAACAGGTCGACCGGGTAATAGTCGATGGAGCCCTTGACGAACTTGAACTCGTTCAGTGTCATGACGGTCTTCAGGTCGTCCCGGAGGTAGTAGTCGTTATGCAGGGGGAACGCCGCCTTCATGAAGTCATCATAGATTCCCTCGATGTCATCATCGAACAGGACGATACCCGCCATGAAGAGGACTCCGTCAAACTGGAGGGCCCGCCTGAATTCATCCACGACTTTCCCCGATTCGAGAAAATCCAGGTTGTCGATACAGACGAGCAGGTCCGCGGCGTAGTAATCTATCGGGAACTGGTTGAATTCACCGTTTATAAAGTGGATCTTCTTGATGACCGGGTCCTCGAAATGACCGTCAATGAAATCCCTGATGATCTTCATCGACGGCTCAACCACGACGATATAAGCCTCGGAGCCTTTCGCGAGCTCGTAGAGCAGGTGGCCGCTTCCCAGGCCGGCCTTGACGATCACGCCCGGATTGTAGGTGGCTATGACGTCAAAAAGGCTTTCGTGGAGTTTCGACGAGCGTTTTTCCGGCTCGATGACGACCCTGTTGGGGAAGTCGTATTGTGAAAATAAAACAATATCATTCAACCTGCTCATGAAGGACCTCTCTGAACGGTTTATCATCGGCGGTTTCGTTTTATGCAACCATTTTTTTATAACGCGGCAGTACCGCTATCTTTTCTATATGACATAATCGGAATTCTTATTGACAGGCTGACAAGCCGGGTTAATTATTCACACCAATACAATAAGACCGAGTGCAATCGCCAGGTGTAACGATGGCGCTCACGGCTCGCCCGGCGGCGCCGTTATCAGGAGACACAAGGAGGAATACATGAAGGACAATTCCGTGTACTACGATTCATACAAAGAGGAACGGGACCTTATCCTTGAATACAATCAGGTTGACCTGAGCGATGCCAGAATTACCAACATCATGGGTGTGGGGGTGGATAATATCACCAGGGCCCAGGCCGTGGTGCGCATCATGGAAATGATAAAAGCAGGCGGCGTCTACCATGTCATTTCCCTCAACCCGTACAAGATACAGCGCTTTAAGAGCAATGCGGACCTTCGCCTCATTTCCGGGGCCGCCGACATGCATCTGCCCGCCGGCGCCGGTATACAGTGGGCGGGCAAAGTCCTGAAAACCCCCATACGGGAGAGGATCCCCACCCTGAGCTTCATGATGGATATTGTCCGGATCGCGGAGATCAAGGAATTCTCCATATTTCTTGTCGGTGGAAAGCCGGAAGTGGCGGAGCGGGCCTTTTTCAATATCAAGAAGTCTTTCCCCAAGATTCGAATAGTCGGACGGCACGGCGGTTATTTCAACCCGGAGCGGGAAAAATCCGTCATCGAGGCGATCAGGAAATCCGAAGCCAACATAGTTTTTGTCGGGTTGGGCTTCCCCAAGGAGGACCGGTGGATACACACCATCAAAGGCGAATTTAAAAACACGATCTTCATCAGCGTCGGGGGAAGCATTGATATTATTTCAGGTGAAATAAAGAAGGCCCCTGCCTATTTCATGGAGCGGGGTCTTGACTGGTTCTATCGCATCATTTCCAAGCCGTGGCGCATCGGCAGATTCGTCAGGACCATGATGTTCTTCTGCGGCGTGATTTTGAAGAGGCTTTTTTCCAGGAAGTAGCGCTATTTTTCGTACCTGCCGCGCTTGGCCATGGTGTCCCGCGCATTCATAAGTTCGGTATTGCTGATCTTCCCCCTGCCGAGGGTAAAGTTGGTGAGTATTTCCTTGTTGTTGCAGGAGCGGCACTGAACGATGGCCTTTCCGTCAGAGGTCCATTCCGATATTTCCACGAAGCGCGAGTTGCAGTTTCTGCAGAAAATGACCGACACAAAATTGCTCATGGCCCCCCCCCTTTTTTTTCTCTCTATAGGAGAATGCTGACGTCTCCGCGTATTTTTTGCAAGAAGTTTTTGTTGCGTCTCAATCCACCCGCAGCACGATGACGGATATATCTTCCCTGATCCCCAGCTCATCGGCGAAATCGCGCGCAAAACCGAGGATTGATTCGATGATGTCCTCCGACGGATCGAAACCTCTTTCAAGGAAGCGCATAACGCTCTTCAGCCCGAGGTGCTTCCCCATCCGGTTTTTTATCCTGAGAATGCCGTCGGAGACCACGACGAAGAGGTCCCCGGCCATGAGGGAAACCGCGACGCTTTTCGCCTCTTCTATATTCTGCCCCAGGCTCCTCTTGCCGAACCTGAGATAGCGCGCGACGCCGTCCCGCACAAGGATCGGATAGGCGACGCCGGCGTTGAGGAAACGGAGCTTGCTTTCCGGAAGATCAAGGACGCCGTAGAGGAGCGAAGCGTTGCGCACGGGCCTCTCGTCATGCTCCATGATCAGGTGGAGCAGCCTCACCAGCTCGACCGGGTTTTTTCCTTTTATCTTTGCCAGGGCCCTGATGGCGCCGCTCACGATTGACGCGTGCAGGCCACCGGGCACGCCCTTGACGTGCAGGTCGCCGAGGGCGATGCCGATATGGTCGCCGTCAAGGCGGAAGATGCCGTGGAATTCGCCGCCGATCTCGCGCGCCGTTACCGACTTGGCGGTGATCGTGATGGGGCCGAGGCGCATGTTGACGTCCGGTATCAGGGCCTCCTGGATCGTCCGCGCGGAGGTGAGCTCGCTTTTTATCCGTTCCTCTTCCAGCGCGTTCTGGAAGAATATGGCGTTCTGCACCGCCAGGGAGGCCTGTTCGGCGAACACCTTGAAGAGGTTCATGTCTTCCTCGGTAAATCCGGGCCGGTCTATGGGATTGATCGCCTGGATGACGCCGAGGAGCTTGCCCTTGAAGAGCAGGGGCGTGCAGATGATCGATCGTGTCGTAAAGCCGGTGATCTTGTCGAATTCAGGGTCAAAGCGACGGTCTTCATAGACGTTGTTGATGAAGATGGGCTTGCGTGTTTCTGCGACCCATCCGGCAATCCCCTGCCCCAGCCGCACGCGGTAGCGCTCGGTGAGTTCCTTGCCCGCTTCTCCCAGGGCGACCTTGAAGACGAGGTCGTTCTCTTTTTCCTCGTAGAGCAGGAGCGTGCTGGCCTCGGTCTCCATGATGTCCTTGATCGTTTCCATGATGACGGTCATCAGTCTGCCCATGTCGAGGGTGGAGTTGATCATGCTGTTGATATTGACCAGTTTGGTCAGATTGAATATCTGGCGTTCAACAACAGCGAGGTCGGCCAACGGCTGCTTTTTTTTGAACATAGTACGGCGGTTTCCGTCCTGTTATGTGTTATGGGATGATCGGGAGCCGGCACATTATCCGGCGTTATTATCAGTACGCATGCTGTATCAGAGTTGGCCATAGCCCGTTGTGCAATAAAAAGCAAGCATTATTTTAATAATTTTGCCGTCTTGAAGGATACAGTCCCCGGCTTCATTGTCCTCGATTTTGTTGTTGTATGGGGGTGATGTGTTGTGCCGTTGAGATGGTTTGTAACGTCTGTTAAACCCGGATGGATCTAAGATTGAACACCTGTTATACACAATGTCATTTTTAACCGATAAAATCAGTTCCACTAAAAAAATATATTGACATAATATTTTGCATATTATAATTTATTAAAAATAAAAAAGGAATAAAGCCTGATTCTGATAACACCTGTACGTGAGAGCGGGGCTGTTGGGGTCAGGTATTTTATTATTCAGAAGTCTCTTGCTTAAGGAAGATTTAAACAAAGTCTTTAAATTTATTAAGGAGGACAGTATGAAGAAAACGTTAGTAGTGTTGGGAGCAATCCTGTTTGCTTCTGCATTCATCGTAGGCGATCTCTATGCCTATACGTACAGCCACAGCACAAGCTTTACCAGGACCATGGCCAGAGCGGCGACCGTCAGCACGCCGGATTCTGTCTATTATAACCCGGTCGGCTTGGCAAAAATTAAAGATGGCCTGTACCTCGACCTGGGGAACCAGCCCGGTATGAAGCGGTACGAGCACAGGTTGGTCTGGGCGAACTACCATGACGCGACTCCGTCATTTACCATACCGAACTTCGCTCTTGCCTACAAGAATGGCAGAGGGGCGATCTTCGCGGCTATGTACATTCCTGCCGGCGGCGGTTCAGTTAACTACAAAAAGAACATGGGGATTTTGACCGGTTCGTTGTCCGGTATGATGCCGGCAGGGTTCCCTCCTCCGCAGAAAATCAAGGCCACTAATTTCTGGATACAGGGAGCAGTGGGCGGCGCTTTTTCTCTGACCGATTGGCTCGCTGTAACGGCCGGTATGAAATATAGCCAGTTCAGCTATGAAGTGCAAATGGGTTACTATGGAACAGGGTCTGTCATGAAGCAAAAGACCGCGGCAAACGGCTTCTCCGGTTTCGGCGGCATCATGATCACCCCCATGGAAAAAATCAACTTCACGGTCCTTTATTCCAGCCAGGTCATAGCCCGTGGCAAGACCACTGACATGAAATTGCACTATAGCCAGATCGCTGAAGAGCGGCTTCCCGATTACCTGCTGGTCGGTATCAATGTAAAACCGGCTGATCCTGTCGAGATCCAGTTCTCCTATCAGCTGAATTTCAGCCAGCAGCGCAATTACGGAACGACAAATACCATTAACCTGGCCACCGGTGCCGCACTTCACGAATTCGGGTATGCAGGCTATGATTCTCTGGGCAATGCCATCCTCGGCGGAAATACCCAGAATTACAAAGGCAAACTGCAGCATAAACTCGGCCTCGGCATTGAAAGCAGGGTCCACGAGATGCTGCTCCTGAGCGCAGGGGTATCCTATGAAACACAGGAGATTTATCCCCGGGTGCAGAACCCGCTTGATCCGGACCTCGTGAACATCGGCGTCGGCATAGGCGGCAAACTCATCATCAATGAGCAGATCAGCCTTGAGATCGGCGGAGCCAGGTATTTTTATTTTACCGACCGCGCAATGTACGGCTTGATCAAGATGAACAAGAGCGTCACGTCTTTTGGAGCGGGCCTTACCGCGAAAATTCTGTAACAAGCAGTTTAGTTAGTAACGTAAAGGGCTGTCTGACCGGTGTCGGACAGCCCTTTTTTATCACATTTCCATCATCGCGACTCCGGTACAGCTTCCAGTCATAAATCTATTGAATTATTTCCCCCTTTGTGTTAGATTGCATACAGGTATAGCATACCATATAAAGCCTTTGCGAACATTTGCAATAAATTCAGGGAAGATGGCTGCTGCATTGGAAGGCATGGTGAGATGGTGGATAATGAATAAATCTCTCAAGGCGAGAGGTCCCATGTAATCGGGACTCACGATGATGAGGGAAACAATAGGTTTGTGAAGGGGCTGTATTGTTGAAGTTGGCGGCCTCTCGGGTCGTCTTTTACGTCAGGTGCATGACTTAATCTACAGTTTTCCAGGAGGACCATATGAAAAAACCGTCAATCATGGCTGGATATTTGCTGTTTACGGTATTATATTTTACGACGAATATTTTTGCCTATACGTACAGCCATAGCACAAGTTTTACGAGGACCATGGCCCGGGCGGCGACCATCAGCTCACCCGATTCGGTCTACTATAACCCGGTCGGCCTGGTGAAACTGAAAGATGGGATGTATCTTGACCTGGGAAACCAGGGGGGCATGAAATTGTATGAACACCGGCTGGTATGGGCAAACTACCATGATGCGACGCCCTCATTTACCATACCGAACCTCGCGGTTATCGGCAAGATCGGCAGGAGCGCGATTTTCGCGGCCGTTTACATTCCGGCCGGCGGCGGATCGGTGAAATACAAATCGAATACGGGCATATTCACCGGTGCCCTGTCGGGGATGATGCCCTATGCGATGCCGCCGCAGTATATCAAGGCCACCAATTTCTGGATCCAGGGCGCGGTGGGGGGCGCTTTTTCTTTCACCGACTGGCTGGCGGTCACTGCCGGCGTGAAGTACAGCCGGTTCAGCTATGAAGTATCCATGGGCTACTGGGGCGCCTGCGTCATGAAGCAGAAGACCGCGGCGGACGGCTTCTCCGGCTTCGTCGGCATCATGATCACGCCGATGGACAGGATCAGGTTCACGGCCCTCTATTCCAGCCAGGTCATAGCCCGCGGCAAGACTACCGACATGAAGTGGCACTACAGCTCCATCGCTGAAGAGCGTCTTCCCGATTATCTGCTGGCAGGCATCAACGTGAGGCCGGGCGATGCCGTCGAGATACAGGCGTCATACCAGCTCAATTTCAGCCAGCAGCGCAATTACGGCACGACGAATACCATGAACCTGGTAACGGGCGCCGCCCTGCACGAATTCGGGTTCGCGGGTTATGATTCGGCGGGCAATGTGGTACTCGGCGGCAACACCCAGAATTACAAGGGAAGGCTGCAGCACAAAATCGGTCTCGGCCTCGAGGGCAGGGTCCATGAAAGGCTGATCTTAAGCTGCGGCGTATCCTATGAGACCCAGGAGATCTATCTCCGGGTCCAGAATCCCCTTGATCCCGATCTGAGGAACATCGGCGTCGGCATAGGCGGGAAGGTGATCGTCAGCAGGCAGGTCAGCCTCGAGATCGGCGCCGCCCGGTATTTCTATTTCACCGACCGGGCGATGTACAACCTGATCAAGATGAACAAAAGCGTAACGTCATTCGGTTTCGGTCTCACCGCCAAACTCATATAGAAAAGATTTATCTGATAACACGGAATGCCTGATGGGCGGATACCAGCATGAAAATGAAAAGGCGCGGTATTTGTCCCGCGCCTTTTCTGCGTTCAGCTTTGTTTGGCCCGCTACCTGATCTTCTCGGCCGTCATCAGGTTCGACTGTCCCGGTTTATAAACATATCCGTAGCTGAAGGGAAGCCTGCCGGTGGACTTTTCGTCCATCGCCTTCTTTAAGTCGCGCTGCATCCGGTTGGCAAAGAGGCCGATGGGTCCGTCATAGTAGCCGTGGAAGGCGAGCTTCCACCTGTCCGGCTTGAAGTAGCGGAGGGGTATGCCGGAATCGTCCTGGACCAGGTAGTTGGTCGACTCCAGTATCGCGGCGCGGATCTTCGTGAACTTCACGTTGTCGTTGTGCATCAGGTACGATGCGGACTTGATGATTGTCGCGTAAGGGCCTTCCTTCCTGAGGTAAGGGAGGAAGTTGGGCGAGCTGGTCTCCAGCGCATGGTCGATCACGTTAAGCATGTAATAGCGGACGGTTTTCGTCTTGCCGGAGCCCTTGCGGAAGCTTATTTCCACGCCGGGGATGCGGGATTTCGGCGGGTTCTGCCAGTTGATGCGGTCGTCCGAATCCGTGCCCGGCACCACGGTGCTTTTCGCGTCAATGGCGATTTTTCTCGCGTCAACAATGGTGTAGTCGTTGGTGGCGAGAAAGTACATGATGATGCCGCCGATGCTGTTGAAGGACTTGTTGCTCATTTCCGCCGCCATCCCCTCGGTCTTGAAAAAGTTCATGTGAAGAATGTCGCCAAGGGATCCCCGGAGCCCGTTAAGCCCGCGGGTGATCTGGTCGGCCGACATTCCCGCCGGGTTCGGTATCACTCCCGGCGGCTCCAGGCCGAACATGATGATGCTGTCGCAGTCCGGGTAAAAGGTGAGGGCGTTCATGATGTCTGGCCCGCTGAAGGGGTACAGGACGCTTCCGCTGGGCCGTGACGGACGGTGCTTCTGCCACCAGTCGGTTATTTTCTGGAGGTTCGGCTTCTGCATGCTGTTCCAGGACGAAGCCATCTGCTGCCGGTACGATTTGTAGAAAGCGGACTGGCTGTACCGGTACAGCTTGGATTCCTTCGGCAGGTCCTTGCCGGCAAAGAGGAGCGCCGTGTCATTGATTTCGGGTGACGATGTGTTTTTGGCGAATCCATTCTCCTTCTGCTTGCAGTAAGTGAAGGAAGCAAGAAGGATGAACAGTGTTGTCAGGATAACCGACCTGTGTCTCGAGATGTTCATGCATGTTCTCCAGGTGATATAATGTATGCCTGTTTCTTCTCGTTGTGGCGGTCAGGAATATCCAGTGATTAAGACGAAGAAGAAGCAGGTCTGATTATGCCGGTGACCGGCACTGTGAATATAGGAAGTTTGAATCGGCCATGTCAAGCTTTTATGGAGGAGGGGTATATTTTTCTTGACTAAAATCAATTATACGAGCAGCTTGTTTTGAAAGCTGCCGTTTAAAAAGCGCGGCCGATGCATACATCTGAAACAGCCCGCGGAACATCACAGCAAGTTTATATAGGCGAGATATGAAAATGAAAAGCATAAAGACGGCATTGATTGCAATCCTGGGCGCCGGCCTTGTTTTCACCGGGTGCGCGAAGATGCCGGAAAAGCTCGTATCCCCGACCCTCAAGATAGAGCCGGTGGTCAAGGACAACAAGGAGTTCTACAAGCTGTCGCTGAGCACCGGAATCCAGAATGAAAACAGCGATACCGCCTTCGTTGACCTGAAAGGACTGATTGTTTTCAAGGACGGGAAGACCCGCGTGCTGACTGTTCCCTTCCATCTTCCCATCGTGCTTCCCTTTGATACCGGAATCATAGAAGCGGAAAAAACCTTTACCGAAAGCGAGATCATGCCCCTGGTGACTCTCCTTGGCTCGGACAGGGAAAAGCTCCTGAACGAAAAGGCCCTTGAGCGCTCTTTTATAGATGAAAAAAACATCGGCTTTGAGCTGACCGGATGCGAAAAAAAGAACATTCTCGATGTGCTGAAGGATAAAGTGAATGAAAAAAATTGATGACAGCAAAATATATCTCATTACGGCCGTAACGACCCTGGCGGTCGCCGTGATTCTGGCTGTGGTCGCCTATTATTCCATCCTCTCCGTCGAGCCGAAAGTTGAACAGCTGCTCTCCGCGAAGGACAATATCAGCACCAACTACAAGAAGGCATACCTTATCCTGCGCGATCCCCAGGTCTTTGCCGGTTACAGCTATTTTGACGCTGAGGGCGTATCGGTCAAGAATTCCCTGGCCTTTTTCGATAAGCGGGTCTACAACGGCGAGGAAATCGACACAAACCGCAAGGCGTACCTGGAACTCCTCCTCGAAAGACGCAAAAAAGGTTCGGTCCTGACCAGGAATACCATGGTCTTTTTTCTGGTCCTTTCGCTGGCATTCTGGGCCGTTTTCGTCCAGGAACGGCGATCTTCCAGACGATAATCCCCCTTTATTTTAGTCTTGACAATTGCTCCTTAAAACGCGATATCTAATGCAGCCGTGATTTCTTTGCATTATTGATGGTTTGCGCAGTTATTCATGGTTGCGGAATGACTGACGCTTGATTGGTTTTCGTAAGATTATAATGAAAAAAAAGATAATGGTCATCGACGACGAGGAGCAGATACGGAAGCTCCTGGTGCGTATCCTGTCCTCTTCGGGCTACGATGTTGTCACCGCTTCGAACGGCAAAGAGGCCCTGGAACGGCTTGAGTCCGTATCCGTTGACCTCATCATGCTCGACATGAACATGCCGGAAATGGACGGCCTGAGCTTCCTTCGCAGGTTGAAGGAAACCAATCTCACCCATGTGCCGGTCCTGATGGTTTCCGGAGAGCACAATCCCGACAACATAGTGGAAAGCTACAAGCTTGGCGTGTATGATTTCATCCGCAAGCCGGAACAGACCGAGGTCATGCTTAAAAGGGTGGAAAACGGCCTTAAGATCGGCGAAATGATCAATTTCAACGAGTTCATTCGGGTTGAGCTCCTGATGGCCCGGAAGCTGCAGAAATACCTGTTCCCTGAACCGAACGTCAATACCGATAAGGTGAAGATCAATACCTGGTCGATGCCGCTGTCGGATATCGGCGGCGACCTGTACGACTATGTCATATTTCGCGACGGCCGGGTCATCTTTTTCATTGCGGACGTTTCCGGTCACAGCATTTCAGCTTCGCTGTTCACCGCCATCGTTAAAATGGTGTTCCGCAACGCCCTCCAGAAGACCGACATCCCCGGCGACATCATGACCATGATGAACCATGAGCTGACCGGAAACCTTCCCGTCGAATCCTTCGTTACCGCCTTCTGCGCCCTCTTCAATCCGTCGACCAGGGAGCTGATGTATGCCAACGCCGGCCACCCGAACCCGTACTGCATCGACGGCGGCGGATTTATCCAGCTTGAAGGGAATGATTCCTTCCTGGGACCCATTGCCGGCGCTGATTTTGAAACCTATGCCATCAAGTTGAACGGGCCTACGAGTATTTTCGCGGTAACCGACGGTATCCTGGATATAATCGACGGAGATGACCTGCCGGTGGGGGAAAAGCTCGTCAGCGATATCCTCATGATGAAGGGGAAAACACCCATCGACAAGTTCAGAATGATACAGAAATTCGTGACGGGCCCCGATGTCGTTGTCAATGACGACTGCACCCTGATGCTTGTCGACCTCGCGTGACCTGCCATGCAAAAAATACTGGTTGTATCGGATTCCCACGGGAGCCACGGCAAGCTTGCCCGCATACTGGCCCGGGAATATCCCTTTGATTGCCTCGTCCACTGCGGCGACGGCGTCAACGACCTCTTTCATGTTGAGATACCGGACGGGGTCACGGTGGTGCGCGTGAGCGGCAATATTGACCTGGCCCGCGCCATCGACATGGAGCGGGTCGCCTTTTTCGATGCCGGTCCGGCCCGGTTCATGGTGGCGCACGGCGACCAGTTCGGCGTGCACAACGATTACGGGCCGATCGAGAGGGAAGGGCGCAACAGGAAGGTCGATGCGGTGCTTTTCGGCCATACCCATATCAAGTACCACAGGGACGGGAAACCGGCCCTGTTCAATCCCGGACCGGCCACTAGCGGCATGTACGGGCTGGTGATGGTCAATGGCTCACCGCGGTTCAGTCACGGCAGTCTTGAAGACTAAAAAAAGCGGTTGTGATACCGCTTTACACGCTCCGGTTTATCGAATGAAGGATCAGGCCGAGAAGGTCGGTTCTTTTTTTATCAGGATTTCCTTTATTTTTGCGTCCCCCGCTGAAAAATAAATTATGGGGGATTCCATCAGAGAATATTCATCAATCAGCCGGACGAAATCCTCGTCACGCTTGAGATCAATAAGATCGATTTCCCTGAATTTCCTGTTCCCGATAAATATTGCTTTCATGGTAGATCCTGTCTGATGTTGTTGATGCAATTTTCACGATGGGGTCCATGATATTGCACTGGTTCATTGTAAGGCAAACGCTGCTTTAATAGTCGCAAGAATAAAGTCTGTACTAGCTTCATACGGCAGAATGGCAAGTATTCTATACATTGCAACGTTACAACTATTAATTTATTTGTCCAGTATTTTTACTGTTATTTTTTAATGGAGAAGAAAATATTGCGAAAAAAAATTATCGTTATGTCTGATAAGTTCGTTCTTTTAAGTGCGGATTTTGGTCAACCATTAATTAAAAAAAATTTTTTTACTATCCCGGTGAATTGCTGATTCCTAAATTACTTGAAGTCTGTTAAAATCATTCTCAATTCAAGGCCCTGTTCTTCGTGATTATCCCGTCATCCATTGTTCTGTCGCATTCGCCGGCAATAGGCGTGATGAAATCATTACTGACGGTGTGATAATTTCCTTTAACGCTGCGGTCAGGAGTCCCGGAAAAGCAGGGCCGTCCGTTCTGACTGCGGTTTATGAACTGACACTGTCGGAGCGGCTATGGTGCGGCTATAATATTAAATTTCCGATTGACTTTTAAAGGCACGATAATATACATTGACCCCAAATTTAGGTCTGTTTATCTTACCGGCAGGTTCATTATATCATGAAATTATCTGGCAGAGCGGCACTGTTTGTATCGATGATCGCATTGATTGCGGTTTCGGCCACCGGTCTGTATGCATTTAAATTCGACTTTACCACGGTCAGTGATATCGTCGATAATATTAAGAGCAACTTCGGCAAACTGGATTCGTACCAGGCCAATTTTACCATTATGTCCGATAAAGGCGGCAGGACGAACCAGCAGACCGGCACGATAAAATACAAGGCCCATAACAAGCTGTGCATAGAGTTCAGCCAGCCCTATGGGCAGAAAATCGTTTCGAATGGTAAGACAATGTGGATTTACATCCCATCCATGAATGTCGTGGCTGAACAAGACCTCAATTCCGAATCGGGTATCTTCACCACGGGGTCCAGGAGCGGCCTGAACTGGCTGTTTTCGAAATATCATTACCGTTTCGCCTCCAAAGAACAGCCGGAAACACAGGATGACGGCACCAAGCGATACACTCTCATCCTGAAGCAGAAGGAGAGCCGGAGCGGTTACCGAAAGATGAAACTGTGGGTATCGGAACGTTATTTTATCGTCCGGGCCCAGGGCGAGACGTCAACGGGAAAAAAGGTTGACATAAAGTTTTCCGAACTGAAAACGAACGTCAGCCTGCCGAACGGTATTTTCAAGTTTGATGTGCCGTCACGGGCCCGTGTAATTAAAAATCCAATGATATCAGAGGAGTAGATCTTGGAAAGCATCGGCGAAACTTTACGTCAGGCGCGGGAAGCCAGAAAAATATCCATCAAGGACGTTGTCAAGGAGACCAATATCAGCCCGATATATCTCCAGGCTCTCGAGGAAGAGAAATTCGACAAGTTTCCCAGCGAAACCTATCTTATCGGTTTTCTCCGCACGTACTCGGAATTCCTCAAGCTTGATGTGGAAGCCATAGTACAGGCTTACAAGGGATACAAGATCGGGGAAAGCGCAACGCCCCTGGAAGAACTGACCAGGCCGACGAAGTCCAATATCAGCATGGTGGCGTCTTCGTTCCTTAATAAAAACCGCAATGTCCTCCTGATCGCCGGGATCGTCATTGTGTCCATTTTCCTCATCTGGGGGATCAAGTCCCTTTTTACGTCAAATGTTGATATCTCCAGCGATGATTCCACCGATACTATAAAAGAAGAATACGCGAAAAACAAGGAACATGAGATTGAAAACCTTCGCAACCTCCAGCTTTCCAACAACAAGGGCTTCATCCTGGTGTATAAAAACGAAGCCGTCCAGTTCCTGGTCGACAACAAGGAAGTGGTATTTCTCCTGAAAAGCGTCAATGGAGAGACCGTGGCCCTGGAGCTCCTCCCCGGCAAAAAGGTCGTCAAGCTGAAAATTGAAGAACCCAGGACCCTCGCCATCGAGGGATGCCCCCGGGACGTGACCTTCACCCTCAAGGGCCTCACCGAGAACAGGGCCAAGATCATGGTTTCTCTGGGAGAAAAGAAGGAAGTTGAAGAAACGGTCGCCAAAGAGGATGAAAAAACGACCGCCGACAGCACCAGCGTCGAGGCCCAGAACCGCCAGAGCCTTAAAATCGTATTTGAGGCTGAATTTGTGCAGAAATCCTTCATAGAGCTGTATCTGGACGGCGTTCGCAAGGTCCGCGGGTTCATACCCCAGGGCCAGGTTGAGCGCTGGGAGGCGACCGAGTACATCCAGATTAAGATCGGGAATGCCGGCGGCATCAAGGCCCGCATCAATGGAAAGGAATTCTCCTTCGGGGCAGCGGGCCAGGTGGCAAACAAGGTCATAACCTGGAAAAAGGACGTCCAGAACCCGAACCTGTACCATATCGTGGTCAAGGACTGGTAAGAGACAGTTGTCCCCGTCCCCCGGAGGGGGCTGATGATCCCCCCGATCCCCTGAGGGGGCATCTGACATCGGCTTTATTATTCATCACAGCATGCCCTCCGTCCACCGGTGTATATATATGCTTTTCCTGGTCCCCCGCGTGGGCATGCATCAGCGGCCGCAATATTAATCCCAATGATTATGTGTGAAATAATAATTGCAGTGTCGTATAATAATAAGCCAGTAGGTATGAACAAGATAGTATCGGTTGCCACGGGCCCCCTCCGGGGGACGGGGGTCAGGAATTCGCTAATCGATTGAACATGATTTGAGGTAACCTGCCGTGTTTTCATCCCGGGACATCTCCTGTTATATCATTTCCCTCGGGTGCGCCAAGAACCTGGTCGATTCCGAGCGGATCAACGGAGCCCTGTCGGCGGCCGGCTACTGTCATGCCGAATCCTCTGAAGATGCCGATATCATCATTATCAATACCTGCGGTTTCATCACCGAGGCCAAGGAAGAGTCTATCGAGGTCATTTTTGACGCTATCGAACAGCAGCAGTCGTCCGGGAAAAAGAACCTGAAGCGGTTTTACCGGGAAGACGGGCCGGAAAAGCGCAATTTTGGCCGCAGGGTGGTGGTGGCAGGGTGCCTGTCCGGGCGGTACCGAGAGGATATCCTCAGGGACATACCGGAAATCGATTTTCTGTACGGCCTGCCTGACGGCCGCTTCGTCGAGCGGATGAGCAGGGATCTCGGTATCTCGACATTGCCGCCGGAGCCGCTCCGGGAACCGCTCCTGCCGGGGCTGTCCTACGCCTACATCAAGATCTCGGACGGGTGCTCCAACAACTGCGCGTACTGCGCGATCCCCCTTATCCGCGGGCCCCATGAGTCGTGGCCGCCGGACCTGGTCCTGGGCGATGCCCGGAGGGAGGCGGCGCGGGGAGTGAAGGAGCTGGTCGTCGTGGCGCAGGACATCGCCGCCTACCGGTGGCGTGACACGGGTCTCCGCGGGCTGGTGGAGGGCATGGCCCGCATCGACGGCGTGGAGTGGATCCGGCTGATGTACTGCCATCCCGATCACCTTGACGACGGCATCATCTCCATACTTGAGGGCGTTGACAAGGTGGTGCCCTACATCGACATACCGTTCCAGCATGTGAGCGGCCCCGTCCTCCGCTCCATGGGGCGCCGGGGCGATGCCGGGACCTACAGCTCCCTTGTGACGAAGCTGCGCGGCCGCGTGCCTGACATCAGGATCCGTTCGACCTTCATGGTGGGATATCCCGGCGAATCCGAAGGGGACTTTGAGGAACTGCTGCGTTTTCTCGGAGAGGCGATGCTCGACCGGGTGGGGGCCTTCATGTATTCCCCTGAAGAAGGCACCCGTGCGTGGGACCTGAACGACCCGGTGCCGGCGGCGGTGAAGAAGGAACGCTACAACCGTCTCATGGCCCTGCAGCAGGAACTATCGTCGCGGAAGCTCGCCGCCATGGAGGGAAGCGTGGTGCCGGTCATCGTGGAGGAGAGGATCGATGACTCGACCTGGGCCGGCAGGTCCATCTACGACGCGCCGGAGGTGGACGGTATTTTTTACTTGACCGCAGGGGATGTTCCGGTTAATTCGATTGTCAATGCACGGGTTACCGGAGCGACCGAGTACGACCTGGCAGGTGAAATCGCATGAAAATACCGAGGTTCATCTTTACCATACCCAATCTGCTCTCTCTCTCGAGGATCGTGCTGATCCCGCTCCTCATCTATCTCATATACGAAAAAATGTGGATCTACGCCCTCATCCTGTTCGCGGTGGCGTCCTTTACCGACATGCTTGACGGATGGAGCGCCCGCAAGCTCAACCAGGAATCCGAGTTTGGGATATTCATCGATCCCCTCGCCGACAAGTTTCTGGTCATATCGGTCTTGGCCGCCCTCATGGTCCTTGACCCATACCTCGAAATTTTCGATTTCTGGATGATCCTGGTGATCGTGGGACGCGACGTGCTGATCACCTTCATGCGCTACCTGGCGATCCGGCGCGGCCAGATCCTCAAGACGAGCCGGTTCGGCAAGGTCAAGACGGCCTTCCAGATGATTTCCATCGTCATTATCATAATGATATACTTCGTGCGCAAAACGGGGATCTACATAACCCACCAGTCGGTTCCCTACTGGATCATGCTGGGTGTCACGATCCTCACGGCCCTGTCCGGCCTGCGGTATCTCTTCACCAACTGGCGCCTTTTCCTCCCTGAAAAACCGAAAGAGGACACGAATACCCAGGCATGAGGATAAAGGAATTCCTGTTCACCGCATTTTATGCCGGGCACAGCCCGGTCGCTCCGGGTACGGCGGGGACCCTCGTGGGCATGGCACTCTATTTCATCGTATTCCTGCTCTCCGGCGAGATCAGCTGGGTCGTTAACCTCATCGCTGTCGTTGCTCTCTTCTATCCCTTCATGAAGCTTGCCGATGACGGTGAAAGATACTTCGGTGTGAAGGATCCGGAGCAGGTCGTGATTGATGAAATTATGGGATACTGGATCAGCGTCCTGTTCTATCCCTTCAATATAAAGATAGCCGTTGCCGCTTTCTTCGTATTCAGGTTCTTTGATATCCTCAAACCGTGGCCCGCCGGAAAATTGCAGAGCCTCCGGGGCGGACTGGGAATTATGATTGACGATTGCGTTGCCGGGGTGTATACAAATCTTATTCTTCTGGCGGCGGTCCTTGTGTTAAAGCTCTTTCATGTCGATATATATTAAGAGGAGCCGTTTAACATATGAAACATATCGTGATTCTATCATCCCTGGCTGTTTTTTTTCTTACGGCTGCCGGAGCGCCCCTCCAGGCCGAGAAAGAGAAAAAATCCGGCGGCGGGAATGAAACGGATTATTGCGTTTCCTGCCACGAGGGCCAGGGAAACCAGCAACTGAAAAAGCCCGTGGACGAATGGCGTAAAAGCGTCCATGCGGCAGCGGGAAACAAATGCTCCCTGTGCCACGGCGGCGATCCCACCGTCAACGACAAGGTGAAGGCGAAGAGCAAGCTCGCGAATTTCATCGGCAAGCCGGTGCGGAAGACCATTTCCGAGTTCTGCGGCAGGACCGGCTGCCACGTCCTGGCCCTGGAACAGTTCAAGCGGGGTCCCCATTACGAAACTGTCCAGAAAAGCGGCGAACCGGGATGCTCCTCGTGCCACGGGGCCCACAATATCCAGCGCTCCTCCATTGATATTATCACCGTTGATTCATGCGTGTCGTGCCACCCGGCCGAATATTCGAAGAACATCATTTCGGTCATAGCCGGCATCGACCGGAACTTCAGCGCCATCGACAGCAATATCAGCTTCATCACCGAGAAGCAGGGCGAGGTTAAGGGCCTGAAGGAGCGCATCAACAATGCCCGGCACCTCTTCCACCAGTTCGTGCACGTGTTTTCCAAGCAGGAGATGGACACCACCAAGAAAATCCTGGAAATGGAGATGCAGAGCCTTGACTCGGAGACCAGGATGAAGGTCGCGTCCATCCGGCGACTGGACGTTCTGTACCTGGCGATGCTCATCTTCGGCGTGGCCATCGTCGGCGGAATATCAACGTATTCGATCGTCATGTACGGCAAAAGAAAAAAAAGCTAGCGGTGCGGCACCGGGTCCCACAGTAGCGGTCCCGGCCGGCCGGCGCTTATTCACGAAATGGCCTCCGACACAGGTGGATAATCCTTATGAGCGACTATCTTTTCAATACCGATAAGCTTAAGTATGTCAAGGGGGACAAGCCGAAGGTGGAATGCATCCTCTGCGCTATCAGGGACAGGAACCCCGATGTCAGGAGCTTCGAGGTTGCGCGCCGTGACGGCTTCATTGTATCCGTAAATCTCTATCCCTTCAATCCCGGTCACCTGATGATATTCCCGGAACGGCATGTGGAAAACCTCCATGATCTCACCGACCGGGAAGCGCTGGGACTTCACCGGCTCCTGGCTGAAACCATCACCATCCTTAAGGAAGAATTCGGCCCGGATGGCTTTAATGTGGGATATAATCTCGGCCGCCACAGCGGCGCCAGTATTCCCCACCTCCATGCCCATGTGGTCCCCCGTTACGGTAACGAAGTCGGTTTTATGGATGTCCTTGCCGGAACCCGTCTCGTCGTGGCCGATCCGGTTGAGTCTAGGGACCGCCTCAGGAAGCGCTTTGCGGATAAATAATGGCATATTCTTGCTCTGACCCCTGCCTGATTGCCGATAACAATCGGTAGCTTCACGTCCGGATTATCCTGATCCCTACTGATCCCTAAGTTGCTCTGACCCCTCCCATTAATTTTTTAAAATTAATAGAATAATTAATCTTGACATTAAATAGAATTTATTACAATATCATATCTCGTATGACATTATAATACATAATATGATATTATCGGGGATAATACGTGGGCAATAATTATGGAATAATTATGGTGTCAGAGTAAAATACAAGCAAGAGATACAGACCGTGCCAGGATCAATCCAATCACTTAAAAAAGCTGCAAGGATACTGAATCTTTTCACCCAGGACTGCAAATTTTACGGAATAACCGATATTGCGAAGAAACTTAACCTTCCTAAGCCGACGGTCCAGAGCCTGGTGCGGACACTGGAAGAGATAGGATACCTTGAAAAGGACCCCCTCACCAGCAAATACATGCTGGGCCCGGCCCTTTTCCAGCTTGGCATGAAGTTCATCGCCACTATGGACCTGGCGGTGATTGCCCGGGTCTGGATGGAGCGTCTGTGCCGCCAGTTTGACGAGGCCGTCCACGTGGGCATGATGGTGGGCACCAAGGTGGTGATTGTGCTCCGGGCCGACCCGGCATCGCGGTATATGGTATTTCCCCAGGCCGGATCGGTGATTCCTGTCCATACCTCGGGCATCGGCAAGATCCTCCTCGCCTTCATGGAGGAGGATCGGCGCGACGAAGTGCTCGCGGAGTGCTCCTATCCCAGACTGACGGAGAGGTCAATCGATAACCGGGCGGATTTCCTGTCTGAGCTTGAACGGGTCCGGAGCGACAGCATCGCTTTTGACCGGGAGGAGTCGCTGACGGGACTGTCCTGCGTGAGCGGCCCGGTATTCAACAACAAGGGGCAGTGCCTGGCGGCCTTTTCGGTTTCGGGTAACGCCCAAGCCATTGAGACAAAACGGGAGGAGATCATAAGCGCGGTGCGCTACGTGAGTTCCCAGATTTCATCCCAGCTGGGATATCGCAGGGAGTACTGATCCATTCTTTACCTGCGCTATAACGGCAGGCAACCATAGAGGTAACCGGTGAAGAAAAAAATTGTCTCTCTCTCAACGCTCGGTCCCGAGCTGTTGATGGTGATGATGCGGAACAACGGCATTGTAGATCCCGACAATGTGGAGGTCATCGGGGCGAACCACCTGCCCGACAGGAATATTGTTGAGCTGGTGAAGGACGCCGATGTCATCTTCGGAGATTTCTGCTTTAACAAGAATATCACCGCCGAAATGGCCCGCGCCGCTAAAAAGGCTAAATTGATACAGCAGCCGAGCGTTGGTTACCAGAACATCGACGTCGAGGCCTGCACCGGGGCGGGGATTCCCGTGGCCAACACCGCCGGCGCCAATACCGTGAGCGTGGCAGAACATGTCGTCATGACCGGCCTCTGCATGGTGAAAAACCTCCTGCTGGCGCACCGGGCCACGGCGGCAGGGGAGTGGCGCCAGATGGATATCGGTGCGGGCGAATTGCAGGGAAAACTATGGGGCCTCATCGGCATGGGGAGGATCGGCAGGGCCGTGGCGGAGCGGCTGATCCCCTTCGGTGTCCGCATGGCGTACTATGACGTGGCGAAACTGGATGAACATGACGAGTCAAGATACCATACTGCCTACAGCGGATTGGAGGATCTCCTGAAAACGGCGGATATCATCAGCATCCACTGTCCCCTCACCGATGAGACGCGCGGGATGCTTGGCGCCGGCAGGCTTGCCCTTATGAAGCCCTCGGCATTCATCATCAATGTGGCGCGCGGGGAAGTGCTTGATGAGCAGGCCCTGGCTTGTGCCCTGAAGGAAAAGCGCCTGGCCGGCGCCGCCCTCGATGTTTTTTCCGAAGAGCCGGTCGGCAGGGACAACCCGCTCCTGAAACTGGAAGGAACAAACCTGGTGCTGACGCCGCATATCGCCGGCGTGACACAGGAAGCCAAGATGAGGATAATCACCGCGGCGGTAAGGAACATGGTTGCCGTCCTCAACGGCGGCAGGCCCGATTTTGTCGTCAATGAAGTGAAATAAAAATAGACCTGCTGATAAACTGTCATTTCGACGAATCCCGGTAGTACGGGATGAAAAGAAATCGTACCGCCATGCATTATTCAAGATTTCTCACTTCGACGAGCGTGGTTTGAAATGGCAAATATTGGAAGGCAATTAGTTCAATCATTAGAAAGTACGTTACGGAGAAGAACATGAAGAAGCCAAAGAGCGCACCCATATTCAACGAGAAGGACTTTCCCCTCAACCTGATCCGCGGGAATTTTTTCCACGGCACGGGATACGAGATCAATGAGCTGAAGGAAAAGCCTTTCATCGGCATCGTCAATTCCCGGACCGATATCAATCCCGGCCATGCCCATCTTGACACGATCGCGGGGCGCGTTAAAGAAGGCGTCCACGCCGGCGGGGGGATTCCCTTCGAATTCAACGTGCCCGCGCCCTGCGACGGCATGACCGAGGGGCACGAGGGGATGCGCTTTGTCCTTGCCCAGCGAGACCTGATCGCCGATATCGTCGAGACTCACACGCGCAGCATGCTCTACGACGGCCTGGTATTCATCGCCAGCTGCGACAAGATCATTCCGGGCATGATCATGGCCGCGGCGCGGCTGAAGCTCCCGTCCATTTTCATCACCGGCGGTCCCAACTCGATGCAGGTCAGGTACCGTAACCGAAACAACCGGAGCGTTGATCAGGAATCCTATACCGACCTTATGGACAAGATGGCCACGAACACCTGTGCCACCTGCGGCGCCTGTGAGTTCATGGGCACGGCCAATACAATGCAGTGCCTCACCGAGGCGCTGGGGCTTTCAATTCCGCGGTCGGCAAATTCCCCGGGCTACGGGACCGAGAAGCTTATGTTCGCCCGCCAAGCGGGGAAGCGCATCGTGGCCATGGTGGATGAGGGCCTGACATCGGACAGGATTCTCACCATGAAGGCCATCGAGAACGCCCTCATGGTGGACCTGGCCATCGGCGGCTCCACCAATTCTGCCCTGCACCTGCCGGCCATTGCCCGGACCATCGGGATGGAGCTGCCCCTGAAGGCCTTCAATGATTTCGCCAAAAAAATCCCGACCCTCTGTGCCATAACCCCCAACGGGCCCCATGGCATAACTGAATTCTACATCGCCGGCGGCGTCCCTGCCGTGCTGAACAGGATCAAGGACGACCTCCACGGGGACGCCCTCACCGTCACCGGCGCGACCATCGGCGAGATAGCAGCGGCGGCGAAGGTCGTTGACGAGGAGATCATCCCGGACAGGTCAAAGCCGCATTCCCCCGAGGGTGGAACGGTGATCCTGTACGGGAACCTGGCGCCCGACGGCGCCGTGGTCAAGCAGTCGGCGGTGGCGCCGGACATGCATGTCTTCACCGGAACGGCCCGGGTCTTCGAGTCAGAGGCGGAATGCCTGAAGGCGATCCATGAGAGAACCCTCAAGGAAGACGAGGCCGTGGTCATCCGGAACGAGGGGCCCCGGGGCGGCCCCGGGATGCCGGAAACGCTGATGGTGACCATCATGCTGAAGCTCCTCAAACTCAGGCGGGTGGCCCTTATCACCGACGGACGCTTCTCCGGTTATTCGTCGGGGCCCTGCATCGGCCATGTGTCGCCGGAGGCGGTCGTCGGCGGGCCCATCGCGGCGGTGCGCGACGGCGACCGGATCACCATCGACATACCGGCGCGGCGCATCGAGGTCGATCTCACCGATGAAGAGATACAGAAGCGCGTCAAGGAGTGGAAGCCGGTGCCGAGGGAAATCCCGGCCGGGTACATGCGGCGCTATGCCCGGCTGGTTAGCTCCGCTGCCCGGGGAGCGGTGCTGGAATAGATTTTTCGCGCGGTGCCGCGTTTAACATTTCAGCGGCATCGCGCCGCAGTTCAATGGTTCATCCGGGTCTTGCTTATGGCAGTAAACCCGGAACCTTCATATGCTATCCCGCAAATTCCGATAACAATCGGGCCTGATAGTGTTTTTTCCACTCCTGTCCCGCATTGTCTTGACATTATTTTAAACTTGTCCATATATTGTTGAACCATGATTATATAACTTTGTTCAATTATGTATGCTGTTATTACTTCCGGAAGTACCCTGGTGCCTGCGGGGATGATCTTACATGTCAGATAAGGTAAAACCATGAACAGGATTTTCAATTTCTTTCTAAATAAGTATGACGACAGCGATTACCGCCTGCGGCAGAAGGTCAGGGTGCTTGTGGCTATCAGCGGCTTGGTATTTATCCTTCTCATGGTGCTGAATGGCGTGTACATTTTCTCGGCGGGCCGGGGATTGCTTAATGTAAGCGTTCTCGCCATCTTTACAGTGCAGGTCATCCTGATAATATCCCTCGTGCTGCTCAAGGCAGGTTACTACATCGCCGCATCGCATGTGACCCTGGGTATTATTATGGCCGCTGTGTGGGCTACCTTCTTCTCAGCCTCGCAGAAAGACATGATGACGAAAATGAATACCGTCAATTACCTGTTTCCAATGATAATTCTGACCACTATGATAACCAGCAAGCGGTGGGTCATGATATACACCGCCGTCAATTCAACGCTGATTGTAGTGCTGGGACAGTTTTTTTACCTGCAGGACAGGCTTGAGCTGTATCAGGTAATTGATTTTATCGCTGACGGCGTAATAACCTATGTCATCAGCGGCGGGTGCTGCGTCGCCTTCGTCTATATGTCCGATAACGCCCATAAAAAGGTCCTGGCCGCCCTCGGGGAAAATGAGAAATACAGCGGCAGCATCAGGGAAATTCTTCGTGAAACGAAAGGGGTCGCCGAGAAGCTGGCGGTTTCCACGGATGAGCTGACCGGCGTCACCGAGTCCTTCTCGTCAAATGCGCAGAGCCAGGCGTCTTCGGTCGAGGAAATCACTTCGACGGTGGAAGAGGTCACCGCTGCCGGCGAGAGCGTCCACAACATGGCGCAGCGGCAGGTTGACCTGACGCAGAAGGTGCGGAACGAGATGGAGCAGCTATACGCCGTGGTGGAGAGCTCGATGAATAAAATTCGGGATGCCGTAGCCGTCAGGGGAGAGCTGAATGACATGGTGGAAAAATCAAAATCGGCCATACAGGAAACTCTGGGAGTCATGAAGAGCGCCACGTCACGCTTCAGGAACGTCCAGGAAACGGTCGACATCATCCAGGATATTTCCGACCAGATAAACCTCCTGAGCCTGAACGCCGCCATCGAGGCGGCGCGGGCGGGAGACCAGGGTAGGGGCTTTGCCGTGGTCGCCGACGAGATCGGGAAGCTGGCGGATAATACTTCTACCAACGTAAAGTCGATCAATGATCTTTTCACGGGAAGCAATACCGAGATCAACAAGGCCTACTCGACCCTGGAGATGTTCATCGGAACATTGAACAGGATGATAGAACGTATTGCGAGCTTCAGCGGTATGCTGGACATCGTCGCGGATATAACCGGGCAGGACCTCGCCCTCAATCAGCGTGCCCGGGACTCCCTCGGTGATGTCATCGGAGAAGCAAACAGCATTCTCGTTGCCATTAGCGAGCAGAAGGTCGCCTTTGATGAGGTTTCCAGGAGCCTTACCGTGATAAATGAAACGGCCCAGCAGACCGCCGCCGGCGCGGAGGAACTGCTGGGAACGTCGAAGGAGGTCGCGCAGTCCGCTCAGGACCTGATGGCCCTTTCAATAAAGGTGGAATAAACCGGCGGAGAGCGCGGAAGGGTGACGCAGGGAACGCTATTCCGGCTTCAGCTGGCTGCGCCCGTCCTTCACCGGAAGCTTTTCCATGTCGCTGATTGATAGCTCCTTCAATACTTTGCCGTCTTTTATCACCTGTACCACAGGGTACTCTTCCGGAATGTGCTTGTTGTATTTAATGAACAGGAACTCCGAATAACCGCCATCCATCGAAGGAATGGAAACCGCATATATGCCGGGTTGTGCCGGCTTTAAGGGCTCAAATTTCCCGGATACCTTGAGCTGGCTCAGCTGGTACTGTGACCGGTTGTCCGATACTATTTCCACGGATATGGTCCGGGGCCTGCTGGAAAATTCAACCATCCGGCAGGATGTGATAAGCGCAGCGGTCATCAGAAATGAAAGTGCGAAAGCAAGGCATTGTTTCATGGCATCACCCCGATAATAATATCTGCTTTTCAGCATACTTCTTTCTATAATTAATGCAATAGTATTTTTTAAATAAATCAGCATTATTAAAAAACATTACCGATCCGCAAATTGCAATTTGATTAAATCCTTTACATTCCGGCTATTGTATTGTAGCAGTGCAGTTGATTATTAAGTGAGGATCCCCCATGAACCAGACATCCTTTGCGGAAAAATACGGGCCCTGGGCGCTCATTACCGGCGGCGCGTCGGGAATAGGCGCTGAGTTCGGGCGGCAGCTGGCCGCCCGGGGCCTTAATCTGCTGATCGCTGATATACAGGCTGCCATGATGCGGGGCCACGCGCATGCCCTTGAGAAGGAATTCGGCGTTACGGTGCGCACCGTTATGGCCGATCTGTCAAGGCCGGATTTCATGAAAAGGATCCGTCCCGCCCTCCGGGGCATATCGGTTGGACTTCTGGTGAACAACGCGGCGTGGGGCTCGGCGGGGGAGTTCATGAAGACGGATCCGGCGGATATGCTCCGCGCCGTCGAGGTGAACTGCCGCGCCCCCCTGGTGCTGACCCGCGAGCTGGGGCCCGCCATGATCGAGCGGGGCAGGGGCGGCATCATATTCCTTGCGTCCAGTTCGGCCCTGCAGGGGACCCCGATCGTTGCGAACTATGCCGCGACCAAGGCTTACAACCTCATTCTTGCCGAGGCCCTCTGGGACGAGCTTCGCCCCTGCGGCATCGATGTCCTGGCCCTCTGTCCCGGCGCCACCAACACGCCGGCCTTTGCGAAGTCGGGGGCCCGCATCGACAACGTGCCGGGCATGCCCTTCATGGAGCCGGCGGAAGTCGTGACCGCGGCGCTTAATGCGCTGGGGAAAAAGCCCGGCGTGGTGCCGGGGAGGGTGAACGGCATTTCTTCATTTATCATGACGAGATTCCTGTCGAGACGCAGGGCCGTGGCCCTGACGGGGAAGAACACGAGGCTGCTGTACCCGGGATTATGACGGGCGATTTAACCATCGGTCGTTATGGAAACCCGGATATAAATAACCGGAGGCTATCATGAAAAAGAGAATACTGCTCACGGCAGTGACCGCGCTGGCCGCAGCGGCGGCAGTGATTTACCTGGCTCTTCCCGGGGTCCTCTACCGCGGTTTTGTCGGCCTGGACCGATGCCGGGCCGGCCTGACGGAAAAATCGGTCCAGGTGGATGATCACCGGATCGTTTACCTCGAAGGGGGATCAGGGGCCCCGGTGCTCCTTGTCCATGGGTTTTCCGGCGAGAAGGACCACTGGACGCGGTTCGCCCGTCACCTGACCCCGCGCTATCACGTCATAATCCCGGATGTGCCCGGGTTCGGGCAAAGCTCGAAGATCGACTCAGCGTTGTATGATATCAAAAGCCAGGCGAAGCGCCTGGAGCGGTTCATGGAAATCCTGAAAATAGAATCCTTTAACGTCGCGGGGAATTCAATGGGGGGCCGCATCGCAGGCCAGCTTGCCCTGGACAAGCCGGAACGGGTCGTCACCCTGGCGCTTTTCGACAGCTCCGGGGTGAAGCCTCCGAAAAAGAGTCCCTTCCAGGTGGCGTGGGATAGAGGTGACAACCTTCTCCTTGTTGAAAACGCCGATGACTATGACCGGGTCATGAAGCTCACTTTTCATAAACCGATCTGGCTCCCGACACCGGTGAAGAAGTATTTCGCTGAAAAGGCCGTCAGGGACAGGCCTTTCAATCATAAGATAGAAAATGATAATCGCGTTAGGCCGCAGGAGCTGGAGCCGTACCTGGGACTCATCAGGGCCCGGACCCTCATACTCTGGGGCGATGATGATAGGATCCTGGACATGTCGGCGGTTAAGGTCTTTGAAGCGGGGATCAAGGACCATAAAACCGTGATCATGAAGCAGTGCGGCCACGCGCCGATGCTCGAGCGCCCTGAAGAAGCGGCGCGGCATTTTCTGGAATTTTTGCGGGAAGGGGAGGCGAAATAACGTATACCGATAGTTATCGGCAGGTCATGTCGCCGTCTTACAAGCCCCTCCATCCCACGGAGGGGGACTTCAAGAAACATTATTGATTAGGCCCCCCTCATGGGGGGGTGGCATAACCGCATGCTTACGGATTACATTTCCAGATAAGGCCGTCTTCTGGACAGCAAAACGGACAGGCGCCGTTGGCGCATGAACAATCAAAATCAATAGGTATAGATAACAGCCAGGCCCGGCCCGAAAAAGAGGTCACCCTTGTTCCCGTAGGAGTCGCGCACTTTTTTGATATAGTACAGATACTGTATGCGGAACCCGAGATTGACCGTGACCCCCGCCTGGGCGATGTAGTAGCCGAAGTCCATCTGGCCGTTGACACCGATGGCGCCGGCAATGGCGGCTTCGCTCTTGAGGGTATACGAAATCTTGTACGGGTTCTTCTCCTCCCACCCGACAAGGCCCACCATGGATACGTTCGGCAGAAAATAGAAACCGGCGGCGATGGGCACCGTGAAGGCGCAACCGAACCCCATCGCGATCGAATGGTACACCACGGGAGTTGATTTAACGAATAAGAACTTCTCATTATACCGGTATCCCTGGTACCGGGGACCGAAGAAGAGCCGCGCGTATTTCGACAGGGTGACCAGGGCCAGCAGGTCACTGTCCATTTTCTGGACAACGAAATGGATCTTCCCCGGTATTAAGAAAGGACTGAAATAAAGGAGGGCGCGCGCATCGGCGACATATCTTCCATACTGGAAATTCCAGGAAAGGGCCCACCGGTCATTGATGGTGAAGCCCAGCATGGGGCCGAAGATCGCGTTGGGTCCCATCTTGTAGGTGAAATTATCCACCCCGTTGTTAACCTCCTTGGCCACGTATTTCTGCCATACCGGCTGCCACCAGAAACACCCGACCCTGAAGCCGACGCTCACGTGCCACTGGCGCTTGGTGTCGGCCTCGGTCTTTTTCTTCACCTCGTATATTTTCTGCTGCTTCGCCGGTTGTTTCGCCGGCTTCTTCTGCTGCGCCTCCGCGGGAATCGGCATGACCAGCGCAAACAGCACCAACCCTGCGATACATGCTGCGGATATTGATGATAATGGTTTCATGTTAACCCTCCGTTAATAGCATCGTGATTTATCATGATACGCAGTAACCGGGTACCGTGGCGTGCCCGGCAGATCATGGTTCTGAACCGTGACACGGCATTACAGGCTCGGTATGCTCTGGATGTCTTTGGGCGCATCCTGCCTTTTCATCGTACCCTGGGTGCCCCCGGTTTTCTTTTCAGAATCACTGGTTATCTCGTTGAATTCCTTAAGGGCATCCTGGTCAAGCTTCTCGTTGACCTTGATATCCTTCATCTCTTTCTTTATGTCGGCGCTTTCTTTCGGGGTCATGGGCACCACTTCAAGCTGTTTTTTTCCGGCAATGATCTCCTTGGCGAGGTCTTCGCTCACAATGACTTTCTTGTCCGCTTCCAGCATTGTTTCGATACCCGCGGCCAGTTTCCCCTCCCTGGCCAGCTGGACGAGTATTTTCCCCTTTAACACGTAAATCCTTGAATCCTTTGGATCGGACACGACCATGAAGGAAGTGCCCCTGATGGCGGCAATCGTTGTCCGGGTTTTCACGCTGAAGCCGGATTCCTTTGAGAGCTTCGCCATAACCACAAGTATTTTTCCTTTGTCCATGGCAAACTGGACCTGGTCGGTCCCGGTCTCTGTTTTCAAAGCTGTCATCTTGACCAGGGAATTCTCAACCAGCCGTATTACACCCCGGGTGCCGAAATTGATGTCCACGAAGGATGACGCGCCGGTGACTATGATGTCGTCAAACGATACAGGTTCCCCGGCCCTGGCGGCCTTTTCACCGCTTGCGGTTATGATTGTAACGTCGCCGACGGTAAATTGAACTGAAATAACATCCTGCGCCGTCTTCTTGCAGGTCGGGAACGCCATCATTGCCCCCAGCAGCAGTGCCATGATTGTTCTTGTTTTCATCTTATATCCCCTTGAATTGGAATGGATGTTCATCACTTGCCAGAATAATTATTAAATTGCAACATGTTTTTTTGATTAATTGAATCGATGCACCCCGTGATTCATGTTCGATATCAAATGAAGAGCCCGGTCCGGCGGTTTTTTGACATCCCGGCACCGGTTCGCGGAATTATTTCTACGGTCTTTATTGTACTGCCATCTGTTCCGGTGAATCTGATGCATATGGGATTCCCCCGGTACATAATATAAAGGCATGGGTATCGGTGCTGATGACTGGCAGTGCTCTGACACCTTGCCGGTGGCGATTGTTATCGGTAATGCCGGCCCTTACGTCTCCATCACCCGCACCAGCCTCTTCCTGGTGATCCTGGTCTCCCGGGGATAGCCGAAGGCGTTGTTGATGTACAGTATCCCGTCCCGCTCGATGCGGCGGTTCACGTGGGTGTGGCCGTAAATATGCACCTGGGGCCCGATCATCCGTATCTGTTTCTCCAGTATCGCGGTTCCGAGGACCGGGTAAAGGAAGCGCTTCTTTTCCGGGATGATCGACGGCATCAGGTCGATGCGCGGCATGAAATGGGAGAAGGTGATGATTCGGTCATTGCTGGTTGAAAGGACGTCCCGGTTCATGGCGGTGAAATGGCGGGTGATGGCCGCTTCATCATAGCCTTCCGGCCACGAGCAGGCCATGTAATCCATCCATATGAATGACAGCTCTTCCGATGGCCTGCCGAAGGAGTAATCGTACCAGCCGTGGAGGGGGATGATGGAGAGTCCGCCTTCCGTGTAGGGCCCGGTGCGCACACCGTGGTCCGCCGCCACGTTGAGCGCGTGATCAAAGGCGGCCAGCGAATCCGCCATGCCGTTCCGGTAGGTCCAGAGGTCATGGTTGCCGGGAACGTAGAGGACTTCGCGGAATGCGCGCTTAAGGCCCGCAAAGGCAGCCGCCATGAGTCCGGTGATGTCGGCGACGTCACCGGCCAGGATGAGGATGTCATCGCGGTATTCTTCAGTCGACAGTCCCGAAAGCCATGTCCTGTTTTCAGCGTAGTCCACGTGGATGTCGGATAGGGCGAAAATTCTCACGTCATCACCTGCATTTTTGTAACCGTCCCGGTTTGGGGCCAACTATATTTTTAGTGCCGTTATTTGCAAATTGTTATTGAATTTTTTTTACCATGGGCGATAGGTCAATAATGATTATCGCCGCACCGGGATGAGGTCCACCCCCTGGCGGGGCCATACACCGAATCAACCTCAGGGAGGTTCCCATGCAGCCGAAAGATAAGGATGTGAAGATTGAGGTCAAGGTCGACGAGAACGTCGCCATGGGCATATTCTCAAATTTCTCCAATGTGAGCCACTCCCCGGAGGAGTTCGTCTTTGATTACATATTCGTCCATCCCGCGCCGCCACCGGGATTCGGAAAACTGATGTCGCGCATTATCATGACGCCGGGACATGCGAAGCGGTTCCTTCTGGCCCTGAGCCAAAACATAAGGGAATACGAGGAGCGTTTCGGCGAGATCGACATGCACGCCAAGGCCGACGAGGGCGGACGGCTCCAGTAGGTGACGCGCTTGAACCGGCTGAAACATATCAGGCTTATACCGGTCTTCATCATCGCGATGACGGCGGGCGTCTATTGGGGGAACGCTCCCGGATCATGCCCCTGCCATGAAAGCGGGCTCTGCGCCATGGAGCCCTCCGTGGGAGTTAAGAATTTCTTCCTTCTCCAGAAGCACTACCAGTCATGGCATGACGGCTATTTCGGGAGCCGCCACTATCATGAAGGAAAGCTCCGCGAATTTTTATTGAGGCTCCTGGGCAGGGAGGTCACCACGGAAAACGACTTCACCCTGGTCACACCGGAGGGGAATGACGACAGGAGCGTGGTGTGCGTGTTCCAGTCGTACCGGTGGCTCTACATCCACGGCAAGCTGGACGCGGAGTCGTTGAAAAACGCCGTCGGCAACGATTTCGCTCCCCGGGGGGACTGGGAACGAAACCGTATCCTCGTGTCGCTCTCCGGGAAAGTGAAAAACTTCAAGCTTGACTGGGACGCCCGGGGCGATACGGTGCACCTGTATCTTGAGAAGATCACGGTGTTCGCGGATAACGGAAAAAAGTAAAACCAACCGGATTTTTATATGTCCTTATCATTTTTTCATTATCCAGAGGTATAGTGATTGACATAATCCCCCTGATTTGAAGAATATAACTGACTGGCGGGATTATTCCCGCCTTTTAAGTATCATCAGGAATGCGATACTATCCCGGCCGTCAAAACGGTCCAAACAGATCTATATTACAGTCACGAGGTGGCAATGATAGTCATAGAAAGTATCAACCATATAGGAATCACCGTCTCAAGCCTTGAGGAATCGGTAAAATTTTACAAAGAACTGTTCGATTTCGACGTAATCGACAAGGCAAGCGGACCGGGCCTCACGTTTATGCGGGTGGCCGATATAACCATAGGTCTCTATGAAGTTCCGGGTTTCAAGAACCAGGACGGATCCAAGAACAGGATTTCCTTCTATGTTGACGAGGAGGATTTCGAGGACGCCGTTGACGAGATCCAGGAAAAGGAAATAGAGATCATATTCGGGCCCGAGGATATCCGCAAGGGTAAAACCGTCGTGTTCCTCGACCCGGACGGGAACCAGATAGAGCTTTCGTACCCCATGGTAGGGTAATCCGGAGGATGGATGCCGGTGAAAAGCGATCTTGTATCGATACTTAAAAAAAACAGGGTCATACCGGTAGCGCAGTTTGATGATCTGCAGTCCGCCCTCAAAACCGCGGAACTTTTACAAAAGCATTCAATCAATATCCTTGAAATAACGCTCCGCACGGAGAGCGCCCTTGAAAGCATCAGGGGCGTGATCAGGGAGTTCCCCGGCCTCCTGGTCGGGGCCGGGAGCATCCTCTCCATGGACGCACTCAAGGGCGCCCTTGACGCCGGCGCGGCCTTCTGCGTCGCCCCGGGCATGGACCTGGATCTGATCGACCACGCCGCATCCCGCGGCACGCCCTTCATTCCCGGCGTCGCCACTCCCACGGAGCTGAACGCCGCCCTCAAGAAATGCGCGGTGATCAAGCTCTTCCCGGCTTCGAGCCTGGGCGGCCCGGAATACATCAAGGCCGTGGCTGCGCCGTTCCGCTCGAAGGACTTCCACCTGGTCCCGACGGGGGGCGTGAACCAGGACAATTTCCTCGACTACCTGAAGCAGGACCGGGTCATATCGGTCGGCATGTCCTTTATCGTCGACAGCGCCCTGATCAAGAAGGGCGATTACGCGGCCCTGGGCGAGCGGATGAAAAAAGTCATGTCGGCCCTGCCGTAGCTGATCCCCGCGATGCAGATCGAATCCCTCCTGACAAAAGCCGTGCGTAAACGGGAAACGCTTCTCGCCGATGCGGCGACGAACTGCTGCCGCCTTTTTAACGGCGCCGGCGACGGCGTGCCGGGTCTCACCATCGACCGGTACGGCGATTATATCCTCATGCAATACTTCGATGAGGGCCTTGCTCCCGCGACCGGCGACATCCTTGCAGCCATAACCCGTGTCATCCCGCTACTCCCGGAACGGCCCCTGGGCATCCTCCTTAAAAAGCGCCTCAAGCCGGACGATACCCGGGACATCGCCTCGGCGATGAAGAGCGTGGTCCTGGAGGGAGCGGAGCCCCCCGGGGGATACTGTGTCCGCCAGAACGGCATCCTGGCCGCGGTCGACCTGGTGGGGGGCCAGAGCACCGGCATATTCCTGGACATGCGGGAAGTGCGGGACCGCCTGGCAGGCTATTACCGCTCCTCTGACACCATGCTGAACCTCTTCAGCTACACGGGGCTTTTTTCGGTCCACGCGGTCAGGAACGGCATAACCGGCGCGGTTAACGTCGACCTCTCGAAGGGGGTGCTCGAGCGGGCAAAGGAAAATTACCGCCTCAACGGGCTGAAAGTTGATGAGAGGGATTTCATCTACGGCGACTCCCTTGAATGGACCAGGCGCTTTACCAAAAAGGGGAAGAATTTTACCCTGGTAATCTTCGATCCTCCCACCTTTTCCCGGAACAGGAGGAGGACTTTTTCCACGAAAAAGAATTTCCAGGGGTCCCTGGACCTCCTGAACGGCCTCGTGGAAGATGGATTTGTCCTGACTTCGGTCAATTCCTATTCAATCACGCGGGATGAATATCTTTCCTTTCACCCGAAGGGATGGGAACTGGAATTTATCGCCAATGAATCTTCGGATTTCACCCACGGCGGGAATCCCTATCTCAAGGCCGGGCTCTGGAGAATAAAAAACTCTTGACAGGCCCCTTTTCTCAATAAACACTTTGTTCAATCTTTGACTGCTTGGTAATCTATGTTATACCTTTCATTGGCGCTGATTTTCCTTGGGATTGTGATCTTCCTTTTTTCCATACTACTTGATGCGAAGAGGCGGTATGAAGGTCAGCACGACGCCCCGATGCGCGGCGACGCGGCAGCCCGGCAGGACTCCGGTGCCGTTCACGGCGGCAAGGAAGGCCCCACGCCGGCGGTAAACCGCGGGAAACGGGTGCCGCAGGGCGGTCCGGCGCAGGCAAAAGCTTCTCCGGGAGCAGCAGCGCCGGCATCTCCCAGGGAGCAGAAGGCGGTCCTCTTCGAGGACAAGTCCAACGTGATCGATTACGGCAGCGAGTCAGGGAGCATCGATCCCAGCCTGGAAAAATACAGGAATATCAAGAGGATCGGCGAGGGGACCATCAGCGTTGAAACGGGGGGAATCACCTTTTACATGGGTAAAAAGCTTTACCGGTATGATTTTCACCGGATCAGAGACATCAAGGCGGGTAAAAGCCATCTTGCCCTGTTCCTGATGGGGAGCGGCTCCATTAAGCTTTTCATCATTGAGCAGGGGAGCGCCGTAATAACGGCAGTCATCGACGCGTTCCGGGACTACGTGAGGAGTTCAACATAGCATGTACGACAGATATAAAAGCAAAAGAAAGAACACCGGCATATTCAAGTTTTTAGCCGTCATCATCTTGGTCGCCGCGGCGGTCGCCCTGGCCATCAACTACCGCCACTACCTGGCCTTTTGGCGGTACAGCCACAATAAGCTGGAAAAACGCATAGACGCGGTGAAAAAGATCAAGGACCGGGTCAAAAAACGCGAGGCCCTTGCAGATTTCGCCGATCTCTATGAGAAGCAGAAGGAAGAGCGCATGGTCGATGCGGACCTGTTTTTTCTCTCCGGCGAGATCCACTACCTTCTGGGAGAAACCTACCTGGGCGGTAATTTTTCCGAGCTTTTCATCAATGACCGAATCGGGGAGGTCAGCAGGGAGGCCAGGGTCGAATTTCTGAAGGCAATCAAAGATATTAAAAAGGGATGCGCCCTTGATAACGACGCCCCCGACGACAAATACAGCTACATGCTCGCCAAGGCGGCCTATTACACCGGCTTTTACAGCCCCCGGGACATATTTGAGATGATTGAAAAAACCGGGGAATCGGTAAAGCAGATGGATGTGGAGAACATCAGGTTTTATTCCATGGCCAATATCATTCATAAAAAAGAGGATTACGGCCTGAAATTCCTGTCCCAGTACGGCATGGTGAAGGACAACATCCAGGGGCTCCTGTTTTTTGCCACTGCGGAGCGCGTTGCGAAAAAATATACCGGCGCCATCGTAAGCTATAAAGACGTTCTCGCCCGCACGTCGGACGACAGCATACGCAAACTGGTCCATGTCAACCTCGGAAAGATATATTTCAACCAGTCGCTGTTCAGGGAATCGATAGACCAGTTTAACCTGGCGTTAAAAATTGACGTGAAGGACACGACTCCCAAGATCTGGATAGGGAAAAATTATTCAGCCCTGGGTGAAAAGGACAAGGCGAAAGCGATCTGGAGCGAGGTGCTGACAACGGACGGAACCAATGCCGAAGTGAAGCGCCTGATGGGGACCATGTAGCATGGCCCTGGCGTGAATCATGGACGGCATGGGTGATTCCCGCCGGCAACAATGAAGTTCGCCCCGCTGCAGGCGGGGCTTACTTTATTAGAAAAATCACGTTATTCACTTGACAAAAATGGTGCTTATTGTAGTAGAAAGTCCTGTAATCAGTATTTAATGCCATCGAAAAAGCCGGCTGAAAGTGCCATTACAGAAGTCACAGCAGGACCGTCCTGACCCCCCGGAGGGGGCTTTTATTTATCAGGATGATTAAAAACGCGACTGATCATAGGAGTATATACATGTTTCTTGATTCGCTCTACGGGATGTTTTCAAACGATATGGGCATCGATCTGGGCACCGCGAACACGCTGGTCCATGTCAAAGGCCAGGGGATCGTTCTATCCGAGCCGTCCGTTGTGGCGGTGCAGACCAGCACCGGCAAAGTCCTGGCAGTGGGCCACGAGGCGAAGCGAATGCTGGGAAGGACGCCGGGCGATATCGTGGCGATCCGCCCGATGAAGGACGGCGTCATCGCCGACTTTGAAACCGTTGAAAAAATGATCCGGTATTTTATCACCAAGGTGCACAAGCGGAAAACGCTGGTGCGGCCGCGGGTCGTCATAGGCGTTCCGTCGGGCATCACCGAGGTTGAAAAGCGCGCGGTGCGCGAGTCTGCCGAGCAGGCCGGCGCGCGCGAGATATTCCTTATAGAAGAGGCGTTGGCGGCGGCCATCGGCGCCAATATCCCCATCCATGAACCGGCGGGCCACATGGTGGTCGACATCGGCGGCGGCACCACCGAGATCGCCGTCATATCCCTGGGCGGCATGGTCATCGCCGATTCCATCCGGATCGCCGGCGACGAATTCGACGAGGCCATCATCAAGTACATGCGGACGCAGTACAACCTGGTCATCGGCGAAAGGATGGCCGAGGAAGTGAAATTCAGGATTGGGAACGCCTTCCCCGAGAAGAAAATAGAAATGATGGAACTGAAGGGGCGGGACGCCATATCCGGGCTTCCCCGGACCCTCGAGATAGATTCAACCGAGGTCCGCAAGGCCCTGAAGGAGCCGGTGGACCAGGTCCTCGACGGCATCAAGCACGTCCTGGAAAAGACGCCGCCCGAGCTTGCGGCGGACATCGTTGAGCGCGGCATCGTCATGACCGGCGGCGGCTCCCTGCTGAAGGGCCTCGACAAGTACATCAGCAAGGAGACCGGGGTGCCGGTCATCCTGGCGGAGAACCCCCTGACCTGCGTTGTCCTGGGGGCCGGCAAGTTCCTTGAAGAGCTCAAGCACCTGTACCGGGCAAACCTGAAATAGCCCCCCAACCCCCCAGAGGGGGGCTTTCGTTATCAAGAGGCGTTAGCAAGTCCCCCTCCGGGGGATTTAGGGGGCTTGTAGGATATCCTGGTTGTAATATTCTTAACAGCATCAAATTAAAAAAAATCAGTAGAAAAGAGAATTATCTGATTTGGAATTCATTATACGACATAAAAGCGTGGTAGCCTTTATCTCTTTCACGCTTTTTTGCATTATATCCCTTTCCATACAGTCGAGCACCCTGGTCCTCACCCTGGAAGGGGTCATAAGCGCGATCACCATGCCGTTCCAGAAGGCCTATGACGGCGCGCAGAGCGGCGTGTCCCGCCTCTGGGCCGGCTTCACCGAGCTGACGGAAGTCCGCGACGAGCTGAAGAAGACCCGGTCCAACCTCCAGAAGTACGAATCAATGGCCGGTGAAATGAGCGAGCTGAAGCGCGAGAACGACCGGCTCCGCGAGCTCCTCGGCATGAAGGAGCGGGTGGAATACGCGTCGATTCCCGCGACGATCATCTCCAAGGACCCGGACAACTGGTTCCGCACCATCATCATCAACAAGGGTTCGGGCGACGGCATCAAGGTGAACATGCCGGTCATTGCCTACCAGGGGGGGCAGAAGGCCGTCGTGGGCACGGTCATCGAGGTGCGCGGCAGCATATCGAGGATAGCCCCGATCATATCGCCCACCGTGAGGATCGGCGTGAAGCTCCAGGAGAGCCGGTTCCCGGGCCTTCTCTGCGGCTACTCCGGCAATTCCAACCTCTGCAAGATGGATTACATAAGCCGCGCGGCGTACATACGGTTCGGCGACATGGTCATAACCTCCGGGCAGGGCGGCGTGTTCCCGCCGGGGCTGTTGGTGGGCACCGTGATTAAGTCCTATTCGCTGGAATCGAGCGCCTATCAGCGCGCCATCATCAAGCCGGTCATCGATTACAACCTCGTTGAAGACGTGTTTGTCATCAAAAAGGACCTGGACAAGGACCTCTTCGAGATATTTGACGAAGACAAGGAAAAAGAGAAGTAACAATGATTGTATCGTATATCTACACGGCGCTGATCATACTCATCTCGCTCCTGGTGCAGGGCCATTCCTCCTTTGACGTGGTCCGCATAGCCGGCGTGAAGCCCGACCTCATGTTCATCGCCATCGTCTATCTTTCCTATTGCTTCGGGTCGTTCTACGGCGAGGTCACGGCATTTGTGAGCGGGCTTCTGCACGACGCTGTCTCGAATTCGCCCCTGGGCCTCCTCACCTTCCCCAAGGTGGCGGTGGCCTTCGTCGTGGGCATGTTCGGGAGATCGCTCTTCAAGAACAACATCCTTACGACATCGCTCCTGCTCTTCGCGGCGTCCCTGGTCAAGGGGTTCCTGACCCTGTTCCTCAGCTACGTGTTTCACGAGGCGTCGGCGTCGTCCATATTGAGCATCATCCTGCCCGAGTCGTTCTACAACGCGCTGCTCGCCCCGCCGCTGTTCTTCATATTCGACAAAATATTCGAACGGGAGCTGGAGCGAGAGGGGTACATGTAAGATGCTGATGCAGTCGTCCTTAAGGGCCAAACTCCAGGAGGCGTTCCGGTTGCGCATGTATTTCTACATGACGGTGACCGCCGTTGCCTTCGCGGCGCTGCTGCTTCAGCTCATTAATCTCCAGCTCATCCAGGGAAAAGAGTACAAGGCCAAGGCCCGCCTCAACATGGAAAGCAACGTCCCCATACCGGCGGCCCGCGGCGACATCTATGACCGCAACTTCAGGGAGGGCGAAAAGAACGTGGTCATCGTGTCCAATAGGCCCTCGTTCAACATCACCACCATTCCGGCCAAGTTCAAATCAAAAAAAAAATTGTATGAGATACTCGATCTCCTGTCGCGCCTATTTGCCATCAACAAGGATGAAATCATAAACGAAATAAACAACGGCAATCCCTGGGAGCGGGTCGTCCTGAAGGAGGACGTCGAGTTCGATACCATCGTGAAGCTGGCGTCGCACCAGGACAGGTTCCCCAACATCGATTGGGAGGACGCCTCGGTCCGCGTCTACAATTTCAGCGAAATGTTCGCCCATGTCATCGGATACGTGGGGAGCATCAGCAAGGATGAATACCGCAAGCTCAAGTTGGAGGGCTACAAGCACTACCAGAAGATAGGGAAATCCGGCATCGAGAAGCAGTATGACCGGCTCCTCCGCGGCCGTGACGGGTACGTGCGCCGCATCGTCGACGTCCGCCAGAGGACAGAGGGAGAGGAAGTGGGGCAGCGGCCCATTGCCGGCGAAAACCTCGTCCTCACCATCGATTACAATATCCAGAACACGCTCTACGAGGCCATGAAAGACATGAAGGGCGGCGCCATCGTGCTGAAGCCCGCCACCGGCGAGATCCTGGCCCTGGTGAGCAAGCCCGATTTCGATCCGAACCTCATCATATCGAAGAACAACGCCGATGTCATCAAGCAGCTGCAGAAGGACAGGGAGCGCCCCTTCCTGAACCGGGTGATCCAGTCCAAGTATCCCCCGGCGTCGACTTTCAAGCTGGTCACCGCGGTCTCGGCCCTCGAGACGGAAAAGGCGACCCCCGAGAAGTCATACTACTGCCCCGGCAAGTTCACCCTCAAGGGATACAAGGACCACGATTTTTACGATTATGACGTGCACGGCACCGTCGACCTCTACTGGGCGATCGCCAAATCGTGCAGCGTCTATTTCTACCAACTAGGCCTCCTGACCGGCCCCACGATCATCATGCGTTACGCCGAGGACTTCGGCCTCAACCAGAAGTCGGGCATCGATATCCCCGGCGAGGTCGCCGGGTTCGTGCCGTCGCGTCAGTGGAAATACAAGACCTTCGGCCAGCCCTGGTTCGACGGCGACACCGTCAACATGGCGATCGGGCAGGGCTTCCTGCACGTGACGCCCATGGGCATGTGCGAGTTCGTGTCCGCACTGGTCAACAACGGCATCGTGTACCAGCCCCACGTCATCAAGGAAATCCGTACCAACGACAACAGCCGCGTCCTGAAGACGTTTCCCCGCAAGAAGATCCGGGAGATACCGCTGTCGCCCCTCACCCTGCAGGCGGTCAAGAAGGGCATGCGCATGGGCGTCATGAGCGGCACTTCGGGACGCCTGGGATACCTCAAGGTGCCGGTGGCTGGAAAGACCGGCACAGCGCAGACCAGGTCGATACGCCAGGAAAAGTATTCTCAGCACGCCTGGTTTGTCGGGTTCGCCCCCTATGAGAGCCCCCCCGAAAACGCCGTTGTCACGGTTGTGCTGGTTGAGTACGGCGTCGCCGGCGCCGCAAGCGCCGTTCCCATCGCTGAAAAGGTCTATACCAGGCTGAACGATCTCGGTTATTTCAGCGTTGCCCCCGCAGCGGCGGCGCAGCAGCCCGAGGCAAAAAAGGCCGGGGCCGTCCCGGGGAAGCAGGTCATGCTGCCCCAGCCCCAGGTGCAGCCGAAAAAGAACGCCGCCGCCCCCGGCGTCCCCGGGCAGGCGCCGCAGAAAAAGCCCGTGGCGGTCAAAAAGACGGACTGAGCATATGACATGCGAGGAAGCCAATGTTATTCAGTAAAGAGGGATTGAGCAAGATCGATTATGCCCTGGTTATCGCGGTGGTGCTGACCGTCTTCATCGGGATACTGATGATTTACAGCGCGGGCTTTGATCCCATCGACAAGGTCAACAACGGCCTCTACCGCAAGCAGCTCCTCTGGTTCATTTTCGGGTTTATCCTGATGATCGGGCTGGCCATCGTCAACTACCAGTCCCTGGGCGAGTTCTCCCTGCATATCTATGTCATACTCATCATCCTGCTGATCATAACCACTATCTTCGGCACGCCCGTGCGCAACACCCGGGCATGGCTCAACTTCGGCGTTTTTTCCATACAGCCGTCGGAGTTCATGAAGCTCGGTCTGGTCATCATCCTGGCCAAGTACCTGGAAATACGGGAGAGAGACATCACCAGGCTCCGGGAGCTGGTGGTCCCCGCGCTCCTGACCTTTATTCCGATGCTCATTATACTCAAACAGCCCGATTTCGGCACGGCCATCATATTCATCCCGATACTCCTGACCATGCTTTTCGTCGGCGGCGCGGACATCTCGCACCTCCTGTCGATCGTCCTGATAGCGACGATCGCGATGGTGGTGCCGATGGTGCTCACGTACCGGGAATGGATCGGCGCCGAGGGCTCCAATTTCCTCCTCGATTTCTTCCAGGACGTCAACCTTCTTCTCGTCGTATCGGGGGTGCTGCTCCTGGTGACCCTGGTCACCTTCGTGCTTCACTTCTTTTCGGTGAAGAAGTTTTTGCGCAAGATCTATATCCCGGGAGCGGTCATATCCCTGGGGCTTATGACGTCGGTTGTCATTCAGAAGCTCTTCAAAGTGTACCAGAAGAGGCGGATCCTCGTGTTTCTGAACCCGGACCTTGACCCGCAGGGTTCGGGGTACAACATCATCCAGTCCAAGATCGCCATCGGGTCAGGCGGGTTTTTCGGCAAGGGTTTTCTCAAGGGATCTCAGTCCCAGCTCGGGTTTCTCCCCGAGAAGAGCTCTGACTTTATTTTTTCCGTCGTGGCCGAGGAGTGGGGTTTTTTCGGCGCCCTGGTCCTCCTGGCCCTCTTCGGCTTTATCATCTTCCGCTGCGTGCAGACGGCCTTCGAGTCCAAGGACAAGTTCGGCGCCCTCCTGGCGAGCGGCATCGGGACGATCCTTTTTTTCCATATACTCATCAATATAGGCATGGCGGTGGGCATCATGCCGGTTACGGGACTGCCGCTCTGCTTCGTGTCCTACGGCGGGTCAAACCTGATGATGTCCATGATCTGTATCGGCATAATGCTCAACATCAGGGCGCGCAAGTTCGTTTACTGATGAGGCGATGCCCCCCCGGCCCCTGAGGGGGTGTGTGGGAATTGAATTTTTTTCATCGCGAGGGGCAGTGTAGTGCCCCTGTGTTTGTTTATTAAATCCCGGTTTGATGTTAAATTTTTCGTATTGTGCCGCGTGCCCCCTCCGGCGGTCAGGGGGGTCTATACTGAAAATTATGCATACGGATAATAACATTGATATGCAAAAAGAGCAACTTTTTCTACCTGGAAAAACATGGCGTTTCAATGCGCCTGTATAATGATTTAACAGATTGCCCCCATGCTGCCGTTGCCTACCAGGAAACAGCAGCGGGACGCGCGGAAGAATCCTATCATGAAAAAAGCGCTTTTATCTATTATAACATAGAAGGGAGCGATACGTGGATAATCGAGGATGTTGAGTATCCTGTTGATAAAGATGATGTGGTAATAGTCCCGCCGGGGAAAAGATTCTATTTCAAGGGGAATTTGAAGCAACTATGCATAACCGTCCCTGCATGGGAAGAGCAGTTTGGACATCATGTAAGGATTGTCACGGTTCCATGAGACCGGCGGCGCTCATGCGGGATTGATGAATTGCGCCTCTTCAGGTGATGCTAATGAAACAAAAGCAAATCATACCATGCCTCGTGATGCTCGTACTTCTTTTCCGATGCTCCTTCGCGGCCGATGATGCGGCAATCTACGGGAAGACGAATCCCGACGATTACGTGACCGGCAGGTTCAATCCTGCAAAGCACGAGCTGTTTGTCTCCCTCGCGGATTCCGGCATCCCGACCAACAAGTGGCCTCACCTCCTCAGGAAGGAAGCGGCCGGCGCGCTGAAGGAGCTGTACGCCGCCTTCCGCAAGGAACACCCGCAGGCCCCCTTCTGGGTCCAGAGCTCGACCAGGAGCTTTGTCGACCAGAAAAACATCTGGGACGGCAAGTGGAACGGCACCATTGCCGTGAAGAATGTCGGCCTCAGCAGGAACGTGAAGGACCCGATGAAGCGTGCCCTCGAGATCCTCAAGTTTTCATCGATGCCGGGAACGTCGCGTCACCACTGGGGCACCGATTTCGACCTCAATGTTCTGGAAAACAGCTATTACGAGACGGGCGAGGGAAGGGTCCTGTACTTCTGGATGAAGGAACATGCCGGGCGCTTCGGCTTCTGCCAGCCCTACACGGCGGGAAGAAAAACGGGATACCATGAAGAAAAATGGCACTGGTCATACAAACCGCTGGCAAGGATTTTTCTGGAGCGCTGGAATTCACTGCACCGGAAGAATCCCGGCGTCTTTTCGCGCAAGGGTCTTTTTGGCGGGTCAGAGGTGTCGGGCAAGCTGGCGCCGGTGTACGTGAACGCGATCAACAGGGACTGCGATTGACCCGGGGGCGGGGCCTTCCGGTTAAAAAATGAGGAGCAGGCCCAGCCCGATTGACACCCCGGTGGTATCGTAATTAAACTCGCCCGTCTTGTTGCTGAAGTGGGATATCCCCGTCAACCCTGCATTGAACCTCGTATCCTCCGATGTGCGGACCAGGAACCCGAAGCCGTAGTGCATGGTGAAGGAGTTGATGCTGTATTCCCGGACGGTTCGATCAATCGAGGAGGATGCGCGCAGGAAAAACTTCCGGTAGCCGTACCCGATACCGGCGGTGAGATAGGGGGTGTAGGTGTTTTTTTCCAGGTCGAGTACGGAGTAGCTGAACTTGAAGGGAAGGTTGAATTCAACGATGTGGCCGCTCATCCTGGTGCGGACCAGGCTGTCCATCAGGTCGCTTTTATTCTTTCTCAAGGATTTCGCGTTGGAGTATACGACGCCGATGTCGAAGGTCATGGTAAACCGGTCATACAGGACCCCCAGGGGCGCGGACAGGCTCGCACTGCCATAGCCTTCCCGGGCGTCCAGTCCGCCGCTGAGGCCCATGATAAAGCGCGGGACCGTGCGGGCCAGTTCCCTGTTCTTGTAATCCAGGACGGTGCCTTTTTTATACCTGTTGTCCCTCCCGGTTTCCCTGTCCTCTATGTACTGAGCGGTTTCCATGCCCCCGTCATCGGTTATGCCGGCGGCCAGAAGATCCGACGGGCCGGCAATGAACAGGATCGGCAGGGCCGCGGATATCGCCAGGATTGAATGGATCAGTTTTTGTGTCATTTCGGTCCCCCGCAGGAATGCATAATGCCGCTCTCCGGCCTGACGGCCGGGACGGGTATACACAGAGTGATCATCAACCGTTACAAAATCAAGTAAAATAGAACCGGTATGCGGCTGAAAATCAAGTATATCCCGCAGAACACCCTGCCTGTTCCGCAGAGGTACGGTTAGCCCTGATTACCCGGCCCGGGCCGGGGATCGGTTATATCCAGGCCAGGCTGTTCAAATAATTGTTGATAACCGCTTCAGAAACGGCGGATATATTCTGGCAGTCTGCATCAAGACAAATTTTATATATTCTGGTCATAGTGATAACCTCGCAAATTCATAAAATTATTAAATAATAATGATTTTCCCGGGACAAGTCAAGTTTACCCGCTTTTTTCAGTGTGTTGACAGGCAGTGCAGTATTACATCAATGTAAAATTATAATTATCCTGATAAAATGTTTAGCAGGAATTAATGGTATTATGATATATTGATCTTGGACTGATTCCCGATCTGTGCCGTTTGAAAGATCCGCTTGGCGGGGATTACCGGGGAAAGGCCGTGGATTGTTATGATTCAGGGCAGCCTGAATAATAAACGGGAGAATGACACCATGATAAGCACCGGATTACCGTATCTCGACAAGCTTACCGGCGGATTCAAGGCAGGGGACAATGTCGTATGGCAGATCTCGGACGGCGTTCCCGTTGAGCATTTCATACGAAGTTTTTTCAATGAGGCGAATGAGTTCAATGAGAATGTCATTTACGTGAGCTTCAATTTTTCGCCCCATACCATCCTGAGAAGATATGAATATCTTTTTAAAAAGAAAAACGCGATACTGATCGACGCGTTCACCCATGGAAAGGGAAACAGCGATCCGGTGTTCCTTGATTTTTACAAAGGAGGAAACTACGACAGCAGACAGTTCCGGTGCGTTGAAAACCCGCGGGATATTGCCCATTTTATCGAGATGATGAATGATATAGAAAAACAGTGCCGTGAGCAACCTTTTTATATTTTTGACAGCCTTACCGGCATGAACGAGCTCTGGAAGGACGAGGGTGCGGTCCTTGGTTTTTTCACCTTCACGTGCCCGAAACTGTACGAGCTGAACACCCTGGCATACTGGTTCTTCGGGAGGGACGCTCATACAAAGGAATTCATCGCGGGGATCATGCAGGTAACGCAGATCGTGTTTTCCATAAGCGCTTCAGACACGGGTTACTATGACTTGAGGATAAACAAGCTGGAGGAGCGCACCTCCCTGTTCGGGTCCCAGCCCAACCTCTTCAGGGTCATCAACCAGGATATCTGCTTCGAGGAGGACCGGAGCGCGGACCTTTTCAAGATCGGGGACAAGGTGAAGAACCTGAGAAAAGAGTCGAGGATAACCCAGGCCGAGCTGGCATCGTCCCTGCAGATGACCCCCGGCGCGGTTTCGCAAATAGAGCATGGCGTCGTTTCTCCCTCTCTCCAGACGCTGGTCAAGCTCGCATCGGTCTTTAAAAAGCCCCTGGATTACTTTATCGGCGGTTCGGCGACTGCCGGCGTGCTGAAGGGTTACCTGGTGTCAAAGAATAACCCCCGGATCGCTTCCCCGCATAAAAGTGTTTCCATTCGCCAGCTGTTGGTTGCGGAGGAGCTTTCGATAAAATCGTTTCTGGTGAGCATTGACGGAAACATGACCGTCGAAGGGCCGCTGCTGCTTCACAAGGGCAAGGAGTTTATGGCGGTAATAAGGGGTTCCCTGAAGATCGTCATAGACAACGAGACAAATATTCTGCAAGAGAATGATTCTCTCCTTGTCACCAATTCATTTGTCACCGTATTGCAGAACGCCGGAGACGGAGAGTGCGTTTTCATGTATTTCCTGTTTTAGGTTTCAGAATGGATGTCCGTGCGGCGACGCTATCCCCTCTGCTGTCCGCTTGACAGGCGGCACCTGTTACTTGAATAACCTGCTGAAAAGGTAGATAAACCGGTTTTGCAGGGAGTCTTCCATTATCTGGATTTTCATCGACCTGCCCCACAGCACGGAGCCGTCAAGTTTCGCACACGCCCTCTTTGCTTCCGATATCGACGTCATATCGACAAAGCCGAGCCCCCTGTTCCTGTTCATCCTGATCTTTTTGATGTCTCCATAGGTTGAAAAGAGGTTGTCAAGGTGCTTCTCCGTCGTCATGGTATCGAGGTTTTCCACCATGAGCCTGCTGGTTGTCATACGCTATCTCCTTGTGCCTCCGTATTCAGCAACAATTATAAAATAGGAAAACCAGCAGCCGGGGACAATACAAATACTGCAGCCGAGGTTACGGCCATGTAAAATGAGCATGTTCCCGTAATTTACGCTAAATAATGCGATGTGAAAATATAGCGGCGCTGAATTGATATCGCGCGACATGCAGGTTGTCCGGTAACGCAGGGTTGTGGACGGGAGCGTCAAGGAAATTGCCGGAGCCTGCTGCGGCGCAACTCGGCAACCATGGCCCGTCCTTCCGCCCCTGATGGGGGGCGCGGGACCTTTACGTTTGATGACTCAGATCCCCCGCCAGCTGCAGGGCGCCGGCAATATCTTTTATTGTTCTCCCCTCGGGTAGACAGGGGCGCCGCATATAAATCCGGTTTCACGTCTTTCCAGGACATGATTTGTTACGGCGATGTTACGGCGGTGTTACTTGATTGTTAAATTTGGCCGATTCGGGGTATAATGAAAAATTTCATTTTGACGATGAGAGCGAATGTTGGTATTCATTGATGGAAGTGTTGAGGATATAATCATATAATACAACAACTGTTATATGAAAAATGTTTGTATTCTCTGCTGACTGCGAAGGCTTCGGGCCGGCAGTACTAGATAACAATTTGAAGGAGGATCGCCATGATAAATTACACTGATACGGCCTGGATGCTCATCGCAACCGCCCTGGTAATGATCATGACCCCGACACTGGCGTTCTTTTATGGCGGGCTGGTGCGGAAAAAAAACATACTTTCGGTTCTGATGCAGACCTTCGTGATTCTTTCGGTGATATCCCTGCAATGGATCCTGTTCGGATACAGCTTCGCCTTCGGGCCTGACCTGGGGGGCGTGATCGGAAGCCTTGACTTCGCGGGCCTGAGGGGAGTCGGCATGGAGCCGATATCCGGACAAACCATACCGCACCAGGTATTCATGCTGTTCCAGATGATGTTCGCGGTCATCACGCCGGCCCTGATCATAGGGGCATTTGTTGAACGGATCAAGTTCAGCGGTTTTCTCCTGTTTGCCCTGCTGTGGACTACGTTCATTTATGATCCCATGGCCCACTGGGTCTGGTCGCCCGACGGATGGCTGGCCAAGCTGGGGGCCCTCGATTTCGCCGGCGGCACCGTCATCCATATCCTGGCCGGCATATCGGCCCTGTTGATGGCCATCATGCTCGGCAGGAGGGACGGTCTGCCCAACGGACATGCCCCCCACAACCTTCCCCTGGCGGTGCTCGGGGCCGGCTTTCTCTGGTTCGGATGGTTCGGCTTTAACGCGGGGAGCGCCCTTGCCGTGGGGCCGGTGACCGTCAGCGCCTTTTTGAACACCAACACGGCCGCGGCCGCGGCGGGTGTTACCTGGATGCTCATGGACTGGATCGAGAACAAGGTCCCGACCATGCTCGGCGTGATCACCGGCATCGTGGCCGGACTCGTGGCCATAACACCGGCGGCGGGCTACGTAAAGCCGATGGCGGCCATAGCCATAGGCGCGTCGGGGAGCATCGTGGGCTTCATCTTCGTGACGAAGATAAAGGCGCGTTTTAAATATGACGACTCGCTCGACGTCTTCGGCGTCCACGGCATGGCCGGGATCACCGGGGCCATCATGACCGGGATCTTCGCGACCAAGGAGATCAATCCCGCCGGGGCCGACGGTCTCCTGTATGGAAACCCGTCACAGCTGCTCGTGCAGGGTCTGGCGGTCCTGGTCGCGATCGTCTTTGCCGCAGCGGGGACCTTTATCATCTTTAAAATCGTGGACAAGACCATCGGACTCAGGGTCGACGCGAAGGACGAGCATATCGGCCTCGACCTGACGCAGCACCATGAAGCCGGCTACACGGTGATGGAATAAGGAGGAGTGATCATGAAATACGTAATCGCGATAATCAAGCCCCATACCCTGGAAGCGGTGAAAACAGAGCTGGAAAAGGAAGAGGTGCACCTCATGACCGTCACGGAAGTCCTGGGATGCGGAAGGCAGAAGGGCATCACCGAGGTCTATCGCGGCGTGAGGGAGGTCGATAACCTTCTCAGGAAGGTAAAGCTCGAGATCGCCGTCAACGATAATTTCCTCGAGAAGACGATTGACGCCATAACCCGCGGCGCCGGCGAAGGGGAGATCGGTGACGGGAAAATATTCGTCTTTGATCTTAAGGAATGCATCAGGATCCGGACCGGCGAGCGGGGCGGCCAGGCGATCGGGTAGATATAATCGTTGCATGCCGGAGTCCCCTTTTTAAAAGTCCCTCCCTGATGCCAGGGAGGGACTTTTTATCTCTTTTTTCATACTTGAAAAAAAATGATCATGGTAATAGAGATGTAATCAGGCAGAAATAGCGTCCCGGCGTCTTCCATCGCCTGTGGAGGCCGGGCTGAGTACGGTGCTGTCAGGTCAGATCCTGAAGCGGAAAAGGAACAAAGGCATGAACATACTGGTCATCGTCGCGAACCCCCGCGAAGGGAGTTTTAACAACGCCATAGCCCAAAGGGTACAGCAGACACTCCGGGAGATGGGCCATTCAGTGCTGTATCATGACCTGTACAGGGTGGGCTTCGGCCCGCTGCTCACCGCTGCAGAGCTACCGAAGGATTGTGTCGTGGATCCCGGCATCATGGAGTATTGGGGCGAATTGAGGTCATCGGACGGGATTGTCATTATACACCCGAACTGGTGGGGTCAGCCACCGGCGATACTGAAGGGTTGGATCGACCGGGTCATCAGGCCGGGCATTGCCTACGAGTTCCGGGAAGGTGATGACGGCGAGGGAGTACCGTTGGGATTGCGTGCCGGGAAAAAAGCCCTAGTGTGGAAGCGTTTTTCCTGATAGGGAGATGCGGATATGTATTCCTACAGAACAATAAGCAGGGAAGAGCTGGATATCATCAGGCACCTCTGGGTAAAGCTGAATGAGATGCAATACAGCGACTCGGTTTATTTCAAGGACCATTATTCATCCTTCACCTTCGAGAAACGAACAGCAAAATTCAAAGCATGCGACCCTGATGCACTAATGGTCGAAATCGCTGAAACGGCCGGCCGACAGGCGGCCGGCTATTGCATTTCCACCGTTTCCCCTGACAATACCGGCGAGATTGATTCAATTTTCATTGATGAGGGCCACCGGGGCAACGGCATAGGTGACAGGCTGATGCGGGACAGCATCGCCTGGCTGCGGATGCGGGGGTGCGAAAGAATCAGGGTGTCGGTAGCCCATGGTCACGAATCGGTCTTCCCGTTCTACCGGAAATACGGCTTTTTCCCCAGGATGACCTGCCTTGAAATGAAGTGATCCCTTTGGATATCAGTTCCGATAGTTATCGGTGCCATTAAGCCTGCGTCTTTTCCGGCTGTTCTGCTCTGTCCCTCCTTCGTAGTATATACCTAAATAGAACCGATAACTGTCGGTCAATAGAAAGCTTTTGCTCTGACACCACGCATAAAACAGCGATTTAGATCATTATTAAATTAAAAAAAAGATGACATTTCAACAGATACGTGTATAAATGCTATCCTATTGCTACTACCTTATGAAATATCCGTCCCTGATTATTAATACCGGCGAAAAATACCTGTTGCCGGGCCCTGACCAGATCAGGTTTGCCGCGCAGGGGCAAACCCTGTCGCTGGTCCTGGGGTCATGCATTTCCACGGTTTTCATCGGCAGGAGCAGTGAGTACATACTGGCCGCCAACCATATCATGATTGCCAAGGAGCGCCATGCCGGAATAATTGCCAAGAAGAGCGCGCGGCAGCAGATCGACGAAATCCTCACCGCATATCATGAAGAATTCAAGATCCCTGATCATGACATACTCTGCCTGCACCTCGTTGGGGCGGGAAAGAAGGTAAACGATGCCACGTTTCGCGTCCATGATGAAAATATCGCCGAAACCAGGGCTGTCCTGACGGAAAAGAATATAGTCCCCTTTTTTGACGATACCCGGAGCTATTACTTCGCCACCTATTCTTTAAGCGGCACTGATATATCCATATTCATTGAGGACAAGCTCGGGGGCTCGCACCTCTCATATATCATCGATCTCAAAAAACTGTTTTCCCTGGAAAAGCAGGAGCTGCATGATCTCCCGGCTTCGGCCCTCAAGCCGTGCAACAGGGGCTTTGAAAAATTCGTCGAGCTGGGCGCCATTGTATTCATTACCGGCGAAAGAAACAGGCCCAATGTCTGATTGCAGCCCCGGACCGGATTACGGCCCTCCCTGTCTATGCCCTGTGCCGCTGTTTTTTAATTATTCTGTTTGATTTTTATCCGGGACGACAGGAATCTGTTCACGGTGGCACATGATGTCAAATTCAATCAGAAATGATGCCGATGTCATGGCGAAAAATGTCCTGGTATATTCCGATAAACTCGCCAGCTTTGACTTCGGCCCGACCCATCCCTTCAAGCCGTCCCGGGCGAAGCAGATGATGGACCTCCTTTCCCGATATTCCCTTCTCTATGAAAATAATCAGCTGATCATCGAGGCGGGCCCGTTTCCCGAGGAGGAGCTCTATGTATATCATGACAGGAAGTACCTGGACATCCTTAAAAATGCGGAAAAAGGCGGTTTCACCATGGATATGCTCGAGGCCGGCCTCGGCACCGAGGACTGTCCCGTGGTCCCCGGACTGTGGGATTTCTGCCTGAACGCTTCCGGCGGGACATGCCGGGGCGCCGCGATGCTCGCTGAAGGAGCGGCGCGGGTGGTGTTCAATCCCCTCGGCGGCTTCCATCACGCAGGGCGGGATCATGCCGAGGGATTCTGCTATATAAACGACCTGGCCGTGGCCATCACGGATCTGACCCGCCGCGGGATGCGGGTCGCCTACATCGACATCGACGTCCATTTCGGCAACGGCGTGCGGGACGCCTTCGCCGGCCGGAAGGACGTGCTGTGCATGTCCATCCATGAATCCGGGATGACCATCTATCCCTGGTCCGGTTTTGTCGAAGACATCGGTGAGGGCGAAGGGACAGGCTACACCGTCAATATTCCCCTCATGGAGGGGAGCGACGACGAGGTGTTCCTCGGGGCCTTTGAGGCGGTGGTGCCGCCCCTGGTCGGGGCCTTCAAGCCTGACGCGGTGGTCGCCGTGATCGGCGGGGACGCCCACCGCGATGACCTCCTCGGGCACCTGAACCTCACCAGTATCGGGTACGAGCGGGCAATCAGGATCATCAACTCCCTTGCGCCGAAGCTGCTGGTGACCGGCGGGGGAGGCTACAACGTCTACAAGACCGCTGCGCTCTGGACCCTTGCCTGGGCTGCCTTCTGCGGCCTTGAGCCGGCGGACGCCTATGCGGGACTCATAGGCGGGATGATGTACGGACCCGAGGCGCAATCGGGCACCCTCCGGGACGATCCCTACGTGGTGACCGGGCACCTGAAGGAACGGTGCTCCGAGTACGCCCGCGACATGGTCGGGTATCTGAAAAAGAACGTGTTTCCCATCCATGGCATATCCTGACGCCAATAAACAACTTGACCGTCCCGCTGAATGTGTTACAACTGCTGGCAGCCCATCCGATGGAGGTATCCCATGCCGAAACTGATAGACTGCAGCATTGCCATAGAGAATGATCTTCCATCGGACCCGCCGATGATGATTCCCAGGATACAGTACCTTGGGCATGATTCCGGCGCTGACCAGATGAAGCTGTTCTTCCCCGATATTGACACGAAAAAAGACCTCCCCGGCGGCAAGGGGTGGGCCGTTGAAATCGTCACCCTGAGCACCCACGCCGGCACGCACCTTGACGCGCCTTGGCATTACCATCCCACCATGGACGGCGGGGCCCGGGCGCTGACCATAGACGAGGTGCCCCTGGAATGGTGCATCGGCCGCGGCGTGAAGCTGGATTTCCGCCACTTTCCCGACGGCTACCTGGTCACGGCAAAGGACATGGAAAAGGCCTTCAGCGGCATCGGCCATACCCTGGCCGAAGGGGATATCGTGCTGGTGAACACCGGCGCGGATGCATGGTGGGGCAAACCGGAATATCTTCTCAGGGGATGCGGCATGGGAAGGGAGGCCACCCTGTGGCTGTGCGACCGCGGCGTCCATGTGGTCGGGACCGATGCCTGGAGCTGGGACCGGCCGCTTCCGCTTATCGCCAGGGATTTCAAGGAATCGGGGGACCCCTCCATCGTCTGGGAAGGGCATTTTGCCGGCATAGAGAAAGGGTATTGCCATATTGAAAAGCTGACGAACCTTGACAGGCTACCGGCGACCGGCTTCACCTTTCACTGCTTCCCGGTGAAGATCAAGGGAGCCAGCGCCGGCTGGATACGGGCGGTGGCGATGCTGGATGAATGAGGGAGCTTATGCATTCCCGGGGTCAGAGCACATGCGGTCAGCAATGGATCCCCTTCATGATAATCTGGAAAAATTCTTCCGCCATTTTCTCAATATCCGCCGGATTATTGCCATTGTTCTTATTCAGGACAAAGTAAAAGTAGTCAACCCGTAAAAAGGCGCCGGCGGCGATGTTGGCCGCCAGCTCTATATCGAGGTCGGCCCTGACGATGCCAAGCCTGATCCCTTCCTTGAGGTAAACAATGATATAATTGAGCATCTTTTCCTCGAATTTGACCAGGTAGGGCTCAAAGATTTTATTAAGACCCGGGCCGATCCTGAGGTAAATGTTGCAGAGATCCTCATTTTCCCTGAAAAACTTGAAGCTTCTCAATATCAGAAGCTTCAGCAATGAATTAATATTCTCTGATTTAAAATCCGCGAGGTCTATTGAAGCCGCTTCCTCCCATTCATTGAGAAATTTGATAAGCAATGATATGAACAGGTCTTCCTTGTTTTTAAAGTAGCGGTAGAAGGTGCCTTTCCCGACCCTGGCTTCCTTTATAACTTCTTCAACATAGGTTTCGTAATATCCTTTTTCTGAAAATAATTTTTTTGAAAAATCAAGAATCTGGTTTTTCCTGAGCTCACCTTTCATTCTTTTTTGCATGATTTTATGGAAAACTCCTTTCATATCTTAAAAAAAATACCGGTTGGACGGTATTTTTAATTGACATTTTACAAGTTTATTTGTTATTTGTCAAATATATATATCAGACCGGACGAGTCCGGATTTTTTTTAAGCTGACATGGTAATATCGTTTTTGGCAGTAAATAGATAGTTGGTTGATTGTCCAATCAAAAGAAAGGAGGTCCATGGCAAACCTTAATCATGCAATCAGATATTGAATCAACGCAGATAGAACCATAATAATAACGTTTAATAAAGGGGCGGAATAGTATGAAAGCATCAACTAAAATTATGATGAAGAAGCATGGCTGGAGATATGACCGTTTCATTCACAATTATATATATTTCAAGTTTTACCATCCCTATGTAAAATTCGTCTATTACCTGTTTAAGTTCCTGTCGCAATACCTGTTCTGGTTTAAACCGATTAACGGGGTTCTCTCCATGGCCCTGGCTCGGTATCATTCCAAGGTGCTTTCCTACGGCGACACGAAAAAAATATTCACATTGAATGAAAACATATCAGCCATTTCGGCTGAAAATAAAAAGATAGTCCCCTTCAAGTATGCCTACAAGATTCTTTTCATGGAGCCGGAGCACATCGCCGTCATGGACTGCCCCTGCAAGGTGGCCCTGGGCGACAGGGATGAGAATATCCTCTCCTGTCTGGCGGTGGGGAAGGGATTATCGTCATTCTGGCTCGAACACGGGAAGAAGTATAACGCGCGGCAGATCAGCCAGAAGGACGCCCTCGCTCTTATCGAAAAATTCAGGAAGATGGGTTATCTTACCCAGGCGTTCTTTAAAGTCGCCACGGGGGGCTCCACCGGCGTCATCTGCAACTGCCACCCTGACACCTGCGTCAGCCTCCAGGCCACGAAATTTGCAAAGAAGTTCGACAGGAAGTTCACCATGAACGCGGCCGCCGGTTACTCCGTGGAGTTTGCGGAAAAGAAGTGCAAGTGGCACGGAACATGCCAGGAGGTATGCCCGGTAGGTGCAATCAAGGTGGATAAGACTTCAAAGAATTGGACCTATGACAAGGATGCCTGCATCGGCTGCGAGCTTTGCGTTGAGCACTGTCCGGAAAAGGCCCTAAGTTTCTACCGGGACAACGCCAAGCCGGTCCCGCTTGATATTGAAATTGTTAAAAAAGAATTTGTCACACCTAATTAAATTCTCGGGGAGCAATGCCATGAAGAAAGAACGGAAGAAAGAGTATGACGTGATCGTGGTCGGGAGCGGCGCGGCCGGGTGCACCGTGGCCCGCGAGATGACGAAGAAGGGGAAGAAGGTCCTCCTCCTGGAAAAGGGGGGCCGCATGGAGTGGCTCGGCACCACGGCCACCGTGGCGTCCATGATCGACATCCCGACCCTGCTGCGCAACTACAAGGATATCGTTATCTTCGTCAACAACTACGGCGGCGCGTCGAACATAGCCGCCGGCTGCGCCCTGCCGCCGCCGAAAAAGGTCTTTGCCCCCCTGGGCATCGACCTGACCGGGGAGGCGGAGGAGGCGAAGAAGGAGCTCTGGATACAGCCGATGCCCGACGAGCTGGTGGGTGAAAACAACATGCGCCTCCTGGAGGCGGCCAACAGCCTGGGCTACCACTGGCAGAAGGTGGAAAAGTTCATCAACGCCGATAAGTGCACCGGCTCGGGGAACTGCATGCTCGGGTGCAAGACCGGGGCCAAGTGGACCGGCCGGGTCTTCGGCGACGAGGCCGTCGCGGGCGGGGCCGACCTGAAGCTCCATGCCAGCGTGAAGGACGTGATCGTCGAGAACGGGAAGGCCGCGGGCGTGGCCCTGAAGAACGGCGAGCGCTATTACGGCAAGGCGGTGGTGCTTTCCTCGGGGGGCCTGAACAACGTGCACATGCTCCGCAGGGCCGGCATCGACGAGGCGGGGAAGGGACTCTGCTGCGACTGGCTCTCCTTCGTGCAGGGGATCATCCCCGGGACCAATTCCCTGGGCGCGACGCCGATGAGCGTGGGGACCACCGAGCACTATGACGAGGACGGTATCTGCATCCTCCCGGTGGCTCCCAACTGGGCCCTCTTCCTGGGCATCGTGGCCCTGTCCGGCCCGAAACATCTCCTGAAGCTGGCCAACTTCATGAGATACACCAGCATCATGGTGAAGGTGCAGGACGACATCGTCGGAGAAATAAAGAAGGGGAGGGCGTTCTCCAAGCCCCTCACCGCCAACGACCGGAAGAAGATCGACAAGGGCGTCCAGATCATCACGAAGATATTCAAGAAGGCCGGCGCGAAGGAGAGCAGCATCTACCCGATGAAGGCGGCCGGCGCGCACCCGTCGGCGACCTGTAGGATCGGCCACGTGCTGGATGCAAACCTCGAGACGCAGATCAGGGACCTGTACTGCTGCGACGCCAGCGTGTTCCCGTCGTCGCTGGGCGCGCCGGTGGTCTGGACCGTGGTCTCCCTGGGCAAGAGGCTGTCGAAGCACCTGGAGGCTCGGCTCAAGTAGAAGCGGCTACGGAGTTGTCTCCCCCCAACCACCCATGGGTGGTTCCAGTAATCAATGATGGTTATTCAAGTCCCCCTCCGGGGGATTTAGGGGGCTTAAGGGTTAGCCGGTGTGTAAAAGGTATAATACTATCGGGGAGGGTAAACCGTGAAACAATCGACCAGGGACATCATTAAGAAACATGGATGGCGCTGCGACAGGGCCCTCCATAATTATATTTATTTCCGCTTCTATTATCCCTATATCAAAACATTGACCACAGGGGTGCTTGCCCTGAAGAATTTCATGTGGTTCAAGCCGCTGAAGCCGGTGGCGAATTTCATCTTCCACCGCTACCATTCAAAGGTGCTGTCGATGGGAGACACCAGGAAGATCTTCGAGTTGAACCAGGACCTGCGCATGATTTCCGACGAGAACAAGCAGATCATACCCTATAAATACGCGACGAAGATAATCTTCCAGGAGCCGGAGTTCATCGCTGTCATGGACTGTCCCTGCAAGAAATCGACCCATGCGCCGAAGGAAGACCTCAATTCATGCTTCATGGTCGGAAAGGCTGCGCGGTTCTGGCTGGACAACAAAAAGTATAACGCGCGCCAGGTCACCCAAAATGAGGCCCTCGAGATAATTGCGGGGCTGAGAAAGAAGAAATACATCACCCAGTCCTTTTTCAAGGTGGCGACCGGCGGGTGCACCGGCGTCATATGCACCTGCCATCCGGACTACTGCCTAAGCCTCATCGCGGCACGGCTAACGAGAAAACTGGGGGACGGCGTGGTTCCCGTTTCCACGAAGTCCGGATACTCGGTAAAGCACGATCCGGGGAAGTGCAGGCAGTGCGGGACCTGCGCTTCGATCTGTCATTTCGGCTCGATTACGTTTGCCGATGGGAAGCGCGGTTACGGGTCAGCTGAATGCAGGGGGTGCGAGCTCTGCGTCGAGAATTGTCCCAACGGCGCCCTTACCCTGTATGTGGACCGGGAAAAACCGCTTCCGCTGGATATCGACCGGATCAGGGAAAAAGCCATGGCCTGATTCAGACCCGCTACTCTATATATTACCCCTTAATTGCCGAAATGGCTAGGCCCCGGGAAGTATGTACTCCCGGGGATTTTTTTGCGGTCATGGCCGCGGCGCGGGGATGTTCTTGTAGAGAACACCGAAAAACAGCATGTTGAAGAATTCATCCACAAGGGTTTCCAGGTTGTTCAGGGCGGCTTCGTCGTTTTTTAAAATAAAATAATAATAATGCACCCTGAAGAAGGACCCGGCAATGATGTTGGCCGCCAGCCTGGTGTTGAATGTCTCGTCAAGGAGCCCGAGGCCGCGGGCTTTCTCCAGGTCATTGATGATGTAATCCAGCATCTGGGTCTCGAAGTTCTTCAGGTAGGGCTCGATGATGGCGCTCAATCCCGGCGCTATGCGGAAGTAAAGGTTTGACAGTTCTTCGTTGTTTTTAAAAAAGGTAAAGCTCTCAAGGGCAACTTTCTTTATATAATCCAGGTAAGGAAGAGAGGTGTTTTTGTCGACGCCGATGGATACCGAACTCTGCCAGTCATTGAGGAACATGAAGAGCAGCGCTACGAAAATATCCTCCTTGTTCTTGAAGTTCCGGTAAAAGGTGCCTTTGCCCACCCCAGCTTCCTTGATGATATCGTCGACATAGGTGCTGTAAAAGCCCTTTTTTGAAAATAGTTTTTTTGCAGCTTCGATAAGCTTCTGCTTGCGCATCTCGTTTTTCTTCAATTCCATGTTGCATTCCTGAAATTGGTCAAATCGGCAGTGTTAAACTAGGATAATGCAAGTTTGAAGGCAACATATCAATCATTATGAGACTTTTCAATTAGAAAATAATCTAAAAGTTGTACAGAATTATTGATAAAACAGAATTTAATTATTGTTAATTTTAATTTAATTTAGATAATTAATTATAATCTAACCGTCTGGTTGGTATATTAATCTTGACGTTGATAAGGTTTATTTGTTATATTGGTGAAATGGACCTGACGCGTCCGGTATTATTTATAAAGGTCAATTAAAATGCAAAAATGGTTTCATGTATTAAATATAGACCTGACGCGTCCGGTCATAAAAGTGCAGTTATAACAATCATGAATCTTAACAGGAGGAGGAGTGATGATGAGAGACTCGACAAAGGTTTTAATGAAAAAGCATGGCTGGCGCGTTGACAGGGCAATCCACAACTATCTTTATTTCGCATGGTACTATCCCTATGTCAAAACAGTGTCTCTGGCATTCAAGCCTCTGGAGTATCTCACCTGGCTGAAGCCGCTGAAATATGCCGGCAATTTTATCTTCAGCCGGTATCACAGCAAGGTGCTGTCCGCCGGGGACACGAAAAAAATATTCGAGCTCAATGAGAATATCAATATCGACGGAGAGGAGAACAAGCGGGTCGTCCCCTTCAAGTACGCGCGCAAGATCCTGTTCACCGACCCGGAGTTCATCGTCGTCATGGACTGCCCCTGCAAGAAAGCCCTCGGCGATAAGAAGGAACATATCAATTCATGCCTCTGTGTCGGCAGCGGCACGGGGAAGTTCTGGCTCGACCGCTGTAAAAAATACAATCCCCGCGTCGTTTCCCAGAAAGAGGCCCTGGACCTGATCAGTTCTTTCAGGAAGAAGGGATACATCACCCAAGCCTTCTTCAAGGTGGCAACGGGGGGCTCCACCGGCGTCATCTGCAACTGCCACCCTGACACCTGCGTGTCCCTTAGGGCAACGGCCCTGACAAAAAAGATCGATCCGAAAACCTATATGACCGAAGTGTCCGGCTACTCGATAAAGCACGACGATAAACAATGCAGGCGGTGCGGGACGTGCGTGCAGACATGCCACTTCGGCGCCGTGAACATCAACGGCAAAGGGTGGACCTATGATAAAGACAAATGCCAGGGCTGCGAGCTCTGCGTCGAAAATTGCCCCAACGGGGCGATTCGCCTCTACGCCGATCCCGAAAAATCAATGCCCCTTGACCTGGACCTGATCAGGGAGCGGGCGCGTAAATCCGCCGATGCGTTAAGAAATTAATAGGGAGCAATGCCATGAAGAAAGAACGGAAGAAAGAGTATGACGTGATCGTGGTCGGGAGCGGCGCGGCCGGGTGCACCGTGGCCCGCGAGATGACGAAGAAGGGGAAGAAGGTCCTCCTCCTGGAAAAGGGGGGCCGCATGGAGTGGCTCGGCACCACGGCCACCGTGGCGTCCATGATCGACATCCCGACCCTGCTGCGCAACTACAAGGATATCGTTATCTTCGTCAACAACTACGGCGGCGCGTCGAACATAGCCGCCGGCTGCGCCCTGCCGCCGCCGAAAAAGGTCTTTGCCCCCCTGGGCATCGACCTGACCGGGGAGGCGGAGGAGGCGAAGAAGGAGCTCTGGATACAGCCGATGCCCGACGAGCTGGTGGGTGAAAACAACATGCGCCTCCTGGAGGCGGCCAACAGCCTGGGCTACCACTGGCAGAAGGTGGAAAAGTTCATCAACGCCGATAAGTGCACCGGCTCGGGGAACTGCATGCTCGGGTGCAAGACCGGGGCCAAGTGGACCGGCCGGGTCTTCGGCGACGAGGCCGTCGCGGGCGGGGCCGACCTGAAGCTCCATGCCAGCGTGAAGGACGTGATCGTCGAGAACGGGAAGGCCGCGGGCGTGGCCCTGAAGAACGGCGAGCGCTATTACGGCAAGGCGGTGGTGCTTTCCTCGGGGGGCCTGAACAACGTGCACATGCTCCGCAGGGCCGGCATCGACGAGGCGGGGAAGGGACTCTGCTGCGACTGGCTCTCCTTCGTGCAGGGGATCATCCCCGGGACCAATTCCCTGGGCGCGACGCCGATGAGCGTGGGGACCACCGAGCACTATGACGAGGACGGTATCTGCATCCTCCCGGTGGCTCCCAACTGGGCCCTCTTCCTGGGCATCGTGGCCCTGTCCGGCCCGAAACATCTCCTGAAGCTGGCCAACTTCATGAGATACACCAGCATCATGGTGAAGGTGCAGGACGACATCGTCGGAGAAATAAAGAAGGGGAGGGCGTTCTCCAAGCCCCTCACCGCCAACGACCGGAAGAAGATCGACAAGGGCGTCCAGATCATCACGAAGATATTCAAGAAGGCCGGCGCGAAGGAGAGCAGCATCTACCCGATGAAGGCGGCCGGCGCGCACCCGTCGGCGACCTGTAGGATCGGCCACGTGCTGGATGCAAACCTCGAGACGCAGATCAGGGACCTGTACTGCTGCGACGCCAGCGTGTTCCCGTCGTCGCTGGGCGCGCCGGTGGTCTGGACCGTGGTCTCCCTGGGCAAGAGGCTGTCGAAGCACCTGGAGGCGAAGATGATATAATCCTGATCTGTCGTCGAGTACATGATCGGGACAGGACCATTACACGGGGACTGCTGGATCGATGCTGCGATCGGCGGCCCCCCGCAAATAAAAAAGGGGAAATCTGATGAAAGAATCCACGGCGCAATTATTCAGTCTTCACGGGAGAAATATCTTCCTCAAAATCGACGGGTACCTGTATCTCAAGTATATCTCGACCTATGTGGGGATAATAGCCCGGGCCTTTGCTGTTGTAAGCAGGATTATAAGCGATTCAAACAAGTTTATTTTTCTTCCCATAGTGAGATTCCTGACCAGCAGGTACCACGGGAAGATAATCCTTCTATCTGACGCTCGAAAAATCATCAGGCTTGATGAGGATGTCGCGGTCCCCGATGATGTCGCTAAGTCGGTCATTCCCTATGACATGGCCTACCAGATCATTTTCCGCAATCCGGACTCTATCGTCGCGGTGGAATGCGCGTGCCGGAACGCCAGGAAGCATGATTGCCAGCCGGCCAACAAGTGCCTGATGATCGGAGAGCCTTTTTCGTCTTTCATGCTGGAGCATAACCGGAAGGCAAACCCGATCAAGCTCACCCGGGACGAGGCCCTTGATCTTCTCGCGCTGTGCAAGGAAAAGGGTTACGTGACGAACGCGTATTGCAAGGACGGCGCCGGAAACCAGATGTACGCCATCTGCAACTGCTGCCCTGAATGCTGCGTATCCATATCGGCGCACAAGCTGTTCGGATCACTGCATATCAAGGAAAGTTCCCTCGCGCATTCGGGCTACAGCGTATCGATAAATGCCAGAAAATGCGGCTTGAGGAAACGCTGGGATAACGTGGCGTGTGTTCCAATATGTCCCTTCGGGGCGATTTCCATGAAGGAGGACGGATCGGGCCCGGCTGTTGATCCGAAGCTCTGCATGGGCTGCGGGACATGCGCGGAAGCGTGCCCGGAACATGCTATCGAAATGATAACATCAACGGAGAGGGGGGTGCCGCTTAATATACATGAACTGGTGCCGGCCTCTGCCTCAAAGTGAGGTCACGGCAGTTTGTTTGAATTATTCTGATGAAAACGGTGATGATCCATCACCGGTAGAGAAAGACGTGCTCATTTCAAGCCGCTCTTCAGCGGCTTTTTTTATCATTTCCGTAATGCATCGAAAACATCGAGATAACCAGCCTGTCGAGGAGCCGGTTGGGGACCATGGTCTCCAGCCATGACAGGAGCCTGTTCCCGGCGATGATGTACCGTTCGCGGGGTCGTTTTTTCGTGACGCACCGGTAGATCTGCTTCGCCGCCTTTTCCGTGTCCATCCCCCGGGTGCCCCCGGCGATGAACTTTTCCCTGAACAGCCTGAGGGCCGGGCCGTATTTCCGGTCAGCGAAGGAGGAGTCCTGGTTCAGCGCCTTGTTCCAGATCGGAGTGGCCACGCCCGCCGGTTCCAAGAGGATTGTCCTGATGCCGAAGGGGTTCAGCTCCCTCCGCACGGAATCGCACCAGCCCTCGACGGCGAATTTCGAGGCGGTGTAGGGCGACAGGAAGGGAAGGGCGACCCTGCCGGCAAGGGAGCCGTTCACCACGAGGCGGCCCCGTCCCTTGATGAGGCAGGGTACGATTTTCTGGGTCAGAATCACCATGCCGAAAAAATTGATCTCCATGACGTCGCGGTAAATGTGGGGAGGAAGGTTCTCGAAGGGCCCCCCCAGGGCCACGCCCGCGTTATTGATGAAGTATTCAAGGCGGTGCCCCTCGCTGCAGTAGCGGTTGACCAGGGTCGCGAAGGAATTGATCGATGCCTCGTCGCGGAGATCAAGGCGCCAGGCGATGATGCCGCTCCTGCCGGCAAAGGGATTGGCGTCAAGGTATGATATGATGACCGTGTAGCCTGCATGTGCAAATATGCCGGCCAGCGACTTGCCGATGCCGCTGTCGCATCCGGTAATTGCAGCAAGTTTCATGGGGGCGCCTCCTGATCCGAAGTTTGGCGGACGTGCTCAGACAGGGGAACTGTAATTAATGTAATTTAATACCCGCGGCATGTCAAATAGATAACCGGGGCGGAGAGATCCGCAGGTTGTTATAAACCCGCAACCGCTTCCCGCATCCTCTTTAGGGACTCTTCCAGTATGGACCGCGGGCAGGCAATGTTGATCCGCTCGAATCCGTCCCCTTCGGGCGACCCGAAGATGTAACCGTCGTCCAGGGCGAGGCGCGCCTTGTCGCGCATGAGCCGCTTGAGCGATTCCGTATCAAGGCCATAGTCCCTGAAATCGAGCCAGACCAGGTACGTGGCTTCGGGCTCGATTACGCCGATGCGGGGCATGTGCGCCGCGATGTAATCCTTCAGGAAGGCGAGGTTGCCGGCCAGGTATTCCATCAGCTGGTCGAGCCACGCGCCGCCGTGGCGGTACGCTGCGATCAGTGCCTCGGCGCCGAAGAGGTTGGGCCACTTGAGGCCCAGGCAGTCGATGGTGCGGGCGTAGCGCTGGCGGAGGTCCGGGGCCGCCATGACCAGGTTTGCGGTCTGGAGGCCCGCCAGGTTGAAGGTCTTGCTCGGGGCGGTGCAGGTTATGGATTTCATAAGGTAATCCCTGCCGAGTGATCCGAAGGGAACATGGCGGTATCCCCGGTAGGTAAGGTCGCAGTGGATCTCGTCGGATACGACAAGGATGTCATGGGCCAGGCAGATATCGCCGATGCGCTTCAGCTCTTCCCTGGTCCACACCCTGCCCACGGGATTGTGGGGGCTGCAGAGGATCATGAGCCTGGCCGAGGGGTCTTTGGCCTTTTGCTCAAGGTCGTCGAAATCGACGCGGTACACCTTTTCCTCGAGCCTGAGGGGATTGTTGATGACCTTCCTTCCGTTGTTCTTAATCGAACGCATGAAGGGATAATAGACCGGCTGCTGGACGATGACGCCGTCCCCTGGCTCGGTGAAGGTCTGGATGAGAAGGTTCAGCGCCGGCACAACCCCCGGGGCGGTCACGATCCATTCGGGGGCGATCCGCCACGCGTGGCGCCTCTCGAACCATTCCGCCGCGGCCCGGTAGTACTCCGGCATCGGGGCGGTGTATCCGTATACGCCGTGCCGCGCCCTTTTCACCAGCGCCTCCACCACTTCCGGGGGCGACTCGAAGTCCATGTCCGCCACCCAGAGGGGGAGGAGCCCGGCCCCGCCGAAGATGCCGTCCACCAGGTCCCACTTGAACGAGGCGGTGCCGGTGCGGTCGATGACCCTGTCAAAATCAAATTTCATCTATACGATACTGTCCTGTGGCCTGCGCCGGTAAACACTATACCGGCCGGGGCAACAATGTCCAGTCATTTCACGCGCAGTCAGAGTTCCGGTGCCTGATTTCCTTCCGCTTCAGGAGGGAATCGGCCGCTGTTCCTATCCTGCCTCCATCATCAAAATCATAGGATCCCAGCCGGACCTGCCGGCGAAGCTCTTCAATCCTGGCGGCGCGGCAGGTATCATAATCCTTCTCTAACGCCCGCACCATCTCCCCGATTTCCCGGGAAAAGCTCATGATCGATTTTACCAGTGGCGTGTTGCTTTTCTCAAGCATCCGCATCCGGGCCGCCTCGGAGATATCGACTATATCTGCTCCCTTTCCTTCCGTTGTGACCCTGCGGAGGAACCGCGGAGACCGCTCCGGTTCTGACTGCATGCTTTTCCCGTAGTGCCGGTATTCTGTGGTTTTGTTGATCATCATGGTCGTGCTCCTTGTTGCTGTTCTATTGTCGTGACATAATTAGTATCGGAACATATACACATATGTTTAGATAATTTTTTGTGTAGTATTTTTTTCTTCAAAATCTGGATCCCGTAAATTGTATTAATTTTTAAAAAATAACATTTTATATTGACAAAATATTGATTAAATATTAATTACTACTAATTAGATAGGATAACTAGTGTATAAATATCAGGAGGATCTTCATGAGCAAAATTGACGGAAAATTAAAGATTGAATCACTGGCACTGCATGGCGGCCAGGAGCCGGATCCGGCAACCGGGTCCAGGGCGGTACCGATCTATCAGACGACTTCATATCAGTTTAAAGATACCGATCATGCCGCCAGCCTGTTCGCCCTGGCGGAGTTCGGCAATATATACACAAGGCTCATGAATCCTACCACCGATGTGTTCGAGAAACGCGTTGCCGCCCTGGAGGGCGGTGTCGGCGCCCTGGCCGTGGCGAGCGGACAGTCGGCGATCACACTGTCGATCCTGAACATCGCCCAGGCGGGAGACGAGATCGTGTCCGCGGACAACCTGTACGGCGGGACCTATAACCTGTTCAACTATACCCTCCGGAGGCTGGGCATTAACGTCAGGTTCGTGAAGTCGAACGACCTTGACGCGATGAAAAAGGCCATCACCCCTAAAACGAAGGCGGTATACGCGGAATCGATCGGCAACCCGAAGCTCGATGTGGCCGACCTGGAAGGCATATCGAAGGTGGCCCATGACAACGGCATACCCTTTATCCTGGACAACACGGTGGCGCCGTATCTGCTGCGGCCCTTCGACCATGGCGTTGACATCATCGTCTATTCCGCCACCAAGTTTATCGGCGGTCACGGCACCTCCGTCGGGGGCGTTATCGTCGATTCCGGCGCGTTCGACTGGACCGGCGGCAAGTTTCCCCTCATCGCGGATCCTGATCCCAGCTACCACGGCCTCAAGTTTGTCGAAGCCCTGAAGCCGATCGGGAATATCGCCTACATCATCAAGGCGCGGGTAAATCTCATCCGCGACCTGGGCCCGGCGGTCTCGCCCTTCAATTCGTTCCTGTTTCTGCAGGGTCTTGAAACGCTCCACCTGAGGATGCCGCGTCACTCGGAGAACGCCCTTGCCGTGGCGCGGTATCTTGAAGATCACAAGGGCGTCGAATGGGTCATCTATCCCGGCCTTGATTCCAGTCCGGACAGGGCGCGGGCGAAGAAATATCTGCCGAAAGGAGCCGGCGCGATAATCGGGTTCGGGATCAGGGGAGGCGCGGCAGCCGGGAAAAAGTTCATCAACTCGCTCCAGCTGGTGTCGCACCTCGCCAACATCGGGGACGCGAAAACGCTGGCGATACATCCGGCGAGCACCACGCACCAGCAGCTGTCCCCCGAGGAGCAGCTGGCGACCGGCGTGACCCCGGATTTCATACGGCTCTCGATCGGGATAGAGCATGTCGACGACATCATAGCTGACATCGACCAGGCGCTGAAGCAGGCGGTGGGGCGATAGCGGCTTAATACAAGGAGCATGAATATGAGCAGGATATACAATGACATAACGGAAACCATCGGCCACACCCCCCTCGTCAGGATCAACAGGCTGAACAAATCGAACGGGGCCGTCATACTGGCCAAGCTTGAGTCGTTCAATCCCCTGTCGAGCGTCAAGGACAGGATCGGCCTCGCGATGATAGAGGCCGCTGAAAAAGAAGGGAAGGTCAATGACAATACGGTCATCATCGAGCCGACCAGCGGCAATACCGGCATCGCCCTGGCCTTTGTCTGCGCCGCCAGGGGATACCGGCTGATCCTCACCATGCCGGACACCATGAGCATCGAGCGCCGGCAGCTGCTGCAGATCCTCGGCGCGGAGCTGGTCCTCACCGAAGGGTCGCAGGGCATGAAGGGGGCCATCGCAAAGGCGGAGGAGCTGGCGAAAACCACGCCGAACAGCTTCATCCCCCAGCAATTCAACAATCCCGCGAACCCGGAGATCCACCGTAAAACAACGGCCGAGGAGATATGGAGCGACACCGACGGCACGGTCGACATCTTCATCGGCGGGGTGGGCACCGGCGGCACCATCACCGGCGTGGGCGAGGCGCTCAAGAAGAAGAAGCCCTCGGTGAGGATCATCGCCGTGGAGCCGGCGGATTCGCCGGTGCTTTCCGGGGGGAATCCCGGCCCGCACAAGATCCAGGGGATCGGCGCGGGGTTCGTGCCGCAGATCTTCAACAGGGACGCGGTCGATGAGATCATTCCCGCGGTCCACACGGACGCGGGGGAAACGGCCCGCCGCCTGGCGCGGGAGGAGGGCATCCTGACCGGCATATCGGGCGGGGCCGCCCTGTGGGCGGCGCTGAAGGTCGCCAAGCGAAAGGAATCTTCGGGGAAGACGATCGTCGTGCTGCTCCCTGACACCGGCGAGCGGTATCTTTCCACCTGGCTTTTCGGGAATAACGGCGCCCGGTGATATTATTGAAGGAGAACATCCGATGAAGCTTTCCACCCGTTCCCGATATGGCGTCAGGCTGATGCTGGCCCTGGGCATAAGCGAGAAAAAGGACCCTGTCTTTCTAAAGGACATTGCCCGCGCGGAGGAGATATCGGAAAAATATCTGAGCCAGCTGATCATTCCGCTCAAGGCCATGGGCCTGGTGACCGCGTACCGGGGCGCCCATGGCGGATATATCCTGGCCAGGGACCCGGCCCGGATTACCCTGCGTGAAATCATCGAGCCCCTTGAGGGCGAGATGAGCCTGGTCGACTGCGTGTCAAGCCCGGAAGTGTGCGGGCGCGCGTCGGAATGCGCCACGCGGGACGTGTGGTCCCACATGAGCGTTCTTCTGCTGGAGTTTCTTAATACCTTTACCCTGGCGGACCTCATTGAAAAATACAGGGATAAAAGGGAGCACGGCAAATGCCCGGATGATTATTCGATATAGCATGGCGGCAGAGTAATATTAATTCATCGAAGGTACATGTTTCATGAAAGTGGCGGTTGGCATGAGCGGCGGCGTCGATTCGTCGGTGGCCGCGGTGATATTGAAAGACCAGGGGTACGATGTCATCGGCATTGCCATGGCCATATGGGACGGCCCGGACGCGTGCGCGTCGGCAGGCAGGCACGCCTGTTACGGCCCGGATGAAAAGGACGATATAGCTGAAGCAGAGCGCGTGTGCGGGCACATCGGGATCCCGTTCCATGTTTTCGATTGTTCGAAGGAATACCGGCGGACCGTCCTCGAATATTTTAAAAATGAATACCGGTCGGCGCGGACGCCGAACCCCTGCGTCGTGTGCAACCATAAAATAAAGTTCGACGCCCTCCTCAGGGAGGCTAAAGCTTCAGGGGTCCCCTTTGATATCTTCGCCACCGGCCACTACGCCAGGACCGTGGTCGACCGCGGCACCGGAAGGACCCTCCTGATGAAGGGCATGGACCGGAAAAAGGACCAGTCGTATTTCCTGTACCGGCTGTCCCAGGCTCAGCTGTCGGGAGTCCGGTTCCCCCTGGGTGACCTTTCGAAGGAGCATGTGCGGTCCATAGCGCGCCTCCACGGCCTTGAGGTCTCGGAAAAGGAGGAGAGCCAGGACTTCTACTGCGGCGATTACCGCGAGCTCCTCGACGTTGAGGATGCCGCCGGCGACATCGTGCTGGGCAGCGGGCAGGTCGTCGGCAGGCACAACGGCCTCTGGAACTACACCCCGGGACAGAGGAGGGGCCTCGGCGTGGCGTATGCCGAGCCTCTCTACGTGGTGAAGCTTGACGCGCGGAACAACAGCGTGATCGTCGGCACGAAGGACGACATGGCCGTGTCGTCATTCGCGGTCAATGACTGCAACTGGATCTCGGTCGAGAGGCCGGCGCCGTCGTTCAGGGCGTCCGTAAAGATACGGTCATCACAACAGGAGATGGACGCCTTCGTGGAGGTCGAGTCCGAAAACGAGGTCCGCGTGACGCTCCATGACGCGCGCGAGGCGGTATCCCCGGGCCAGTCCGCCGTGTTTTACAACGGCAATATCGTGATCGGCGGCGGTATTATAGACCGGACCCTTTGATCATTGTTTGCATATTCCGGGCCTTTCCTTTTTCCGGCCGGATATAGAAAGAAAAGATATGCTGTCTATTATTTATTTGACATCATCATCGAAAGCGGCATACTAGCTATTAATGCGGTTTTTACCGGGTGCTTGAATTAATCCTGTCCTTGTACCCGGTATCAGGCCCGCCTTTGCGAAGAACCGGTTTGGACGTTTTGTCACACGATTGTCTTTCCCCGGATGCGAAAAAAAGGATGAGCGAGGTATGATATGACGGATACTGGCAAGAAGCTTTTCGACGAAGGGCTGCACGTACTGAAGCCGGGGGAATATTTCGCCACCTCGAGCGACCGGATCATCGGCACCGTGACCGGGTCCAGCGTGGTGGTGTGCCTCTATGACCGGGGGAGAGGAATAGGAGGCATGTGCCACTTCATCGTGCCGGGGACCATCGGGACCGACGGGATTGTCGCGGATGAGATCGCGCGCCATGGCGTGGCCAGCATGGAATTCCTCCTGGGAGAGATCGTCAAGCTGGGAGGCGACCGCAAGCAGCTCAAGGCGAAGCTGTACGGGTCGGGATACGTGGGGACCGACCAACAGCGCAGCGATATAGCCATGGGAAACATCCAGTTCGTGGAGCAGTACTTTGAACTGGAAAAGATCGCCGTCGAGGACGAGGACCTTGGCGGATCGGAGAGAAAAAAAATCGTCTTTGAGCCGAAGACCGGGACCGTCCGCAAGGATTCAATCAGCAACGATGACGCGGCCCTCTTCGTCAGGCTTGAGGCCGAATACATAGAATCGGTCTTCAAGAACAAGGGTAAGACCGGGGACGTGCGCATTTTTTAGGAACCGGAAAACCGGAAAGCCCCGTAACGGGGCTTTGTTGTCTGCGGATGCCGCCGGATTTATCCGGGATGCGGCGGTTCAGCGTTTCGGAGTTTTGGAATATTTTTCCTGGAGCCTGTTCATCTCCAGCCGGTATTTCCGGGGATCCAGGCTGCTGCCCAGGAGGCACCGGACGATGTTATAATTGCTCCTGTCGAGACGTTCCCGTTCTTCTTGGGTCAGAACCGGCCTGTTTTTCCTGTAATCCTCCACGACAGCCAGGTATTTTTCAAAAGTATCGTCGGCGCATCGGGTCCCCTGGCAGGCGCAGGCTTCTTTCTCGACCGCGGCCAGGCGGTCGGCGTAGGTCTTGCCGCAGCCGGGAGCCGCCGCCAGGAAGCAGGCGACAGCGATCACTGCAATGCTCTGTTTGATTTTCATTCCCATGACGTTTCTGCTATCGCGATCGATCCCGCGGCATGCCGGGCGCCCTGCGCACCCGGCATGAGCGGCGTCATGATTTCTTTACTTGAATTTCTGCATTTCCTGCTGGATTGTGAGGGGTGAAACACCCTTGGCCATGAGGCATTTGACGATGTTCGCGGTGCTTGTCCCGAGCTTCTGCCCGTCCTCGTTGGACACCTTCGCCTCGGTTTTCTTCATGTCCTCGACAACGGCCATGAAATCCTTGAAGGCCGCGTCAGCGCAGGTCTTGTCGGCGCAGGCGCACGCTTTTTTCTCCAGATCGGCCAGCTGAGTAACGTATGACTTCCCCTTGCAGCTGAAAGCCGCTCCCATGACAAACCCGATTGCCACTACGATAGCAGTATTTCTTAATAATTTCATCCTGACCTGTCTCCTTGGTGGAATTTTATAAATGGTGCATGATTAAATGAAATAGTCAAGACATAAATTGATCCGGTCTGCTATCACAGACCTCACCCCGCCTCCGTCGTGCACTAAGCGACAGGATGTCGCGCATGCAGCAGCGTACATGGAAGTACTAGCTGCTGCTTCCCACAGGGAGAGGGCTTCTTGACAAATTAATTTCCCTTTGATCCCCCCTCTCCCTGCGGGAGAGGGGGTTAGGGGGTGAGGTCTTACATTCTTCGCGCCCCCTCCGGGGCACCGGGAGGAGTGCGTTAAAAATAGGCCCTGGTTTTGAATACGTTCTGGATGTCCATGCCGATGCCGAAGATGAATTCGAACCCGTAGGGCCGCACGTACACGTCATGCTGGTCGAAGCGGTAATAGCCGCGCACGCCCAGGACAAAGGGGACCTCGATGGAGAAGAAGTGCATTTCCGCGCAGAGCTCCATGCCGGCGGAGCGGTAGTATTCTTTCACCCGGAGCTTTTTGCCTTTTTCGGCCATGGACACGGCATAGTCGCCGAACAGGTTGGCGAAGAAGCGCTTGAAGTGGAGCACGTGCACCAGGTTCCAGTCCGGGTTGAAGATCGGGAAGGTGTAATTGAGGCCGGCCTTGGCCGTGTGGCGCGAGAACTCGTAATCGTAGCCCCGGGCGAAAAGGATCTCGCTGGCGAACTGGTAGTCGCGGGGCGCCTGCAGCTCATAGGCCCCCTGGAGGAAAAGGCTGTGGTGAGGGAGGACGCCCGGGAAGTAAAAGGTCCCGCTCACCGAGAGAAGGCTCCCCTTCGTGTGGCCCCTGAAGGGAGTGTGGCGATACACGATATCGATCGACTGTCCCCATACCGGGTACAAATCGGCAAACCATTTGTAGCCGTTGTAGAAGCTGGCGAAATACGAGATCGGCACGAAGCCGCCGTTGTGGTAGCGGTTTGCCGTGTAATAGCGGGGCAGCAGCTGCATGTCGTACGCCTGGATATAGCTCCCGCGCGCGCCCAGGGTGAGCAGGGTGGTGAAGCGGCTCCGCGAAAGGTCCAGGGGGACCTTGACGCCCAGCGAGGGCCTCAGTTCGCGCCACGTGTAGTGGTAGGTCTCCCGGATGGCCCCGTAATAAAATGACGTGTCATAGGTCGAGGCGCGGGTGCCGTAGAAAAGGCTGACGTCGATGACCGGGTACAGGCCGCCGTAGCTCACGCTTAAAATGCCGGCGTGGGTCTTCTCGTTCCAGTTGTAGTTGTATCCTGCGGCAATCTCCGTGGTCCCCAGGAGGTTCCGCGACGAGACCGTCAGGGTAAGGTTTTCCGAGAAGGGGTCAGCCATGGGCATCCAGCTGTAAATATAAAAGAGGTGCGTGAAGTGGTTGAACTTTTTCGACTCGTACGCGCCTTCGGGGATGTCCTTCGTGATGTCTCCCCCCGCCTCCTGGGCGATGAGGGGTTCGTAGTATTGTACGCTCCGATCCCGCACCTTCTCGATGGGGACCCATTTCGCCGGGTCAAGGTCCATCTCCACCGCCGTGTACCCCTCGGCGGTGACGTCGTTGAAGGCGAGCTTTTTCCCGTCCGGCGACAGGGACGGGTAATAGGCGCCGAACTTCCTGCTCGTCACCTGGAAGATTTTTTTCGTGGCGATGTTGACCGCGTAGATGTTGTCGATGCCGGAGTGGGGCGACACGAAATAGATGAACCTCCCGTCCGAGACCGGGTAGTAGAGGTTCTGCGCCGTGTAGGGGACGATGGTGGCGGACAGGCCGGTATCGCTGTTCACGATGGCGATGGCTTTCCCCTTCAGTCTGTTGATTTTAGTGAATACGATGGATTTCCCGTCAAGGGACCAGTGCGGTGTCTGGATGAATTCCCTCTCTTCGGCGGCGTACCGATTCAGCTCGGCCCCGGTGTCAGCGTCGATAAGGACCAGGGAGCACTCGTTGGTCGATGTATATTCCACGGCGGCGATCTTTTTCCCGTCAGGGGACAGGGCCGGGGCGAAGAGCCTCGTGTTATTGGCGAGGGTGCGCTTTTTCCTCGTCTTCAGGTCGTAGGTCACGATGACGGAATAGCTGCGCTGGCCCCAGCGTATATCGGGAACCTGCTCCGACCATGCCACGCGGCCCCCCGCCACGGAGGGCGCGGTGAAATTTATCTGCCCCGGGTAGCAGAGCCGGGATTCCTTTCCCGTCGCCGGGTCTATCCTCATCAAGGAGTAGATGCCCTTCATGCCGTACCGCAGGGTGATGACGCTCCCGTCCGGCGCGTACTGGGGCGCGTTGTTGTAGGTCCAGTATCTGGGATCGGTCTTGTGGAGCGGCCTGGCGTCGGTGAAGGAGAGTCCGTCGAGCTGTTCCTTCCAGAGGCGCTCCATTTCGTCCATGGTGTCCTTGTACAGGGAGTAGGCGCTGCTGCCGGTCTTCTTGATCAGCATGAAGTCGAACCAGTGGGGCACGAAGGGGGCCCAGGTGGCCCGGTACATCATGTCCGCCCACACGTCGGGCCCGTATTTCCGCTTCACGTGGGTCGTCATGTAATAGCCCAGGAGGTAGGGCGACTTGAGGGGGTCCCAGTCCCTGTAGGAGCCGAAGAGCGCCTTGAAATACTTGTAGCGCTTTCCGGAGAGGAGGAGGGCCCGGAGCTCCACGTCGAATTCCGGGATGCGGCCGCGGCCGCTGGAGGTGAGGGCCGTTTCCGTACCCACGGCGTCCCCCTCGATGAACCACCAGGGCACCGACAGGGCGCCCATGACAAAGGCGGCCTGCTCCCCGAATATGACGTACAGGGCCTTGTTGAAGCCGCGGTTCAGGCTGTCCATCTGCACGATGTGCCTGAACTCGTGGATGGCCAGCTCCGTGTACCAGTCGTTGGTCCCGGCGAAAGACCCTTGGGGCGGTGTGTTCCACCACTGGCTCCGCCGGGGCATGTAGGCCGCCATGCCGTTCGATTCGACCGACTGGTTGTAGAGGAGCACGGACAGGCGCTTCGGATGGAACTTCAGGGTCTTGGTGACGTGGGGATAGGCGTGCTCCAGGGTCGCTGCCACGCGCTGGGCGTCCTTCTCGATTTCCTCCGGATAGATGACCTTGAAGTGGGGCGTCATGATCACGCGCCACCTGAGGCCGCAGGGGTTCTGGTTGGCGTTGATGGCCATGGCTGGTGCCAGGCCGGCCATCAGTATGATGGCGCAGGCGATGAAGACCGACAGCGGCCTGTATTTATATCGTGACCTGTAAGAGGGCATATAATTAATAAAAAAATTATCTTGATATTTGCCTTGGAATCAATAGACTTGTTTTATGGATTGATAGTATTTAAAAATCTTACCCCGCCGGAAGCGAAAATACTATCAGTGAATAAAATCCAGTTACAGTGCCGATATAATTTTTCCTTGTCAATTATTAAACTGTAACTTTTGCCGTGGCCCGGGTTCGCATTGCCGTACCGTTTGCAATGATGTGAAAACCATTCATTCAGGGAGGACCTCAATGCTTATCGTCCATGTCAATGTCCACGTAAAGCCAAACCGGATTGATGATTTCAAAATGGCCACCATACAGAACGCATCCGAGAGCGTGCGCGAGCCGGGCATTGCCAGGTTCGACGTAGTCCAGCGGGAGGACGATCCGTCGAAATTTGTCCTGGTGGAGGTCTACCGCGATACAGACGCAACGTCACGTCACAAGGAAACCGCCCATTACGCGGCGTGGCGCGATGCCGTGGCACCCATGATGGCGGAACCGCGGAGCAGCGTGAAATACTACGGCGTGTATCCCGATGATGACAGGTGGGCCTAGCCATGACCTTCGAGTTTTCCACCGCCGGCAGCGTTCTCTTCGGCGAGGGGGCTGTGCGCCGGCTGCCGGAGATAGCGACTGCCTTCGGCAGCAGGGCTTTCGTGGTCACCGGTAAAACGCCGGGCCGGTACGATGCCGCGCTGAATACATTATCCGCCGCCGGCATGGCCGTGGAGGTTTTTCCGGTGAAGGGGGAGCCCACCGTGGCCATGGTCGGGGAAGGGATTGAGGCGGCGCGGAAGTACGGCGCGCAGATAGTTATCGGTATCGGCGGCGGGAGCGTCATTGACGCGGCCAAGGCCATCGCCGCCTTTGTCACCAACAGGGGCGACCTCATGGACCACCTCGAGGTGATCGGCGGCGCGCGCCCCCTGGAACTGCCGGCGGCCCCCTGTATTGCCATACCGACCACTGCCGGCACCGGCTCCGAGGTGACCAGGAATTCAGTGATCGCCTCGCCGGATCACCGCGTCAAGGTAAGCCTGCGGAGCCGGCATATCATGCCGCGTGCCGCCGTGGTGGACCCGGACCTGGCACTCTCCCTCCCGCCGGAGGAGACCGCCGCCTGCGGCCTCGACGCCCTGACCCAGCTCATCGAGCCCTTCGTTTCATCCCGGGCGAACCCGTTGACGGACGCCCTCTGCCGCGAGGGGATGGTGCTTGCCGCTGCCGCTCTTCCCGCGGCATATCATGACGGAAACGATACTGAGGCGCGGCGCGACATGGCCCTTGCAGCCCTCATGAGCGGCATGGCCCTGGCCAACGCCGGCCTCGGCGCGGTCCACGGCCTGGCGGCCGTGATAGGCGGCATGTTCCCCGCGGCCCCCCACGGGGCCGTGTGCGCGGCCCTGCTCCCCCGGGCCCTCCTGGCCAACTGGCGCGTGGTGCGGAACCATGGAAAGCCGGAAAGCCTGGACAGGTTCAGGGAGGCGGCCATTCTCATCACCGGCGACCCCCATGCCGCGGCGGAGGACGCCGTCGACTGGATCGGGTCCCTCTGCGCCGAACTGGCGGTCCCGGGACTGTCCCGCCATGGCGTCGGCGCTGAACACGTGGACGCCATCGTGGAGCAGGCCCGGAAGGCGAACAGCATGAAGGCAAACCCCGTTGATCTGGCCGCGGAGGAACTGGCGGGCATCGTCCGCGCCGCCCTGTGACCATCGCGGCCTTTCCCGCGGATTGGATAAAAATCGTATGACTTTATAATAACGGTCGATTAATAGATAGCCTTATAGTATACTTTTTTTATAGCCCCCTCAATTCCCCGGAGGGGGACTTCGATAAAAGTATCGTTTCCTATTTTATGTGAGCCCCCAAGGGGGGAGGGGTGTGAAGCGATAATGATTTCTTCCCGAGGTGACCCCATGAATTTCACGAATATCCTTGTCCGTTTCCTGCTGCGGCTGATGGCGGTTATCTACAACCGGCGGCCTTCAAAGAACGCGTACCTGATCTGCGCAGACGGATGGATAAACTTCACCATCGGGGTCCGCACCGAGGACTCCTGCGTCCGTGCCGCCATCAGGTTCCGGGACGGGACCGTGTCGGTCATGAAGAACATTCCCGGCGACGCCGACTCGGTCCTTGTCTTCCGGGACGGCCCGTCCATCAGGGAGGCCATCAACCTGCCACCCAACGAGATGGTGCTCTTTTTGATCAAGGGGAGGCTCCGGATCGAGGGGAACTTCGTGTATCCCAATATCTTCAACTACCTGATTTCCAACCTCCTGCACGACAGACATAAGAAAATGCAGGATAAGATGATACGGGAGCACCGGCGCCAGAAGCTGGCTGATTCGCTCCAGGGGGACCTCAAGCCGGCCCCCGCGGAAAAAAAGGTGAGGGAAGGGATGCTGAAGGCGACAGTCCGGGACCCGGGCGTTGAGTACCTCGAGGACCAGTTTCTTCCCGAATATTCCCTGGCGGATTTTCCCCGCCTGAAGAAATTCCTCGATATCCATTTCACCGCCAAGCCGGAGATCTGCCACGAGCGGCCACAGCTCATGACGCGCTGGTTCCGCGAGAACGGCTTCGAGAAGAAAAAGGACGGCACGGACTGGTCCCCGGAGCTCCGGCAGGCCCACGCCTACCGGTACCTGATGGAGAACCGGAAGCCGATCATCCGGAAGGACGACCTCGTCGCCGGCACCTCCACCACGAAGGAGATCGGCGTCATACTGTATCCGGACGCGGTGGCGACCATGATATGGAGCGAGCTCGGCAATGTGGCCGACCGCGAGCTCAATTCCTACGCGATTTCGGAGGAATCACGGCGCGTGCTCCACGGCGAGGTTTTTCCCTTCTGGACCGGGCGCAATTTCCGCGAGTGGGTGCGGAAGGAATACGGCAATCCCCTGTGCCAGCGCATCGACGAGCGCTTCGCCGTGTATTTTCTCTGGAAAACGGTGGCGCTGTCCCACACCATAGCCGATTTTCCGAAGCTCCTCAGGATCGGAACGAGGGGCTGCATCGAGGAAATACGACGGGAGCTCGCAAAGACGTCCGAGACCGGCAAGCGGAACCTGCTGGAGGCGATGATACTCTGCCTGGAGGGCCTCGCCGCTTACGCGAAGAACCTGTCGATGCAGGCGGGGCGGGACGCGGGGGATGAGCCGGACATGGCGAGGAAGCGCGAGCTGCTCCGCATCGCCGAGATCTGCCGGAAGGTTCCCGAAGGCCCATGCACGACCCTGGACGAGGCGGTGAACGCAGCGTGGATCGGGTGGGTGGGCCTCCACATGGAGAACACCAATGCCGGCCTCTCCCTGGGCAGGATGGACCAGTGGTTTCAGCCGTATTTTAAAGCCGACATGGAGAAATGCGCCACACAGGAAGAACGCGACGCCTGCATCAAGAAGGCCATCGAACTCGTGGGCTGCTTCTACTTGCGCTGCACCGACCACCTGCCCCTGGTTCCGGACATCGGCAACTACCTCTTCGGCGGCAGTTCGTCGGACCAGGCCATCACCCTGGGCGGCGTCACCCCCGACGGCGAAGACGCGGTCTGCGACATGACCTACATCTTTCTCAAGGTAACCGAGATGCTCAGCATCAGGGACCCCAACGTGAACGCGCGCTTCAACCGCGAGAAGAACAGCGAGGCCTATCTCAAGCGCCTCTGCGAGGTGAACCTGATGACCGCGGCGACCCCGTCGCTCCACAGCGACTCGGCGGTCATGGCCTCCCTGGAGGAGTTCAACTACGACCCGCGGGACCTGCGCAACTGGTCCGCCACGGGGTGCGTGGAGCCGACCCTGTCGGGCAAGCACATCGGCCACACCAACTGCATGATGATGAACATGGTGGCGGCCCTGGAGATGGCACTGAACAACGGCCGTCACCCCCTCATGGATTGGAAGGTGGGGCCCGAGACCGGCGTGATCGAAAGCGGGAGCTTCGCCACCTTCGAGGAATTTTACGACGCCTTCGCGAAGCAGTTCCGGTTTCTCATAGACAATTCCGTCGAGTACAACAACATGCTGGGGAGGGCCCACGCCTATCTCAGGCCGACGCCGCTCCTGTCGGCCCTCATCGACGGCCCGGTGCGCAAGGGCGTCGACGTGACGAAGGGCGGGGCGACCTACAACAGCTCCGGCGCGGCCTGCATCGGCCTCGCGGACGTCACCGATTCCCTCATGGCGGTGAAAAAGCTCGTGTATGACGAAAAACGGGTCACCCTCCCGGAATTCAAAAAGGCCATCGACGCCGACTACGCGGGGCACCCGCAGCTCCATGCCATGGTGATGAACCGGGTGCCGCGCTTCGGCTCCGGGAGCGACGAGGCCCTGGCCCTGGCGCAGCGGGTGGCGGGATTCGCCCATGACGCGTACTACGCCCATGAAAACTACCGGGGCGGCCGCTACACCGCCGGGTTCTGGTCCATGTCGAACCACGTGATCTTCGGCAACATGACCGGCGCGCTCCCGTCGGGGAGGCTCGCGGGCAAGGCCTTTACGCCGGGCCTTACGCCTGAGCCGAATGCGTCCAGGAACCTGCTGGACAACATCCGCGACGTGGCGCGGCTCGACCCGAAGACCATGAACAACAACATCGCCTTCAACGTGAAGGTGGTGCCCAGCGCGAGCGAGACCCACGAGGCCATGGTGAACACCATGTACTCCTACGTGAAGACCTATTTCGAGCTGGGGGGAATGCAGATGCAGATGAACGTGGTATCGTCGGCGGTCCTCCGCGACGCCATGGCCCACCCGGAGAACTATCGGAACCTGATCGTGCGCATATCCGGCTACAACGCCTACTTCGTCACCCTGAACCGTGAGATGCAGATAGAGCTGATCGAGCGGGCGGAGTACGGGGTATGAGACGGGCGCGCGCAGGGGCGCGGTTTGCCGTGCCCCTGCGCGCGCCCGCAACATAAAGTGATAATAATCGCGACCGGACCGTGTCCGCTCTGCCGCAAATGTCCCCTCCCTTGATGGGAGGGGCGGGGGGAGGGTGAACATGTATCTGCCCTAGTAAGATAATCACCCCCGCCTTACCTCCCCCCTCAAGGGGGAGGAATTTTAGAATGTATCAGTAAAAGAATCATGAATACAAGAGTATCAGATCCTCTCATTTTCGAAATAAAGGGAAACTCCCTGGACGACGGGCCGGGGATACGCACCGTGGTCTTCTTCAAGGGGTGTCCCCTGTCCTGCGCCTGGTGCCACAACCCGGAAAGCAAGCGGCGGGAGCGGGAGCTTTCCTTCGATAAAAAAAAATGCGTGGGGTGCGATGCCTGTATCGCCGTATGCCCGCAAAAGGCCCTTAACCGGGACAACCCCTATTTTGTCGACCGCGACCGGTGCACCCTCTGCCTTGACTGTGTCGACATCTGTCCCTCCGGGGCCCTCTCCGCCGTGGGAAAGGCAATGACTGTGGAAGAGATCGTCCGCATCATCGAGAAGGATATCCCGTTCTTCAAAAATTCCGGCGGCGGCGTCACCCTCTCCGGCGGCGAGCCGACCCTGTTCATGGACTTCACCGCCCGCCTGGCTGCGGAGCTCCGGCGGAGGGGAATTCCCGTGCTTCTGGAAACGTGCGGCCTCTTTAACTTCGACGCCTTCATTGAGCGGATCTATCCGCACCTGGCCATGATATTCTTCGACATCAAAATGATCGACGGGGACGCGCACCGCCGCCTCTGCGGCCGGCCCAACGGCGTGATACTGGACAATTTCAGGAAGCTCCATGGGCGCTGCCGTGACGGGGGCATTGCCGTGCTGCCCCGGGTGCCGCTGATCCCGGGCATCACCGCCACGGAGGAAAACCTTTCCGCCATTGCCGCCTTTCTCCGGGGACTGGGCGCGATGAGGGTGGCCCTGCTTCAGAACAATCCCCTCTGGTTCGAAAAGAATGAAATGCTGGGAAGGGCCGCCGATGCCGCCGGCGAGGACATGCGCTCCTGGATAGGCCGGGACCGCATGGGCCTGATACGCTCGATCTTCAGGGATTTTGAGATCGTATAGCGGCAATCCCGGCGTCAGTCGTACTTGATCTTGAAGCGGGACATGACCGCCTGGAGCTCCTTCGAGTTTTCCCCGAACTTAGTCGCGGCGTCCTGGATGATGGACGCCTCTTCCGCCGTTGCCTGTGAAATCGTGTTGATCGATGTCACCGACTTCATCAGCTCGTCGTTGGTATGCTTCTGTTCCTCGGATGAATTTTTTATCTCGTTCGATATCCTGTTCAGGTCGTCTATCTTGAGCTTGATCTCGTCATTCATCTTCATCAGTTCCTGCGTGAAATCAAAGACTTTCCCTATGACGAGGTCGATGCCGCTGATGCTTGCCTTCATGGTGTGAAAGGTGTCCACCGAGCGGGTCATCTGGGAGAGCTCGGTGTTGATGTTCCTGGTGTGCTCGCTGATCTCTTTCTTGATGATCTTGGCCAGCTCGGTGGTCCGGTCCGCCAGCTTGTTGACCTCGTCGGCTACCACGGCGAAGCCCTTGCCGTGCTCCCCGGCCCGGGCGGCCTCGATGGCCGCGTTGAGGGCGAGGAGGTTGATCTGGTCGGCAATGTCGTTGATCATGCCCGCGGTCTGGTCGATGGTGTCCATGTATCCGATGAGGTTGGATATGGTCGACACGGACTTGTTGATCTGCTTTTCCCCTTCCTCCGCTATCGCGACCGAGTCCCGGGCCTTTTCGCTCAGGGTCCAGGTCTCTTTCGCCAGTATGCCGCTCTGCTCGCTTATGCGGGAGATGTCGTTTTTGACCGATACGGACTGCTGGACCTGACGGGTGACGCTGGCCATGTTGGATTCGGACGAGGCCGCCATCTCCTCGAAAGAGCTGGTCAGCTCCTCGATGATGGCCGCCAGCTCCCGGGCCCGGTCGGACTGCTTGTAGGATGAGTTTACCAGGTCGCCGGTCGATTTCTCGAGGGTCTCCACCGTGCCCGAGATGGCCTCGACCAGGGACTTCAGGTTGTTCCGCATCTTGAATACCGACATGTTGATGACGGTCAGCTCGTCCATTATGGCTATTTTGGCCGGTGCCGCGACCAGGTCGCCCGTCCCGACCTTGTCCAGGAAATCGATGATTATTTTCACCTTGTTGATGATGGTCCTGTTCAGCACGGCCGCCACCAAGACCGAGCCGATCAGGCCGATGACGGCAATGATGGATATTTTCACGTATGTCATGGTCTTGTCAAAGTTGAAGTCCGAAATGAAAACGACAAAATAGGTCAGGAGTATGGCGAAAGGGATGAACGAGATCATCATGATCGAAAAAGTAAGCTTGGCGAAAAGGCTCATCCTGTTTTTTATCTCGGTCCGGGGCCATCGCGGAAAGATGCCGGTTTTCAGGATTTTCTGGACAATGAGCTCCGTAAGCAGGTAATAGAGCACGGCGCCCAGGGGAGCGTTGATTATGAGCATCATCCACATGCCGAAGGTCTGCTGGGGCGTCATGGCGCCAATGATCTGCATCGGGATGATGACACCGCCCAGACCGGCTACCCATCTGAAAAAGGCGCCGATGCCGTGGATGCGGGGCAGATAGAGCAGCCGGCGGTGGGCCTTCTGGTAATCCTCGTCGGTGACTTCTTTGCCGCCTAAAATTTTATTGAAATAACGCGAGACCGGCGCCACGGCGATATGGTTGTTGATCTGGGTCGTTATGAAGGAAACCGGCGTGACAATGAGAACCATGGTGAAAAAGAGGTCCCACTGCCCGGGCGTGAAATTAAGGCTGGACCATACGTTGAACACGATCAGGGGGACTATGGTGAAATAGCTGATCCCCTCGGTCCGGATAGTGAATTTGAAGAAGAAGTTCTTTATCAGTTTTTCATAATCTTTCGGTTCTGTCATGTTCTATCTCTCTCTCCTGATCGCAGGCTAACGATATGACGAACCCCCCACTTCTGCCCGGTTATGACAGTATGCATTTACATAACGGGGATGCTATTTTTCAATCATTAATTTGCGTCCGCAAATAATTTCGAAACCGGACGCGGGAATAAACTGATTTGAATTTATGTCCATCGAAATAGTTCTTGTCTTAATCGTACCCCTGAATCATCCTGATGCGAAATCATTCCATCAACCCGGGGGAAATTCATGAAAAAGCCGATAGCCCTGATAACGGCGCTGATACTGCTGGCTGCACTGCGGTTGGTCGCCGATCAGTCCATTGAAAGCCTGAAGCTCGGCACGGGGGACCTGCCGCAGGGCTATGCCTTCGGCGCGGAGCTCATGGCGGTTTCCGTTCAGCCGGTCACGTTCTACAAGATGCCCGACGCTTCAGGCCTCATGCCGGGTCCGGTGAAAAAGGACTTCCAGACCTTCCTGTACGAAGGGAAGCCCCGGGGGTCCCTGCTCCTTTTCCAGTACGCCAGCGCCAAGGAGGCTGACGGAGTGAAAAGCTTCCTCACCGGTCTCCTGTGGGGCGAAGACAGCGGCCCGACGGAAAAGCATCCCGATGAGATGTATGTTCACGAAAATGTCGTGATGATCTTCTGCTTCGGATACCGGAGCCGGGAGTCGCTGCTGGTGAAATCGTTCCTCCGGGAAAAGAGAAAGATAGACCTCTTCACCCCCGAGGACCGCTTCATGGCGGTGATCGCCCGGGCCCAGAAGTTCTACAATGTCAGGGACGTGCAGAAGGGGATCGATCACCTGAAAAAGAACTATGACGACATCAGGGCCCACAGCTTCGGCCACTTCTTCCTTGCCGAGTTCTATTATATGGCCCATGAATGGGACAATGCGAAGACCCATTACCGGAGCGCCCTTGATCTCCATGAAAAAACAAACAGGCTCCCCGATGAGGGCTCCCTCTGGGCCGCGCATCACGGCCTCGGCATATCCTGCGCCATGACCGGCCGGGTGCAGGAATCGGTGGGACCCTTCAGGAAGTCCCTGGAGATGGCCCGCGCCCTGAAACGGCCTGCGATGGTGTCCGGATCGGCCTACGACCTGTCGTGCTCCCTGGCGGTTCTCGGGGAATACGATGAGGCCTACGAACTCCTGGCGGAATCGATCAGGCTGGAAAAGAAATACCGCGACATGGCGCGGAAGGACGAGTGTTTCAGGGACGCCCTGGTTCAGAAACGCTTCAGGGACCTCCTCAAGTAGGGCCGACAGGCGCCCTGCCGGCCGGTTATTTCCGTTTAATGACGATGGCCGTCAGGTCGTCCTTGAGGGCGGTGTTGCCGTGGAAGGCGGTGAATTCGACGATGATATGGTTCAGGATTTCCTGGGCGGAACCGTTGGGGGCCTTCCGCAGGGCCTCCATGATCCCCGTTTCGCCGAAGCTGCCGCCGCTGCCGTTTGCCGCTTCCAGCAGGCAGTCGGTATAGAGGAGGAGGCAGTCGCCGCTCCCGAGCTTGAGGGAAAGGGACGGGAAAGGCTTGTTGATGCCGGCCACGCCGAGAAAGGACGATTTGTTCTCAGTGCCGGTCCTCTCCAGGATCATCCCCACCTTGCCGGAGACGCCCGACCTGAACACGATGTCCGGGTGTGCGCAGTTGACGTATTCAACGCGGTCGTCCAGGAACCTGAGTAAAATCCCCGTGATGTAGTTGTCGATCTGGCCGATCTCTTCGACCAGCTCCCTGTTGATGTTCTCGACGATGCCGCTCAGGGGCTGGTCTTTCCGAAAATTGAAATGCCGTGAAATGATTGATTTCGAGAGGAGGGTGAGGAGCCCGGATGAAAGGCCATGGCCCGAGACGTCGAATATGCCGACGCCCTTCAGCTCCCCCTCGCTTTCATAGAAATCGAAGAAGTCCCCGGACACCTCGCTCCAGGGGACGTAGGTGAAGGCGATGTCATAGGATTGGTACGCGGGGGCCTTCCGCGGGAGAAACCCGGACTGGACGCTCCCCGCGAGGTACATGTCCTTCTTGCGGATCCGTTCCGTATCCTCCAGCTCCCTGTTGACCCGGACCAGGTTGTCGTTCATCGCCTCCAGCTCGTTCATGGCGGCCTCGAGCTCCTCGGTGCGCTCCGCCACTTTCTTTTCCAGGTTCACGTTCATGTCCAGGAGGAGGTCCCGGGCGACGCGGAGCCGGTTCCTCATGTCGTCGACCTCGGCGATGACATCGCTGAATTCGTCGTGGGCGATGAGCTCCCGGTGCGGGGCCTCGAGGTCGCCGCCGCCGATGCGTTTCAGAAACGCCACCACGGCGTTCATCCGCTCCCGGATCGTCATGTTAAGCAGGATCGGGGTGAAGAGCCCGAAAATAATCGATATTCCGATGATGACGCCGACCCGCACGTACAGCAGCATGGTGCCGATCCTGTTTGTTTCCACGGTTATGTACATGAACATGAAGAGCAGGAATACCGGCAGGAGCACGGCGGACACGGAGAGGACCGTGAGGCGCTGGACCAGGCTCAGCCGGGGCGACAGGTCTTCGCTGGTTTTCCGGGAGAACACCCCCCTGTTTATGATGCGCTGTATGTAGAGTTCGGTGATCGTGAAGTAGGACATGATCCCCAGGAGGGAGCAGAGGGGCGGTCCCAGCCACATGTTGACCGCCTGGGGGACCGTGAGATCGGCCATGATGTTGATCACGAGGATCGGGAGGGAAAGGAGCAGCAGCCAGCGGAACAGGGCCCCGACGGCATGGATGACCGGGAGCCTGAAAAATCGCTTCTTAGCCCTGGCATATTCCCCGTCCGGCACCTCTTGGCCTTTCCGGAGTTTTTTAAAGTATTTCAGCACGGGGAGCAGCACGATCCAGTTGTTCACCAGCACGAAGGCGAGGCCGAATGCGAAAAAAGGGGGCCATGTTTTGTTAAAGAGCTCTAACTGCGCCGGCGTCAGCTGGATGTTGGCCCAGACATAGAACAGCACGATGGGGACCACGACGAAAAAGCTCAGGCCTTCGGTCATGACATTGAATAGAATAAAAAAGTTCCTGATCGCTTTTTTGTCGGCACCCTGCTCCATCGATTCCTCCCTGTTGACGGCGCTGTTAGACGGCCTGTGGGTATCATGGCCCGCCGCGGCCATTATGAAAACATGGAAATGGAAAAGACGCAAGCTTTTTTCTGGGCGCGTACCGAGGGGGTGCGGGGGTGCGGTTGGGCGGGGGTCAGTTTTTCTTTATCAGAATCGCGGTAAGGTCGTCCCTGACGGGGTTTCCTTCCCTGAATTCATTGAACGTGTTCATGATATGGTCCAGCATCTCCCGGGCGGTCCCCGCGGGGGCGTTCTGCAGCGATGCCATGATCCCCGTTTCCTCATAGGAACGGCCGCGGGGGTTCTTCGCTTCCGCCAGGCAGTCGGTGTAGAAGAAGAGGCAGTCACCGCGCTCCATGGCCATCGTCACCGCGGCAATGGGCTCCTTCATGGCGGCCACGCCGAGAAAGCGGCCGGTGCAGTTTACGCCGGCGCTGTCCAGGACCCTCCCGACCCTGCCGGTCGATCCCGACCTGAAGAGCAGGTCCGGTGACGCGCAGTTGACGTACTCGACACGGTCCCCGTTAAACCGGACCAGCACCCCCGTGACGTACTGTTCCGTGGCGCCCATCTCGGCTATCAGGATGTCGTTGATCAGGTCCATGATGGTCCCGAGACTTTTATCCCTGTTGAGATAGAAGTTGCGGCGGATGATCGACTTGACCAGGAGGGTGAGGAGGGCCGATGATATGCCGTGGCCCGATACGTCGAAAAGGCCCGCGCCCTTTAACTCGCCGCCGTCCTCGTAGAAATCGAAGAAATCGCCCGAAACCTCGGTCCACGGCCGGTAGACGAAGGCGACGTCAAGGGTGCGTCCGTGAGGGACGCTCTTCGGGAGGAAGGAGGCCTGCACGCTCGCGGCCAGGGCCATGTCGTTCCTGCGGACCTGCTCCGCCTCTTCCATGGCCCTGTTCATGGCCACCAGGTTGTCGTTCATCGCCTCCAGCTCGTTGTTGGCCGCCTCCAGCTCCTCCAGTGCCGCCGCCAGGTCCTGCGTGCGCTCGGAGACTTTTTTCTCCAGGTTAAGGTTCAGCTCCAGGAGCTCGCCGCGGGACCGGCGGAGGCGGTCCTTCATGTCGTCCACGTCAGCTATGATGTCGCTGAGCTCGTCCTGTATCGGCACTTCCCGGGGCACGGCGTTGAGGTCGCCGTCGCCGATCCGCTTGAGGAAGTCCGTTACGATCCCCGTCCGGTGGCGGATGGTCTTGTTGACCAGCGCGGGGCTGAAGAACCCGATTATCATCGAGAAGACCACGAACACGGCCATCTTCCCGTACAGGAACGGCGTCCCCATGCCGGCCGTCTCGACCGTGATGATGAAGAAGACGGAGAGGAAGAGGACCGGCAGCAGGACGGCCGATACCGACAGCAAGGTCAGGCGCTGCAGCAGGGTCAGGCGCGGCTGGTTTTGCGGCCCGGGGCCGGATTGAAACACGCCGCTGCCGATGAGGTTCTGCACCGCGATTTCAGTTATGGAAAAATAGGAGAACACGCCGACAAAAGCGCATGAAACGGCCCCCATCCACATGGTGGCGATCTGGGTGCCCGACAGGTCTGCCATGACAGTCATGAGCGCGATGACGATGCCCAGAAGCACGAGCCAGCGGAAGAAGGAGATGGCGGCATATGTGAAGGGGAGCCGCAGCAGGCGTTGTTTGGCCTTCAGGTATTCAACATCGCCGACCGGTGTGCCGCTGTTGATGCTCTTCAGATGCCCGGTTATGGGCAGGAGGACGAGCCAGTTGGTGGCCAGCACGAAGGCAATGCCGAAGAGCAGCATCGGCGGCCAAATGCTGTTGAATATCGCGAACTGCTCCGCCGTGAGCCTGATGGACGTCCACACGTAGAATATCGTAACGGGGACCACGATGAGAAAGCTGAAGCTGCCCGTGAACAGGTTCAGGGTGATGAAGAAATTCCTGGTTGCCTTTCTGTCGCTACCGTAATCCATGACCCCCCTGTGCCGCGTACAGGCCCCGGTATGTATTGCGGCGAATTTGTTGATCGGTTTTTAACTGGAAGATAACCAATTCCAGTATCCTGGACGACCGGGGCGCAACATGCAAGCAATTTTTCGGATAATGACCGGTATCATATAATAATTGACAATGTCCGGCGCGTCATCCATGCTCAGGCCTGACACGCGGGGCCGGCTGGGGCATCGGTCCGGCCGGACCTGCAAAACCATGCGCACGGGAGGACGCTATGCCGACGCCAGCATCAGTGCAGGCTCTTCAGGGGCTGAGGGATTTGTCAATGCTCAAATGGTACGTGATCCCGCTTCTGGTCATAGTCGCGTACGTCTACACCATGGAGGTCAAGAAGGCCCGCGAATCCGGCGTCTGGGACGCGGTCTTTTCCGGGATGACCGTCTTCGGGATGGATTTTTTCAACGAGACCTGGAACGGATGGGTGTTCCACCTGACCCAGTATTCGGCCTTCTGGACGACGCCGGGCGACACGGCCCTGCGCACCGCGGTCGGATGGAACATCGAGATCATGTTCATGTTCTCCATCCTCGGCATCGTCTACTATCATTCCCTTCTGCCGGATAAAACAACACGGATACTGGGGGTCCCGAACCGTTGGTTCTGGGCGGCGGTCTTTGCCGCTGTCTGCGTCTTCATCGAGTGCGTCCTCAACTGCGGCGGGCACCTGGTGTGGGAATACCCCTGGTGGAACCGCACCTTCGCCGGGGTGTGGCTGATATTCATCTTCGGCTATTTCGAGTTCTTCGCGGCCGTCATGTTCATGCTGAGCCGGAAGACCATGAAGGGGAAGCTGGCGGTCATCGGCATGATCTACGCGGTGCCGGCCGCGATGAACATCATCGGCCTGGGTATCCTCGGGTTCACCTACTGAGCATGCCCGGCGAGCCACGGGAGAACGTCGGGAAAATGATCCCTGACCGGGTCCCGGTGGGTGGCCATGGTCACATGGTCGTAGTTATGCAGATTGCCGTTTTCTCTGCTCAGCGGGACATGCCGGTATGCATGGTTCCCCGATTCATGGATGAAGTCCACCACGTCTGAAGGGTGGCCCGGGCACAGGTCATTCGCGGCCGCGAAATAGAGGGCAGGGGCAGGGTGATCCTCCGCGCCGCTTTGCCATAGTCGAAGCCGTCTTGGGTTTCTATCCACTCCTTCTCCTCGACCCACCGGACGCAGAAAGCGTGGAACTTCCCGCTCTTGTCGTCGATGCCCAGGCCGAAACGGCTGGACGGGGCATAGTCGAAGATGTTCGAGGCCTTTGCCGCTTTCATTGTAGAATCTCCTGCCGTTCTCAATGCCGCCGTGCAGCATAAGAACGGGCGGGTCCTGGGGATCGCGGAACATCCTCATCACGTGGAGGGTGTCCGTTTGGTTCACGGGTATGAAGACCGGTTCGAAAGTCACGATATCTTCTCCACACTGCAGGGGATGTACCGGTGGAAGGGGGTTCCGGCAAACCGGTCCCGGTGGGAGCCGCTGGAGAGCCTGTTGGCATTGGCGCCGTAGACCCTACCCTGGTGTTCAAGGCCGAAGCCGTGGGGGATCATGACGTATCTTTTACAGGTGCGGTCCGTCACTTCAAGTTCTATTTCCACCGAACCAGCATCGGTTGTTACCCTCACCGTGTCCCCGTCTTTCAGGCCGAGCTGTTCCGCGTCGGACGGGTTCATGATGCAGGTGCAGGCGCGCCTGCCTTCGTTCCATGCCGGGTCCCGCATGATGGTGTTGGCGTTATAGGGCATGTGCCTCCCTGACGAGAGAATGAAGGGATGCTTCGCATCATGTTCAAGCTCCTTCCGCTCCCGTTCGGTCTCGATCTCCGAGAGCCAGTCCTTCATTTCAGGGACGTGGAGGTTGATCTTCCCGTCTTCGGTGCTCAGGTCGGAGAAGTTGTCTTCCGGGTCCGATTTGCCGATCCAGAGCCCCTCCGGATGGTCCAGTATGGCCTTGAATATCTCATCGCCCATGAGGGGGCCCTTGGTGAAGCCGGCCCGTACCGCGCACTTCTTGAAGCTTCCCGGGGCGACCATGAGCATGGCCCAGAGGTTGGCCAGGTTCCCCGATCCCATCTCTTTGCCGAGGGTCTTCGCGACGATGAAGGGCATGACTTTGAGCGCCGCGGGATTGGCCTTGGCGAAGTTCATCAGCTCCATGCCGAACTTGATCCTGTTCTCCTTCGCCGCGGCGTACAGGGCCTCCGGTATCTCCGGGACGAATCCCATCTTCTCGGCGATGCGCAGGTGGATTTCGCCGAGCTCGAGGCATTCGCCTTCGGGCTCCACGACCGGCCGCCTCATCTGGAAGTATATCTCCGGCCATGTCCAGGTGAAGAACGTGGCGTCCCAGGACTCGTATCCGGTCTTTGCCGGGAGCACGTAATGGGCCAGCTTCGCCGTTTCGGTCATGGCCACCTCGCACACGACCAGGAGCTCAAGGTTCGAGAAGGCCTCCTCGTAGGCGGTGGTGTCGGCGAAGGAGCGGAGGGGATTGCACTGGGTGCACATGACGGCGCGGATCCGGTCCGGCCTGCCGCTCATGATCTCCTCGGGCATGACGTTCGGCGGGAAAACGGCAGCCAGCGCCGGGTAACCGGTCTTCTGCGTGCGCCAGGTCTTCTCGTCGCGCTCGTCGCTGTGGCCCACGATGGGCATGATCATTCCCGGGATGACATTGCCGCCGGGAACGCACAGGTTCCCGGTTATGGTGAAGAGGATTATTTCAAGATATGTCGTCAGGGTGCTGTGCCGGTTCATGTACACGCCCAGGTCCGGGTGGCAGCAGGCTTTCCGCAGCCGCATCTGGCGGCAGACTTCCTTCACCTGGTCGTAATCGAGGCCGCAGAATTCAACGGCGGCCCTGGCGTCGAAACCGGCGAACCAGCCTTTAATCTCTTCATAACCGGAGACGTGGTTCTTGATATATTCCTCGTCGGTCCATCCCTCGTCGATCACTATGGAGATCATCGCCTTGGTGAGGAGGGCGTCGGTCCCCGGCCTGATGGCGAGATGTATGTCGGCGATCTCGGCCGTTTCGGTTTTTCTCGGATCGATGATCACGAGGAGCTTGTCCGGATTCTTCGCGAATTCGCGGAGAAAGAGCGGGGCCCGCGGCATCTGGTGGCTCACCATGCCGTTCCAGCCGATGCCCACGAGCATGTCGCAGTTGTGCTCGTCCGGTATGGCGAACTTGTACTGCTTGCCCGTGGCCCGGCCGTAGGCCCAGAAGAGGCCGGTCAGCTCCTGGCCGAGGGCGTTATAGTGATACCGCGACCCGATGGATTTCATCAGGGTTACGCCGGACGCCGCCTCGAAATGGCACCCCTGTCCGCCGCCTCCCATGTAGGCGTAGGACTTCGGCCCGTTTTTGCCCACAATGTCTTTCAGCTTTGCCGCGATCTCTTCAACGGCCTGCTCCCATGATATGCGCTCAAAACCCTTGTCCGTCCGCTTCAGGGGATATTTCAGCCTGTCCTCATGGTGCTGGTGATGGGCTATCTTCATGCCCTTGCGGCAGACGTAACCCTTGCTCCGGGGATTGTCCTTATCGCCTTTAACTTTTACGATCCGGTTGTTCTCGACCTCGACCTCGAGACCGCAGTTTTGCGCGCAGAGAACGCAGCCCGTTTTTTTCCATTCTCCCATGGTGAACCTCGCTAAACCTTTTTTGTGCTGCCGCTGTAATGTCTGGATTTTTTCGGTTTCTTTTCAGCCGAATTATTTATAAATTCGTTTTCTATCTCCCCGAGCCACCGGAGCCTCGTCTCCAGGCTCATGATGCAGTACCTGACGATCATGAGGTGCAGGCTGTCGAAATTCCGGCTCTTCATGTCATCGTAGGCGTCCTTGAAATCCCTGATGGAAGCCTCGGTTTCAGCGATCTGGCCCCGGACCTTGTCCGCGGACGCGGCAGGGTCCAGGAAGCGGAAGTACATGCACTTGTTCAGGAACCCGTCCTTGCGGATCATTTCGTACCGGAAGGCCCGTTCCTCGCCCTCCGACCCGGTGAGCCAGGATATGAAATCCTTCCTTCCGGCGTCGGTGATGTGGTAATTGTGCCGGTTGGGGCCCGTCTCCCGATACTCGATCTCTTTTCTGATCAGGCCTTCATCGGTCATTTTTTTGAGCAGGGGGTAGAGCTGGCCGTCATTGATGCCGAACTCCTCCATCACCTTAACCGTGCCTTCCGACTTCAGGCTGTACCCGTGCGCCGGGCCGTTCATCAGGGCCCCCAGTATCATGTGTTTGGTGGACATATCTGCACCCTATATATATTAACAATAAGGTATATCAAATATATACTATCCTGTCAAGCCGGATTTTTCAACAGCGGGGATCTGTGCGCTGAAAAAAATTAATGACAGGGAGGTGGCTGCAGGATGATATTCGCCCGTCATGAAAAAGCTGAAACGTGTCATTATTATCACTGCTGCCCTGGGCATTCTTTCCCAGGCCGCCTGGATCGCGATTTACCTCCATGTCCATTCCGTGGCGGACCGGTATATCGTGAACGATATCGGTGACATTCCACCGGCCCATACCTGCCTGGTCCTGGGGGCCGCCGTGTATGGGGACGGCAGGGTCTCGGACGTGCTCTATGACCGCATGATGAAGGCCCTTGAGCTGTACCGGGCCGGCAAGGTGAGGAAATTTCTTTTGAGCGGCGACCACAGCACCTTCTATTACAACGAAGTGAGGCAGATGAGGGACTTCATGCTGCGCAGGGGCGTGCCGCGGGAAGCGCTCTTCCTGGACCATGCGGGCATAAATACGTACAGCTCCATGGTGCGGGCACGGAAGGTATTCCTCGCCGATGACTGCATCGTCGTGACCCAGCGGTTCCACCTTCCCCGCGCCCTCTACATCGCCCGGAAGGCGGGGCTCCGGGCCCGGGGCTTTCCCGCGGACCGGCGGCGCTACCTTCACCGCCACCGCTACGCGGTGCGCGAGTATTTCGCCTGCGCGAAGGCATTTCTTGATGTCATGATTGACCGGGAGACGCGTTTCCCGGGAAAGATCATCCCCATAACCGGAAGCGGCGCCCCCGGCAGGGATGCCCGATGAACCTGCCGCGCGTCCATTGCTCGGGGACTTCACCGGGTTGAGAATTCCACCTTCGATTTAAACGTCGCCCTCCGCCAGGGCAACGGACGGGCTACATCTTCTTAGCCACCATGATGTTGGACTGGCCGGGACCGAAGAGTATGCCGTACCCGAAATTGAAGGGAAGGGGCGGCACGCCGGCGCTGTACTGTTCCTTCAGGTCAGGCTGCGACACGGGCATGCAGTATTTCAGCGCCATGGCGGGGCGGTATTTCCCGAACAGGGAGACCTTCCAGCCCCGGGTGAAAAAACGGTAGGGAATTCCCGAATCGTCCTGGACCATGACGATGCTCCGCTTCAGGATGAAGTCGCGGACCCCGTCGAAAGGACGATGGTGCAGAAGGTATACCGCTGACTTCATCATGGTCTTCATGCCGTTCAGGCGGCCCAGGTATTTCCCTTCCGGCGTTGACGGGTCCACCGAGCCCGGGCCTATCTTCATCGAAAGATAGACCAGTTCCCGGGCGCTTCCGTCCCTGCCGGTGAAGAGGATGCGGATCCCGTATATCTTTCCCTTCTCTTTCCGGGGGCTTCCGGGTATGGACACGAGATCGCCGGAATCGCCGATGAAAACGTTATCCACGCTTTTTATGACCAGGCCCATGCGCGCCATGAAGATCAGGAGTGCCGGCGCCGTGCCCGGGAGGAGCCTGTTGGTCATTTCCTGGGACATGACCTTCGACTGGAAGTAGTTGTTGACCCCGTAGAGGTAAATGCTTCTCTCGACCGGCACCAGGCCGTCAATGAGCCTGCGGGACTGGTGGTCTTTCAGCACCGAGGCGTCGCCCTCGGGCTCCATGGCTATCATGAGGTAGCGGCGCGAGCCGGGAAAGAGGGTGTGAAGGTTTATGAAGTCGGCGCCGCTCAGGGGATAAAAAGCGGTTGCCCGGCTGCCTGCCGAGGGCACGTTCCTGTCGCGCCACGGTTCAATGATGTCAATGGTTGATTTCTGGATCTTGTCCCAGAGCCCGTCCATGAAGCGCCGGTGGTCGCTGTACCGGGGCTCCTTCGTTTTTTCCCAGAGGAGGCTTTTTTCCCGGACTTCCATGCCGGCAAGGTACCGGGCAACATCGTTCCAGTAGGGATCGACGGCGACGTCCCGGGGCTGCATCAGGCAGGTAAGATTGGCCCCTGCCGCCATGAGCGGGAAGACCAGGATGCAAAATATGAGGATACGGTTCACGATATCGACGGGTTTCTTTCTGATGAGGCTTTTCCCGTAGAGTCTCTTGTTCTGGTTCGTTTTCATGGAATGTCCCTGCGTGACGGAATAGTTCTGGGTGCCAACTATATACAGGGCCGTGCGGGTTTAAAGCATTTTTTTCGCTTGCGGGGACCGGGGGCAAAAAATGATATCATGGAAAATAGAGGTCCCGCACCAGGGACTGGGAGGGCCTGTTCGCGTTGACCGCCAGTGAAATGGGGCCGCCTTCGCGGTACAGCGCCTTCATTTTTTTTGTGAAATTGAGGCTGGCGGTTTTGCTGTATTCTTTACCTTCATAACTGTAAGTGTATATGATATAGCCGCGTGATCCCTTTATGCGCACTATCTTGATGGAGCCGGTGACTTCAGCCCCGTTTTTGAATACGCCGAGGACGGAGAGCAGGCGGGCTGCGATAACACCTGCGGCAAGAAGCGTGGTGCCCAGGGCCGATTTGAGGTAATTGGGCGCGTCACTCCCGGTCAGGGGGGAGGAACTCCAGAATCCTTCGGGCATAAAGGGATAGATGACTGTCCACAGGCAGAGGGCCCAGGTAACGGCCGTTATGGCCAGGGCGATTTTGGATGCCTGGTCCGCTTTGATGATGTCAATGACTTTCGGCTTCATTTTTTTACTGCCTGTGCTTGAATACATCTAACATGGCAGTATATTATTATTGCAACCATTTATTGATGCCGGATTGACTGCCGGCTGCCGGAGGACGTGGAGCCATGAAGAAAGAAGGGTATGTCAAGATATACTCGACCCTCAATATCGCCGAGGCGCATACGATCAAGTTCCTTTTTGAAAATAACGGCATTGAAGCGGTCATCGAGAACCAGGAGATGAATCCATTCTTCGGCATGGTCGCGGCAAAAGATGCCGAAGCCCAGGTCTGGGTCCCGGAGAACGCATCGAAGGAGGCGGCGGCCCTGCTGGCGGAATCGTCATCGGTCGACCTGGCGCATATCAGGCTGTATAAATGCAGGCGATGCGGCGAAATGGTCTGCACCCTGTTTGATTACTGCTGGAATTGCATGGCGAGTATGAAGACCGGCAGGGTTGACCTGCCGCTGGAAGAATCCCAAGCTGATGAAGAGAAAAAACAGTCGCGGTTTCCGGCCCTCTACATTCCCTTTGTCATTATCATCGCCCTGATGCTGATCGGCTTTGTCGTCAGCCGGTTTTTTCGTGGCGGATAAGGCGATAACCATCGCTGCTATGGTTAATCTGAAACCGTGACCGACCCGGGAATCACCGATAACTATCGCCGTATTTACCTCTCCCGGAGGATGTGGCACGACCTGCCGGGATTCTTGCCGAAGTAATCCTGGTGATGTTCTTCGGCGACGTAAAATTTACCCGCCGGTCTTATTTCCGTAACTGCTGTCTTCTTGAAAACGCCTGACCGGTCGAATTTCTCCTTCGATTTCTCCGCCGCCTTCTTCTGCTCCTCGTTGTGGTAAAAGATGGCGGAGCGGTATTGCGTGCCGATATCCGGCCCCTGGCGGTTAAGCTGGGTCGGATCGTGGAGGCGCCAAAAGTAATCAAGGAGCTCCTCGTAGGTTATCACCGCCGGGTCATACTCCACCTGAACCGCCTCGGCGTGGCCGGTATCTCCGGAGGACACGTCCCAATAGCCGGGATGCTCGGTTGTTCCCCCGGTGTATCCGACCGTTGTCTTTGCAACACCCCTGACCTTCTTGAATATATGCTCGACGCCCCAGAAGCATCCTGCGGCAAAGGTGGCCAGCTCGGTTTTTTTTCCGGACGAAACTTCTTTATTAAAGAGCTTTGCGTATTCCCCATATCCTTCCTTCTCGAGGTTTTCCGCCGGAATGAACCTGAGGGCTGCGGAGTTCATGCAGTAGCGCAGACCCGTGGGCGCAGGTCCGTCCTCGAAGACATGGCCCAGGTGCGAATCCCCTTTTTTGCTGCGCACCTCGGTCCGCACCATGAAATGGCTTGAGTCTATCTTCGCGACGATGTTCTCTTTTGCCAGGGGCCTGGTGAAGCTCGGCCACCCGGTGCCGGAGTCGAATTTGTCAAGGGAGCTGAAGAGCGGCTCGCCCGAAACCACGTCGACATAAATGCCGGGGCGGTGGTTGTTCCAGTATTCATTATGGAAGGGCGGCTCGGTGCCGCATTCCTGTGTCACCCGGTATTGTTCCCGGGTCAGTTTTTTCCTTAGTTCGGTTTTATCTTTTGTATTCATGGCTGAATACCCCTCTTGTCTACAGGTTGTGCAGAACGGAAGTCCTGCCAGTAATGCTATTATTAAAGAAAGTTGTATAAACCGGAGCATAAAGACTCCATAATATTCTAAAATATTAAAATTATGATAATGTGTTGTTAATTTTTTATAAAGGATACAAAAAATCCATAAAGGGAGGAAATATAATGAAGGGCCGGTAGTTATCGGTATTAATTAAAAGTATCGTGTCTATCAAGGATTTCTCATATCGGGGTCAGAGTAAATTCAGAATTTACGTTTTGGAAGTAATCAAACCTTAACATAAAATTATTTTTGTCGATATATAACAGATTGTTATCCCCATTATTAGCGGCATCCTGCCCCAATCAAGGCTTCGGTATCCCTGTTTCAGCCTGTTTTCTTGGTTTTATTGCAATACGGTGGTGTCAGAGTAAAAAAAGCTTGTAATAACCGTTCATTGCGGGTCAAATACATCCATTCCGTAAAAAAGTTCAAGCTATGCCATCATCCATCAGCCATATCGTCGCCGGCGCGTCCCTGGGATACTCCTTAAGCGGCGGCAGGAGAGGCGCGTTGTTCTTTTTTTCTGCAGCGCTCATCTCCATACTGCCCGACCTGGATGTGCTTGCTTTCGGTTTCGGCATACCCTATGGAGACATCTTTGGTCATCGGGGATTTTTTCACTCCCTGGTGTTTTCGGCAATCATGTCGCTGGCGACGGTGCTGATATGGTTCCGGGGCCGTGATGGTGCGGCAGCGGAGAGGGTCCGGCTTTGTGCAATGCTCTTTATCATCGCGGCCTCTCATCCGGTCCTTGACGCACTGACGAGCGGCGGACGTGGCATCGGGCTGTTCATTCCTTTCTATAATGAAAGGCTGTTTTTTCCCTGGAGGCCCATAGCAGTTTCGCCAATCGGTGTCAGGGAATTTTTCAGCGAGTGGGGATTGCGCGTAATGAAGAGCGAATTGCGCTATGTCATTGTACCGTCTTTCATGATGATCATAGTTGCGTTCATTATACGTTTGGCGCTCAGGCGCGATGTTCAGGATTAGGGGGAGGGCGACCATGGATGGTCAGGGTTTCGGGCGAACCGCCGCGGCGGTTTTTGTGTCGAGCGGCATTACCTTCGCGATGGTCATAGCGCATGAAATGGTGCGGTATTGCACCGGGAGTCCCATCATGGCCATCGACTGGGCCGCGAACGCGCTGATGGTGGCGACAGCGCTGTACCTCCGCGGCCGCGTCGACGTGGATCAATTCAGCAGGGCCGTGACTGAGACCGTGCCGGAGGGAAGGCCGGTCAACCCGATGCGCTTCATCAACGGCATGCCCGCAGCGATTGCCGTCAGCTTCGCGGCGGCAGTCGCGATCCGCTATAATTTCATGGCCGGGATGATCCTCTATCTGGCAATGCAGGTCTTCCTGATCTACAGCTTCACGGGGATCCTCCCGCACGGTTTCCGCGATATCCTCGCCGGAACATTGCGCATATATTATACCGTTGTCGCGGTGCTGTGTCTCCTGGTGCCGGCGGCCATGTTCTACCTGTTCATCCACAACGGCCTGCAGACCCTCGTGGTGGTCCCCTACATGTTGTTCCTGAGCCTGATGACGATGATGACCTATTTTGCCTTTGCCTCGTCGGACCGGCCTTTCATGTTCAGGCTGGCCCCGGTCATTGCCTCAACGATGTTTGTCGTTTCGGACATCATGGTCGGCTATGATGCCTTCAGGAACCCCGGCGACAAATGCTATGCCGCCATATCCATGACCTATATCACCGCCATGCTATTATTTAACGTCACGATACTGTTCCTGAGAACTGGAAAAGGCGAGGAAGTGGTGTCATGAAATCCAGCGGCAAGGGTGCGGTTATGCGTTTCCTGCCGATCACTGCCTTGGTGCTCTGCGTTATGGCAGTGGTGCATGCTCCTGCCGAAACCGACAGATTCAAGGCGGACGATGACAGGAAACATGCCGGGGACCGCGGCGCCCGGGCGGATGAAGAAACATCAGGTTTCGGTAACAAGGCTCTCAAAGAGGCGGAAGAGGAACGGTCGTACCGCAGGGACAATGTCGTCATCACGGTGAGGAAGCTCTATGCCGAGGACCGGTACTACTGGAATTTTGAGGTCACCGTTGTGAACCAGAATGACATAAAGAAAACGGTGGAAGGCAGAATCTGTCTCTACAACATGTACATACAGCCGCGGGAATGCGGCTCGGAGGAGTGCGGCGTGAACATGGCGGTCCAGCCTAAGTCAGTCCTGACCCGTAAGTTCAGGTGCAGGGGCAAGATGGACATGAATTCATGGGCCTTCCTGATTGTAACGGTCCATAGTTATTAGCATCTTCGCGGCCGGGCGCGCTGTGATGTCCGGCCGTCGCAGGATATATACCATTACGGAGGTGAGGATAATGAAAAAGATTTTATTGTATTCATGCTCGGTAATAGCGGCATTGTTTTTCGTTGCGGTCGTCGGCCTATCCCAGGACCAGGACCAGGAAGTTGCCCCGAAGGGCGGAAAAGGCGTCTGCAGGGCGGATGTCGAAAAATTCTGCAAGGGCGTCAGACCCGGGGGCGGCCGCATATGGGCATGCCTAAAGAGCAACGAGGCCGAGATCTCCCAGCCCTGCAGGGACCGGATGGGCCAGGCCCGGGAGAGGGGAAAGGAATTCCATCAGTCGTGCAGGCCTGATATACAAAAGTTCTGCAAGGGCATACCTCGCGGCAAGGGCAGGATCATATCGTGCCTGAAGAGCCACGAGGCGGAGCTTGCGGAGCCCTGCAGGGCGTTTTTTAAAAAAAACTGATTAAAACAAGACTAACTGCCGGGAAAGCCGTTCCACTAACGAACGGCTTTTTTATTAATATTATAAAATATCACTAAAATAGTTGTATTTAAATGAAACAATATATATATTCATATAATTTCAATAATTTTATGGAGGAGAGTCCACAATCATGATGAAATATTCAATAATTACGGTAGCGGGAATAATGATTTTCATATCCGCATATGCGTTTACACAACATGGGGGTCGAGAAGCGTCGAAATATGCATCCGAAACCGCTTATGTTTCCCTTGGTGGTACCGGCCATAAAACCAGTATCAGTAAGGACCTTGTCGTTATCTATGACTTTGATAAAAAACCTACCATGGGGATGGTAATTGTTAAGGTCCAGGTACACAACAAGAAGGGAGACAAGGTGACATCGTTGAAGATAACCGGCGATTCCGGTATGCCTTCCATGCGGGGCGCCCATGACTCCGGTGAAATGCTGTTCAAGTTAAACAAGAGAGGTGACTATCTCCTTCCGGTTAATGTGGTCATGCCCGGCGACTGGCAGATCAAGGTTAAATTCATGAAGGATAACAAAGTCGTTTTTCATGGGGTGATACGCTTTGATGTCTAGAGGCGCCATGGCAGGCGTCCTTGCCTTGCTTCTCATCAAGGCGGCGCCGGTACTGGCCTCGGGCACACTCCTGTATCTTGAGTCCCAGGGTGTTGCGGGATATTCATCTGCTGAGAATAACGCGATATTTTATTCCATGCACGAGGAAGATTCCATGCAGAAGCCGAGCGCGGGCTTCGATTATATACAGAAATTTTCCGGCGAATCGGGCGATATAGCGACCCTGGCTGTGCAGATCAGGGCCGCCTTTGACCGGAAGCGCAGCAATGCCATCTATATCGAACCGCAGCTGTACAATGCCTATGTTAAATTTAAAACTCCGGCCTTTGATATATGGATCGGCCATGACCGTCCGGCCCTGGGGCTTTCCTCGTATTTTGACAGCCACGGGCTTCTCCTGCCGACCCTGGCGATGGTGGGGTTCGGCTTCGACCGCGACTGGGGCGGCGGCCTGTACCGGCAGTTTGATTTCGGCGATATGAGCGTGTCCGCAACGACCGGGTCCGGTATGCCGGTTTATTTCAAGGGGAGCTACTTTACCTCGGCCCGTATCGGCGTGGGTGTCCTCTCACGCGATAACTATACCATAGGTTTTTCCGGGGGGTATGGCCGGCTTCTTGATACCAAGGGGATCAACATCATGTCGCGGGACCTATATACGTTCGGCATGGGCGGTATTGACTACGCCCAGCTATGGAACAATTTCGAATTCCGCATTGACGCCCTTGCCGGGAAAAAAGAAGGGGAATTCGCCGTTGCCGCCATGTTCAGGGTGGGGATTAATCTCTTGGAGGAAGACAGGCTGAAAATTGAAATTCAGCCTGTCTACTGGCGGACAGGCCATGAGAATAATTACCAGGCTTATGGGAGCGTATCCTATGCCATCACGGAATATCTGACGGTGAGGTCTATGTATGTGTATGATTATCATGCCAATGACCACAAGGTTGTGGGGCAGTTATATTTTTACTGGAGGGTTTGACGCCGATAACTGATCGGTCAAGGAGCGATAACTATCTATATAACAGGAGATGCAAGGATGAAAAAAATAATTATTTTTGTAATTATGTTGATCTTTTCCGCTCCACGACTCTACGCCGCCGTGGGATGCGACCTGAACGATCCGGACCGTGACGTCAAGCGCCTCTTCCCCGGATCCACCGGTTTCAAGACCATCTATGTATCCATTGACCGGAAAGGCGGACAGCCAATGCTCCAGCGCATTGAAAAGAGATTGGGGGATTCCTTCCATGGACTGTATGAGACCATTGATGTGCCCTATACCCTGTATGAGATCTACCGGGGCAAGGAAAAAATCGGCTACATCCATGGCGTGAACCAGAAGGGGCAGTATGGCGGTATCCAGGTTTTCCTGTCCCTCGATCTGAAGGGGGTCATCAGGTCGCTCTATTTTCAGAAGCTGACCAACAGGGAAGCGGCGCTGCTCCGGAGCCCGGCCTTCGGCATTCAGTTCACGGGGCTCACGCTGGGCAGTTTTAATGGATATGATGTGAAAACGGGAACGGCGACGCAGGGACCGGTGGCAGCCATCAGGAACCCCGCCGCGGGGGCTGAGCAGGATTTCAGGGCGACCCTCAGGGCCGTTAAAAAGAATCTTATCCTCATGGATGAGTTTGTCTTTGGAAGCCGATAGGTATCGGCTTAAACGATAACTATCGCTATAGGGAGGTCAATCATGATACGGATCTGGCAGATAGCATATAAGAATCTTCTCCGCAAGAAGGTGCGGAGCATCCTCACCATAACCGGCATTGCCATGTCCGCGTGGGTCCTGGTGAGCCTGCTCGGCTTCAACAAGGGCTACGAGAACGCCCTGAATAGGGACATCGATTCCATGGGGTACCAGGTCCTTGTCGCGGCAAAGGGGTGCCCCTACGAGGCGGCGACCCTGATGCTCAAGGGCGGCACCGGGCTCCGGTACATGGATGAAAGTATCGCCCGGGACATTCAGAGATACAGCGAGGTGAAGGTGATCACCCCCATGGTCATGCAGGCGGTCTTTGACCCGAACAAGGGCGAGAGCGGCGGCATCTCCGCGTACCTGGGCGTGGACCCGAAGACCTTCCCGGGGATGAAGGGATACTTCCAGTTCCAGCAGGGGAAATGGTTCACTGATCCCAATGCCGCTGAGGCGGTCATGGGCTACGAGGCGGCGGAGTTGGAACAGCGCGAGGTGGGCGATAAGATCCTCATCCCCGAAAAGAACGTGGAGCTCGCGGTGGTGGGAGTGTTGAAGCGCACCGGGACCCAGGACGACGGCACGATCTTCGTCCCCTTCAGGACCGTCCAGCGCGTCTTCGGAGTGGCCGGCAAGCTCACCGCCATCGGCGTGCAGGTGGACAAGAACGCCAGGATTGCCGACGTGGAGCAGAAGATGTATGATCTTCCTGACGTGCAGGTGGTTTCACTGGCGCAGGTGAAGCAGACCATCATCAGCCTGGTGGCAACGGCCCGGGTCATGGTCTTTTCCATCGCGGTCATCGCGGTGCTCATCGCCATGGTGGGGGTGGTCAATACCATCCTCATGTCGGTGTTCGAGCGCTTCCAGGAGATCGGCATTCTCAAAAGCATGGGGGCTCTCCCGGGGGACGTGTTCAGGCTGATATGGATCGAGACCTTCATCCTCTGTCTGTTAGGCGGGATAGCCGGCAATGCCCTGGCCCTGGGCCTGGTCCGGGTCACCGATATCCTGATTCGGCGGCTCCTTCCCTATTCGCCCACGGGGTCACTGGTCATGATCGACCTGCCCCTGGCGTCGATCGCCATGGCCGCCATCATCGGCGTCGGGCTTCTCTCCGGGCTCTACCCCGCCTGGAAGGCGGCGCGGATACGGCCGATTGAATCCATCAGGAGCCAGGAGGCGTGACATGAATGACACCGGCATCGCGATAATCGCTGAACACATCAGCAAGATATATCGCCGGGGCAGCGACAAGATCACGGCCCTTGACGGCGTTTCGCTCCGGATCAGGAGGGGCGATTTCGTCGCCTTCGTCGGCCCGTCAGGATCGGGGAAGACCACCCTCCTGAACATACTGGGCTGCCTGGACAATCCAACGGACGGGGCCCTCTCGGTCGGCGGAACCGGCGTGTTCGGGGAGGGGACCCGCCTCGGCGAGAAGGAGCTGACGAAAATCCGCCGGCAGCATTTCGGCTACATATTCCAGAACTTTTATCTTCTCCCGACCCTTACGGTCCGGGAGAACGTCACCGTGCCCTTCTCGTTTTACCGCAAGGATAACGCAGTGACGGACATCCCTGCCCTGCTGGCTTCGCTGGGGATCGAACGGCGCATGAACCATCTGCCGGGGCAGCTCTCCGGAGGGGAGATGCAGCGGGTGGCCATAGCGCGCGCCCTGGTGAACCGACCGGAGATCCTTCTGGCCGATGAGCCGACGGGGAACCTCGACTCGAAACGAAGCAGGGACATCGGCGAAGTGCTCGGGTCCCTGAACCGGGACCAGGGCATAACCATCATCATGGTGACTCACAACCCCGAGCTGGCCGCGCTGGCGGGCAGACAGATCGATCTGAGGGACGGGAGGATTTAACATCGAGCCCTTCATGATCCAGCAGCTCTGCTGATAAAAAATGCGTTCCGAGCGTCCAGGCCGGAAAGCCGGTGTTATTTCAATCGGTAATTGGTTCCTTTCCCTGAAAAGTTCTTGTAAATACCGGGCCCCTGCGGCACTTCATGCTCAGGTAGAGAATCGATGAAAAAGCATATTGTCATAACCGCCGCGGCCGTTATCCTGGTGATGGCCTTCGGGTGGGGCTGCAAGAAAAAAGGCGAGGGAATGGAGGATTTTTCCGGCGCCCTGAACATGCAGTACGAATCGTACAGGATCATTAAAGACAACAGGGACAACCCGGCCCGGGCCGGGAAGCTCTTCACTGCATATTACAAAAAGAACCGCGACGCCATGGCCGCCGCCTTCAAGCGCTATTACCGGAAATACGGCGACGGGTCGCAGCTTACGAAGGAAGAAACGGATTTTCTCGACGGTGAGATGCGGAAGGTGAACGACCTTCTGTCGGACGCTGAAATCCGGAAGGTGATGGACGACCCGGCCTTTATCGAGGAGGCCCGGGAGGGATCCGGCATACTGACCGGGATCAGGGAGGGGGCGAAATAGCGGTCCCCGCTCCCGCAGGTTGCATGGATGAAAAAATTCAAGTTCAAGAAAATAGATGCCTTTGCCAGCGGCTCGTCGACGGGCAATCCGGCGGGGTGCGTGTACCTTGACGGCACCGGCGATATCACCGAGGGGGAGATGCAGTCCATCGCCGCCCAGCTGAAGGGCTTCGTGAACGAGGTTGTCTACATCTTTCCTGAAGACGGCGGATTTTTCCTGCGCTATTTTTCCTCGGAGCGGGAGGTCGAGTTCTGCGGCCACGGCACCATAGCCGCCATGTACGACCTGGTCGCGGGCGACGGAAATCTGCGGTCGCAAAATAATCTCTCCATCCGCGTCAGGGATGAGCGCCTCGATGTGGTCAATGACATCGACGGCGGCGACGCGGTGTACATAACCGCGCCGCTCCCCCTGATCAAGGACACCATGATCGGCGCGAAGACGGTATCGGCCGCCCTTGAGATCGACGCGTCCGCCATCGACACCCGGCAGCCGATAACTATCGTGAACGCGGGCCTGAATACCCTCATAGTCCCCATACATACCCTCGATGACTGCCTGAAGATGCATCCGGACCTTGAGGACCTGATGGTTTTCTGCCAGGACCATGGCATTGATATCATACTCGTCTTTTCCGCGGAAACCGCTTCAGGGCAGCGCCGGTACCGGACGCGCGTCTTTGCGCCGCGGTACGGCTATCTCGAGGACCCGGCCACCGGCTCCGGCAATTCCGCCTTTGCCTGTTATCTCCTCCATATCGGCGCGTGGGACGGCGAGGCCCTCGCCATAGAGCAGAACGGCGACCGCTCCAACCCGAACATCATCCGCCTCCGCACCGTCATGAAGGACGGAACGCGGCGCGTCCAGTTCGGCGGGGGCGCTGTCGTGAGGATCGACGGCGAGTATATTCTCTATTAATTCAGACCGTACAGGATGAATAGCCCGCATGCCGTCATGTTGAATCCGTGATAAAATCTGCTTGATTTTTTTCTTTGTTAATAGAACAAATCTGGATAACAATCAATCAAATACCTGTACCGCAATCTGCTGGGTTTCGATCAGAGGCAGAATCAAAATTTTATACATGCAGGCGGAAATGTCATGAACAAGATATGCAGGATAGTTCTGGTCGTTCTTATTATTCCGATCGCAGTATACGTGTCCGCCCTTTCAGCTATGGATCAGGAAACAGCCCCGCGGTTGAACAGGCCCGTGGCTGCGAACAACGAGTTTGCCTTCGATATCTACCGGAAAATGGCGGCGCCGGGAAAAAACCTTTTTATCTCTCCCCTCAGCATGGTGACGGCCTTTTCCATGGTCTACGCGGGATCACGCGGCGTCACCGCCAGGGAATTTGAAAAGGTCTTTCATTTCAAGGTCACCGGCGAAGACATGGCGCGGGACTGGAGCGCTCTGATGGAAGACATGAATACGCGCGCGAAGGGCGGAGCGTACCGCCTTGATTCTGCGAACCGCGTATGGATCGGGAAGAACGTAACCCCTGTGGATACCTTCATCGATGTCATGAAAAAGTATTATGATGCCGGGCTGAAGCAGCTTGACTTCGCCGGGAAACCGGAGGAATCGCGCGCGGCCATCAACAAGTGGGTCGCCAAAAATACCAATGACAAGATCACCGGCCTGGTGCCGGAAGGGGCGATCACGAAGGCAACGAACCTCGTGCTGACCAACGCTGTCTATTTCCTGGGAACCTGGGAGCGTCCCTTCGACGACAAGGCCACGGCGCGGGCCGATTTTTTCGTCACTCCGGCCGTGAAAAAAGAGGTCGACATGATGAAAAGTTTCGGCCATTTTAAATATTTCGAGAACAATGAGCTCCAGGCCGTATCGCTTCCCTATAAAAACAAGGACGGCAGGGGAGACGGCCTGTCCATGATCGTCCTCCTGCCGAAGGGAAGGGCCGGCATCGCGGGGCTTGAAAAGAAGCTGACAATTGATAACTGGAAAAAATGGAACACCCGACTGGAAAAGAACGAGGTCAGCGTCTATCTCCCGCGCTTCGAGGTGACTTCCTTCGCGAGCCTGGCGGAGGTTCTTCGTCAGATGGGAATGAAAACGGCCTTTACGCCCCGGGCGGATTTTTCCGGCATGGCGCCCGGCGTGGCCATCAGCGAGGCCTTCCACAAGGCCTATGTGAAGGTGAACGAGAAGGGCACCGAGGCGGCGGCCGCCACTGCCGTTATTATGGTCAAGGCGAACGGCGGGAAGAAATTCACCTTCCGTGCCGACCACCCCTTCATGTTCGCCATCTGCGACAACGGCACCGGAGCGATTCTCTTCATAGGCCGCGTCGAAGACCCGGGAAAATAACGGCGCGCGATGGAACGGATCCTGAAATACCAGCGGGGGTTCATCCAGCGGATCATTGACCGCTGCGGGCCGCGCCTTCCCGGCTCCGAGGAGGAACAGCGCGCCGCCGCCATGATAGCCGATGAGTTTATGTCGGTGACGGGCAATGTCACGGTTGAAGAGTTCAACTATGCGGCAAAGGCCTGCATCGCCGCCATCCCGGCCTTTGGGGCCGGCCTCATGGTGGCTGGCCTCTTCTTCTTCTGGCTGCCCTTGGTGACGCTGGTCATGACGGCGGCCCTGCTTCTCTTTGCCGTCCCGCAGATCATCCTCTACCGTGAATGGTTTGATGTTTTTTTCCCGAAATCGACTTCGCGCAATGTTTACAGCATCATCGATCCGCCCGGCGGGGCCCGTTACGTGAGGGCGACCCTGGTCTTCTCCGCCCACCTCGACTCATCGTGGCACTGCCCGCCCTTCGCGGAAAAAAACCGGCTGGCGCGGTACAAGCTTAACTACGGCGCCTTTTCCTCTTTTATGCTTCTTCTTCTGTCGATCGCGCGCTACTTCGGCACCGATTTTCTGGGGGTGATTCCCTGGACGATGTGGTGGACCATGGCGGTCGTGCCGTTCCTGTTCCCGGGCTTTTTCTTTCTATTCCGCTATATGATATACGACAAGGAAACGGCGTCACCGGGTGCCATGGACGACCTTTCCGGGATCGCCACGCTTTTGGGCCTGGCCAGGATATACCGGGCGCAGCGGAAAAAAAGGCCGCGGAACATACGGCTCCTCATGGTCGCCTTCGGCGCGGAGGAGGCCGGCCTCAGGGGATCGCGGGCCTTCATCAGGCGCCACCGCGACGACCTACTTTTCGGCGACGTGTGGGTCCTCAACGTGGACGGCGTGGCGGACCGGAACGATTTCATCTGCATGGAAGGCGAGGCCTGGCAGAGGGTCCGCTATGACCGGGATTACGTGGATATGGTGGAGGGCGCCATGAAGGAGATGGGACTCCGTTATCACCGGTGGACCATGGACGCCGGGGGCACCGACGCGGCTGAATTCGCCAGGGCCGGCATCGCCAGGTCCATAACGGTATCTGCCCAGGACAGGACGCCCGGTTCAAATTACCATACCCGGTACGACACCCTGGACCGCATGGACCCGGAGGCGATGACATTGATGAATGATCTGTGCATGCGCGTCATTGCAAAGGTCGATGCCAGGTCGGCGGGGAGCCAGTGAGGATGCCGGCCCCGGAAATTCACGGTGCCGCAGACTCTGTATCGGCTCAGTACCGAGGAAAAGATGCTTCTGAATATCTACGGGGATGATTTTGAACGGTACCGGGCGTCAACCTGGCGCCTGATACCGCTTGTATTCTGAAAATGATGTATCAGCTTTACGAAAATCAAGTTTAAGATAAAGCAAATGTTCATACTTTACGTTTTTCTATGATGTTAACAGAAAAACCCCAGATGAGCTTCCAGAATATTATGTTATCTACCACTTCTCTGATAACCGTATAATTTCGAAATTGATAGTTATCGCTAAAATTCCTAGTTAGTACCTCATCTAAATAATTTTCCACTGCATAGGCAAGGAGAAGAGAAACTGACATCTTAAACAGCTTCCGGAGATCCAGAAAATATTCATAATCGTCCATCCGAAAACGCACATGAAAGGTGCGCCATTCGTACGGTTTCCTCTTTTTCTGGTATTGAACCATTTTACCCAAGTGAGTTGTATCGGGAGCATCATTCATAACCTTTTTAATGAGAAGAACAATCATATCTGAACGAGATAGGCCTTTACGTTGTGCGGCCTGTGAGATTTTTAAAAGAATATCAACTCGTACATTTAACGTGGTTTTCATACTTTATCCGCTCCTGATTCGGTATTTGCAGGATATACGAATAGAGATTACTGATTGTAAAATTATTTCGCGGCGGCAATGCGGTTGCCCCCCTTGCAGCGGGCCCTGAACATGGCGTCGCGGGCGCTCTGGGCAAGGGTGGGGGCGTCCAATCCATGGGCGGGGCGAAGGGATATGCCGATGCTCACGGTGATTTTAACGCCGGGATCGCCGGTTATCTCGCCTATATCGATGCCGTGCATCACGACACCCAGGTCGCGGGCCATGGCGATGGCCTCTTCGCGGCCGGTGCCGAGGAGCACCGCGGCAAACTCGTCGCCCTGGAAGCGGACGGCCGTGTCGGTGTCGCGAAGGACCGATTGGATGAAAATGGACATGAGGATGAGTATCTTGTCCCCCGCTTCATGGCCGAACCGGTCGTTGATGTCCTTGAAGTTGTCCGGCTTGATGATGAGCAGGGCCAGGGGCCGTCCGCTTGGGGCGCGCAGCTCGTCGTATTCCTCCAGCAGGTAATACATGTTGTAGAGGCCGGTGAGCTTGTCCACGAGCATCTGCTTCTTGAGGTCCCGGACCCAGCGTGTCTTTTCGCTGATCATCCGCTGGGTTTTCCTGATGCGCTCCGTGATGATCGCCAGGAGCTTGTATGTCATCCGGGCCGACATCTTCGGGTACTTCTGCAGAAACATCGGAAACGTCATCCCCTCGCGGGGAAACACGAGCAGGTCGCTGTCCCTCATGGCGACGGCCGTGGCGTCCCTCGGCGTGTTGCCGATGAGGTCCCATTCCCCGAAGGATTCACCGGCTATGAACTGGGCGATATCGATATCATCATCGCCGCGGTGACGCGTGATGAGCACCTCGCCCTCCTTGATGACAAAGAGCTCATTGCCCGGCGAGTCTTCGGTGAATATGAGCGATCCCTTGCGGTAGCGGACGACCTGGCTGTTGTAGGCCACTATCTCCAGCTCATTGCGCTCCAGGGTTGAAAAGATTTCCATCTTGCCGAGGAGATTGATTCTTTCATTTACATTCGGGTCTGTCATTATTGGGTCCCGGCAGCCGGTCACTTGCCTTTTCTCGTCAATCGTCCAAACATTCCAGGATAGGTTTTTCGAGATATGAAGCCTGGCCGGTAGGCGCGGACCTCCTCGATGGTGATGAAGGCGCCCGGCTCCAGGATATTCACGATATCCAGGTAGCGGGCCAGGTTCTTTTTCGGGACCAGGGAATAGATGATGTAGACCGGCCCTTTCAGCCCCAATCCCTCGCTGATGGTGACCCCGAAGCCTTCACCGCGCAGCATGAGGGGCAGCGCCGACACCTCCTTTGTCGTTATGACCCGTATCGATTTGTAGCCGAAGGGAAGGCGTGATTCGAGGAGCATTCCCACGTAGTTTCCCGTGGCAAACCCCGCCGCGTACACGAGGTAGCTGTATACGCTTTCCAGGTTGGCCAGGGCCTTGCTGATGGCGGTGATCCAGATGAGAACTTCAAAAAAGCCGAAGATGGGCGCCACGTACCGGTATCCGCGGGAGATGAGGACGATCCTGACGGTCCCGATGGAAACGTCCACAATGCGGGCAAAAAATATGTAAAGCATGGTTAATAGTTCGGCCTGTGACATGGCATTGATCCATTAATATAAGGCGAGGCCTGTCTGATGCTGCCCGTATCCCCACACCCGGAGGATGTCATGCGTATGGTATGGATTGCTTATACCGGTTGTCAAAATAATTTTTTGCCTATCAATTTTTTTCAATTGATATTACATGGATGTTGTTTATTATATGATAAACACATTCATTAATGCAATGGCCCGGCGTCGCTTCCAGGCCATTGGCGCGGAACGCGTCATGGTTTCATATAAAAACAGGTTTCCCTTTAAAATAGGCACCACCTCGTTTATCCTCCCGGTCAAGGAGGAAAGCGTGGTGGCCAACGTGGTGTATCTCAAGGACAGCTTCGACCTGGTGCAGCTCCTGTTCTTCGGCCGGGAATATCTGGACGAGGTGATGTCGCCGAAGATCATCAGGGACTTGAAGGCCATCAGGGACGAAAGCGGCCTCAGGTACACGGTGCACCTGCCTTCGGACCTGGAACTGCTCAATCCGTCGGCTTCCGCGATGGAGGATTCCATCGGCGTCATTGAGAAGATCATGGCTGAAACGGAAATCCTCGATATCGACGGATACGTGCTCCATGTCGACAGGCTGGTCAAGGGCTCGCCCAGCGTCGAACTTGACCGGGAGCAGTTCAACCTGTTCCACCGGGCGCTTGACGCCATTTCCGTGAAGCTGGCGAATTCCGCCGGCAATATATTTATTGAAAACACCAACTATGACCTGACGTTTTTCAGCAGCCTCATCATGCGGAGCCGGTGCTCGGTCTGCATGGACGCGGGCCATATAACGCTCCATGGCCACGACTACGGGAGGTTCATCGAGGTGTTCCACCGGAAGATCCGGCAGGTGCACCTCCATGGCGTCAGCGGCGGCAGGGACCACCAGGCATTGACCGCCCTCGATGTCGTTTCATCGGGATTGTTCAACCATTTTCTGAAAGATTACACCGGCTCGGTCGTTATCGAGGTCTACAACCTTAAAGACCTGGTGAAATCCGGGGAGTTCGTCGAGCGGTTCTGCAAGTAAAAAGGAATGCAGCCGCACATAACGACTGGGAGTTTATGCCCGGCTTTATCCGGATAATGTTACAAAAATTTTAAATTTTTCTGGACATTAAAAACTCCGATTATATGGTGTGCTTAAATACGTTATAGATCAAATACTTTTATCTTAATGCATTAAGGGGGTTATAAATGAAGAAACTAACTGTTGTAATGCTTGCCGCAGTATTCGCCATCGGTATTTTTTTCACGCCATCCGCTTCGCATGCTGTTGAGGCGAAAGTCGGCCTGTACATGATGGGCGACTGGTGGCAGCCGGGCTTTATCAAATTCGAGAGGGAATCCGCCGCAAAGCTCTTCGGCGATAACCTCAAGCATGACAGCGAGGGATCGTTCATGTTCGGTCCCATGTTCTGGGTGCAGCTGACCGGCGCATGGAGCCTGGGAGGACAGGTCCTCTTCGGCCTCAGCAGGAATGAATTCAAGTACTCGTCAATAGCGGCTGATCTTAATCTGGCAAGGGCGTTCCCGGGAGGTATTTTTTCCGCGTATTATGACGTGGGAGAATCCAAGTGCCGCAGGTACGATACGGACCTGACCGCGGAGTGGGCCTTCCATAAGTACTTGAACCTTCTCATCGGCCTCAGGTTTAATTATGATGATGGCGAAGGAGATTCAATCCGCCTGGGTTTTGCCGGCCCATTGCTTGATATGAAAAAAGAAGAATACAGCGCATGGTATTTCGGGCCCTCCATCGGCGTCGGTTTCCACTATGAATTCATCAAGGGCCTTACCTTGAGCACCGGATTGTCGGCCATCATTCAGTTCGGCGAATACAACAATGAAAAGAAATATCTGTGGTCATTCCTCACGATGATCCCCTATGAATATAAAGTCGGGTATTTCTGCATCGGTCTTGACATGAACGTGAAGCTGGCCTATCTCATCCAGCCCGCTCACCTCGAAGTGTTTGTCGGCGGCCGGTACATGATGCTGCCCCATATTGCCGCAGGGGATGACAGTTCCGGGCTTGATATCAGCTATAAGGACGAGTGGATAAACGGCGAGATCGAGCACTGGGGAGGCATCTTCTTCGGTGCCGCGTACAAGTTCTAATAACGGTCCAGCATAAATACAACACATGATAAAACCGCCGCGAAAGCGGCGGTTTTGCTGTATAAGCCAGGTAAGGGCGCGGGGAGGGATCTTCATGAAAAAGTGCATTCTGATAGTACTTGCTGTTGTGCTGGTTGCCGGGCCGGCGGCCATTCCTGCCGCGTCAAAGCCGAAAAAGCAGAAACCCAGGAATGTTACTATCACTGCTGTGCCGAAGCCCAGACCGGCGGGGCTGAAAAATGTCGAGGTGAAGCTTGGCCTCGCCATGGCCCATGACTGGTGGATGCCGTCCTTCGCGCGAATGGAAAACGGCATGAAGGGCAACCTGACAGCCAGGAACCTGAGGACATCCTGCGGCGGCTCATTCATGATGGGGCCGGAATTATGGATCCGGGTCGGTCCCGCGTGGAACATAGGATTATCGGCCCTTATCGGCCTCTCGAAGGACAGGATCAAGCATACCACCCAGGCCCTTGACAATAATCTGCTTTATCTCACCATTCCCCAGACCATGGTGAGCGCTTTCATTGAAGACGGGACTTCCAGGACCAGAAGGTATGAAGCGGACGCCTCGGCGGCGTATTCATTTCATAAGTTTTTCCGCCTGCTGTTCGGGGCCCGGTTCAGGTATATCGACGGCAGCGCCAGTTTTCAGAGGTTATCAACCCTATACTTTCCGATAAGCCAGACGAAACAGGAATACAACGCCTGGTATGTGGGCCCGTCGGCGGGCATCGGGTTTTATTACGGGATAAAAGGTTTTTCGATACAGGCGGGCGTGTCCGCCCTTATCCAGGGAGGCACCTATTACTGCAAGAACAGTTTTATCAGCCCCCTGTATGGATTGGTTCCCTTCGCCTACATACCCGATGAATACGCCGTCGCCTACCTTGCCCTGGGCGGGGCGGCGGACCTCCGGCTTGCCTATTTCATCAATCGGATCCGACTCGAGGTCTGGATCGGAGGGCGTTATGCCATCCTGCCCCATGTGTCATTGTACGATGCCGGGTCGGCCTATAACGGCAGTTACAAGAAGGGATGGATCACCGGCGAGTTCGAGCAGTACGGCGGCCTGAATTTCGGGGCGGCGTATAAGTTTTAGGTCTCCTCTGATAGGGCGGGGTTTAAACCCCGCCCTATCAGAGGAGGCAATCATTGATGTTTGATATAATTAAACACCTTGTCAAAGGAACTCCGGTCAACGGTAAAAACTCCATAACCCCTCTGCCAGTATAGGCCCGGTATTTTATACGACGAATATCCCTTCAAATTCTTAACGATTTCCGATACGCTCCATTTCGGAGGCGCTGAAACCTGGAGATGGACATGGTCTCCCCGGCCGTTAGCGATATGCACAATCAGGCCCAGGTTTCCGGCCTTATCTGCTAAAACGGCCCTGAGCCCTTTCATCAAAGTTGGTGTTATGACATCCTCTCTGTTCTTCGTTGAAAAAACGATATGAAAGACGATATCCCGGTATGTATGTTCGTTCATGACATTCCTCCATGATAGGTATATCATGGGTACGAACGGGATCGGCGATTGTATAAATATTTTTCTGGTGTGGTGAAACGGTATCCCTCTGATAGCCACGGTTTTAAACCCGTGGCTATCAGAGGGCGTTACCCTATCCCCTTATGGTATTCCTGCAGCGATTTCACCTCGCTCTTCCCCTGCTTGATGGCCTGTATCCCCTTCACGGTTGCCAGGGCCGCGGCCATGGTCGTGAGATAGGGAAGCTTGTAATGGACCGCGGCCTTGCGGATGTACGAATCGTCATACTCGCTCTGCCGGCCGCTCGGGGTGTTAATGATAAGGTGGATCTCGTTGTTCTTTATCCGGTCGATGATATGGGGGCGTCCCTGGTAAATCTTGAAAACAGGCTCCGTCACGATGCCTTTCTCCGCGAAATAGCGGCTGCAGCCTTCCGTTGAAAGGACCTTGAAGCCCAGCTCGATGAATTGCTTCGCCGCTTCCGCGGCCTGGGGCCGGTCGTTCTTGTTGACCGTGATGAGCACCGTCCCTGAAACCGGCAGCTTCATGTTGGCCGCTTCTTCGGCCTTGGAAAACGCCAGGCCGAAGGAATCCGCCATGCCCAGCACCTCCCCGGTGGAACGCATCTCGGGACCAAGCACGGGGTCGACCTCGGGGAACATGTTGAAGGGGAAGACCGCTTCCTTGACGCCGAAGTGCTTGACCTCTTTCCGTTTAACCTTCAGGTCCTTGAGTTTTTTCCCGAGCATAACCTGCGTCGCGATGCGCGCCATGGAAATATTGCAGACCTTGGAGACCAGGGGCACCGTGCGGGACGCCCGCGGGTTGGCCTCGAGGATGTAGACCGTGTCGTTTGCTATGGCGTACTGGATGTTCATCAGTCCGACGACCCTGAGCTCCATGGCGATTTTCTTCGTGTATTCCTCGATGGTGGCGATGTGCTTTTTCTGGATGGTGACCGGCGGTATCACGCAGGCGGAGTCGCCGGAATGGATGCCGGCCAGCTCGATATGCTCCATGACGGAGGGGACGATGACCTCGGCGCCGTCGCAGATGGCGTCGGCCTCGCACTCGACCGCGTTTTCCAGGAACTTGTCTATGAGGATCGGGCGCTCCGGCGAAACGTCGACCGCGGCGGCCATGTACTGCTTTAACATGTCTTCGTAATAAATGACCTGCATGGCGCGTCCGCCCAGCACGTAGCTGGGGCGCACCATCAGCGGGTAGCCGATCCGCCCCGCAATGGCAATGGCTTCTTCGACGGTGCTGGCCATGCCCGATTCAGGCTGCGGTATGCCGAGCTTCTTCATGACCTGGCGGAACCGGTCGCGGTCCTCGGCGAGGTCGATTGATTCGGGCGAGGTGCCGATGATGGGCACGCCGGCCTGCATGAGCTGGTTCGCGAGGTTGAGGGGGGTCTGGCCGCCGAATTGGACGATGACGCCGTCCGGCTTTTCCTTGCCGTAGATCGAAAGCACGTCTTCGGCCGTCAGCGGCTCGAAGTAGAGCTTGTCCGAAGTGTCGTAGTCGGTGGAGACGGTCTCCGGGTTGCAGTTGATCATGATCGACTCGAGGCCCTCGTCGCGGATGGCGAAGGCGGCGTGGACGCAGCAATAGTCGAACTCGATCCCCTGGCCGATGCGGTTGGGGCCGCCGCCGAGGACCATGATTTTCTTTCTTGTCGAAACCGGTACCGTGTCCGTGCCGTTGTAGGTCGAATAATAATAGGCCTTGTTTTCGACGCCGCTCACGGGGACCGCGTCCCAGCGCTCCACAACGCCCATGGCCGTGCGCTGGCCGCGGATATCCTCCTCCTTCATATCGAGGATTTTTGCCAGGTATTTGTCGGAGAAGCCGTCCTGCTTGGCCTTCTTGAGAAGATCATCGGGCAGCTTCTTCCCCTTGTGTTTCAGCATTTCCTCTTCGAGGTCGACCAGCTCCTTCATCTGCTGGATGAACCAGGCTTTAATACTGGTACGCGCGTTCAACTGGGCGATATCGGCCCCTTTGCGGAGCGCCTCGTACATGATGAACTGTCGCTCGCTGGTCGCCACGGAAACGAGGCGCATCAGCTCGTCGAGGGGAAGGGAATTGAAGTTCTTGGCGAAGCCGAGGCCGTGGCGCCCGGTTTCCATGGACCGTATCGCCTTCTGAAAGGCCTCCTTGTAAGTCTTGCCGATGCTCATGGCCTCGCCCACGGCGCGCATCTGGGTTCCCAGCTCGTCCTTCACGCCCTCGAACTTCTCGAAGCCCCACCGGGCGAACTTGACGACAACGTAGTCTCCGGAGGGGGTGTATTTTTCCAGGGTGCCGTCGCGCCAGTAGGGTATCTCGTCCAGAGTGAGGCCTCCCGCGAGCATGGAGGACACCATGGCTATGGGGAACCCCGTGGCCTTGGACGCGAGGGCCGACGAGCGGGAGGTGCGGGGGTTGATCTCGATGACGACGACGCGGCCCGTCTTCGGGTCGTGGGCGAACTGGATGTTGGTGCCGCCGATGACCTGAATGGCCTCGACAATGGAATAGGAGTATTTCTGAAGTTTCTGCTGCAGTTCCGGGCTGATGGTGAGCATGGGGGCCGTGCAGTAGGAGTCGCCGGTGTGGATGCCCATGGCGTCCACGTTCTCGATGAAGCAGACGGTGATCATCTGGTTCTTGGCGTCGCGGACCACTTCGAGCTCCAGCTCTTCCCAGCCCAGGACCGATTCTTCCACCAGTATCTGGTGCACGATGCTGGCCGCCAGTCCACGCGCCGCAACGGTGCGCAGCTCCTCGACGTTGTACACCATACCGCCGCCGGTTCCTCCCATGGTGTAGGCCGGGCGTATTACCACGGGATAGCCGAGCTCGTCGGCGATCTTCTCCGCCTCTTCAATGGAGAAGGCAGGGTTGCTCCGCGGCATTTCAATGCCGAGGCGGGTCATCGTTTCCTTGAAGGCGATGCGGTCCTCGCCGCGCTCGATGGCGTCCGCTTCAACGCCGATTATCCTTACCCCGAACTTTTGCAGCACACCGCTTTTGTGAAGCTCGGAAGATAGATTCAGGCCGGTCTGGCCCCCCAGGTTCGGGAGGAGGGCGTCGGGTTTTTCTTTTTCTATGATCTTTGTGATTGTTTCTGCGTTGAGGGGTTCGATGTAGGTTGCGTCTGCCATGCCGGGGTCGGTCATGATGGTGGCGGGGTTCGAGTTGACCAGGACAACCTGGTATCCGAGCTTCCTCAGGGCCTTGCAGGCCTGGGTGCCGGAATAATCGAACTCGCACGCCTGGCCGATGATGATGGGACCTGATCCGATGATAAGGACTTTCTTGATATCGTCGCGTTTTGGCATATAATAACCTCGTTGCGTTTGTAGGAATGGATCGCTCACTGATGAGGCTGTCCTGAATCACACCCTCCCCGGAAGAGGGTTGTTGCGCGGCAGGCGCCGGTAGGCGCCCGGGTTTAAAAAAGTCCCCCCTTCGGGGGATTTTTGGGGAGTTGCCGGACAGCACCTATCTTTACCGCCCCCGCAGGGCATCCGCCCGCGGGAGGAACCATGGCTTTGGGCCGGATGGCCGTGGCCATTGGGTTGATAAAAACTTAACAATCTGCCGGTAAATTAAGTAACACTAAAAAACGTGGCGGATTATGTCAAGTCTGGATTAATGTTGTGATGAAATAATTTAATTAATTAACGTATTTACCGCGCCCTGACCAGGTAGGTGAACGCCCAGGCATAATCTTTCGGCCGTTCAGCCGGGTTTACCCAGCCGATAAGATGATAATCCCCCGGCTTCTGAAATATCGCGTGGATAACAAGATCCTCTTTTTCCCTTGTGACGGTGGGCCGGAAAAGGGGTTTTCCCGATAAATCGCGCACGCTGACCATGAGGACCAGGTCCCCGGGAACGGCGAATCGAAGCTCCAGTTCGCCGGAACAGGATATGACGTTGGATTTGTTCCCGTCCAGCTGGCGGAGGCCGTACTGAAAGTATCCATGGCGATAGAAGGGGAGGCCCTCAAAGTCTTTTTTTGATAATTTTTCGGGGATAAGCTGCCACCGGCGCAGTTCCGGGAGGTTGGTATAGATGAATTCCGCCGGCGGCGTGAGGAAATAATGCTCTCGGTATTCTCGGACATAGCGGCTGCCGTTGAAATGCCCGGCGCCGTAGGTGCTGTCAAGGAGATACCACTTTCCATCGATCAATACCGCGTTCCATGCATGGTTGTTGGCCACCCGATCGCCTGGGTTGTAGGCTGAACCCCGGGTGTAGCCGGTGATCTCGATTGCTCTGACCCCCATCCGCCGTGCCAGCTCCACAAAGAGCTCCGAATAGCCCTGGCAGGTGCCCTTGCGGTCGCGAAGGGTCTCCCGGGCTGAATAGTTTTTCTTGTCGGTATCATAGGAGACAGTGGCGGTTATCCATCGCCATGCTGCTCTGACCCTCCCCAGTTCGTTAGGGGATGATTTTGACAGGTATAGCGCCAGGGTATCGATCGTTTCCATCGCTGAGGCCGGCGCCTGGAGAGCGTACCGGTCGATTTCATCGAATTGGGACGGATCAAAGCGCTGGTTGCCTGCCCGTGCGTTTAAATTGAGGATAACCTGATGCTGCTGCGCCATCAAACATGCGGTGAGGTGGAGTGAACATAGGGCAAGAATCAGCAGTGGTGAACGGCGTTTCATGACATGAAAATGTGGTCAAAACAAAAAACTGTCAAGAAAAATGGCCATGGGGTCAGAGTAAAATGGATTTTTCGTTTATAAGGACCGATTGTTATCGGTACTACGCCTGATAAAACTGGTGAAGGCGTAGATAGTTATCGGTAAGGCCGTTACTCTGACCCCTGCTGAACACCAATAGACAATATGAAGTGACCCTCTGCTTGCAATTTCGTGGATTTACCTGCCAATGGCAGGAGTTACCGCATACAAGTAACGCAAAAATCTTTGCCAGAGGGTCACAAATGGAAACTGCATATCATGTAGGGATGGATGTCCACAAGGAAACTGTCGAATTATCTGTTTTTAGGAATTGGGAGGAAGAGCCTCTGTTTGAGAAACGGATTCCCAATAGCATGGAAAAGATCATGCCTATTTTTGAGAGATTAGGTCGGGACGGGAGCATCAAGTCCTGTTACGAGGCCGGATGCCTGGGTTTCACTCTCCAGCGTCAGCTTGCCCGGGCAGGCATAACCTGCTTGGTTATAGCTCGGTAACAATCAGGGGTCAGAGCAGTATATATCAAAAAAAATCCCCGCTTGCGGCGGGGATAATGTTAAGGAGTAGACGCAAATAAATCATGCCTTACCAGTGGTTTTCCCAGTAATCGAAAGCGTCAATAATATCAAGATAGACCCCGTCAAACCCCGCATCCATGATCTTCTTTAAATACGATGAATCATCGCCGTATATGATGGCCTGCCATGCGGGGTCCCAGTAGCGCACCTTGTAGTTTCCCGGCCAGCTGGGGTTCCGGGCGCCGAGCCACGGGGGATTCCCCGGGAACCAGCCCGGCTGCCAGTAATAACGGTAGTTTTCCGCCTCGCCGATGCTCATGTAGCAGATGACCAGGCGGTCTCCACCGTTATTTTTTTTCTTGAGGGAATCCACGTCTGCCGAGCTCAGCTGGGAGCCGTCATTGAAAAACAGGTCGATTAGGACAACATCGTAATTGGTGTTCTGCATGGCCCCAAGGAAATTTGCCTTGGTGTCATAGGCCGATGGATTGATAAGGTAGAGAAAATTCTGCGCATCGGCAAGCATCGTAATGTTGCTGGCATTAACATTATAAGGGACAGCAGGATATGCCGGGATGTTGTCCAAGCCCCGGTGGTTTGCCGCGAAGGAGATGTAGCCGTTGGCGTTATTCTTTGAATAGGAATCATCCATAAATGATGTTGTCGAGCAGTAGTCGATGGCAAGGACCTTTTTTTCGTAGGTTCTGGTTATATCAAGAAACCCCTTCAGGTAGGCGGATGTATCGGAAGGAGTGGCCACGTTGTCCCCGTTGTACCCGTAATACAGGTCCTCCTGGCCCACGCCGCTGATGGCATCAAGGTAGTCTGCCACCGGCGTACCCGCCGTGTCGCCCGTGTCGGTCACCAGTTCTATCCCGTTTTGGGGAATGACGATGAAGCCTGCATCAAAGCCCCGGGCATAGGAGCTGATCCCCTGGACGAATTCCCGCATTGCCTGGCGGTATCCCTGATCGGGAGTGCCGTCTGTCCAGAGCAGCGTCAGGGGAAGGAGGTTTTTGCCGCTGCTTTTCACGCAGCCGACCGGTAGCACTATCAACACAGCGGCTATGACCAGCAATAACCGTGACCGGTATAACGGCGAGGAGGAATCGGCATTTGTATCCTGTTTTTCAAATGTCGTAATCATGTTTACAACCAATCTAATCTATAGTGAAAAAAGAAAAACGTCAAATTTATTGATGATTTTTCACGGCATTTTCATAAAAAAAAACAAGACCGGGTATCCGGTCTTGTCTGGTTCCTTTTATCTGGATCAGGGACGGCGGCTGAGAATCATGAAAGCTTTTTCGCCAGGCGGTCCCTGTCCTTGAGAAGAAGGTCGCGGTGGCTGTACTCCTGCCGGGCGATCTCCTCTATCTGTTCTGCGATCATGATGTTGTAATCAGCCACCTTCTTGAGAAGGCGCGCCATGCTTTCATATAGCTTGCCGAGGGACTCCTCGGAATCGGCCAGGAGCTCCAGGGCCTTGAGGATGTCCTTTTCCTCGGAGATTTTCGTGAACACGGCATCGAGGAGATTGTTCTGAAAATCGGTGACCATGGTTTCCCTCATGACCGGCTTTGGAAATTTTTCATTGAACTCTTCTATAATCTTCGCGTGCTCGAAGGAGTGGACCTCCATGAACTCCAGAACGTTCCGCGCGCCCTCCAGGCGGGCCACGTTTTTAATCTTCTGGTAAAAAGTCGCCAGGGTGTTTTCAAGAAAAATGATGAAGTTGATGTATTCATTGGCCATGGCGGCGCCTCGCGATAGGTGTTGAATGTCCGATATACCGGTTCGGCACTTGTTATAACCCCCCCCCGGGTTATTCGTCAACCGTAATCAGCTGCCGGTGTTACGGGAAGGATTCCCGGCCGGATTATTTCTGGCGCGCCTTCCTGCACCGGTACACGGCCATGAAGTTATCGCCGTAATCCGCCCGGTCGATGTCAAACCCGGCGCGGTAGAGCATCTCTTCCATGACCCAGTCGAAGGTCGAATACTCGTTCCTGACGTGGTTGGCAAACTTGTCCGCCATGTTGTCGCCGGACGCCTTCCTGAAATCTTCGATGACGTGGTTGACCGTGGCCTCGTACTTTTCCAGTTTCAGGGAGAACACCACGTCGCGGAGGTAAAGCCTTCCCCCCGGTTTCAGCAGGTCGCGCATCTTGACGAGGGCCACCTGCTTCCAGAAATCCGGAAGGTGGTGCAGGGCCAGCTGGGTCACGATCGCGTCGAGGGGGCCCCCGTCATGGCGGTAGTTCAGGAACCCCGCGTTGACGAAGCTGATGTTGGCAAGGCCCCGGGAACGGGCCTTTTTCTCCGCGTAGGCCAGCATGACCGGCGAAATGTCCACGGCGTAGACACGGCTGCACAGCTCGGACGCGGCGCATATGAACTCACCGGTGCCGGAACCGAACTCGAGGAGATCGCTCCCTTCTGCGAGTTCGAGAGACGAGATGATTTCCCGGATCTCGGCGGGGATGTCCCGTATGGTGGCCATGCGCCGGTCGTAATCTTCGACCTCCGCCTCGCTGTTGTAGTCCGTGCCGACGTGCCTCATCTCGTCGTACCGCCATGTCTGCGAAGGTGCCATGACCTACTCCTTGTGTAGCAGCTGCCTGAAAAATATTGCTTTGATAAAAATCATAAATACCGTTTGGTTTTACTATATCCCCGGCGTACGTGATCGTAAATAAAAAAATTTTTTATATAAATACAAACCGCCGCATAGAGCGGCGGTTTGTAGCTTCGGCATTAATAACTATAACAGTACTTCTAGCCTCCTGAAGTAGTACTGGAGCTGGAACTTGTACTTGTGCTGGAACTGCTCGATGATGATGAAGAACCTGCTGCGGATTCTGTTTTGTTGTCATCGGTAACTTTATATACAAGAGTCGCTGTATCTGAACAATATGTCGAGGTGCTGCTAGTATTGCATGATTGAAGTACAGCATAACCTTTTTCATCAACCTTTCCATTTTTGTAGACCATAATAATTAGGGTGTCGGTGCTGTCTGCCCTGGTGGCGGTTATAGTCGCTGCCGAAATCTTGCCAGCTGGATAAAAAGTGAAACCTGTTTGTAATGGATATGGCAATAGGGCCCTATCATCGACCATAAATGTCGAGGTGAATTGTTGAGAACCGGTTCCGCTGCATATGATCATGATGTTTATATCATAATTTTCCGTATCCTTGAACATGTCGCAGGACATGAAAACAGCGCTTGCAGCAAGGAAGATTATAACCAGGATTTTCCGGAGATATTTCAATGACATCATAATAGTACCCTGCTTGAACTAGCTATACATAAAATAATACCAAGACTGTTTTTTTCAACTATTAATTGAGGAAACAGGGATAAAATAATGTTACCCTTCCATAATAACAGCAAGTAAGAAAGGAATTATCAGGATTTTTTCATATTACGAAGCGCCGCCCTTCCAGGTGTTGTAATGGATACGGAGGGGATGGAACTCGTTTTTAGGGGGCTTTTTTTCAGCTGGATAGCCTATGGGGAGAAGGGCAAAGGGGACAATATGGTCGGGGAGGTTCAGGAGCCTGCGGAGCCCCTCGACGCGGTCCTGGCGGGGATACACGCCGAGCCAGACCGATCCGAGTCCCAGGGAGGCCGCGGCCAGGAGCATGTTTTCCGTGGCGGCGGAGCAGTCCAGAACCCAATATCCCTCGTGCTTTTCCATCAGCAGGTCGCCGCACACCAGTATCGCCACCGGCGCCTTCCTGACCATTTCTGCATGGGGATGGACTGACGGTATTTCCTCGAGGATTTTGCGCCGGTCGATGACGATGAAATGCCACGGCTGTTCATTACCCGCCGAGGGGGCGTTCATGCCGGCCCTGATAATGCTTTCGATGGTTTCCCTGGTGAGGGGTTTCGATGAGTATTTCCTGATGCTTCGCCTGGCGTATATGGCGTCCATGGGTGTTTTCCCAGGAAATTCTCCGCAGGTCACCGAGGGGAAACGGCCTGTTATTTATTCCCGGACTCCTGTCCCCTTGCGCGCTTCATGGCTATCACGTCGGCAATGAACGAAGCCGCCACGGCGGCGGTCGTAACGGCGCAGATGACGATCATCGCGCTGCGGCTCATATGGAACTTGTCGTAGAATTTCCCGATCAGGAAGCTGTATGAGAGAAAGCATAGGGCAAACGTCAGTGTCATTATGAGCTTGGTTTTTGCGAACATGGCATACCTCGTAAAATGATTACTTATGGTCATCGTATAACAGAATCATGGCCTTTCGTCATAAAGCCGACGTCCCCCGCCGGGGGATTTGGGGGGGCTCATCGGACGGCCCTGTTAATATAGTATACTGCTACCAGTGTAAGGTACCGATGTTTTTTGTCAATACAGTTGCGATTTTACCGGTGTCGGTCAGAACCGATCATCTTCCTCATGGTCAAGGCGGAGCATGTGGCCGAAACGCTCTTTTTTGGTCTCCATGTACCGCCGGGAATACCGGTCAGGGGCCAGTTCGTGGTGGACCCGCTCCGTGACACGGATCCCGTACTTTTCCAGCTGTTCAACCTTGTCCGGATTATTGGTCATCAGGCGCACGCTCTTCACGCCGATTTTCTTCAGCATTTCCGCCGGGATGCGGTAGTCCCGCTCGTCCGGCTTGAAGCCGAGGATCGTGTTGGCGTCCACGGTGTCCAGGCCGTGGTCCTGGAGGGCATAGGCCCGGAGCTTGTTCATGAGCCCGATGCCCCGGCCTTCCTCCATGTGGTAGAGGAGTATCCCCCTTCCTTCCTGTTCTATGATCCCGAGGGCCTCGTGGAGCTGGGGGCCGCAGTCGCACCGGCGGCTTCCCAGGGCGTCGCCGGTGAGGCAGGAGGAATGGATGCGGGTGGGCATCTCCTCGCCGTCGCCGATTTCCCCTTTCAGCACGATGGTGTGGTCCTTCGCGTCCTTGTTGTTGACGAAGCCGATGATCCTGAAATTGCCGTATTCCGAGGGGAAGTCCGCGACGGAAACGACTTTGACGCAGATGTCGTCCGGACAGCCGTCGCAGTCAAGCTCGTTGGGACATCGGCGCAGCGATTCGATGTCCTGCCGGATGATCTCTTCAAATGTCGGTGCCTTCATTGCTCGAATCCCCGCTGATAATAAGTGGGTATTAATCTGCAGCGGCGCCGATTATTTGCAATAACATTTTTTCGGCGGGACGGACGGGTTCCGGCCTACCGGCAGAGGCTCCTGACCTGCTGCACGCTCTTGCATTTCAGATCCGTCATTTCCACCGAACAGCCGATGTCGCTCCTCATGCAGCGCCTGAATTCGGCCATGGCAATCCGGTCCCTGGTTTTACTGTCATTGACGGAGGCATCGCTCTCAAGGACCTTGAAAAATTTGAAGCAGCAGTCGTTTTTAATGCTGTCGGCGGTGCAGAGGGCGAAGGCCGGCCTTCCGATATGGTACTCCGTGCTGACGCGGGAAAGCGACGCCAGTCCCAGCAGCGGCAGTAGGAGGGTTATGGTGGTGAATATTTTTTTCATGGTATGCTTCTGTAGTAGCAATCGGCGGGATTGATCCCGCGACCCAGGCTTATTTTATCGTGGATTTGAATAATTTTCCGGCACCGGTATTAATATTGACAGGTTCATGATGCGGATATATAGTTTTGTCCTGCCGTATCGGCTGCAACAGGCAGTATACGGTATAACTAGATAAAGGGGAATTGCCATGAAACGATCGGTCCGCTGTATTCTGACGCTCCTCCTGCTGGCCCCGGCGGCCCTTGGCGCCGCGGATTACAAGATCGTCGTACTGCCCTTCGACAAGATAAACAAGGAGAAAAACCCCGAGCTGGAGACACTTTCCGTCGGCATCGGGGAGACCCTGTCGGGGGCCCTCTCCAACGTGAACAATTTCATCATCATAGATTCATACCGCGTGAAAAAGTACCTCCTCGATAATTCGGAGTTCAGCCAGGCCATCGGCGCCGGCGACGAGAGGAACATGGACCGCCTGCGGAAGCTGACCCAGGAAAAGCTGAACGGCGATTACATCGTGTACGGCAGCTTTTACACCGTGGGAAAGCAGATCAACCTGGACGCCAAGTTCGTGAACGTGGACAGCGGGAAGATACTCAAGGCCGCGTCGGTCCACGGGCCGTACCCTGACCGGATCTTCGAGCTCCAGGAGGACCTGGCGAAAAAGCTGACCAGCGCCATCAACGGCAGGATCAACGAGAAACAGTCCGAAAACATGAACGAGTACATCTCGTCCACGAACGACTACATCGCGTACCAGTATTACATACAGGCCAGGATGGAGCACCTCAAGTTCAATCCGGCCGAGTACGCCAGGGCCATCGAGCTGTACCGGAAGGCGATTGCGCGGGACCCGAAGTTCGCCCTGGCCTATGCCGGCATGTCCGAAGTGAATTCCCTCTGGGGCTACCACATCAAGTACGGCGGCGGCAACTACCGGCCCAGGCTGGAGCAGTCAATACGGGACGGTAAGAAGGCCGTTGAACTGGGGGGGAACCTCTACCAGACGCACCGGGCGCTCAGCCTGGCCTACGTCAACAGCGATGATTTTACCAACGCGCGCCTGGTCATCGACCGGGCCTACGCCCTCAACGACAGGGACCCGGAGATCCTCTTCGTCAAGGCCACGGTCACCAACTATGAGTACAAGGAGATGGCCAGGCCGGGGAGCGAGTCGAACCGGTACATAACCCAGGCCCTCGGCATCAACCCGGAGCTCATCGTGGCGCGCTGGGCGCTGGCCTATTCGCTCTCGGTCCTGGGCAGGAAGGACGAATCGATGGCGGAGTACCGGAAGATCCTGACGGCCAATCCCCGTCACGCGGCGAGCCTCCATAACATCGCCCTGATCTATTACGAACGGCAGGATTTTCGGAACACGATTGAGTACGCGCGGCAGGCCATTGACTCGGCGCCGGAGGTCCCGCAGTACCATGTCACCATGGGCCTGGGATACTACGGCCTCAGGGACTGGAGCGGCGCGGAGAAGGCGTACCGGGCCGCATTGAAGCTGAAGCCCGATATGCCGCTGGCGTTTTTCAACCTGGGCGGGGCGCTCTACATGCAGCGGAAGTACCGGGAAGCGCGCGACGCCTATGCCGGCGCGCTGAAGTTCCAGCCGGACTATCCGGAAGCGGAAAAGTGGAGGAAGATCTGCGAAGATTACGTGAATAAAAAGTAAATACGCCCCTCTTTTCCGCCGAAGTCGGCGAAGGGGGAAACATCATCATAGTAACGAGGAAAACCATGGGAGACCGGAGATCGATAAACAGCAGCGCATCAGAGGACCGTCTTGAGAAGCTCATAGCGGAGCGCATGAAGCCGGGGGCCGACAAGGAAAAGATCGACGAGCGGATCTGGGACCTCTTCGGAGAGACCTGGTGCGTCATGTTCACCGACCTGTCGGGATTCTCCCGCGGCGTCGCCAAGTTCGGCATCATCCATTTTCTGCAAACCATCCATGAGTCCGAGCGCATCCTCATCCCTATCATCGAGAACAACGACGGCATCCTCCTCAAGGTGGAGGGGGACAGCTTCCTGGTCATATTCCGCAATGTCGCCAAGGCGATCCAGTGCGCGATCACCATGCAGCGGACCCTGAAGGCGTACAACGAGGACAAGTCCGACGAGGAAAAGGTGCTCCTCTGCGTGGGACTGGGATACGGGAAGATGCTCAGGATCGGTGATTCCGACGTCTTCGGCGCCGAGGTGAACGCGGCGAGCAAGCTCGGCGAGGACACGGCGGAAGCGTGGGATATCCTGGTCACCGACGCGGTGTACCAGCGGGCAAAGCAGAGCAGGGGCATCTCCTTCGAGGAGATCGATGACGCTCCGGCGGGGAGCAACGGGGCCTACAAGATAATTTACAGTCTGTAATCTGCGCTGATCACAGCTGAACCGGGAGGGAACTGCATGGCCGTGAATGACGGGACCGGACAGGATGCGGCACTAAGAAAGAAGCTACGCCTTTTGAAGATCGGCCTCTACGGTTTCGTCGCCAGCCTTATCCTCGCCGTCTTTTTCATGTTTTTCACGGGCGCTGTTTCACTCCTGGGCCTGGTCTGGACGGAAACGGAGATCATTGAAACCGCCGGGAGCATGATCGGCGGCGTCATACCGGTGTTATTTGCCGCGCCCTTTTTCTTCTTCGGCATCCTCTTCGCGTCCCTCATGATGAATCCCCGGGAAACGGACATGGCTCAGCACATGAAGCCTTCGGCAGGCGCCCTTGCGGTAATTATCGCCGCGGGCGTGGCCCTCTGCGCGCTGCCCATCCTTGCCGCGTTTGTTATCGCAATGGCTGCACTCTACCTCCGCGGCAGCGGCATTATCTTTTTAGCCATGGCATACTTCGGCCTGGCGTGCCTCGTATTTTTTCTTTCCGTCAGCTATGCCATGATACGGGACATCGCGGGGATGAAGGACCGGGGGCCTGCCTTCGGCTGGGTCAGGAAGGTGTTCCGGGTCCTCCGTGTCGACGGCGCGGACTCGGGTCCGATGATGGACGGGAAGTCGCACCGGGCCCTATCGCGCATCGAGCGGATTATCGGGTCTTCCATGGGCCTGGTCCTGTTTCTTATTTTTCAGCTGCAGAACATCTATGAGACCGCACGGAGCGTCGCCGGCCACGGGTCGGATAAATCATGGCTTGATGTTTTTGCCGCCATGGACACGCTGCTGGCTCTCTTCGCTCTCTTTATCATCATCTTCTCGACGCTCTTCATCATCAGATCGATAAAGACGGTGTTCAGGGTAAGGGGAGGCGTCGCGCAGGTTACGTAGCTTCGCCAGCCTTTTATCCATATGCATCACTACGATCGGGAGGCACCCATGAACTACCGGACAGAGGCAATCATCCTATCCTTATTACTGCCTGCACTGTTATCAGCGGCGTCGCTTCCCCGCGTCGATACTGAAGTGAGGCGCCATCTGCCCCATGGCAAGGAAGCGGTCATGGTCTCCAGAGGGGATTTCGGTACGGCCGAGAACGGCGCTGTTGTCATTTACCAGGAGGAGGGATGCGCCGAGTGCCGGTACGCGGGCATGGCCCTCGTGGCGGAGAAGGGCGGCGCGTACCGGGCTGTCGCGTTTCCCGATATACGCCAGTTCGACAATCTCACCGTGGACAACAGGGGCGTCGGCCAGGCGCTTTACGCTGACATTGATTTTGACGGGCAGAAGGAGGTCCTGATTCCTGTCAAGGGATACCGCAAGGGGCCGGAGGGATATCCCCTCATGGTGGTTGCCGTCATGGACTGGAACGGTAAGGCTTTCGTCCGCATCGAAAAGGCGGAGCTCTTTTTCGGAGACACCTGTTCGAACGCGGTCGAGGTGAAGGCAATGCTGCATCTCCTGGTGACGTGCTCAGGAACCTACGTGTCGGAAACACCCGGCATCTCCGCCGACCTGACGGTTGCCCTGGCAGCGAACGGGGAGCTCACCGGGATCTGGAACGCGGTCTACGGCCGGGCCCACATGTGCGACAGGCTCACCGTTGCCCTCAGGCAGGGGAACGGAAGGATAGAGCTTGTGAAGACCGGGATCGCTTCCGGCGCGGACGAGGTCATCGCCGCGATGCAGGTCACAGGGAAAAAGGCGGTCATCAGGTTTTTGAAAGACCCCGGGGAGTTCGACTGCGGAGCGGGCCATCCGCCGGTGGTGAAGCTCAGGCGGAAATAGGTGCTATCCCGCCTTTTTCCCTTTCACGGCGTCAATGGCGACCTTGATGATGCAGGTCCGCTCAAAGGAATTTTCTCGGTATTCCCACGCAGCCTGACGCGAATAGTGTCCCATGATGATGTCGAGGGCCTTTCTCTTTTCATCGGGATCCGCCACGAATTCGGCTTTGCCGGTGCCCACCACGCTCCGGTATTTCATGCCGTAGCCGCAGGCCGTGTCGGAGCGGACCAGCTCCGCGTCCACGTCGACCTCGAAGCAGACGACGTTGTTCTTCTTTAATATGTCGATCTTCTTTCCGGCCAGACCCGTGTGGAAGTAGAGGGCCCGGTCGCGGTACCCGAAATTGAGGGGCACCATATACGGAACGTCGCCGTCCGTCATGGCCAGGCGGCAGATGTCGGCCTTGAGCAAAATGGCCTCGATCTCGGCGAGGTCGGTGATCTCGTATTCTTTCTTGCGCATTTAACTTATCCTTATATGAAAATTTGGGCGACCTCACCCCGCCTCCGGCGCGTCCTCTCCCGCAGGGAGAGGGCTTCTTATAAAATACAGTGTTTTGTGCCTCCCCCTTCCCCGCAGGGAGAGGGGGACTGAGGGGGTGAGGTAGTTATCCGACAAGGTCCTTCTCTTCCGGGATGTCGTCAGGCGCGATGGTGCAGAGTATCTCGTCCGTGAGGGGCGATAGGGCGGCGATGCGGTTCGCCTGGCGCTCCACGATGCGCTCGAAGATGTTGCGCACCGCACGGCCGTTGCCGAAGGTGCGGTCCCGCTTCTCGTAGAGGGCCGTGAACAGGGCCAGGGCCCTGTCGCGGGCGTCATCGGGCACCCTGAACTCGGCGTTCTTGCAGAAGGAGTCGAAGATCTGGATGAGCTCCTCCGGTTTGTAATGATCGAAATAGAAGTAGCGGCTGAAGCGGGACTTGAGGCCCGGGTTCGAATGGATGAAGCGGTCCATCTCCTCGGTGTAGCCCGCCACGATCACCACAAGCCGGTCGCGGTAATCCTCCATCCTTTTAAGGATGGTGTTGACCGCTTCCTGGCCGAAGTCCCTGCCGCCTATGTCGTCCGGGATGAGGGCGTAGGCCTCGTCTATGAAGAGGACGCCGTCCAGGGCCTTCTGCACCACGTTGTCGACGTTGATGGCGGTCTGTCCCACGTAGCCGGCAACGAGGCCGGCCCGGTCGGTCTCCACGAGCTGGCCGCGCTTGAGCAGGCCCAGGGACTTGTACACCTTGCCGAGGAGGCGGGCGATGGTGGTCTTGCCGGTCCCCGGCGGGCCGTAGAACACGGCGTGGAGCGACAGGGGCGTTGCCGGGAGCCTCCGCTCCTCGCGCTCCTTCTGGACCTTGATGAGGTTGACCAGCGTCGCTATCTGTTCCTTGATCTTGTCCATGCCCACCAGGGCGTTTATCTTCTCCATGACCTTTTCCAGTGTCTCTTCCTCTTCGGCCTCCTTGATGGCGACCGCCGTGGCCGACACCGCGGTACCGCGGTTGATGAGCCTGTAGATCTGCTTGAGTCGCTCCTCTTCCTCCGGTGAGAGGGAGCCGTCGGCCTTCATGAGGCACTGGGCGAAGGTGTAGAGGGCGGTGCCGGCGCGGTCCGCGTTCCTGGTCCCCTGCCCGCGGTCGAGGTTCTCCAGCAGGTTCATGGTTTTCAGGGAGTAGCCTTCAAGGTCCACGCCCGGCTTGGTTTTCTTGATGTAGCCGGATATGGTGTTCCAGTAGGAGATGAGGTCGCTTTTCCGGTCCGGGGGGAAGGCATCGCCTTTGAATATCTCACCGGCAATAGCGGCGGTGCTGTCGGACCCGTCGGGATTGATGGCCATGAGCACCAGCGAGATGAAGATGAGCTCCCCGGCGGACAGCGTGCCGTCAGGCATGCCGCAGAGAGAAGAAAGAAGAATGATGTCATTGGCCAGGGCGCTTTTAAAATCCTTATCGTCAACCTGGCCGATAAGCTCCGCCAGGGTCCTGTTGATCTTTTTCGCTTCTGTAAAGAGAAAGTCGAGGCTTTTTTCATCAATGGAAAATTCCTCAACGCCCTGCTTCTTCGCCTCTGCCGTACCGGTAATGATGGACCGGTTCATCTCCTCCAGGTTCTTCATGGTGCTGTTGATCTCGTCGAGGAGGCGGAGCGTGGTGTCTTCCCGGGGAGCGGCGATGACGCCGCCCCGGCCGGTGATGATGTCGATGAATTTCGTCACCGCGGACCTGTTGTCGAAGGTCTTGAAGGTAACCTGGGTCGACTTGAGCTTAAGGGTGACGATGATGGATGAGAAGGCCCGCTCGAAGGCGATCCCCCTGATGTCGCCAAAGGCCAGCTCTTCGTACTGCGGGCTCGAAAGCTCGCTCGTGACGAACAGGAGGCGCCGGTCGGTTGCCAGGAGGACCCCTGCCAGGTCCCGGTCGCCGGAGATCTTGATGCCGCGGTAGAGGCCGTCCAGGATATCGATGACATTCTCGCCCTTGGACAGGAGCTTCTCCAGTCCCCTGAGGACGTTTTTCTTGTTGGATACGAGCACCCAGTTCTGGATCCCGTCGATCTGCTTTTCTATGTCTCTGGATGATGCCATGATTGTTATCCGGTTTTAGGGTTGTTGCTCTGACCCCAGAGTAGCTTTAATGGAGGGTTTTTCACAAGCATTATTTTAGTAAATAGGGGGGCAGGGCGATAGTTATCGGTGCTTTTGCCCATGGCGGGGTCAGAGCAGATGATCAATTCGATATTGATCACCGATAGTTATCGGTAAACAGGCGGTAAGATTCTGCCAGGGGCCGATAGTTATCGGTTCTGAACCGATAACTATCGGGACAATAATCATTGGCTTCTATTTAAGAAAATCAATAATAGCCTTATTCAGCTCATCCGGCTTTTCCATTCCCACGAAATGGGACGCCCCCTTGATGATGAGGAGCCGTGATCCGCGGATAAGGCGCTGCATTTCCTCGCCATGGGCTTTCTTGATCGAATCCTTTTCCCCGAGAATGATAAGGGTCGGCGCCCCGATATTTTTCAGGTCCGCCGGCGTGTAATTCGGCTGGGTGAGCCACATGGTCCTGACTTTTTCAAAGAACACCGGCCAGCGGCCGGGATCGGGGGCCACCCTCTCGTAAAAGTCCCTGGCCGGTTTAAGCTCGGCTGTGCCAGGGGTCATTTTTTTTGTTTCTTCGACTCCTTTCGGATCCAGGCCGGCTGTGTTGAAGTTTGTGCCGATGACCACGAGCTTGTTCACCAGGTCCGGCCGGTTCATGGCCAGGTCGAGGCCGATGATGCCGCCGTCGCTCCAGCCGACAATGTCAGCCTTTTTTATTTTCAGTTTATCAAGGAGGCCGGCCATGTCTTTCGACATCTGCCTGTAGCTCAGTGGCCGGTCCGTATCCGTGCTCCGGCCATGGGCACGGCTGTCCGGCGCGATGACCCTGAACTCTTTCGCCAGGGCCGGTATCTGGTTGTAGAAGCTTTCTATGAAGACCAGGCCGCCGTGCATCAGGAGTACCGGCTTCCCGCTTCCATGGATTTCGTAATAGAGGGTAATGTCGTTGATGGGGACCCGGTGTCCCTTACCGCTGTCCCTGCTGAAGGTTTTCCATGCATAGTAATTGATGATGCCTCTGGTTTCGCGGCCTGCGGCAAAATAACCGATGATGAGCGCGGAAACGATAAAAGCCGCTGCGGTGAATAGTATTTTCCTTTTGGTTGTTATAGCCATCTGCTCCCCCCATTATGTATTTGACGATAGTATAGCTTATTGACTATTGCTGACTAGATTCCCTGCTTCGTTTTCGGTCCTCGTCACCCGGTAGTTATCCGCCGAGCGTTTCCACAGTGCCGCGAGGAGGCTCGCTATCAGCGAGTGAAACAGGCTCGATATGGCGCTCGGGATGGCGGTGACCGGGTTGGCGAAGTTGCTCCGGGCCAGCACCACCCCCAGGCCCGAGTTCTGCATCCCCACTTCGATGGATATGGTGCGGGCCGTTATCACGTCGCGGGTGATGATGAATGCCAGGACATAACCCATGAGGAACCCCCCGGCGTGAAGCGAGAACACGGCTGCGATGAGCTTCCACCCCGCTTCCAGTATATGGTCTCTCCCGGCGCCGATAATGGAAGCCACGATCAGGGTGATGAAGATGACGGCCACCAGGGGCATGGCGGGCTTGACCGCCTTCGTGAAGCGGGGCAGGTACCGGTTCATGAGCACCCCGACGGTCACGGGAAGCAGGATCACCTGCACCGTGGAGATGAAAAGGCCGAAGGCCGGCACGTCGACGCGGCTTCCCGCCAGGAGCGCGGTAAAGAAGGGCGTGGCTGCGATGGCCAGCATGGTGGTGATGCTCGTCATGGTCACCGACAGGGGAACATCGGCCTTCGCCAGGTACGATATAACGTTGGAGGCGGTGCCCCCGGGACAGGAGGCCACCAGGATAAGCCCCACCGCCAGCGGCGTCGGCAGGTCGTAGGCATATGCCAAAGACCAGCCTATGAAGGGCATGACGCCGAACTGGAGGCATACGCCCGCCAGCACGCGTCCCGGGAACTTCACGACGCGGCGGAAGTCGTCCACGGTCAGGGTGACCCCCATGCCGAGCATGATGATCCCCAGGCCGATGGTTATCAGGTTTCCCGAAAACCAGGTGAATGACGGGGGATACGCAAGGGATATGATGCTGGCGATGAGGACCCACGCGGGGAATCCCCTGGTGATGTAATCGAGTAACTTCATTATTGTTAAAAAAGAGTAGAAAAAAATCAGATCAAATAGTATTTATACTTTTTATCCCGCTGTCTCAGGCGGCGAGAGAAAAAATCAATAAATAAGAACCACTACTCATAATTATTGTCACTAGTATATTTGCAAGCACATTAATCCAGCAACATTTTTACCGGGGTGGAAATATGATAAAGAAAAGAATTTTCGCGATGATAATGGCCGTGATAATCCTTATGGGAATCGCCTGTAAAAAGGAGAAATCAGAAACGGACCCCGCGGTTAACGTTGTCCTGTTATTTACAGCCATGGCGCCTCCCTGCGACAACAGCGGGGACTTATACCATGCGATTACACTTGATTATGGAACTTCTGGAAGAACACACTATCAGATGGGAGAATATTTCGGCCTGCAGACTATTGGCCTGAACGATGATTTCGAACGGATCTTTGACTGGTACATATACATGGCATCCGCCATTGTTCCCTACGGGACCATGATACAACGGGCCCTGGCAATTAAGCCCCAAATCCCCGCCGCGTATCAGGAGGAGATTAACGGCCTGGCCAGCGTATGCACCGGGACAGAAGACAAGCTTTTAGACGGCAAGCTTTCTCTTAACGAAGTGTATCTGCTCCAGACCCTTCCGGACGTGTGGATATCGGCATCATGTTCCTCCGTTGCCGTTTTTGGAACAACGTCGGCCACGGGTAAAACCATAATCGGGAGGAACCTGGAATGGTTCGGCGGTATCCCGTTCAATTACCTCTCAAAGCTCCAGGCCGTGGTGACCGTGAAGAACACAAGCGGTAATGATGTATGCCTGATTGGCTACCTGGGGTTTCTGGGCTGCATCACCGGTTTCAATGACCAGGGTCTTTTCGGCGCCATACAGGTTTCAAATGGAGATACCAGCTTGTATGATGCGGCCGGCAAGGGGTCCTATAATA